>Ga0307515_10001393_pt1 | contig 54715 bp, 72 predicted proteins | sample 17_EM_MG_FD_194513 | JGI IMG/M metagenome (GOLD analysis project Ga0307515, IMG submission 194513) | Populus trichocarpa ectomycorrhiza microbial communities from riparian zone in the Pacific Northwest, United States - 17_EM | ecosystem: Host-associated > Plants > Roots > Unclassified | place...
CTTGGAAGAAAGAGGAGCGCATTGTTCAACAATCGCTTGCTGCTTTCCGATTATTTAGGGTAACTCAACAAACACCCGCAGTTCTGTCGCTTATCCGTAGTTATAGTACTGGCGTTATAAGCTTAAAGTCACTGAAGCGCGCACTAACAGCAATAGAGAATTTTCATTTTCTATTCACTGCGGTAACTTCATCGCGATCTTCTGGTGGAATTTCTGCGATGTATTCATCATTTGGACGTCGCCTATATATTTCCCAAGACGCCAATGAAGCTGGATTGGTTATAAACGACCTTATTGGAAAGCTTAGGGAGAAAATGCCTAGCGGTGCTGAGGTATTCGCCGGATTTGAACAAATTCATTACACCAGCTCCAATACTAAGCAGTCCAATCTTGTCAGGTACATTCTTCAGAAGTTCGCTAAAAAAGATCAACTTACATTTAGCGAGGACATTGCTGATCTCACAATCGAGCATATACATCCCCAAGCTAAAATCAGCGGCGAGTGGACCGATGGGTTGGTAGGCTCAATTGGAAACCTGATTTTGCTCACCGGCAAACAAAATGGCCATCTTGGCGACAGCGATTTCGGTGCCAAACTGCCGTTTTTCAAGCAGTGGGCAACTACAGTACCTCTCGAGGTTCAAGATCAATCGGCGTGGACTGTGGAAATTGTCAGGCAGCGTACGGCGACGATGGCAGAGCGTGCACTACACGACGTTTGGGCAATTTCGTAGGTGAGTTTTCCATAGCAACTTTTGAACTACAATCCTCTCTACGCAAACAAACATCAGGCAATTCGACGTATGCTTATTGCGAAGGCGGTAAGCGGTAGACGTGAGTAATGAGATCGAAAGAAGTCTTTCTGATAAGCCAGCGTTCTGTGGCGGCAATTACATCCTTGACGCCCAAACCCGGAATGCGTGGTGGCGATCAAATAGCTCGCTAAACGTTATCACTTGCTATGCCTATCTATGGCGCAAAGAAGCCAATTTCTCCAAAAATCATCCCCGCTCATCCCCGCCCCCGAAACCTGCCTTATCCTGAACGTCCTTCCGCCGTCGGACGGATCGCGTAACGTGTCGATGCGGGCGGGAGGAGGCGCTTTCGTTTGCTGTCGAAACGTACGGCAGCGGCGAGAGAGGCGCGAGACGCTACGGGGAGACATCCCCAGTCGTGACAGGCTTCCCCCTTCCCCGGGCCGCGGGGTCGGTTTGGGTCCGCCATGCAAGCGGGATGACAGCGCCTGTTCCCGAAAGGGGCAGGCGTCGGCCAGACCGTGCAGCGAAGCAGTCTTGCGCTTGAAGGGGGCCGGACCGCCCCTGAAAAACGCCTTGGGCCGCGCGAAAGCGAAGCCACACAAACCATAACCCCAGAGAGGCAACGCTTTCGCGCGGTTCTCCGGAGAGGATTTTTGCAACACCCGGCGCTTCAGCCTGCGGGACGTGTCGTGCTGGGCAGATTTCAGGAGCGGTTTTATGGACGAGCCGGACAAGGGGCAGTGCGCCCTGACACAGAGCGACATCGACCAGCGTCGCGTCACACTCTTCCTCCAGCCGCATTTTCGCGCTGCGGCAACCCATGCCGGGCTTTTTCGCACCTGCCGCCTGCCGCAATGCCGGCGGGCGAAACGCTGTTGCGGCTGTCACCCGCGCGCTGAAATCGGCACCAGCCCTGACAAAAGGTTTCCCCCCTGTGTGCGCGACAACCAAAGTCAGGCAGCGATGCTGTGCGCGGCGGACGACTTGTGCGAGCGCCATCACCAGAGCCTGTTGGCAAGCGGTCGCAGCGCCGAAGACATCGAGCGCGAAACCGATGCACTGGAAAAGGAATTCTACGAAGGCAACGACTTTTTGCCCGAACCGTCCTTGCCGCCGGTGAAACAGAAACCGCGCGGCCGATGACGCGCCTGAGCCTTCAGCCGAAGGAACCGGACAGGCCGCTCAAACGCCGACCCTTACGACACCCGCCAATACCGCCAGGGCGCCCACCAGCGTTTCGTCTGCCCCAGAACCTCCGGCACCGGATCGAGCCCGCTGGTGCCGCCCGGCCCGCAGCGGGCGACGCGAAACAGTGTCATCCAGCCGCCCGGCCAGATCCCGTGCCTCGCAATCGCCTCATAACCATATTCCGAACAGGTCGGCAAATGCCGGCAGGAATTGCCGATGAAACCGGAGAGCGTCAGCTGATAGAGCCGGATGAACCCCATGCCGAACAGGCGGCCGGGCGTCTTGCGAAACGCCCCGGCATAGTTGCGGCCGCGATAGGGGCGCGGTGTTGCGGAATGGTTGTGTTCGTGTTCTGGGGCGTTGCACATCAGCGTGCACCCTTGCATTTTGACAGGACACGCACCTCATCCGCATGCCGGCGCCCTATCCCCGCTTGCAATGCAGAGAGTGCATATGATGTGCGAAAGCCTCCAACGCTCTCCCTCTTCTCCCCGCCGGGGAGAAGTGCCGAGCCAAGGCGAGGCGATGAGGGGGCCGGCGAAGCCGGAGCCAGAAGGACGTGGCCTTCGGCCCCCCTCATCCGGCGCTTCGCGCCACCTTCTCCCCGACGGGGAGAAGAGGCAGCAAGCCGAAATCTGACCGCGAGAGTACAGCCACCTTTGGTGGGAAAATCGCTGCAGCGGAATGATGGCCGTGCGGACAATAACCTAGCCGGCATTTTCAAGCCGCTTGGCCTCGATCTGCCCGATCGCATCGACGACGGCATCGAAGGTCAGCATGGTCGAGGCGTGGCGGGCCTTGTAGTCCTTGACGGGCTTGAGGAAGCGCATGTCCTCGAAACGCCCCGCTGGCCCATCGCCGTCCGCCTTCAGCATGGCCAGCATGTCGGCGCGGGCCTGTTTGAGTTCGGCTGCCGTCGCGCCGACCACATGGCGCGCCATGACCGAGGAGGATGCCTGGCCGAGCGCGCAGGCCTTGACCTCATGGGCGAAGGCGCTGACCGTGTCGCCGTCCATCTTCAGCCAGATTTTCACCCGCGAGCCGCAGAGTTTCGAATGGGCGCTCGCCTCGGCATCGGCATCGTCCAGCCGGCCGGTCAGGGGAATGTTGCCGGCGAATTCGAGAATCCGGCTGTTGTAGATTTCATCGATCATTTGGCGTGATCCGGTTGATATTGCGCGTATCCGAATGATCCGGGCATGATTTTCTATCGTATCCTGTAAAAAAACACACTGTCTCCCAAAGCGCCTCTTTCGGATGTGTCACGGCATATTATATGCTATGTCGTGTGGGGGCGAGCAGTTCGCAAGAGCGAATGCCCGCCTGTTGTTTGGGAAACCGTGCCGGACGATTGCGAGCCTTGAACTCTGTCAATCGGAAAGCCCCGGAGCCCGCCGACGGAAACCAGGCCCGGAAGTATGGGTCGATGGCCAGTGGCGAGTTGTCCGATAAAGATAAACGCCGCGTTACGCCAAGAGGCCATCATGGATGCCATAGTCAAGAATTTTCCTGCTCTCTCCTCTGCCGATGGCCGCCCGAGCCAGAAGGAAGCCGAGGATGCGGTTCGCGTCCTGCTTCGCTGGGCCGGTGACGATCCGGAACGCGAAGGCCTGCTCGATACGCCGGCCCGCGTCGCCAAATCCTACAAGGAACTGTTTTCCGGCTACGATCTCGCGGCGGAAGACGTGCTCGGCCGCACCTTCGACGAAGTCGGCGGTTACGACGACATCGTACTCGTCAAGGATATCCCGTTCTTCTCCCATTGCGAACACCATATGGTGCCGATCATCGGCAAGGCGCATGTAGCCTATCTGCCCAACGGCAAGGTTCTCGGCCTGTCGAAGATCGCCCGTGTCGTCGAAATCTACGGCCGTCGCCTGCAGACGCAGGAAACCATGACGGCGCAGATCGCCAAGGCGATCGACGATACGCTGCAGCCGCGCGGCGTCGCCGTGATGATCGAGGCCGAACATATGTGCATGGCGATGCGCGGGGTCCAGAAACAGGGCTCGACAACGCTGACCACGACCTTTACCGGTGCCTTCAAGAGCGAGCCTTCAGAGCAGGCTCGTTTCATGACCATGCTGCGGGGCTTCAAATAGGCCCCGATACAATCGGAGCTTACGGTGATGTCCATTTCCTTCGACAGCCCATCGAGCGACAAGAGCGAACTGGAGGCCGGATCGGCCTTCACTCCGCGCTTTGACGATAATGGCCTGATCACCGCCGTGGTGACCGATGCCGGCGACGGCATGCTCTTGATGGTCGCCCACATGAATGCGCAGGCCTTGGCTTTGACCATCGAGACCGGCATAGCCCATTATTACAGCCGCTCGCGCAAGAGCCTCTGGAAGAAGGGCGAAACCTCCGGCAACCTGCAAAGCGTCGTCGAAATCCGCACCGATTGCGACCAGGATGCGATCTGGCTCAAGGTCAAGGTGTCAGGCCACGACGCCACCTGCCACACCGGCCGCCGCTCCTGCTTCTACCGTTCTATCGATGTCGCCGACGGACAGGCGTCGCTGACAATCGTCGATCACGACCAGCATTTCCGTCCCGACGAGATCTACGGCAAAAATTAAGCATCTGATGCTTTTTGGTTCAATTTTCAGTGTTATTCACCAATTCGCAACCAGACTGGGCGCGTAATCTGATCGAAGCGGGCGGTTCCGCAGGGAACTGCAAACCGGACCGCGCAAGCGCAGAATACGCAACTATCGCATGGGCTTGTGCATTATCCGCAAGCCCGGCGAACGGTCCTGACAGTATGTTCTGCGGCATGGAGGTGCCGGATGTTGAACTGGACATTTAATCGCAGCGGCACGACCGCAGACGCTTCGGCCCCCGGCGGGCCATCCCTGACATTGACCCCTCCTCCCCCGATAGAATCGAAACCCGCCAAGGCCAAGATCGCGCTTGCGCTCGGCGGCGGTGCGGCCCGCGGCTGGGCCCATATCGGCGTGCTTCGCGCCTTCGACGAGGAAGGCATCGATGTCGGCATGATCGCCGGCACCTCTATTGGCGCGCTGGTAGGCGGCTGCTATCTGGCCGGCAAGCTCGACGAACTCGAAACGTTTGCCCGCTCGCTGACCATGCGGCGCATTGCCGGCCTGCTCGATTTTGCCATCGGCGGTGGCGGCCTCTTCGGCGGGTTGCGGCTGACGCGGCGCATGCAGGAACATCTGCAGGACATGACGATCGAAGGCCTCGACCGCCCCTTCGTTGCGGTGGCGACCGAGGTCAACAGCGGCCACGAGGTCTGGATCGGTCAGGGCTCGCTAATCACAGCCATCCGGGCGTCCTATGCCCTGCCCGGCATTTTCGAGCCGATCAAGTGCAACAACCGCACGCTCGTGGACGGCGCGCTGGTCAATCCGGTCCCGGTATCGGTGTGCCGCGCCTACGAGCAACCGCTGGTCGTCGCCGTCAACCTGCATTACGATCTGTACGGTCGCTCCGCCGTGATCAAGCACAATGCCAGCGTGCTGCCGATGGAAACGTCCAGGAAGCCGGCGCCCGAGGAGAATCACTCGCGCCTCGGTATGACCGGCGTCATGGTGCAGGCGTTCAACATCATCCAGGACCGGATTTCGCGCGCCCGTCTCGCCGGGGATCCGCCGGATCTGGCACTGCATCCCAAGCTGAACGACATCGGCCTGTCCGAGTTCCACCGCGCTGGCGAAGCCATCGACCGCGGCTATCAGGAAACCAAGGCAAAGCTCAGCGAACTGAAGCGCCTTCAGGACGTCATGATCCGATAGCTGCACCTCCCGCTGGAAGCACGGCGCTGGAGAGCGACTGCAGAACGGCGATCAGCCGGAGATATAGGCCTTGATGTGCTCGGCCTCGCGCTCGATCGCACGGATATGGGTTTTGACAGCGTCACCGATCGATACGATGCCGACGAGGCGACCATTTTTCTCGACGGGCAGATGACGCGCGCGAAGCTTGTTCATCATCTCCATCAGCGCGTTGACGCTGGTTTCCTCGGTACAGCAATAGACGTTCGACCACATCACCGCCGAGACCGGCTTGTCGAGACAGTCGGCGCCATATTTTGCCACAGAGGCCACAACGTCGCGTTCCGTCAGAATGCCGGCGATCCGGTCTTCGCTGTCGACAATAATCACCGCACCAATATGATTGTCATGCAGGAACTTCGCGGCTTCCCGCACGGTCATCTGCGGACCGACGGTAATGACGTTGCGCCCTTTTTCATTGAGAATATGCCGTACAGACATTCGAAATCTCCCATTTTGACAGCATCATGCGTCTGGCCGGGTGATCATGGTGGCGACGCTGAACGGTAAACTCCGTTGCAGGCATCGCCCCATCGGCCGTTGGAAACAGCCGTCGCGTTTCTCCTCAACGCGCAAAGTCCCTACCCGGCACCCGAAGGGGCGGCACTCCAACAGCCTTGCCTCCGGAAGCTGAATGGTGCGCCACCCCGAACCGGAAATCAAGCGCCGTCGTTTGCGGTCCACCGAGCCTATCGGCGCGGATCAAACAGCCCGAACAGGAAGAAGCCGAAGAGAAAACCGCCGATATGGGCCTCCCAGGCGATTGCGCCCGCGCCTCCGACCGCAAACAGGCCAAGGCCGATCAGGAAATTCGTCAGGAACACGATGCCGGAAAAGACCAGCACCGATCGATTGGACAGCGCTTCGCCGATCGACAGGCGGCGGTTGAGATGCGCAAACTGCCGGCTGATCCGGCCGCTGGGCGAGAAGACGAAACGCGCCGCCGCCCCCATCAGGCCGGCGACTACCCCGGAGGCGCCAACCACAACCGTCATCTCGCCCCAATGAAAGAACACATGCAGGGCAACGGCGGCCGCAGCGGAGAGGCACCAGAAGATCGCCAGCCGCGCCAGCCCGATCCGGCGCACGACCGGCGCCCCGAAGGCGACCATCCAGAAACCGTTGAAGATCACGTGTTCCCAACTGCCGTGCAGCAGCGAATAGGTGACCGGGCTCCACAGCCAGGCCAATCCCTGCTCGGCCAAGGGGTGGTCGTATCGCGCCGGCAGGAAGGCAAAATTGAAGATGACGTCGTCATCGAGAGCAACAGGCAGAAGATAGGTCCGGATCGCATGGATCGCCACCAGAACGACGAGGATCACGACGAGGCTTCGGGGCAGGTTGAAGGCCGGCTCACGCTGCGGCGGCACAAGCGCTTCCTCGGCAGGACTGGTACCCGCGATCAACGGCTCGGCTATAAGCGGCGGGGCATCGCCTTTCGGATCGGTCATCTTTTCTCGCGTTTATCTTCGGAATCCGGAGCCGGCTCGGATCAAGGCAATCGGTATTTTCAGCTACGGCCGCGGTGGCCGATATAGTCAATGGCCGGAAAACAGAACCCTCTAAACAGCTATTGCGCGCAGATTTAGGCGGGACAACACAAAACGTTCAGCACGCGGAACGTTCTTTAGAGCGACCTTAATCAAATGTTGAAAGCCGCTCGAAAAGACGATTCAGGTGCTCCGGCGGAAAGCTGCACTCCGCACCGTCCACAAAAAAAGCCGTTCAGTCAGACTGAACGGCCGGTGAGCCCCCATTACCCCGAGCCCGAATTTTGTGCTGAAGGACAATCCTTCGAAGTGATGGCCTTTGATGCCACGGACCGGCGAAATCGGCAATCTAAACCAATCATTAACCTTAACACCCGACTGGCACGGAAATCGCGTGGGGAGAGCAGACGGCCCTCTAATTAGGGCAAGATGTGCCATGACGGCACAAAGGCTTGAAAAATGGAACATCGCATGCGCAGCAAGACAACCGCCGACATCTACAGCTACTGGGACACATTGCGCGGACACCGCGACGTGCCGGGCCGCAGCCAGATCGAGCCGGCGGACATCCGTCACATCCTGCCCGACCTGTTCATTCTCGAGCGCAAGGCCGATACAGGCATCCGTTTCCGGCTTGCAGGAACCCATATCTGCGCTTTGTTTGCCAGGGAACTGCGCGGCAGCAGCTTCGACGCGCTCTGGCTTGCCGATCAGACCAGCCGGATGAGCCGCATCGCCGCCGAGGTGATGATGCGCAGGACGCCGGTCATCCTGTCGGCCACCGCGCTCGCCGGATCCCGTGAACGCCTGCCGATGGAGATCATTCTACTGCCGCTGCGCTCGCCCGAAGGCACCGTGGACCGGGTCATCGGCGCGATCGTCCCGCTCTCTCGCCCCCACTGGCTGAATGCCACCCCGGTCAACTATCTCGATCTTTCCGGCATTCGCGTCCTCGACTCGGAGAAAACCAACGTTTTCCTGCAGAACCGGCCGGAAATTCCTGTTCCGCAGGACGCCGGACGGCACCGGCATGACGGGATCGGCAATGCCATCCGGCGTGTTCTGCACCTGCGGGTTTTCGAGGGTGGACGGCAGGATTGAACCTACAACCACAAACGTTCTATTAACCCGCGCGGGTGTATGGTCGCCTCTTGGGTGAACGTCTCATCAGAGTGATCATGTATTCATTTCAGCAAGCACAGAATACCGGCACGAAGCAGCACAGCGAAGGCGCGTTTCAACGCGTGTCCGTCAACCTGACCGGCCGCCTCATGCTTGCCAATCACGACGAATATGATTGCACCGCCGTAGACATGTCGCCAGGCGACGTCGTTTTCACCTGCGACGCGCGGCCGCGGGCCGGCGAACGCATCATTGCCTATGTCGATCACGTCGGTCGTCTTGAAGGCAACGTCTCGAAACTCGCCGATAACGTCTTCGTCATCCAGATCAATGCGACGGACCGCAAGCGTGAAAAGCTGGCAGCCCAGCTCACCTGGATTGCCAACAAGCATGAACTCGGCCTGCCGGAAGACCGTCGTCACGACCGGCTTGCACCGCGCAAGGTTCGTACCGAGATCACCCTCGACGACGGCAGCAAATATTCCTGTCGCCTTATCGATCTTTCGCTGTCCGGCGCCGCCGTCGATATCGAGACCCGCCCTGCCATGGGCGCCGCTATTCTGCTCGGCAGCATGAAGGGCCGCGTCGTCCGTCACTTCCAGGAAGGCGTGGCGATCGAGTTCCTCGGCATCCAGACGCGCGAGACGCTGCGCGAATTCCTGTAGTCCCCCCAATGCCGAAGCCGCGCCCGCGTCACCTGGCGCGGTTTTTTTGTTTGGGCCCGGCATTTCCGTCACCTCGATCCATTCTCCGATACCGACGCTGAGAGCACGCCGCAACCGGCGCAGCGCGACGCGCGTCTCAGAACGGTACAGATTCCAGCCTCCTCCCCCGAAAAATTCTCGGCAGAGCCCCGCGGCAAGCGCGCAATTGAATCTTTTTCATGACGCCACAGAATTATTTTTGCTTATTTTCAAGTGCGGATTCAGGCTATACTGCGCTCCATCAAGCAACCATCGCGTATTTTCGCCCTCAGCGCTCTCGATTTTTTCAGCCAGAGGTTCCGCATAAGACGGCCAGCCATCTGGTATCCGCAAAAGCATGACCACATAAAATCCAATAATATCAATTAAATAAACCGTTCACAAAGGGTAAGCGCCTGGCGATCAGCGCAATTGCAATTCAAATTTTAAACAGATTTGAATCAAATAAAAATCAGGTTTTACACAAGTTTTATTTTCATTTTATACTTATTTTCTCTCATTTTGTACTTAATTGTACTTCTGATTTTCGCGAGCAATAAAAAACTCGGTGTCATTGTCAAACCATAACGGGGAGACAAGAAATGACAGCAAAGACAATCGTGAAGGCCGGCTTGCTCGGCACACTGCTTGCGGGACTGGCAGCACAGGTGGCCTGGGCTTTTCCCGCCAACATGGCGACGTCCGGCGCGACCAATCCGCCCGTCGGGCATTATGAATTCTGCAAGACCATGCCGCGGGAATGCCGGCAGAACGCCAGCTCCGGCGGACCGGGCGTCCTGACCCGCGAAGGTTGGAAGACGCTTCTTCAGGTCAACTACGACGTCAACGAAGCCGTGACGCCGATGACCGACAAGGACATTTACGGCGTCGAAGAGCGCTGGGCCTATCCCGACAAGGTCGGTGATTGCGAAGACTACGTGCTTTTGAAGCGCAAGACGCTGATCGAGGATGGATTTTCACCATCCGATCTCCTGATCACCGTCGTGCTGCAGCCCAATGGCGATGGCCATGCGGTGCTCACGGTGCGGACGGATCGCGGCGATTTCGTTCTCGATAACATGCGCAACAAGGTGCTGCTCTGGTCTGACACCGAATACACCTTCCTCAAGCGGCAATCGACGGAAAACTCCGGCCGCTGGGTGAAACTTCAGGACGGCCGCGCCGTCGCCGTGGGTACAGTTCGTACCGAGTAGCATCGCGCAAGCAGGCAAGAGAATTTGCAATCCCGACATTGTCCCCGGGCTTGCAGATGAAAAGGGCCTCGGTCAGTCCCCAATCCCCGTCCCAGACCAAGGCCCTGCTGGCCGGTTCCGCTGTCCCCGGAACCGGCCTCTTTTTTCTCCGTGCCTCAATCAGGCAATGGAACGACCGACGAGCGCGGCACATTCCACAACCAGAACACCGTAGCATCCAGCCCATCCGCAGGCGATCACCGCGGCAATCGCGCAATCGATGGCCGGCAGGCGACCGGCGCGCCGCATCCGCAACAAGGCAGCGACGAAGAGTGCTGGCCCCGCAGACAGCGCGAGCAGCAGCGGCAGCGGCCGGAAGTTTTCATACAGGCCCTCTTCCGGCCGCGGCCAGGCCTGCCCGGCCATCAGGCGACCCGCATCCATCACGAGGAATGAAACGCCGAAACCGGCGGCAAGGACCATAAGGATCGTCTCGAAATTCACCATAAATTAACCATGTTGCAGCAGCGTGGGGGATACAGAAGACCTTCTGCAAGACCCGTGCCGCGCGCGGCTGTTTCATTCCGGGACACCCTCCCCGGTGCGTGCACGTTTCGTCAACCTTTTCGAGTGCAGGACATCGATCCGCAGATGACCGTTTCTTCCGCCACCTCCTCCGAAGACCACAGCCCGCTGATCTCGCCGCGGTTCATCTATCGGGTCACCGCCGTCGCCCTTGGCCTCGCGGCACTGACGGTCGGCATCAGCGCGGCGGGGCGATGGTTCGGGCAGAGCCTGGCGCAGGCGGGTCATACGGCCAGCACGCAGACGACAGACATCTTCATCGGACAGGATCATCTGCGCCTGCCGGCAAACGTCATCCGTTTCGAAAACCAGCGTGTGACCGGGATCGCCGAGCGCACCGACCTTTACGTCACCTGGCCGCATCTCGAAGGCTATACGGACGAAAACCGGCACCTGTTCAATGACGTCGATCATCCCGAAAACCTGATTTTCCTGCAGATTTCGCAAAGCACGATGTCGCGCGACATGTCGGGACGGCTTGAGCCGATCTACAGGCACCTGTTCGACGGTGCGCCGACGCCGGGACCGGCAGGCCTTTTACGCCATGCGATGACGAAAAAGTCCGGTTATGGCGATGAAGTCCTGTTCACCGCGGAAATGACCGGAGAGGCTCCCTATGCGGTTCGCTGCATCCTGCCGCAGTCACCCGCGTTTTCGACAAGTGCCGATTGCCAGCGCGACATCCATGCCGGCGGCGATCTTGTTGTGCTGTACCGCTTTTCGAGCCAATTGCTGCCACAATGGCAGGCCATCGACAAAGCCATCCACGGCTTCGTGACAAAACGGCTCGTCACTGTCCCATGAGAGACACATGGTCCGGAAAGGACAATCAATGACGAAACGCATCACCATTCAAACCCGGTCGCAGAATAGTGAAACCAATCATTCATCATAAACCGATTGGTAACGCTATGCCGATAGAGTTTTCAGAACGGACGTTTCTGGAGGCGACGGCCGGACGACATCAGTGAAAAAGAATGAAGAGTAGTGTAGTGTCCAAATCCCCATCGATCGATTGCGTTCAACACACCCCTGTCCCATTCTTCCGGAAGGCCTGCAGGATATTGCTGGTTTCTCTGGTTGCGTCCCTGAGTATCGCCACCACAGCTTATGCCGCAAAATATGCGGGCATTGTCGTCGATGCAAAGACGGGCAAGGTGCTCTACAGTGAAGAGGCGGACAGTCTGCGCTATCCAGCTTCGCTGACCAAGATGATGACCCTGTACCTGACTTTCGAAGCGCTCGAAGCCGGGAAGATCAGCAAGAACACACCAGTTTCCTTTTCGAAGAACGCCTCCGCCGAACCGCCGTCCAAGCTCGGCGTCCGCTCCGGCAAGTCGATTACGGTCGAACAGGCCATTCTTGCCCTCGTCACGCGCTCGGCCAATGACGCTGCGACGGCGCTCGGCGAGATGCTCGGCGGGTCGGAAGACCGCTTTGCCCGCATCATGACCAACAAGGCCCGGGCTCTCGGCATGACGCGCACCACCTACAGGAATGCAAACGGCCTGCCGAACAGCGCGCAGATCACCACGGCGCGCGATCAGGCGCGGCTCGGCCTCGCGCTCCGCCAGCATTTTCCGCAATATTACGGCTACTTCTCGACCCGCAGCTTCAAGTTCGGCAAGCAGATGATCGGCAATCACAACCGTCTGCTCGGCAATGTGCGCGGCGTCGACGGCATCAAGACCGGCTTCACCAACGCATCCGGCTTCAATCTCGTGACGTCGGCCCAGGCCGATGGCCGCAGCATTGTCGGCGTCGTGCTCGGCGGCAAGTCCGGCGGTGCGCGTGACGCACAGATGCGGGCGCTCGTTGCCAAATACATGCCGGTTGCTTCGCGTCGCGGCGGTGGCAACCTCGTGGCGGAAACGGCTGTTTCTCCGACCGTTCAGGCCGTCGAGACACCGGCTGCCGAAGAAGTCGCGGTTGTCCGCGGTGGAAGCTTCAATCTCCCGGACAATGGTCCGGTGCCGGGTGTCCGCTACAGCAGCGAAACCACGGAGAGCATCGAAGTCGCCTATGCTGAAACGTCGAAGCCGGTCAGCAACAACCCTGTGCTTGCAGAAGTCGTGCAGCCGGACACGCTCGAAGCCCAGAGCCGCAAGATTGCCCGTGCAGCACCGGTGCCCGCTGTTGAAATCGACGAGCAGGTGACACATTCCGTCGACAAGGTAACCACCGCATCGACGCCGGCAGCACAGCCCGAGGGCTGGGTCATCCAGATCGGCGCGACGCCGGACAAGGACCAGGCGATGACCCTGCTCGAAAATGCCAAAGGCAAGGGCGGAAAGGCTCTGCGCGGCGCCCAGCCGTTCACCGTCGCCTTCTCCAATGGCAGCGGCCAGCTCTACCGTGCCCGTTTCGCCGGATTCAGCAACCAGAACAAGGCCTTGTCAGCCTGCAAGATCCTGAAGGGCAAGGGTTTCGCCTGCTGGGCGAGCCTGCAATAGCGAATTTATAAAGTTTCGATCGCCGGCGCGTGTTTGCCGGTGATCCTCCTCGGATTTGGTACTGCGTAACGAGGTCAGTTATGGGAATGAATGAGAATGGGCCCGGCAGCGTGCCGTTGCTGGAACAGAAGCGCAAGTCACCGCGTCTGGGGCTGCATCCGCTGCACGAAGCCGCCATGCGGATTGCGGAAATCGGCCTCGCCCGGCCGCGGTCGAAGACCAAGGATCTGGTGGCGCTGCTGCTTACCCACGGCGCCCGCGCCTGGCGGTCGACCCAGCCGGACGCCGATATCCACGTGCACGTCACGTCACCATCGGGCCGTTATCCGATCCGCATCCGGATACGCTAAATTCAATTGACGACAAATTCGGAGCCCGGACCAAGTGTCCGGCTTTGTCGTTCCAGAGCGCTTTACAACAGCCCCAGTTCCGCGAGTTCGCGCCGCAGGTCCAGCGGCAGTTCGCCGCCCTCTCCCGAAAGCGACGACAGATCGCGCGGCGCTTCGTTTGCCTGTAGGTAGCGCCAGCCCTGAAAAGCCCGCCGTGGCTGGTATTCCGTCTCGATGACTTCCGGGCCAAGCACCAGATTGCAGCGGCCGATACCATCCGCATCCTTGAAGGTCTCGATCCCGATCAGATTCTGGCGCGCCTGGATCTGTCCCTTGATCACCCAGTAGAGCGAACCGCCGTCGAGCAGTTCCTCCACGCGTTTCGGCACCATGCGGGTGGTGTGCGTCGAGTGCGGCTCGAGACCGGCGGCAATCGCCAACAGCGCGCGGCGGGCAACCCAGTCGCGAAGATCATCAAGGGAATCCGCGCCGACGCAGAGCTTGAGCATATTTAAAGCCATGCCGGCTTTGAACACCCGTTGACCATTGCGGGTCAAGGCGGATTCCGCCCGATCCACAATCGCTATTGCGTGATCAGCACTCCACGACATTGACGGCCAGGCCGCCGGTCGAGGTTTCCTTGTACTTCTCGTTCATGTCCTCGCCGGTCTGGCGCATGGTCTCGATGCAGGCATCCAGCGGCACAAAATGCTGCCCGTCGCCCTTGACCGCCAGGGACGCGGCCGTCACGGCCTTGACCGCACCCAGCGCGTTGCGCTCGATGCAGGGCACCTGCACCAGCCCCGCGACCGGATCGCAGGTCATGCCGAGATGGTGCTCGAGCGCGATTTCGGCTGCGTTCTCGATCTGCTCCGGCGAACCACCCATCACGGCAGCAAGACCGGCGGCGGCCATCGCTGCGGCAGAGCCCACCTCCCCCTGACAGCCGACTTCGGCACCGGAGATCGAGGCGTTGAACTTGATAATGCCGCCGATGGCCGCCGCCGTCAGCAGGTAGTCGCGAATACCCTGCGCATCGGCATCCTCGTGGAAATGCAGATAATAGCGGATGGTGGCGGGAACGACGCCTGCAGCGCCATTGGTCGGCGAGGTCACGACCCGGCCACCGGCGGCATTCTCCTCGTTGACCGCCATGGCGTAGACACTCAGCCAGTCATTGGCGAGCAGCGGATTGACCTTGTTGGATCGCCATTCGTCCTGCAGCTTGTCATGGATGAGGCCAGCGCGTCGGCGCACCTTCAGGCCACCCGGAAGAATGCCATGCTGCGTCAGGCCGCGGTCGATGCAGTTCTTCATCGCGGCCCAGATGCGGTCGAGACCGGCATCGAGCTCTTCCGGCGACATCGAACACTCCTCGTTCGCCCGCTTCATCTGGGCAATCGAAAGACCGGACCGTGCAGCCATCTCCAGCATCTGCTTGGCGGTCCCGAAGGGATAGGGAACCTTGACGCCATCCGGCTTGTTCTTGCTCGCCTTCATCGCTTCCAGTTCGGTGTCCGTCACGACGAAACCGCCGCCGATCGAATAATAGACACGCTTCAGCAAAAGCCGTCCGTCGCGGTCAAAGGCGGAAAAGGACATTCCGTTGGCATGGCCGGGCAGCGGCACCTTCTTGTCGAAAACCAGATCAGTCTTCGGCTGGAAATCATAGGCGGGATGGCCTGATGGCGTGATGCGTCCGGAACGCTCGACCGTATCGATGATCGGATCCATACGGTCCGGATCCACCCGGTCGGGGCGCTCGCCCATCAGGCCGAGAATGACGGCGCGACCCGAGCCGTGGCCGATGCCCGTATGGGCCAGCGATCCATGCAGGCTGACCTTGATCGCCGCGACATGGGCATTGACCGGGCGCGGCCAGTCGCTCGACAGGATGAGATCGAGGAAGCGCACCGCCGCCGACATAGGCCCCATCGTATGCGAACTCGACGGGCCGATCCCAATCTTGAAGACATCAAAAACCGAAAGAAACATTCGAACTCCGCCCTGGGACTGGATGGCGCCTGCAGCGCATCAAAATCAACTGTGAAGAAAGCCTAGGCCATCCGGCTGCCGCCATCCGGCGACCAACCGACATCAGGTTCTGCGCGTGCGACATGCGCGTCCGCAAACGCGGCGATGCGGGCCTTCCCCATCTCATGTCGTCATGATGGAGCATACATTGCAAGAGGCGATGTAAACTTTTGGCCTGTCTTGCATTTTGTTCAATTCCTGCGAAAAACGCAGCATGACAATCGTTGATTATACAGCGCTGGCGATCTTCGGGCTTCTGTGGGCGGGATTCAACTGGGCGACCGACGGACAGCGGCTGTTCCAGCGCGTCAGCCTGACCCGGCTGATGAACGAGCACCGCCGCAGATGGATCCGCAACTCGCTCAGCCGCGACCTCAAGATGATCGACACGCAGATCATCGCCGGCCTGCAGGCCGGTACCGCGTTCTTCGCCTCGACGACGATCTTTGCTCTTGGCGGCTGTTTTGCCCTGCTCGGGGCAACCGATCAGGTCGAGGCGATCTTCAACGACCTGCCTTTCGTCTTTCATGGCAGCCGCAGCGGCTTCGAACTCAAGGTCGGCGGCTTGATCTGCCTGTTCGGTTATGCCTTTTTCAAGTTCGGCTGGTCCTATCGGCTGTTCAATTACTGCTCGATCCTGATGGGCGGCATTCCGATGATGGGTGACGCTGCGCGGGATCCGGAGGCTGCCGAGCGCGCGGCAGAACGGGCAGCGCGGCTCAACATCATGGCCGCCAAACATTTCAACGCCGGTCTGCGGACGATCTTCCTGTCGATCGGCTATCTGGGCTGGTTCATCAGCCCTTATGTGCTGATCGTGCTGACCACTTTCGTGATCTTCGTTCTCCTGCGCCGGCAATTTTTTTCGGAAGCCCGTGCCGCCCTTCTTGAAGACACAAATCCCTGAAAGAGACAGATCCATGGCGTGGCAAAGCCCTGCGCCTGCCCCAAGTTCCTGTTGCATGTCCTGAAATCGGAAAGCCACACGCATGTCGACCAACAACGCACCGGTAGAGCGCGGCGCGGAAGAGCGTACGCCCGCACCGAAACCGCGGCGCGGCCGCATCCTCGCCATCGATGCGCTGCGCGGTATCGCCCTGATTGCCATGGCAAGCTATCACTTCGCCTGGGATCTGGAGTTTTTCGGCTATATCGAGGCCGGCACGACCGGCGCCGGCTTCTGGAAACTCTACGCCCGGATGATCGCCAGCAGCTTCCTTTTCCTGGCCGGATTCAGCCTCGTTCTCGGCCACTATCCAAGTCTGCGCGGCCGCTCTTTTGCTATCCGCTTTGCAAAAATCGCCGGTGCGGCACTCGTCATCACGATCGCAACCCGGTTCGCCTTTCCTGACAGCTTCATCTTCTTCGGCATCCTGCATTCCATCGCAGCCGCCAGCCTCGTCGGTCTGCTGTTCCTGCGGCTTCCGGTGGTGATCACGCTTCTTGCAGCGGTCGCGGCCTTCCTGGCGCCTGACTACCTGCGGTCCAGCATGTTTGATAATCCTGCCCTCTGGTGGGTCGGTTTGTCGGAGACCCTGCCCCGCTCCAATGACTATGTGCCACTGCTGCCATGGCTTGCTCCCTTCCTGACAGGGATCGCGGCGGCGCGGCTGGCGCTTTCCAGACACTGGCTGGATCGCCCCGTGGAGGGCGAGGATGCGCCGCCGAAGTGGAAGACTGCGCTGATTTCGGGAGGGCGGCATAGTCTTGCGGTGTACCTGCTGCACCAACCGCTGCTGATCGGACTGGTCTATCTTTTTTCGCTCGGTTTTCCAGCGGCCGCGCCAGATCCGCTCGCGCTTCGAAATGCCGAATGCAACGCAACGTGCCGGCAGCAGGATGGTGAGCAATTTTGCACCGCATTCTGCGGCTGCACTTTAAACAAAATGCTGGAAGAGAACCTGTTTACCGCCTGGAACGCCGGTCAAATAGACGGCACCACCGACGACCGGATTGCTCGAATCGCCGGACAATGCACAATAGACGCACGCGCAAAGGATCAGGGATGAACGCCTACCGTGCCAAGCCGCTGAACTTTCCCTGGCCGCCGCTTCTGTATGGTGGGGCCATGCTGGCAGCGCTGGTTCTTGGACGTATTCACCCGATCGGCGTCGTGCACAGCAATGGCTGGGCACCCTGGCTTGCCGGCTCGAGCTTCATCATTCTCGCCGTCTCACTCGACCTCTGGGCTATGAAAACGCTGATCGACAGGAAGACGACGGTCATGCCGCACCGGGCATCCTCGCATCTGGTCACCTGCGGACCGTTCCGTCTCACCCGCAACCCGATCTATCTCGGTTACACGTTCGTGATGGTCGGCGTCGGGCTGATCATGCTCAATCCGTGGTTCTTCATCACCGCGATTGTCACCACCATGATCACGACAGCCTTTGCCGTGCGCTACGAGGAACTGCACCTGCATTCGCGGTTCGGATTTGAGTTCGAGCGCTATTGCCGCCACACCAGCCGCTGGCTCTGACGAACCGGCGGATCATCGGGAAGGATCAGGTGCTGACGCCGATTTCAGCCAGTCGTGTGAGACAGGCTTCTTCGACATTGCCCAGTTCCTCGAGCGTATCGTCGATATCCTTGCGTTTTTGTCGCAGTTCGTCGCGTTTTTCCTCGACACGCTTCATCAAGAGCCGAAGCTGCCCGGATTCGCCCGGCGGGTCCTTGTAGACCTGAATGATCTCGCGGATTTCGGCGATCGTGAAGCCGATACGGCGACCGCGCAGGATTTCCATGATCAGGCGGCGGTCGGCAGAGCGGAACAGCCGCGTGCGGCCGCGCCGCTCCGGATGGATGAGACCTTCGTCCTCATAGAACCGCAGGGTGCGCGTGGAGACGCCGAATTCCCGTGTCAGTTCCGTAATGCTATAGTATTTGTTCACGCGATCTCTCGTCCGCATCGACTGCAGGATGAGTTTATTGACTTTGACGTAAAAGTCAAACTTTTGCCGTTGGCATGCGCCGTCAGTGAATGCCGAACCACCATGTTGCAAGACCGAGAAATGCGAAAAATCCCGTCACATCGGTGACGGTGGTCACGAAAACTGCGGATGAAACGGCAGGGTCGGCTCCGAATCGATCGAGCAACAACGGGATCATGATGCCTGCCAGGGCGGCGGCGATCATGTTGATCAGCATGGCAGCCGCGATGATGCCGCCAAGATTGACATCCTGGAACCAGGCGCCCGCCACGATACCGATCAAAACGCCGAACAGAAGGCCGTTCAGCAGCCCGACGCCTGCCTCGCGCCGCACGATGCGCCACGCGTTGTGGATATCGAGATCGCGGGTGGCAAGCGCGCGCACCGTCACCGTCATGGTCTGCGAACCGGCATTGCCGCCCATGCCGGCGACGATCGGCATCAGAACAGCGAGCGCGACGATCTGTTGAATCGTCGCCTCGAACAGGCCGATCACCGAAGCAGCCAGAAACGCCGTCAGAAGGTTGACCAGCAGCCACGGAACGCGCGAGCGCGAGGTGCTGCCGATCGAATCGGAGAGTTCTTCGTCGCCGACGCCGCCGAGACGCATCAAGTCTTCTTCGGCTTCTTCCTGGATGACGTCGACGACGTCATCGATCGTCAAAACGCCGACGAGGCGGTTGTTCTCGTCGACGACGGCGGCGGACAGCAGGTCGTACTGCTCGAAAAGTTGCGCTGCCTCTTCCTGGTCCATCTCGGCGGGGACCGGGTGATTTGTCTCGCGCATGATGGTCTCGATCTTGACGGATCGCTTGGTGCGCAGCACCCGATCGAGATCGAGCGTGCCGAGCAGCTTGAACGTCGGATCGATGACGAAGATCTGCGTAAAGCTTTCTGGCAGATCGTCGTCCTCGCGCATGTAGTCGATGGTCTGGCCGACGGTCCAGAACGGCGGCACCGCCACGAACTCTGTCTGCATGCGCCGGCCGGCCGTGCTTTCCGGATAATCCAGCGAGCGGCGCAACCGCACCCGCTCGGTGAACGGCAACTTGGCGAGAATCTCCTCCTGATCCTCCTGATCGAGATCCTCGAGAATGTAGACCGCGTCGTCGGAATCCATCTCGCCGAGCGCAGCCGCGATCCGGTCGTTCGGCAGGTGCTCGACGATGTCGAGACGGATCGCCTCGTCGACCTCGGTCAGCGCCGAAAGGTCGAAATCATCGCCCAGCAGCGAAACCAGCGTGCGCCGCTGCTCGGCCTGGATGGCTTCCAGAAGGTCACCCATTTCGGAGGCGTGCAGGCGCGCCACATGCTGGCGCAGGTAGAGCAGATCGCGGTCGGCAATCGCGGCACCGACGTGCATGAGATAGTCGGACCGGACGGAGCCGTCTTCGGAATAGATATCCTCGTCTTCGAGGATTTCCACGGCGACGGGCCCTTGCTTACGATCGTCTTCGCCGGTGTCGCTCATCTGTTGCCCTCGAAACCGCTGCCGCATTTCCTGACAAGCTCAGCCTGATGGGAATGGGCGAAAATGCCAAATGCCGGTTGATTGCATGCCTCGTGAACGAGACCTGTCCCGTGTTGCTAACGCAAACCGGCACCAAGGTCCACAGCGCAGGGCAGCCTGCGGTCGGAACGCCTGATTTTTTGTCCAAGCTGTTGCAAAATAATGTAAAACGAGCTGCACTAGAATTGTTATGGAGGAGCTTGCGCCTTGGCTATCAGACCCATTCTTCGCTTTCCGCACCCGCTGCTGCGCACACCCGCGACAGCCGTCACGCGATTTGACGATGATCTTGCGGCCCTGGCGCAGAATCTTCTGGAGACGATGCGCGCTGCACCCGGCATCGGCATCACCGCTCCCCATATCGGCGTCCTGCTGCGCCTTGCCGTCATCGAACTCGATGCTGCGTCCGGCGTGCGCATCTATGTCAACCCGGTGGTGATGGCCAGCGCATCGGAGATCATGCGCCATGCGGAAGGCAGCGTTTCCATGCCTGGCGTCACGGAAGAGGTCGAACGACCGCGATCGGTTCGCATCCAGTACCAGACGCTCAGCGGCGATGTCCGCGAGGAAGACGCGGACGCGCTTCTCGGCATTTGCCTGCAGCACGAAATCGACCAGCTCGACGGCATTTTCTGGACACAGCGCCTGTCGCGCCTGAAACGGGACCGCGCCAACAGGCGCTATGAGAAACTCCGCGCCCAACCCGATTAACCTGCCGATTGGCGAGCCCGGGTGAAAGGCGAACATGCATCCGCCCGCTGCTTCCGACAAAAGAATAGCCGCCGGACATATCAAAGTTAATTGCGCGCACCTGCCGCACCGCCTAGCCATGGGCCGGTCAACCAGCGGAAACGCGGAGAGAACCAGTCATGCACACGGACAACAGAAAAGTGCTTCCGGACATATCGCCCGAGGAACTTGGCATGCTGCAACGGGTTTTCAACGATGTCTGCCGACGCAAAGGCCTGGCAATCGACAGTTCGGCGGCGGCAGAGGATGCAACGCGCGTCATCCATCTTTTCCAGCATGGCATACGCAGCGAGATAAAGCTGATCCGAATGCTGATGTGCGATACCGACGCAATCGCATCCTAGATGCGATCTTTCGGTGGCTCCCCGGCCGCTGAAAACGGCGCGCCGTGGGTCAACCGCGCCATTGCCCCAAGAATGGACGCCAGCAGCCATCGTTCGCCTGCAAGCCCGCAAGGTTTTCCCATTGTTCGATGCCCGAGGCCGCGTATATTTCCGCTCATAGAGCGTGAGTATCGCCTTGGTCGGGGGGCTGGAAACCATGAAATTCCGTCGCGATGCGACTGTGTCGCTGGCGATTGCCATTATCATTGTCGTTGCCGGAGCAGCTGTTCTGTCCAGCCGCCTGTTTTCGGGCATGACCGATGATGTCGAGAAAAACCAGTTCAAGCTGATGCAGGCGATCGTTGAAACCGCCTTCACGGACGCCGAAAACAAGGCGCTGGCGCGCGCAGACCTGATTGTCGACCTACCGAATGTGCAGCGCCTTTTCGCAAGCCGCGACAGGGCTGGACTTCTCGCCGAATTGGGCGGCGCCTACGCCAACCAGAAGGCGCGGTACGGGATCGATCAGGCCCAGTTCCATGTGCCGCCGGCAACATCGTTCCTGCGTCTGCATGATCCGGCCATCTTTGGCGACGATCTGACTGTCTTCCGCCCGATGGTCGTTGCCGTCAATCGCCTGCGCGAGCCTGCGAAGGGCATAACCATCGCCCGCAACGGCCCAGCCATCTTTGGCGTGACGCCGGTTTTCGATGCGGGCGGAAAACATCTCGGCAGTTTCGAGGTCGGCATCGATTTCGGACCGCTGCTTGCGAGCCTCAAAACCGCTTATGCGCTCGATCTCGCCTTGTTCATCGATGAGCAGGGCTTGCAGGATTTTGCGAACGGCATCGATCCAGCCGTTCTCAGCGAAGAAAACCGCGTGGGCCGCTATATTTGCTTCAAATCCACCAACGCCGCCCTAACGGGTGACCTGGTGGCGCCGAGTGATCTCGCCGTTGTCAACGAACCCGTCAACTATGTCCGCGAAGCGCAGGGGCTTGTGCGCGGTGTCACGCTTCTGCCGCTCAACAACAGCGCGGGCACACCGGTGGGCGTCATTGCGGTAACCTCGGATTTCAGCGGCTCACGCGCCGCGGTAAACCGTTCGCATGTCTGGCAGACGCTGATCACCTTGTTATCAATCACGATCCTCATCGGCATCGTGATCGTCGTCATCCGGGGCTTCCTGATTCGACCGCTTCAAGTGCTCGGCAACCGCTTCGAACGGCTGAATTCCGACGAAGCGCTGGAACCGATCGAAGGCGCAGAGCGCTTTCCACAGGAACTCCAGGTCTTCGTGCGTCTTTATGAAAAAGTTCGCGCACGGCGCGGCGGCGGAAGTCTGCCGTCATGATGGCACGGTTTCCATCTCTCGGGGCATTGACTCGGCTCCTGATTGTCTTTGCCGCCTTCTGCGCGATTCATGACGCCAAGGCGGCGAGCGGCGATTTTCCCCGCGACAAAGGTCTTCCGGTCCTCGTCAATGTCGGCGTTGCCTTTATCGAAATCCTCGGTTTCGACGAGAATGCCGGGACGTTCGAGGCGACGGTCGATCTGCGTGTCGGCTGGACGGACTCACGGCTGGCAAGGGCCGATGTACCGGCGAACACCCCACCGGAAACCCTGCGGGATGTTGCGGCGGAAACCCGCATGAAGTCGATCTGGCTGCCTCCGGTCGTGCTGTCGAACCAGATCGGTGAGGCAAGCGCTTCGGCTTACGGACTGAGAATCTTCTCCGATGGACGCGTGGAACTGCTGCGTCGCGTCACTGCGCGGTTTACGACGGATGTGGATGTCGGTCGTTTCCCCTTCGATCACCAGAAACTGAACGTCGCGCCGGCGCTGCGGGGACTGACCGTCGCCCAGGCGGCACTCCGCTTCGACCAATCGGACATCGACTTCAGCCGCCCTGCCCGCGACGCGCAACTGACCGGATGGAGCGTGGGGCTGGTCGATCTTCAGAGCAGCACGATCCCCGGCTGGTACAATTCCTCGGAAGATCGCGTGATCGCGACATTGTCGCTGGAACGCCAGCCCGGCCTCGTGGTCGCCTCGATCTTCATTCCGCTGTTTGCATCGCTGCTGATACCGCTGCTGGCCATCTGGTTGAACTTCATGAAAGACGGCGTCTTCCAGGTCGAGACGCATGAGATGGTCAACATCATCATCGGCGGGCTGTTCACGGTCATCGCGTTGAATTTTACGGTCTACAGCACCTATGTGGTGCTGTCGGTCGGCGACAATACGGTCAATCGCCTGTTCGCGCTGAACTACGTCACCCTGGCCATGGCACTGACGGTCAACATCCTGTTCGCGCGCTTCAACCTCATTGCCAGGATCTTCCAACCCTATGTGCAGGAGCAGGTCTACTACCTGATCATGTGGGCCGTGCCCGTGGCCGCCCTGTCCATCGCGATTTCGCTGATGTTGACAGCCTACGTATAGGTCAAGCTACAGCTTTGAAAATGTCTTAAAAATCCGGGCATAAAAAAACCCGCCGAAGCGGGTTTAGTTTTTGGTGCGGTCGAGAAGACTCGAACTTCCACGGGTTGCCCCACAGCGACCTCAACGCTGCGCGTCTACCAATTCCGCCACGACCGCATCGTGGTAGCCGCCGGATTGCTCCGGCGGGGCTGCATGTAGCAAAAGCATTTGGGGTGCACAAGGGCGCTGGAAGAGAAAGTTGACAGGACTGTGAACTATTTCAACAGCCTGCCGGCTGACCGCCCGGAAACGCTGGACTCTTGCGTTTCGGCATACCATCTAGAGCCAATCAGCAGGACCAGCGACAGACATGCAGCGCGACGATCTCGATATCACATTCCTGGCAAAACCCGACTCGCCACCCATCCGCTGGCGTATTGCCGCCGATCAGGTGCCGTATGAGGAAGCGGTCCGCGTGATGGAAGGAGAAGCCACTGCGATCGCTGCCGGCGAAGCCGACGAACTCGTCTGGCTCGTTGAACATCCGCCGCTCTATACGGCCGGCACCAGCGCCGACAGCGGCGATCTGGTGATGCCCGACCGGTTTCCGGTGTTCAAAACGGGACGCGGCGGCGAATACACCTATCACGGCCCGGGCCAGCGCGTGGTCTATGTCATGCTGGACCTCAAACGGCGCCGACAGGATGTGCGCGCCTTCGTTGCGGCGCTGGAAAGCGTGGTCATCCAGACGCTTTCCTCGATGAACATCCGGGGCGAGCGGCGGGAAGATCGTGTTGGCGTCTGGGTCCGGCGACCGGAAAAGCCGCCTTTGCCGGATGGAAGCCCGGCCGAGGACAAGATCGCCGCCATCGGCATCCGCCTGCGCCGCTGGGTGAGTTTTCACGGCCTGTCCCTCAACGTCGATCCGGACCTTGATCACTTCGACGGGATCGTGCCCTGCGGCATTCGCGGCTACGGCGTCACCAGTCTCGTCGATCTTGGCCTGCCTGTGATGATGGCGGATGCGGATATGCGGCTGCGGCAAGCGTTCGAGCAGGTCTTCGGCCCCCTCGTCGGCGAAACCGCCTGATCAGCCGAACAGGCGGTCGGTCGCATAGACGATCGCATATCCGTGCAGCGCCACGGCGGCGTAGAGCCCGAAGCCGCTTGCCAGCCTTTGTGTCGTCGTCATGTCGTCCAGACGGTGGCGCGGCTTGACGCCGCCGCGTGCCATCAGGCTCAGAAGTGCGAAAATCGCCAGTCCGGCCAGCAGCGCCGGTGTCGGCAGGCCTATGCGCCAGCCGATTGCCAGGATGACCAGCGTCACAACAAAACTCCCGACCATCCGGCTGTTGTCCGACCGGAAAACCTGGCGCAAAACCTGGCCGCCGTCAAAGCGGTTCATCGGCAAAAGGTTCAACAGGTTGAAGGCACCGAGAATCAGGAGAAAGATCAGTATCGAGGGCCCAGAGGCAAATCCGAACAGCCCCGCGCCGCCTGCATCATGCAAGGCTACGGCCACCGGCACCAGGAAAGCCGACATCCCGGCACCCATCAGCGCGCAAGTGGCAACTTCGAAAAGTGAATTATACGGCCTGCCGCCGATGGCAATTCCGCCCAGCAGCGGTACGAAGATCATGCGCACGGTCTTGTGCCCGAAGGCGCGATAGGCGGCCATATGGCCGAACTCATGCAGCACAATGACAAGCGTGAGAAGCACCGACATCATCAGGCCATGCGCGTTCAGTCCGAAGAACGGCCAGAGAATAAGCGTCGACAGCGAGGCTAGCCCGACCTGGACCAGCGGGTGCTCGAAGCCGCCGCGCACAGGGACGCTTTCGCCTGTCTCAAGCCATTGCCCCATGGCTTTCATCTCGCGACGCATGGCAAAAAAGCGGAACATCAGGAAGGCGAGGCCCCGATAGCGATCCGTCTGCTCGATCGTCAGGACGACAGCCTCGTCCGCGGTGGCGACCAGCCGTCGTCGCTCGCGAAAATCCTTCCAGAAGGCGCCGTCCAATGCGCTGTCATCCAGCACGCGCAGATCGCAGCGCCGGTCCGTACCGTCGTCGGTGCCGTGCTCGGCAATGGCGAACCGCCGGACGATCGGCAGGCCGTGCCGGTCAAGATGGCTGAATGTCTGCTCGATACGCACATCGGCACCGGCAAGCACGCGGCTCGACAAGACGGCATGGTGCCAGTCCGCAAACCGCCCTGCCGGCGAGACCGCCTGCCACACCTTTTCGAAATCAGCCTTGAAAGCCCGGGTGACGCGCAGAGTCCGCCGACCGACCGGTGCGGCCATCAACAACCAGAGCAAGCCCATGTTGACGACAAGCAGGATGATCGCCGGCAGATGTTCTGTCATGGTGGGCTCCGGGTTCCGTTACGTCAAACCTAGCGGCAACGCATGAACAAACGGTATGCGGGAAGCGTGATCATGCGGCCATCTGCGGATGCAGCATGGCCGCATGGTTTGGGTCAGGCTGCGGCGGCCCCAGGCAGCACCCCGATGGATTGTAGAATATCGTTTTCGCGTGACGTGGGCTTGCCGCCCCGCGATCGCGCAATCGCGCTCATGACCCGGCAAGCCATGTGGACGTCATCTGCATCGAGGATCGGTCGCCGCGAATGACGCATCGCGCCCCACGCGCCGGCCTCGTCCCGTATTCCTATACGCAGTTGCTGCAAGGCAAAGATCGTCAGGCTGTCAGGCACGAAGGGCGAGACATCGATGACGTGGAAAAGCAGATCCAGCTCGATCGGGGAATTGACTGTTCCGCCGGTCGAAATCATTCCGATCAGCCAGGCGGCATTGCGCTCATCCAGCGATCCCTGCGGATAGCAATGGTGCAGGACGAAGCTGCTGATCGAATCGATGAAATAGTGGTGCCATTCGGGACATTTTTCGGTGCAGGCGGTGTTGATCGCGAAAAGTGTCGCTGCCTCCTGCGACGAGGTTATGCCCTGCGAAAAGACATGCTCGCGCAGGGTGTCTACATCCATTGATGTCAGTCGTGGTTTTCCGGCGATGCCGCATGCCGGATGAGAAAGACGAAGTTCACCCATCTTTACCTCCTGTTTCGTCATGAAACCAAGATCTAGGATGAGGCCGCAGCCGTTTCAAATCCGCAAAGATTTTGGCTTAGCAAGCACTTGAGAGATTCATTCAATGTTTACCTTTCGGCCGCCCTGCGCTCCCGCCAGATGATGAACAGGCCGGAGGCGACGATGATGGCGATGCCAAGCCATTTCGAGGGCGTCGGGAAATCGCCAAAGATGACAAATCCCAGCGCGGTCGCCGAGATGATCTCGAAATAGTGGAACGGCGCGAGCAGTGACACCGGTGCCGCCTGGAACGCCTTGACCACCAGCAGATGCCCGTAGCCGGAGATCGTGCCCAGCGCGATGACCAACAGCCAGCCAAGGCCTGTTCCCGGCAGAGATGGCTCGAAATCCGCGACGCCCAATCCATCTCCGAGAAGAATCGCGACGATCATGAACAGTGAGCCGCCGACACCGGCAATGGTCTGCATGACGAGCGGCGTATCGGAGGTCCCAACCGCGCGGTTCATCAGCAGATAGCATGCGAAGAAAAACGCGCAGCAGATCGGCATCAGCGATTTCAGCCCGAAGAGTTCGAAGCTTGGTTGAATGACGATCATGGCGCCGCCGAAACCGACGACGATCGCCAGCCAGCGGCGCCATCCGACCTTTTCCCCCAGAACCAGGGCCGAAAGGCAGGTGAGGATGAACGGCTCGACGAAGTAGATGGCAAACACGTCGGCCAGCGGCATGTATTTAACCGAGATGAAAAATAGCAAGGCAGCCGCGGCAAGCAGCACGCCGCGCAGCAGATTGACCCAGAGGCGCTTGGGGCGAAGTGCGCTCAATCCGCCCATCGACAAGAGGAGCGGCAGCGTCGAAACCAGCTGGAAGAAAAAGCGATAGAATGTCACCTGCCCAGGCGACATGCCCTGATAGACCGCCATGTATTTGGCGATCGCATCCATGCAGGGCAGAATGATCATGGCAAAGAGCATGATCGCCAGGCCGTGCATGACGGTATCGGCGGCTGGCTGCGCGGAGCGCTCGGCATGGGTCAAGGCGATTTATCCCGTGGGAAAGGTCGGGACCTTACCGGCTTCTGCAAGGGTTGCAATCGAAACCCGCGGCGCCTGAATTTCGGATATTCCTGATATCTGATACCCTGTTCGCGCGACGTTTCCTGATGGATTTTTGACGTGCGGGGTGGCCCGGATCGGGTGCCCAATCTATATACTGCCGTCTCGAGACCATTGCCGGAACGTTGCTGACCTCTGCCATCCGGCGCCAAAGACCACTGCTCGCATGCCAGCCAGAAGGAGAAAACCATGCGTTTTTCCACCGAAGCCGTCATTTCGAAGCTCCGACCCAAGACTGACAACGATACACTGGGTGGCCGCATCTGGCGGGCTCGGGACGCACTCGATCTTTCAGCAAAGGATCTGGCCAACCAGCTCGGCGTCAAGGCCGAGACGATTGCCGCGTGGGAACGCGACCGTTCCGAACCGCGCACCAACCGGCTTTTCATGCTGGCCGGAATTTTGGGTGTGACGCCCGCCTGGCTGATTGCCGGGATCGGCGATGCGCCGAAGGATGACCTTTCCGAACCGGCCACGATGCGCCTGCGCAACCAGCTGGCCGCCATCAGGAAAATGCACGAAGAGACAGGAAAGGCCATTTCCGCCCTTGAGGTGGAGCTTGCCCGCGTCCTACAGGACATACAGTAAAATCACCGTCCGATTCTGCCTTGAGCGCCGCCGACAGCTCTGCGATTGTGGCGCCTGCAATCCATAATTCTGGGAGAAAGACACCATGGACGTTCGCGCCGCCGTTGCCACGCAGGCCGGAAAGCCGCTGGAAATCATGACCGTGCAGCTCGAAGGCCCGCGCGGTGGTGAAGTGCTGGTCGAGGTCAAGGCGACCGGCATCTGCCACACCGACGAATTCACCCTGTCGGGCGCCGATCCGGAAGGCTTGTTTCCGGCCATTCTCGGCCATGAAGGCGCGGGCATCGTCGTCGATGTAGGCCCCGGCGTCACATCGCTGAAGAAAGGCGACCACGTCATTCCGCTCTACACGCCGGAATGCCGCGAATGTTACTCCTGCCTGTCGCGCAAGACCAACCTGTGCACCTCGATTCGATCAACGCAAGGGCAAGGCCTGATGCCGGACGGAACGTCCCGGTTTTCGATCGGCAAGGACAAGATCTTCCATTACATGGGCTGCTCGACCTTTGCCAATTTCACGGTTCTGCCGGAAATCGCGCTGGCCAAGGTCAATCCCGACGCGCCGTTCGACAAGATCTGCTATATCGGCTGCGGCGTGACGACGGGCATCGGCGCCGTCATCAACACGGCCAAGGTCGAGATCGGTTCGACGGCCATCGTCTTCGGCCTCGGCGGCATCGGCCTCAACGTGCTGCAGGGGCTTCGCCTTGCCGGTGCCGACATGATCATCGGCGTCGACATCAATCCCGACCGCAAGGCCTGGGGCGAAAAGTTCGGCATGACGCATTTTGTCAATCCGAAAGAGGTCGGCGACGATATCGTGCCCTATCTCGTCAACCTGACCAAGCGCAACGGCGACCTGATCGGTGGCGCGGATTATACGTTCGACTGCACGGGCAACACCAAGGTGATGCGCCAGGCGCTCGAAAGCTCGCATCGCGGCTGGGGAAAATCGGTGATCATCGGCGTCGCCGGTGCCGGCCAGGAGATTTCGACGCGTCCGTTCCAGCTGGTCACCGGCCGCAACTGGATGGGCACGGCGTTTGGCGGCGCGCGCGGTCGCACGGACGTGCCGAAAATCGTCGACTGGTACATGCAGGGCAAGATCCAGATCGACCCTATGATCACCCACACCATGCCGCTCGAAGACATCAACAAGGGCTTCGACCTGATGCACAGGGGCGAAAGCATTCGCGGCGTCGTCGTTTACTAAAGTTTGCCCCAAAATTCGTCGGTGATTTCCCTATGGAATCGCGCATAGTCTCCATTAGCACCGCATGAAAAAATGCGGTGCCGGAACCGGAGGAGACCGACATGCTGATTCGTATTTTGACTTCTGCCGCGCTGTTTGCGCTCATTCCGCAGCTTGCCGCAGCGGACCCGACGGGCACGTATGACGTGGTCGGAAAGAATGCGGATGGAAACGGCGAATATCGAGGCACCGTCGTCGTGCGGCGGACCGGCGAAACCTATTCGGTGGTCTGGGATATCAGCGGCACGAAGTTTATCGGCACCGGCCTCGGAGCGAAGTTCGTCAATCAGAACCGGTTCGAGATGGGCGCCGCAAGCCGGGACGACATCGCCTTGTCGGTCGGTTATGTCGCCCAGAACTCGTTCGGAATGGCCATGTATTTCGAACAGCCGGACGGACACTGGGAGGGGGTCTGGACCTATGGCGGTTCGACGAAGGCCACGAGCGAGAACTGGTATCGCCGGTAAGCTCGCCATCGCCATCCGCTTGCCCAGATCGGCTTGACTGTGGCGGGCTGGATGTCGCATTTTCCGCGCGATCTTACCCCAGTATTTCAGACAGGAACCGAGCGGAAATGTCCGACACCGTAATGCCACGCGGCACAATGATCTATGTCGATGCCGACGCCTGTCCGGTCAAATCCGAAATCCTGAAGGTCGCGGAGCGCCATGGTTTTCCGGTGACCTTCGTCGCCAATTCCGGATTGCGTCCGTCGCGCGATCCGATGATCACCAATATAATCGTCTCGGCCGGGTTCGACGCGGCTGACGACTGGATCGCCGAGCGGGCTGTTGAAGGCGACATCGTCGTGACGGCGGATGTGCCGCTCGCAGGCCGCTGCGTTGCCGCTGGCGCCCAGGTGACGGGCCCAACGGGACGGGTCTTCGACAAGACCAATATCGGCATGGCGACCGCGATGCGCGATCTTGGCGCGCATCTGCGTGAAACCGGCGAAAGCAAGGGCTATAACGCCGCCTTCTCGCCACGCGACCGCTCGGCCTTTCTGGAAACGCTCGACCGCCTGTGCCGCCGCGCAAGAAGCATCACGGCCGCGGGCTGAACAAGGTTGCACGGGATCGCCGCCGTCAACGCTTGACGGCGTGGTCTGCCGCGTGGCAACTGCTTTTCGTGGAATGGCAGGGCGGATCGAACGTGCGTAAATTCTCCTACAATTGGCGAAACGAAGGCGCGCAGCGAATGCTCCGGCCATGAACGTCAGCCGCCGCCGCCATGCGCCCTTCTACTGGGGGCTGCTCTGTGCCGCTCTTGCCTTCCCCGCCAGCCTGATGGTTCGGCCGGCGCTTGCAGCCGAACTCTCAGCCGTCATCTTCTTTCTCGTCTATCTCGCACTTGTTGCCATCCGGATCCCTGTCTTGACCGGGACCTATCTGAAAAAAAATGCCGCGGCCGACGACGTTCCCGCCGCCATCATTTTCGCGGTCACCTTTGCTGCCGTGGTGGTTTCCGTGGTTTCTATGTTTTCCGCGCTGAATGGCCAGCAGACGGCGGCCGCCGCAGAACTCGTACTGGCGTTCGCATCTGTCGCGCTCGGCTGGTTCACCATCCACACCATGGCGGCGCTGCATTACGCGCATGTCTACTGGACCCGGCATCGAAAAGCAGAACCAGACGCTGCCGAGCACGGCTTGGCCTTTCCCGGAACGAGGGAACCCGGTGCTTTCGATTTCCTCTATTTCTCCTTCGTCATCGGCATGACGGCGCAAACGTCCGATATCACCATCACGACGACCGCCATGCGCAGAATCAATCTGCTGCACGCTGTCGTCTCATTTTTCTTCAACACTGTTCTGGTCGCCGCTGCGGTCAATACCGCGGTGTCGTTGGCGCAGTGAAACCAAAAGTCGCAGAAGGAGCACACCCATGAAAGTCATCTCCCAGACCACCGCATTCGGCGGCATGCAGGGGGTGTTCTCGCATCCCTCACAGGCCTGCGCCGGCGAGATGACATTTGCCGTTTTCGTGCCGCCGCAGGCGATCACGCAGCCCTGCCCCGTCGTCTGGTATCTCTCCGGCCTCACCTGCACCCATGCCAATGTGATGGACAAGGGCGAATATCGCCGCATGGCCGCGGAACTCGGCCTTGTCATCGTCTGCCCCGATACCAGCCCGCGCGGCGAAAACGTCGCGGACGAACTGACAAACTGGCAGATGGGCAAGGGTGCCGGCTTCTACCTCGATGCGACGCAAGCGCCCTGGGCCGAGCATTACCAGATGTATACCTATATCACCGAGGAACTACCGGCCTTCATCAGCCAGCATTTCAAGGTCGACATGAACCGGCAGGGTATTTTCGGCCATTCGATGGGCGGACACGGGGCGATGACGATCGCGTTGAAAAACCCCGATCGCTTCAAGAGCTGCTCGGCCTTCGCGCCGATCGTCGCGCCATCCAGCGCCGACTGGTCCATCGGCGCTTTCGAGAAATATCTGGGAGAAGACAAGACGGCCTGGCGGCAGTATGATGCCTGCGCGCTTGTCGAAGACGGTGCACGTTTCTCCGAATTCCTAATCGACCAGGGCAAAGCGGACGGTTTTCTGGAAAAGGGTTTGCGGCCCTGGCTCTTCGAGGACGCCATCCGCGACACGGATATCGGCCTGACGCTGCGCATGCACGAGCGCTACGACCATTCCTATTATTTCATCTCGACCTTCATGGACGACCATCTGCACTGGCATGCCGAGCGGCTTGCCTGAACAGCGGAGCGCGATGGATCGAAACCAGCGATGCGGGTGCTGACAGGCGCCTGCGACACCGCGTGACTGCCCGCCCGACGCTGTCCATGGGCAAGGTGGAATGAATGACTATGGTCAGGACGCCGACTGGAACCGTGGCGCGCCGGCGACGTCGACGACCTTGATGCTGGACTGGGCGAGACCGTTGTGGCCCTCCATGTCGACGATCAGGTGCCAGTGGCCATTTTGTGGAACAGACAGGCGGATCGGTGATTTTTTCGCAACACCGCCGACAAACTGATGCTTCAAAACCTGCTTGTAGAGCGCGAAATTACCGTCCGTCATCAACCGGACATTCGCCACGGCCGACAGGGTAATCTCGATCGTAACGCCCGCGCGCTGCAGCTTCAGATCGTAATGCGTGAAGTTGACTGCCAGTTTTGCCATGCTCATTCCGCCCAGATCGAGGCCTTGCTCCGGTCATTCAACCTAGAGCTAATACGTTAAGGAATGGTTTTCCACGCCGAGCCGGGTGCCGCCAAAAGTGCACGAAACGACGACGTTCTGGTGTCCGTATATAAACGATGCGCCGCACATCCTGCGAAGACGGCCGGCTTTTCACAACAGGCTTTTTCGGCTATGCGGAGTATCATGAAACAGCTTTTTCTCGTCGCCGTCGGCGGGGCCTTCGGCTCTGTCACCCGTTATCTCGTCGGGCTCTGGACGCTGCGGACATTCGGTCCCGCATTTCCCTGGGGCACCCTGACGGTCAACATCACCGGCTCTTTCCTCATCGGTGTCCTGGCCGAACTCATAGCCAGGAAATTTGGCGCCTCGGCTGATCTGCGGGTGCTGCTCGTCACGGGCGTGCTCGGCGGCTATACCACGTTCTCCGCCTTCTCCCTCGATGCGGTGACGCTGTTCGAGCGCGGCGAACCGGTGACGGCGGCGCTCTATATCGGCGCGAGCGTTGGTCTTTCCATCTGCGCGGTCTTTGCCGGGCTGGCCCTTATGCGCGCAATGGTCTAAAGGGTCCGCTTTAGACAGATTGGACAGGATAAGATGGCGGGCATCGAACACAGACAGGTTGAGGGCGACGAGGCGGGCATGCGGCTTGACCGGTGGTTCAAGGTGCACTTTCCGGGCCTCGGCTTCGGCCCGCTGCAGAAGCTGCTGCGCTCCGGCCAGATCCGCGTCGATGGCGGGCGCGTCAAGTCGGATGCGCGCGTCCAGCCGGGCCAGGTGGTTCGTATCCCCCCGATGGAGGTCGATGCCAAGACCAAAACCGGCCCGATCCCCGGCCATGACCTGCGCCATGCCTCCGATCACGAACTTCTGTCGCGCATGCTGCTGCACGAAGACGCCAAGGTCATCGTGCTCAACAAGCCGCCCGGCATCGCTGTCCAGGGCGGATCCGGCATCAACCGCCATATCGACCAGATGCTCGAGGCCTGGACCAGTCCGCGCGGCGAAAAGCCTCGCCTCGTTCATCGCCTCGACCGCGATACCTCCGGCGTGCTGGTCGTCGCCCGCACCCGCGGTGCCGCGCAGAAACTGACGGCCGCCTTTCGCGAGCGCGACACCAAGAAGACCTACTGGGCCCTGGTGAAGGGCGTTCCGCGCAAGAAGGAAGACAAGATTTCGACTTGGCTGGTCAAGGAGCAGACCGAGGACGGCGATCGCATGCGTATCGCCCGGCACGGCGATGACGGCGCCGATCACGCCATCTCCTACTACAAGATCCTGGAGACGGCAGGCCCGAACCTCAGCTGGCTCGAAATGGAACCCTATACCGGTCGCACCCACCAGCTGCGCGTGCATGCCGCCCATATCGGCCATCCGATCATCGGTGACCCGAAATATTTCGAAGCCGAACACAACTGGGCCTTCCCCGGCGGCGTCCAGAACAAGCTGCACCTCCATGCGCGGCGTATCGACGTACCGCATCCGGATGGCGGGCGACTGCGGATTACCGCGCCGATGCCAGCGCATATGGTGCAGACTTGGAACCTCATCGGTTTCGACATGGACAATGCGCAGGAAGTCGACGACTGATGAAGCTGGTCCTGTTCGATTGCGACGGCACACTGGTCGATAGCGCGGCACTTATTCATGAAGTCATGGCGCGTACCTTCGTGGCTTTCGGGCTTGAGCGACCGCTTCTGGCATCGACCAAGAGTATCATCGGACTGACGCTCGATATCGCCATTGCCAGAATGATGGGCCAGCCGCATGTCGACGAGCGGGCGCTTGCCATGACGGCGCATTACAAGGCGATCTTCAGCGACGTTCGCACTGAGGAAGGTTTCCAGGAACCGCTTTTCCCCGGTATCGCGGATCTCGCGGCGACCCTTGCCGCCCGCGACGATCTGGTGCTGGGTGCCGTTACGGGAAAGTCACGTCGCGGACTGAAACTGATTTCCGCAACACACGGTTTTGACAGCATATTTTCAGTTTCGCGAACGGCTGATGATTGTCCGTCCAAGCCCCATCCGGCGATGGTGACGGAATGCTGTTCGGAGACCGGCATCGCGCCGTCCCGGACGATCGTCATCGGCGATGCGATCTATGACATGCAGATGGCGAAGAGTGCGGGCGCCGCCGCGATCGGTGTCGCCTGGGGATACGCCTCCGTGCCGGAACTGGTCGAGGCCGGTGCCGATCACATCGCCCGCGTTCCCGATGACATCATCGACTGGATGGAGAGAAACCATGGCTGACATGCGCGATGAATTCACCCAAACGCTGAGCGATGCCGACCCGGTGCGCCGGGCGCAGATCCAGATGCACAAGCCCTTGCCGAAGCGTTTCTACAAGGAGGTCACCATCGGCCCGGCGGCGGATGAAGACCATTCCGTCCTGCTCGACGGTCGCCCGGTGCGCACACCTGCCAGAAACACGCTGAGCGTTCCGACGGCCGCTCTTGCAGATCTGCTGAGGGTGGAATGGGCGGCACAAGTCGATGTCATCGACCCGGCGAAGATGCCTGTCACGCGGCTCGTGAACACAGCCATTGATGGCGTGAAGCCCGACATTCGTGCGGTGTTCGACGATATCCTGAATTTCTCCGGTACGGATCTTCTCTGCTACCGCGCCGAGCAGCCCGAAGGGTTGGTCGAACGGCAGAGCCTGCATTGGGACCCGGTGCTGGCCTGGGCTGCCGACACGTTCGGTGCGCGCTTCATCCTCGCCGAAGGCATCAAGCACCAGACACAGCCGCGTGCCGCACTGACGGCGTTTGCCGAAGCGCTGCGGCCCTATGCAACACCCTTTGGGCTTGCCAGCCTGCATACGATCACGACGCTGACGGGATCGGCACTGCTGTCGCTGGCCTTTGCCGAAAAACACCTGAGCGCGGAAGACGTCTGGACGCTCGCCCATCTGGACGAGGACTGGCAGATCGAGCATTGGGGAACGGATGACGAAGCCTTCCAGCGACGCGAACATCGCTGGACGGACATGCAGGCCGCAACCAACGCTTTTGACGCGCTACGGCCCTCGTAGCGTTCGGCTAACGTATCAGGCCGTCAACTTCAGTCCGGCTATGCCGGCGATGATCAGAAGGATACAGCCGATCCGTATTGCCGTTACCGGCTCGGAAAAAAGGATGATGCCGAGAATGACGGTGCCGACCGTGCCGATGCCCGTCCAGACGGCATAGGCAGTGCCGAGCGGCAAGGTGCGCACGGCAAGACCCAGAAGAACGACGCTCGCCACCATGGAACTGGCGGTGAGGATCGTCGGCACGAGTTTTGTGAAACCCTCGGTGTATTTCAGGCCGATCGCCCAGCCGATTTCGAGAAGTCCTGCGACAAGCAGATAGATCCAGGCCATTTCATAACTCCATCAAAAGGAGCGAGGCCGTCCCCGCGGTTGTTCGAGAATGGCAATTCCGCCAACCCGTGCAGCCGTCTGCATATTGCCCTCTATGCCATCGCCAAAGCCTTCAGGCAAGCACCTCCTTGCGCAACACAGTCATGCGACCGCAGAACAGCTTGCGTGCTATCCGCGTTCTTTCCTGAGCTTCGCCCACCAGTCCAGACGCTTGCGGATGTCGCGCTCGAAACCGCGCTCCGGCGGATCGTAGAAGACTTTCCGGCCCATCTTTTCCGGGAAATAATCCTGCCCGGAGAAGGCGTCGGGCTCGTCGTGATCATAGCGATAGCCGTCGCCGTAGCCCTCGCCCTTCATCAGTTTCGTCGGGGCGTTTAGGATATGCTTGGGCGGAAGCAGCGACCCATGCTCCTTCGCCGCACGGGTGGCGGCTTTGTAGGCGGTATAGACGGCATTCGACTTCGGGGCGGTGGCGAGATAAATGCAGGCCTGTGCCAGCGCCAGTTCCCCCTCGGGTGAGCCGAGATAGTCATAGGCGTCCTTGGCGGCGTTGCAGACGACCAGCGCCTGCGGATCGGCAAGGCCGATATCCTCCACCGCCATGCGCACCAGCCGCCGGCCGAGATAGAGCGGATCCTCGCCTGCGTCGAACATGCGGCAGAGATAGTAGAGCGCTGCGTCCGGGTCGGAGCCTCGCACGGACTTGTGCAGCGCCGAGATCAGATTGTAGTGCCCGTCCTGCCCTTTGTCATAGACCGGCGCACGGCGCTGGACGATCTCCTGCACCGCCGTCGCATCGAACACCTCGCCCTTTCGCGCTGCCCGCCAGACTTCCTCGGCCAGCGTCAGAACAGCCCGGCCGTCCCCGTCGGCCATGCGGACGAGGCTGGCACGGGCATCAGCGTCGAGCGGCAGCGCCCTGCCCTCCGCCTGTTCAGCGCGCACGAGCAGTTCCGCAAGGCTCGCCTCATCATGCGGCTTGAACGTCAGAACACGGGCGCGCGACAGAAGAGCGGCGTTGAGCTCGAAGGACGGGTTTTCGGTGGTTGCACCGACCAGAATGACCGTACCGTCTTCCATCACCGGCAGGAAACTATCCTGCTGGGCCCGATTGAAGCGGTGGATCTCGTCGACGAAAAGCAGTGTCTGGCGCCCGGACATGCGCCGGGCACGGGCGCCCTCGAAGACGCGTTTGAGATCGGCGACGCCGGAAAAGATTGCAGAAATCTGCTCGAAGGCCAGCCCCGCCTCGCCGGACAACAATCGTGCCACGGTGGTTTTCCCGGTGCCCGGCGGGCCCCAGAAGATCATCGAGCCGAGCGAGCCGGAGGCAATCATGCGCGCCAGTACGCCGTCCTCCCCGGTCAAGTGCGCCTGTCCGGTGACCTCAGCCAGCGTCTGCGGCCGCAACCGATCGGCCAGCGGACGCTTTGCCCCCATGCCAGGCGGCTCGCTGGCTGCGAAAAGGTCACTCATCGGAAGAATTGCCGGATGCGCTGACCATTGCGCTCGATCTCCACGCGCCAGAGCGAGGGATCCGCACCGACCACGGTTTCCAGTGTCACGGATGAATCGATATCCGTGCCGTTGACGGCGATGATGATATCCTTCGGCTCGAAACCGACGCGCGCCGCCGGCGAACCGCGATTGATCTGGGTGATGACGACACCTTGCGACGACGTCGGCATGCGCAACTCGTCGGCCAGCCGTGGCGAAAGATTGGCAACCACCGCCCCGGCGAAAGGATTGCGGCCCTCGACCAGCCGCTCATCACGCGGCGATGTCTCCGGCGCCTGAGCCAGCGTCATCGTCAGCTCGCGCTGCTTGCCGTTTTCGCTGACGGTGATCTGCGCATCATGTCCGATGCCGACGGTGGTCAGGCGATAGCCGAGCGCATCGGGGTGCTCTACCGAAATGCCGTTGACGGCGGTGATCACCTGCCCCGGCCTGATGCCGGCCTTGTCCGCCGGGCCGCCCTCGACCACGGCGCTGACCAGTGCGCCCCGCGCCCGGTCAAGCCCCAGCGCCTCCGCAACCTCGGATGTCACCGGCTCGAAGCTCGCACCGATATAGGGCCGGATGAAACTGCCATTGCCGCCTTCTGCCGAGGCGACGAAAACCTTGACCAGATTGGCCGGAATGGCAAAGCCGACGCCGTTCGAGCCGCCACCACGCGAAAAGATCGCGGTGTTGATGCCAATCAGTTCACCGTTCATGTTGATCAGCCCGCCACCGGAATTGCCCGGATTGATCGCAGCATCCGTCTGAATGAAGAAGCCGAAGTCTCCATTGCTGACCTGGTTGCGCGCCAGCGCCGAGACGATCCCGCTGGTAACCGTCTGGCCGACACCAAACGGATTGCCGATCGCCAGCACCAGATCGCCGACCTCGACAGCATCCGAATCGCCCAACGGCACAATCTCGAACGGACCATCCGACTGGATTTTCAGGACGGCCAAGTCGATGCGCTCGTCCTTCAGGATGACCTTGCTTTCGAACTCGCGCCCATCGGCCAGGGCCACCTTGATATCATCAGCACCTTCGATCACGTGATTGTTGGTCACGACAATGCCGTTGCCGCCGACGATCACGCCGGAGCCGAGCGACGACTGTTTTTCCGAGCGATTCGGCATCTGCTGGCCGAAGAACTGCTGGAAGAACGGATCATCGGCAAAGGGCGACCGGCTTTGCACCGTTTTTTCGGCATAGACGTTGACGACTGCATTGGCCGTCTTCTTGACGAGCGGCGCAAAGGACAGCTGCATTTCCGTATGGCTCTGCGGCACGGCCTTCGTCGCGGCTGCCGGCGTCGTCACCGCGCCTGTCGTGATCCGCTCGACGCCATCTCCGGCGGCCTTGGCCACGACGCCGAAGTGAAGGACACCGGCCACTAAAACGAGAGCAGCGATGCTGGACAGAACGAGAAGACGGGGCGAGCGGAACAAGCGTGTCATGCTGGCATATCCTGCGGCGGGAGAAAACAGATAGGACGTCAGGACTAAAAAGCAAAGACGGCGGAAGCGTGAAACTGCAAACGCCGCGCCAAACATTCGTCATCATCACGACAAATGCCAATCGATGCCCAGAACGCAGAACAGCCGGGCTTTCGGCCCGGCTGTTCTGTTGTCCCGGCGAACCGGAATGGCTTACGCGGCTTCTGCAGCTTCTGCTTCGGCAGCAACGCGTACGATGTCCTTGGCGCCCTTGGCCGAGGTGTCGCGGTCAACGAATTCGATGACGGCGAGAGCAGCGTTGTCACCGTGACGGAAGCCGGCCTTCATGATGCGAAGGTAGCCGCCGTTGCGGGTTGCGTAGCGTGTCGCAATGGCATCAAACAGCTTGCCGACGACAGCAACGTCACGGATCTGCGAGATGGCCTGGCGGCGGGCATGAAGGTCGCCCTTCTTGCCGAGCGTGACGAGCTTTTCAACGATCGGACGGATTTCCTTTGCCTTCGGCAAGGTCGTGACGATCTGCTCATGTTCGATGAGCGAAGCAGCCATGTTGGCAAACATTGCCTTACGGTGGCTGGCGGTCCGGTTCAGCTTGCGGCCGGCTTTCTTGTGGCGCATGGCTATTCTCCTTTAATGCAGGTTCCCTTGTTCTCTGGGCCTGCCGTTTCCTGGCACATACAGGCATCCCATTTGTTCAAGGAGCCTGCTGTTTGACGGGGAAAGGCAGAGGGTTAACCTGCCTTTGCTGTTTTTAATACTGGTCTTCGTAGCGCTTGGCGAGATCTTCGATGTTCTCGGGCGGCCATGCAGGCACTTCCATGCCGAGGTGCAGGCCCATGGAAGCGAGAACTTCCTTGATTTCGTTCAGCGACTTGCGGCCAAAGTTCGGAGTGCGAAGCATTTCGGCTTCGGTCTTCTGAATGAGGTCGCCAATATAGACGATGTTGTCGTTCTTCAGGCAGTTCGCCGAACGGACGGACAGTTCCAGTTCGTCGACCTTCTTGAGAAGTGCCGGGTTGAACGCCAGTTCGGTAACGGCTTCTTCTTCGGCTTCCTTCTGCGGTTCGTCGAAGTTGACGAAAACGCCGAGCTGGTCCTGAAGGATGCGGGCCGCGAAAGCGACTGCATCTTCACCGGTGACCGAACCATCGGTCTCGATCTGCATCGACAGCTTGTCGTAGTCGAGAACCTGGCCTTCACGGGTGTTTTCCACCTTGTAGGACACTTTCTTGACCGGCGAATACAGGCTGTCGACCGGAATGAGGCCGATCGGTGCATCTTCCGAGCGGTTGCGATCGGCAGGAACATAGCCCTTGCCGTTGCTGACCGTGAATTCCATGCGGATCTCGGCGCCCTCGTCGAGGGTGCAGATCACATGGTTCGGGTTGAGAATCTCGATGTCGCCAACCGTCTGGATATCACCAGCCGTGACAACACCAGGGCCCTGCTTGCGCACGACCATGCGCTTGCTATCGTCGCCATCCATCTTGATGGCGATTTCCTTGATGTTCAGCACGATGTCGGTGACATCTTCGCGGACGCCCGGGATCGACGAGAACTCATGCAGCACGCCGTCGATCTGCACCGCCGTCACGGCAGCACCGCGCAGCGACGACAGAAGCACGCGGCGAAGCGCGTTGCCAAGCGTCAGGCCGAAACCACGCTCAAGCGGCTCGGCAACAAGGCTGACCTTGGTGCGACCGGTAGAGGTGAACTCGACCTTGTTCGGCTTGATCAGTTCCTGCCAGTTTTTCTGAATCATATGTTTTGCCTTCCGTTCGTTGCCACTATCCAATCGTGGCAACCGAGCCTTGAAGCGCCGGAGGGAAAATGGCCCCTGCCGGCTTGACGAATAAAGCGATTAAACGCGACGCTTCTTGCGCGGGCGGCAACCATTGTGCGGGATCGGGGTCACATCACGGATCGAGGTGATCATGAAACCGGCGGCCTGCAGGGCGCGCAGAGCCGATTCGCGACCGGAACCCGGGCCGCAGACTTCGACTTCCAGCGTCTTCATGCCGTGTTCCTGGGCCTTCTTGGCCGCATCTTCAGCAGCCATCTGGGCAGCGAACGGGGTCGACTTGCGCGAGCCCTTGAAGCCCTTGGCGCCAGCCGACGACCAGGCAATCGCGTTGCCCTGTGCATCGGTGATGGTGATCATCGTGTTGTTGAACGACGAATTGACGTGGGCGACGCCCGTCGAAATGTTTTTCCGCTCGCGACGGCGAACGCGTGTGGCTTCCTTGGCCATGGTAACCCTTTCGTTGATCTCTGCACCGCCGTAGTTCCAGCGGCTCCACCGGGAAAGACTGACGCCCTTCCCTGAATGTCAAAATGCGCAGCAGGGCATGAACCCGGTCGCGCGGCGATATCGTCACTGCCGTCATTCCAGCAGCTCCACCGGACGGGCGCGCTAGCGTCTGTCCGAAACTACAAAAGAGGCCGGCGACGGGCGCCAGCCTCGAGCACTTCCTTTGCAGGAAATTACTTCTTCTTGCCGGCGATCGCCTTTGCCGGGCCCTTGCGGGTGCGGGCATTGGTGTGGGTACGCTGGCCACGGACCGGAAGCGAACGACGGTGACGCAGGCCGCGGTAGCAGCCCAGGTCCATCAGACGCTTGATGTTCATCGAGGTCTCACGGCGAAGATCGCCTTCAACCTGATAATCGCGGTCGATTGTTTCGCGGATCTGAAGAACTTCAGCATCCGTCAGTTGGTGCACACGACGTTCAGCCGGGATACCGACCTTCTCGACGATTTCCTGTGCGAATTTCGCTCCGATCCCGTGAATGTAGCGAAGCGCAATTACTACGCGCTTGCTTGTCGGGATGTTGACGCCAGCGATACGTGCCACGCCTATTCTCCTTGCGTTCCAGTTGCCATCCGGCAATAGGTGCTTCGTTGTGCCGCTCCGAAAAGCAGCCTGTGAAAGTGATGTTCGGGACACGTCGAAAACGACCGCACCCGGACTTCGTTGACTGAAGTCCGCGCCGATCGCTTGCACATCGCGAGTTAGCGCGGTCTTTAGCGGAATCGGAGGCCAAAAGTCAACCTTTGCCGCTGGTTTATTTTCCGGGCTCAGAGCCCGGAAAGAATGTCCTTGATGTCGGCGGTCACCTTGTCGATGTCCGCCATCCCGTCAACCGTCTTCAACTTGCCCTTGGCATAGTAGTAGCCGATCAGCGGCGAGGTGTCCTTGTAGTAGGACTGGAGCCGTGTCCGCACCGTTTCCGGATTGTCGTCGGCCCGACGCTTGAATTGCGTCGATCCGCATTTGTCACAAACACCTTCGACCTTCGGCTTCAGGTTCGTGTCGTGATAGCCTGCGCCACAGTTTGCGCAGGTATAGCGGCCAGCCACCCGATCGACGAGGACCTCGTCATCGACCCGCAATTCGATCACCACGGACAGATCCAAGCCCTTAGCAGAAAGAATCGATTCGGTCGCATCGGCCTGGACCAAAGTCCGGGGAAAACCGTCGAGAATAAATCCCCCGGCACAATCCGGCTGGTCGATTCGCTCGGAGACGATCGCATTGACGATCTCGTCGGACACAAGCTTGCCCGCATCCATGACAGCCTTCGCCCGTTTGCCGACTTCCGTCTGCTGGACGACCGCTGCTCGCAGCATATCGCCCGTGGAAAGCTGCGGAATACCGTAGGTTTCCACGATCCGCTGGGCTTGGGTTCCCTTGCCCGCCCCCGGCGGCCCCAAAAGTATCAGTCTCATCGTCCCCTCTTCCCTCCACGCAGCTTTGATTTCTTGATCAACCCCTCATACTGCTGGGCAATCAGGTGACCCTGTATCTGTGCTACAGTATCAAGGGTGACGCTGACAACAATCAAAAGCGACGTACCACCAAGGTAGAACGGCACGCCGGTCTGCGCGATCATCACTTCGGGAAGAATACAGACGAACATCAGGTAGATCGCGCCGAGAACCGTGATGCGGGTCAGGACGTAATCGATATATTCAGCGGTGCGTTCACCCGGCCGGATGCCGAGGATGAAGCCGCCATGCTTCTTCAGGTTGTCGGCCGTGTCCTTCGGATTGAAGACGATGGCCGTGTAGAAGAAGGCGAAGAAGGCAATCATGGCGCCGTAGAGAACCATGTAGAGCGGCTGGCCGTGGCCAAGTGCCGCGACGATCGTCGTCGCCCAGCCTGGCAGATTGCTGGTGTTGGCGAAGCCAGCGATGGTTGCCGGCAAAAGCAGCAGCGACGAGGCAAAGATCGCTGGAATGACACCGGCGGTGTTCAGCTTCAGCGGCAGGTGCGACGTGTCGCCCTGGAACATCTTGTTGCCGACCTGTCGCTTCGGATACTGGATCAACAGGCGCCGCTGGGCGCGCTCCACGAAGACGATCAGCGCGATGACGCCGACAACCATGACGATGATGGCGAGAATGATCGGCGTCGACAGCGCGCCGGTGCGGCCGAGTTCGAGCGTGCTGGCCATGGCAGTCGGCAGATGCGCGACGATACCGGCGAAGATGATCAGCGAAATGCCGTTGCCGATGCCGCGCGATGTGATCTGCTCGCCGAGCCACATCAGGAACATCGTGCCACCCAGGAGCGAAATCACCGTGGAAATCTTGAAGAACCAGCCCGGATCGCCAACCAGGCCGTTGCCGCTTTCGAGGCCGACGGCAATGCCATAGGCCTGCATCGTGCCCAAAAGCACCGTGCCGTAGCGGGTGTACTGATTGATGACCTTGCGGCCCTGCTCGCCTTCCTTCTTCAGCTGTTCAAGCGAGGGAACAACCGAGGTCATCAACTGGACGATGATGGAGGCCGAGATGTAGGGCATGATGCCGAGGGCAAAGATCGCCATGCGCTCGACGGCGCCGCCGGAAAACATGTTGAAAAGGCCGAGAATACCGCCGCTCTGGCCCTGGAAGGCCTGGGCAAAGGCTTCCGGGTTCAGACCGGGGAGCGGAATATAGGTGCCAAGACGATAAACCAGAAGCGCGCCGAGCGTAAACCAGAGGCGCTTTTTCAGATCTTCCGCCTTGGCGAAAGTCGAAAAATTCAGGTTGGAGGCGAGCTGTTCCGCTGCAGAAGCCATGCAATTCTCCGCGTAACCAATGCTGGAACCCGCGGGAAAACCCGGTCAGTTCCGGTAGAGGTTATGTTCTATGTGTGAAGACCGGCTCGGAAAAAGACTGCAGCAGCAATCATTGGCCTCACCCGGCTCCCGTTTAATGTCTGCGACCGGTTCTGACCAGCCACGAATCCGTGAGGCTCTCATATGGGAGCAAAACCGCCCGGTGTGAAGCACTCCGGGCGGTCTATCCGTAAACTATTATTCAGCAGCGCCCGAAAGCAGCTTGATCGAACCGCCAGCCTTTTCGATCTTTTCGATCGCAGGCTTGGATGCGCCGGCAACTTCGATCGTTACCTTTGCCTTCAGTTCGCCGTCGGCCAGAACGCGGATGCCGTCCTTGGCGCGGCGGATGACGCCGGCAGCCCGGAGCGACGCTGCATCGATGGTCTTGGAAGCATCAAGCTTCTTCGCATCAATGGCGATCTGGATGCGGCCGAGCGACACGACAACAAAATCCGAACGGAAGATGTTGTTGAAGCCGCGCTTCGGCAGGCGACGGTAGATGGGCATCTGGCCGCCTTCGAAGCCGTTGATGGCGACGCCGGAACGTGCCTTCTGACCCTTGACACCGCGACCGGCAGTCTTGCCGGAGCCGGAGCCGATACCGCGACCGAGACGCTTGCGGTTCTTGGTAGAACCTTCATTGTCCTTGATTTCATTCAGTTTCATGACTGTATCCCCCTCACTTCTCGTCGACGACGCGGACGAGGTGCTGGACGGCACGGATCATGCCACGGACGGAAGGTGTGTCTTCCAGCGTGCGAACCCGGTGCATCTTGTTCAGCCCAAGACCGATCAGCGTCTGACGCTGAACGTTAGGGCGACGAATGGGGCTACCGATCTGTTCGACGGTAACCGTTGCCTTTTCAGACACTGTGGTTGCTTTCTTGGCCATTGTTCAGGCTCCCTTATTCTTCGGAAGCAACGCCGGCGGACGTGCGACGGGCCTGCAGCGTGGCAAACTTCATGCCGCGCTGTGCCGCGATGTCCTTCGGGTGCATCTGGTTCTTGAGGGCGTCGAACGTGGCGCGAATCATGTTGTACGGGTTGGAAGAACCCGTCGACTTCGCAACAACGTCGTGCATGCCGAGCGTTTCGAAAACGGCGCGCATTGGACCACCGGCGATGATGCCGGTACCAGCCTTGGCGGCACGCAGCAGAACCTTGCCGGCGCCGTGACGGCCGTGGACGTCGTGATGCAGCGTGCGGCCCGAGCGCAGCGGAACGAAGATCAGTTCGCGCTTGGCAGCTTCGGTGGCCTTGCGGATGGCTTCCGGCACTTCACGTGCCTTGCCGTGACCGAAGCCAACGCGGCCCTTCTGGTCGCCGACGACGACGAGAGCAGCGAAGCCGAAACGACGGCCGCCCTTGACGACTTTTGCGACGCGATTGATTGCGACGAGCTTATCGACGAATTCGCTGTCGCGCTCCTCGCGGTTCTGGCGATCGTCGCGAGAACCTCTTTTTTCTTGTGCCATTGTCCTTTTCCTTTTTCTTTTCCGGGTGCAATCGGCAGATTGACAAAAAGTCGCCCCGCGCCATTGGAGGAGCGGTAGCGACGCGCTTTTTCACAAGCGGTTCGATGATCCGCCCAGGCAAGCCCGGACGGATATCATCTTGCAGAACCAGTACGACCTTGATGCGTTCGTTGGAACGCGTGGCGTACTAGAAGTTCAGGCCACCCTCGCGGGCTGCCTCGGCGAGCGCCTTGACGCGGCCGTGATAGATGAAGGCGCCACGATCAAAGACAACGTCCTTGATGCCGGCCTTCGAAGCACGCTCCGCAAGGAGCTTGCCTACGGCAGCAGCTGCTGCCGTGTCGGCGCCCGTCTTCAAAGACGTGCGCAAACCGGTGTCGAGCGTCGAGGCGGACGCAACCGTCTTGCCTGCAACGTCGTCGATAACCTGTGCGTAGATGTTCTTCGACGAGCGATGAACCGACAGGCGAAGACGGCCATTGGCCACCTTCTTAACTTGGCGGCGCACGCGGCTGGCGCGGCGCACAAGAGTCTCTTTCCTTGTAGCCATTTCGCGTGCTCCTTACTTCTTCTTGCCTTCTTTGCGGACGATCCGCTCGCCGGCATACTTGACGCCCTTGCCCTTGTAAGGCTCGGGGCCACGGTAATCGCGGATTTCCGCGGCGACCTGGCCGACCTGCTGCTTGTTGATGCCGGTGATGACGATTTCCGTCGGCTTCGGCACAGCAATGGAGATGCCTTCCGGCGTCTGGTAGACGACGTCATGGCTGAAACCGAGCGCCAGCTGCAGGTTCTTGCCCTGCAGCGATGCACGATAGCCGACGCCGTTGATTTCGAGCTTGCGCTCGTAACCGTCCTTGACGCCCTTGAAGATGTTTTCGATCATCGTGCGGGACATGCCCCACTTCGAACGAGCATCCTTGGACTGGTCAACCGGGGTCACCGACACCGCATTGTTGTCTTCCAGCTTTACGAGCACTTCGTCATTTGCGACGAAGAAGAGTTCACCCTTCGGGCCCTTGGCAGTCACTTTTTGGCCATCAATCGTGGCCGTGACACCTGCAGGAACCGGAACGGGTTTTTTACCGATACGAGACATTGTTCAACCTGTCTGTCCGTTATGGAGATCACTGCACCGTATTAGAATACGGAGCAGAGAACCTCACCGCCAACGTTCTGTTCACGTGCCTGGTGATCAGCCATCACACCCTTCGGAGTCGAAAGGATAGTGATGCCGAGACCGTTCGCGACCTGCGGAATGGACTTTACCGAGACATAAACTCGGCGGCCCGGCTTCGATACGCGGCCGATCTCACGGATCACCGACGCACCTTCGTAGTATTTCAGTTCGATGTTGATCTCGGCCTTGCCGTTACCAAATTCGACTTCGGAATATCCACGGATGTAGCCTTCAGCCTGAAGGACATCGAGAACGCGTGCGCGCAGCTTGGAAGCCGGGGTCGAAACCACCGACTTGCGGCGTGCAGCACCGTTGCGGATACGTGTGAGCATATCGCCCAGCGGATCTGTCATTGCCATGTGCCCGTCTCCTTACCAGCTCGACTTGACAATACCCGGCACCTTGCCGAAATTGCCGAGTTCGCGAAGCGCAATACGCGACATCTTGAGTTTGCGATAATATGCGCGCGGACGGCCGGTAACTTCGCAACGATTGCGAACCCGGGTCTTGGATCCGTCACGCGGCAGGCTGGCCAGCTTCAGGGTTGCCTTGAACCGCTCTTCGATCGGAAGAGACTGGTTCATGATGGTTGCCTTCAGGGCTGCCCGTTTCGAGGCATCCTGTGCAACCGACTTACGGCGGCGGTTGTTCTTTTCAACTGCGCTCGTTTTCGCCATTAAACTTTATCCTTCTGCTTGTCGTTACGGCTTACTGGCGGAACGGGAAGTTGAACTCTGTGAGCAGAGCGCGTGCTTCGTCGTCGTTGGATGCCGTCGTGCAAACGATGATGTCCATGCCCCACATCTGATCAACCTTGTCGTAGTTGATCTCCGGGAACACAATGTGCTCCTTGATGCCCATGGCGAAGTTGCCACGGCCGTCAAAGCTTTTCGGATTCAGGCCGCGAAAGTCGCGAACGCGCGGAAGCGCGATGTTGATCAGGCGGTCCAGGAATTCGTACATGCGAACGCCGCGCAGGGTAACCTTGGCGCCGATCGGCATGTCTTCACGCAGCTTGAAGCCAGCGATCGAAGTGCGTGCGCGGGTGATGACCGGCTTCTGGCCGGCAATCATTGCGAGGTCGGCAGCAGCGACGGTCGGCTTCTTGGAATCGGCGGTCGATTCGCCAACCCCCATGTTGATGACGATCTTGTCGAGGCGCGGGATCTGCATGACGTTTGCGTAGGAGAACTTCTCCTGCATCGTCTTCGAGATACGCTCGACATAGGCCGTCTTCAGACGGGGCTCATACTTCTTGGTGTCAGCCATCGATCACTTCTCCCGAACGCTTGGCCACGCGGACCTTCTTGCCGTCCTCAAGAACCTTGAAACCGACGCGAGTCGGCTTGCCGTCCTTGTCTGCAACCGCGAGGTTGGACAGGTGAATGGAGGCTTCCTTGTTGATGATGCCGGCTTCCTGAGCCTGGGTCTGGCGCTGGTGACGCTTCACCATGTTCACGCCACGCACAACGGCACGGTCTTCTTTCGGCAACACTTGAATGACTTCACCGGAACGACCCTTGTCCTTGCCAGTGAGTACGACGACCTTGTCGCCCTTGCGAATCTTTTGCATCTCTATCGCTCCTTACAGCACTTCTGGAGCCAGCGAGATGATCTTCATGTGGTTCTTGGCGCGAAGTTCGCGCGGAACCGGTCCGAAGATACGGGTGCCGATCGGCTCTTTCTTGTTGTCGATAAGAACAGCTGCGTTGTTATCGAAACGGATGACGCTGCCGTCCGGACGACGGATGTCCTTGGCGGTGCGTACAACAACCGCCTTCATCACGTCACCCTTCTTGACGCGGCCCCGCGGAATCGCTTCCTTGATCGAAACGACGATAATGTCGCCGACCGAAGCGTACTTGCGCTTGGAGCCGCCCAGCACCTTGATGCACATGACACGACGTGCGCCGGAATTATCCGCCACGTCGAGGTTTGTTTGCATCTGAATCATGTCAGGTCGCCTTCTTGTTGTGACCGGACCGGTTGGGCCCACTCCTTCAGATGGAGGGCCCCCTGTTCCAGCTTATGAAATTTCTGTCTTCGCGCGGGATCGATCATGCCAGGGTGGTTTCCTGAAAACAGGACCTTCCGTGCGCTAAAGCAAAAGAACGCCCGAGGTGCGAGCGTTCTTGTGCTGCTTCATACAGAATTTCGCGTCTGGCGCAAGGGCCAGACGCGGTTCTTCCGTAAATTAAGCCTGGGCGGCAACCACCGTCCAGGTCTTGTCCTTGGAAATCGGGGCGCATTCCTGAATGGAAACGGCGTCGCCGACCTTGTACTGATTGTTTTCGTCATGCGCCTTGTACTTCTTGGACCGACGAACGGTCTTCTGGAAGATCGGGTGCGCGAATCGACGCTCGACGAGAACCACTACGGTCTTGTCGTTCTTGTCGCTGACGACGGTGCCCTGCAGAATGCGTTTTGGCATATTCTTAGTTCCTTAAGCCTTGGCTTCTGCCGCCTTCTGGCGGGCAATGGTTTTGACGCGCGCAATGTCCTTACGGACTTCATTGATGCGCGACGACTTCTCGAGCTGGCCGGTGGCCTTCTGGAAGCGCAGGTTGAACTGCTCTTTCTTGAGGCTGGCGAGCTGTTCGTTGAGTTGATCGGCGCTGAGCGCCCGAACGTCGGTGGCTTTCATGGGCTTTACTCCTTACTCTGCAATGCGCTGAACGAAGCGCGTCTTGACAGAGAGTTTCGCAGCACCAAGGCGAAGAGCCTCACGGGCGAGTTCTTCGCTGACGCCGTCGATTTCGAACATCATTCGGCCGGGCTTGACCTTGCAAGCCCAATATTCAACCGAACCCTTACCTTTACCCATACGCACTTCGGTCGGCTTTGCCGTGACCGGGACGTCTGGGAATACGCGGATCCACACGCGACCGGCACGCTTCATATGACGCGTGATCGCGCGGCGGGCCGCTTCGATCTCGCGGGCATTGACGCGATTCGGTTCCTGAGACTTCAGGCCGAACTCGCCGAATGCGAGGTCGGAACCGCCCTTGGCGACGCCCTTGATGCGCCCCTTGAACTGCTTGCGGTATTTAGTACGCTTTGGCTGCAACATTTTTTTAATTCTCCGATATCGGCTGCCAGATGCGCTGTTTAAGCGTTTTCGCGACGGCGGTTGTTGGAAGCAGCACCCTGTGCATCGTTTTCGGACGCGCGGCGCTCGGAAGCCATCGGATCGTGCTCAAGGATTTCGCCCTTGAAGATCCAGACCTTGATACCGCAGATGCCGAAAGCAGTCTTGGCTTCGGCAACACCGTAGTCGATGTCGGCGCGCAGCGTGTGCAACGGCACGCGACCTTCGCGATACCATTCCGTACGAGCGATTTCAGCACCGCCGAGACGGCCGCCGCAGGTGATCTTGATGCCTTCTGCGCCGAGACGCATGGCCGACTGAACAGCGCGCTTCATCGCACGACGGAAAGCCACGCGGCGTTCGAGCTGCTGGGCAATGCCCTGGGCAACGAGCGTCGAGTCAAGTTCCGGCTTGCGCACTTCAACGATGTTGAGGTGCGTTTCCGACTTGGTCATCTCGGCGATCTTCTTGCGCAACTTTTCGATGTCTGCGCCCTTCTTGCCGATGATGAGACCCGGGCGAGCCGAGTGGATCGTGACGCGGCACTTCTTGTGCGGACGCTCGATGACCACCTTGGCGATGCCGGCCTGCTTCAGCTCTTCCATGATGAAAGCGCGGATCTTCAGGTCTTCGTGCAGCAACTGACCGTATTCGGCATTGTCCGCAAACCAGCGGCTATCCCAAGTACGGTTGATGCCGAGGCGGAAACCGATTGGATTGATCTTCTGACCCATTATGCGGCCTCCCCTTTGGCTTCGACTTCACGAACAACGATCGTCAAGTGCGAGAACGGCTTTTCGATGCGCGATGCGCGACCGCGGCCACGGGCGTGGAAACGCTTCATGGTGATCGACTTGCCGACGTAGGCTTCGGCGACAATCAAGCTGTCGACGTCGAGATCGTGGTTGTTCTCGGCATTTGCAATGGCGGACTCAAGGGTCTTCTTGACCGTGTCCGAGATGCGCTTGCGCGAGAATTCCAGTTCGGCCAGAGCGCGTTCAACCTTCTTGCCGCGGATCATCGCAGCGACCAGGTTGAGCTTCTGGGGGCTGACGCGGATCGTGCGCGCAATCGCTTGCGCTTCATTATCCTTCAGCCGGCGTTCGGCTTTTGCCTTACCCATGATTACTTCCTCTTTGCCTTCTTGTCCGCACCGTGACCGTAATAGGTCCGGGTCGGAGAGAATTCACCGAACTTGTGACCGACCATGTCTTCGTTGACACTGACCGGGATGTGCTTGCTGCCGTTGTAGACGCCGAACGTGAGGCCGACGAACTGCGGCAGGATGGTGGAGCGACGGCTCCACATCTTGATCACTTCGTTACGACCGCCTTCACGAACCTTCTCAGCCTTCTTGAGAAGATAGCCGTCAACAAACGGACCTTTCCATACTGAACGAGCCATTGGAGACTTCCTCTCTTACTTCTTACGCTGATGACGCGAGCGCATGATGAACTTGTCTGTCGACTTGTTCGAACGCGTCCGCTTGCCCTTGGTGGGCTTGCCCCAAGGCGAAACCGGATGACGACCACCCGAGGTGCGGCCTTCACCACCGCCGTGCGGATGGTCAACAGGGTTCATGACGACACCGCGAACATGCGGCATCTTGCCGCGCCAACGCGAACGACCGGCCTTGCCGTCGTTGATGTTGCCGTGATCGGGGTTCGATACAGCACCGATCGTTGCAAGGCAGGAGCCGTGCACCAGGCGCTGTTCGCCGGAGTTTAGACGAAGGATCGCCATGCCCTGGTCACGACCGACCAGCTGGACATAGGCGCCGGCCGAACGGGCGATCTGACCGCCCTTGCCCGGCTTCATCTCGACGTTGTGAACGATCGAACCAACCGGCATGTACTGCAGCGGCATGGTGTTGCCCGGCTTGACGTCGACAGCCTTGTCGGAAGCGATGACCTTGTCGCCGGCAGCGAGACGCTGCGGAGCGATGATGTAGGCCTGTTCGCCGTCCGCATAGGTGATCAGCGCAATGAAGGCTGTACGGTTCGGGTCGTATTCGAGGCGCTGGACAGTGCCTTCAATGTCGAACTTGCGACGCTTGAAGTCGACCAGACGGTAGGTCCGCTTGTGACCGCCGCCCTGGAACCGCACCGTGATGCGGCCAAGGTTGTTACGTCCGCCCTTGGAAGAAAGGCCTTCCGTCAGCGACTTGACCGGCTTGCCCTTATGCAGGCCGGACCGATCGACGATGACCAGCTGACGCTGGCTTGGTGTCGTCGGATTGAAACTTTTCAATGCCATTTTCTTGTTCCCTTTTGGGTCTGTACCCGGGGTTTATAACCGCGCTGGGTCTAACCTTTAGAGGCCGGTGGAGACGTCGATCGACTGACCGTCCGCGAGCGTGACGATTGCCTTCTTGACATCCTTCTGCTTGCCGACGAAACCGCGGAAACGCTTGGTCTTGCCCTTGCGAAGCAGCGTGTTCACAGCCGTCACCTTGACGCCGAACAGTGCTTCGATGGCAGCCTTGATTTCCGGCTTCGAGGCGCCCTTGGCGACGTTGAAGACGATCTGGTTCTGCTCGGACAGAGCCGTCGACTTTTCGGTGATCGAGGGAGATACGATCACATCATAGTGGCGAAGATCCGTCATTTGAACCGCTCCTCGAGGGCTTCAACCGCTGCCTTGGAAAGCACGAGCTTGCCACGACGCAGGATGTCGTAAACATTGATGCCCTGAACCGGAAGAACGTCCACATTGGGAATGTTCTGGGCTGCGAGCTTGAAATTATTGTCCAGTTCGGCGCCGCCGATGAACAACGCGTTGGTCAGGCCCATCGAGGCGAATGCGCCGGTCAGACCCTTCGTCTTCGCTTCTGTCGCGACCAGATCGTCGATAATGATCAGTTCTTCGGCACGAAGCTTGGCCGACAGCGCATGGCGCAGGCCAAGAGCGCGAACCTTCTTCGGCAGGTCGTGGGCATGGCTGCGAACAACCGGGCCGTGGGCCTTGCCGCCGCCGCGGAACTGCGGAGCGCGAGCCGAGTGGTGACGAGCGCGGCCCGTACCCTTCTGCTTGAACATCTTGGCGCCGGTGCGAGCGATTTCCGCACGGGTCTTGGACTTGTGCGTGCCCTGCTGCTTCTTGGCGAGCTGCCAGCGAACGACGCGTGCGATGATGTCTGCACGCGGCTCGAGGCCGAAAATTGCGTCAGAAAGGGAGACCTTTCCAGCGTCTTTACCCTCAAGGGTGGTGACGGTGAGATCCATTATTCGGCTCCCTCGGTGACTGCAGTGCGGAGTGCTGCGGGGCGCGGTGCGCTTTCCGGAATACCCGACTTGATGGCGTCGCGAACGACAATCCAGGAACCCTTGGAGCCGGGAACGGCGCCCTTGACGAGGATCAGACCGCGATCTTCATCGGTCGATACGACTTCGAGGTTCTGTGTGGTGATGCGGGTCTGACCCATGTGGCCAGCCATGCGCTTGCCCTTCCAGACGCGGCCCGGATCCTGGTTCGAACCGGTCGAACCATGCGAACGGTGCGAAACGGACACGCCGTGCGTTGCACGAAGACCGCCGAAGTTATGGCGCTTCATGGCACCGGCAAAGCCCTTACCGACCGAAGTACCCGTCACGTCGACCAGCTGGCCGGCGATGAAATGGCTTGCGGTGATTTCCGAACCGACGTCGATCAGGTTGTCCGAGGACACGCGGAATTCGACCAGCTTTGCCTTGGGCTCGACGCTGGCAGCGGCGAAATGGCCACGCATGGCCTTCGGCGTATTCTTGACCTTGGCCGTACCAGCACCGAGCTGAACTGCCGTGTAGCCATTCTTGTCGTCTGTGCGCTGGGCCACCACCTGGCAGTTTTCCATCCGCAACACTGTTACCGGAATATGTTCCCCAGCGTCGTTATAGACGCGGGTCATACCCACTTTCTGTGCAATCACACCTGAACGCATCGGTTCATTCCTCTTGAGAGTTAGTGTCGGGGCGAACCCTTCCACACCTCTTGTTTAAGGTCTCCCTCGCCTCCTTGCGGAAAGTCGGGTCGCCCGTTTCTGGAAGCCGTTGGACCGAAATCCACGTACCTTCCTTGTTTTTAAAGCTTGATTTCCACGTCAACGCCGGCGGCGAGGTCGAGCTTCATCAGCGCGTCAACGGTCTGCGGTGTCGGGTCCACGATATCGAGGAGACGCTTGTGCGTGCGCATCTCGAACTGTTCGCGGCTCTTCTTGTCGACGTGGGGCGAGCGGTTGACGGTGAACTTCTCAATCCGTGTCGGCAGCGGAACCGGACCGCGGACCGAAGCACCCGTGCGCTTGGCCGTCGAAACGATTTCCCGCGTGGAGGCATCAAGAATCCGGTGATCAAACGCCTTCAGGCGGATGCGGATGTTCTGGCCATTCATTCGAGTTGTCCTTGTTCTTGTTAGGCGAATGCCTCTTGCGAGGCGGTTCGTCATTCGTTTCCGGGCGCTGATGCTTCAAAGAGCACAAAGAGCAAATCGCCCTCTGTCTTAAATCTGCAAAATCTGCCCGCACATATACGGAATCGGCGTCGGACACAATGGCCGAACGCCTACGGCAGCGCGATTTTTTCGCGCTACCGCCAATTCGAGAGGCATACGATAAAATCGCATGCTTCGACCAACAGATGATCAGGAACCGGCGCCTGTAAACGCCGATTCCAACCGAGTAACAATTACTCGACGATGGAGGCGACGATGCCGGCGCCGACGGTGCGGCCGCCTTCGCGGATGGCGAAGCGCAGCTTTTCTTCCATCGCGATCGGAACGATCAGCTCGACCGCAACCGTGACGTTGTCGCC
>Ga0307515_10001394_pt1 | contig 54712 bp, 53 predicted proteins | sample 17_EM_MG_FD_194513 | JGI IMG/M metagenome (GOLD analysis project Ga0307515, IMG submission 194513) | Populus trichocarpa ectomycorrhiza microbial communities from riparian zone in the Pacific Northwest, United States - 17_EM | ecosystem: Host-associated > Plants > Roots > Unclassified | place...
AGTTTTCGGTCACAGCCTATGTAGATAATAACTGCTCTAGTAGTCTGCCTGCACTTGACCAAAATTGTTTGTGTGTGGTGGAGGTACTCCAGCATATCCCCTAATGTCATGCAGGATAGACCCGAGTTCGGAGTGAAGCATCGGCCAGCACTGAGGCCACATTCACCACACACAAACAATTTCGGTCAAGTGCAGGCAGACTACTAGAGCAGTTATTATCTACATAGGCTGTGACCGAAATTATTTTTTTTGATTTTCGGTGTTGAGTTCGGGAGCTCGTTGCCTCTCCGAACCTCGGAGTAATACCGACGACTAAGTCGTCCAGCCCCTCCCTGGGGCGGGTGCTTTCGGGTTAGAATGGTTTGGTGTGACAACGCTACAGGATGATCGCCGCAATACTGTCTGTACGAGCCAATTCGGCACTAGTGCTGACACTCCAGCACTGGAGTCCCAACCATTGTCCTCAAAGCTATCGGAGAGAAATATGTGTGAGAAATATCTGTGAGAGAAAGATCGTGTGCGTTTGTTCATGCAAAGCAGCTCGCATGGTCGTTTTCTGAACGAATCCGAAGATTGGACTGGACAGGATTGTGCCAACTATGCGCTAATTCAGCTACTCTAGTGCTACGTAGGCGTGGATGGAAAACTCGAATGTAGGCGCAACACGATAGCCAAGCAAAAAGTGCGGCTCGCTCTGTATTCCCTGCAATCATTTTGGAACATCAAACGTAAACGTAAACTGTGTAGCTAACTCACTGTTTCTAGCCTCTAAACATCAAATGAACGGGTTGTTGTGTTGCGACAATACAGCAATAAGCGAGTCTTGGCATCCGCTTAACCTACCATGTACTTTACACATATATGTACTCTACTCTTTAGTCTCGGGGTTATTTACCTTTAGTGTGGTATGGAGCTCTGGAACCATCCTTGCACGCTCGGTTCCTGCAGATTGGTTGGCCGACAGCATTATGGTGTGATCGCCGGTTGGCAAGGATCCTGATTAGCGATTCCAACACCGGCAACCAATGTTTGTTTTGTTTCTGCTTTAACGATACTGCATTCACTCTATCTAGGCAACCATTCTGTTAATGTACAGAATAAGTTCCGTCGCTAGCCATACCTCTCAAACTCCCAGCTCTATATCGCCTCCAACTCTACCCTCCCTCACTATCACTTCCTCCAGGTTCAGATTCTCTGTCTCCAACTCTATCGTCGTGGCTCTCCTTCAGTTGCACCTAGCGACCGTACGATTGTCTCTACTTTAATCTGCTCCTAAATACCCGGCGGCATTGCTATCCCGTCCGTACCTCCAGCTCCCAGCTCCCAGCTCCTTGTCACAACAACTGAGCTCCAGAGATTCCACTTGCCTACATCCCACGTACGATAATTGACCGACTCCAACCTAGCACGGGAACACACCCTCCCTACGTATATCCACCCCATACCGACCAGCTCCCATCACCGCTCAACTCCGTACGTACGGCTGGAACTGACTCGGTACTACAATTGATTTGGTTGGTGAGGTGGACAGGACGCAGTAGACTTAAGTGGTGGATAGGTGCGAACATCTTACCTGCGTGCGACTTATGTCTGCCCAGCTGCCGTACTGTCGTTCTACACTTCCGCTACCTACTTTTGTTTGCTCCTGAACTATCTTCATCTCTAGCTTTCACCGCCGCCTCTGCCCTTCGCCGTCCCTCCCCCTCTCCCGCAATCGCCTCCACTACTCAGCGGCGTCGTATACCCATAACCTCGGTTCTCTGCCGTCTTTCGGCTTTACTCCTCCACTCTCTACCGTCACTACTCCCCTTCTGCTTATGTCCGTACAGGGCAGGTATTTCGACTTCACCTTCACCCTTCCTCTCTCTTACACCCGTACAACTCATGGCGTCTCCTCCTGCAGTATGTTAATCTAACTATCGTTATCACCAAGTCTGAGTCGTACAATCTCTTTGCATTTCTAACATCGCACAAAAACAAGCGAGATATTTGCAGCGTCACACATTATGCAAACCTTACAGCTGACAGCGAAGTTCTTAGTGCGCCCAGATCGACTTTCTCCAACTACCTACGCGGCCTACATCGGCAGTCTCCATAATGCTCCAAGCGCACCTCCAAGTACACGTACACGCCGTCTCCAGCCAGCTTTTGAGCCCATCACCAAGTTCACCGGAGTATTATCTTCCCCCCATCCCTAAGTTCGCCCAAGTACCATCTCTAGCTCTAAGTGCACTGATGCATTGTCTCTGGCTAGCCCCTACCTTATCGGGAGTGATCGTTCTCTAGCCAGCTCCCTGTCTCTAAGTGAACTTAAGCTCCGTCTTTAGCTAGCTTCCGTCCAGCCCAGATCCACTGTGATAGATAGAGTATACAAGATTTATAAAATAGAGAATTCACTTGAAATTTGTTACGTAGATTTTAGTCCCAACGCTTCCAGTGAGCCCATTGTTCCTGAATACAAACCTAAAATACCAGGGTCCAGAATCACGCCAGAAATTACCGTACTGGAGAATATATCGCTAGAGTTAACCATACAGTAGTACCCAGAGTACACTGCGCCTGAAAATCTAATGCCTACGGCGCGAGAGAACCAAAAGCTTTCCGGAGAATGGTGTGATGCAGTTTATTGTAAATTATAAGCCATAATTATCTACTAGAAAGCCAGCAATATTATAGCACTTTCGAAGTTGGATTCGAAAATATCAGCCGATTTCAGACTTCGTGCTAGGATCACCGCACTCATGCAGTATCACTCAAAATGAGTGATCTCGCATGATTGCTCCCGTATTTCATGTCATCCACTTAGAAGCCAAAGCCCAAATAAGCAAGTCCAGGATTAATCTCATATACCCTGCATAGGATAAGTGAAATAAAGCCTCAGCTGACGGTGCAGGCATGCATATACATGTATGGCCCGGCTCGGCGATCTTTTGTAGCATGTGAAGGTTGTGGTGCGTTTTCCCTCCCAAAAAGACGTCCGATTCATCAAGACAGTTAGTAAACACTTTACATCGTCAACAACCTCTACGACCACTTGACGAACTCTATCTCGCGACGGACTGGCTTTCGCCAAAGTACCAAGCTGTCACTCGCATCAGAGATCTATCACTCGGCTTAAGTGTGGGCTCGATTGTTGCACCGTTTTTGTATGTATAATTATAATCATCAGCATCCGTAGGACTTATGGATAGGTGAGGAAGGTATTCAGTGGGCTTGAGGTACACGGTTGAGCTGATGGGATTCAGCGGAATGTGACCAACAGAGTGCGCATAGTTGTTTGCGGATGCACACATAGGATCTTGTATATATGAGCATACCCGTTCAGAATAGATAGACACTTCAACAAACTTCATGTAAAGTAACACCGATCGTCTCCTAGTCCGAGAATTCCCTGCTTGGAATGTCATAGACCGGGATTTCCTGCACCCCCGCCCGGCCCGGAAGGACTTTTGGGAACCAATATAACTCTACGTGGACGCAATTCTACAAAGCGAAGCATCAAGTACACTCACATTTGGGCTCAAAAGTCAAATTACAAGCGCACTTGAGACTTGTAGGCATGAAGACTCATAGGAGTCAGGCGAACTTAGTAGTGCACTTGCAATCGGTGAGATGACACGCGCACTGACGTCCAAGTATAGCCAAGTGTACTCATAATCGCACTAGGATATTATAGCCGACCCGAAAAGCCTCCATTCCCACACTAAACGTATTCGATCCGTGCTCATCAATGCTCATCAATATACCCACAATCCCACAAGGTCTGAATGTAGCTCCCAACATGGCCCATTCAACGCGGGAAGATATCATGCCTGCCGTAAAACTTCCAGGTTCTAACCGTTAGTGTTTTGTTTCGCGTTGGCATGCTTAAAAAAGAATTAATGAGTGTTTCCCGAATGATTCCAGGTGTAGTAGGAACCAAATTTGCCCTCGGCAACAGGCTTCTGTAAAGGATACTAACTGTCAAACAAAGAAAAGTAGACTCGGCGTAGTACATACAAAACAATGTTCTTGCTCCAGTTAGCCAGGATCCCGATGTTACCTCTGGCTCGGCTTTGCATAAGACCGGCAGCACACTCGACTCAGCAGTGCAGCAATATTCCGATAGTTTCGACTAGCCGTAACCCAGCTACTTTCATTCCAATATACACAACCGACAGGAATAGGTAGAAGAGCTAGAAGGAAGTGACACATCAATTAAGAGAGAATGCAAATGTCATCCGACATTTATTTTCGATCTTTATGGTCAATTCAGCACCGTTTTTGGTGAAGTATGTGAAATCCGTAGCAGTGGAAACATAGGACCAAATGCACCGTCCGGGGTGGAAACCGTCCATTCACCCGCCAGTTTACTGTGCTCCGGGACCTCGTCCTGTCTCGGGTACGATAGTGCAAGATCATGGCCCGATCAAGGCGACTGGTGGTGTGGCTATCGCCGGGGCTACTGGCAGACTTCAAATTTAGGCCTATTGGGGCTAGTACAGTCAGGTGGGGTTCTAACCGCCAGTCCGGTAATCTGTTGTGGTAAGGCGCAGTTGATGTGTGCTTTATATGGTTTGTGGATGTGGTGGGAATCATTGTCCGATCACCAATCCATCACTCGCATCATGGTAGTATCACTCGGAAGACCCCTGGAACCTCTGGTTGCATGTGTACCTGCATCGTGAACCTCATCAGGTCCGTTTGATATGCAGTTGGGTATGAAGATCTGCCTCAGGAGAGCGGCTCATATCAGTGCAGCTCATATCAGTGCAAACGGATGAGCAAACGGAGATAGATATGGAGACGAATATGGATGTGGATATAGGAGATAAGTCTGAATATATACAGGCCTTCTGGCCTCGAGAAGATAGTCAATCAGAAAGTCTAAGAAGCATCTAAAGTAACACTTCTAGTCTCGCAGTCAAACAATTCTCAGGGCGACGAAACATAAGCAGGTGTGAGGTGAGGGCTTCCCCGGATGGGACGGACATTTCCACCTCTGTTCAACATCCGTCTTGAGGTCTCTTATGTGTCCCCTACATGCTTGGTATCCTTCAATTCGTATCCTTTTCCTTTCAGGTAAAGTGTAAGTAAAAGATTAAAATGTGGCAATGACTCTGATTGGCTGGCGGGACTTCTCATGGGACTCTTCTACTCACATTGTACTCGAAAGGAAAGGATACTTACTCATACTATACCATAAAGGAATAGGATACGAATTGAAGGATACCGAGCGTGAAAGGTACAGTATTTATTACCTGTTCGACTGTAAGGACGTATTTACTAGCACCTGCAATCCCGAAGGGTGTATCAGGCATCGCCAGACAGCCATATAGTGCACACGGACGCTTCGTTGGTATAAATCAACATGAAGTCGGAAGACATGAAAGTTGCCGAACACACTGTTAGCCTCACCACCGATGAATTACTCCAGCGCGCGCCGTCAGCAGATATCTATATAGGCTAGATACTACTACTAAGAAAAAGAAAGGGGTTCCATGGTTGAGGTACTTACTACTATGGGACGTCGGCAGCAACATGGAAACCTGCACAGAGACCCAGAAGGATGAAGAGGGGAGTAGGAAACGAAGGTATAGGAGAATAAACCAAGCACTTGCAATTAATATGGTATCAGGGTGGATACTACTATCACTTTCTACATTGTCCTGGATGGCTGTCTCATACCCGGCGAAGCCATGGTAGTCTAGTCGGGGGGGTTTCAATGAGGCCATAAGAGGTTCAAGTGCGACGTTTGACCGTTCGCTATATTTCCTTAACTATTTTACTGTCCTTATTGGCTTATATGACTAAAAGGGCAAACGGGGATATGGCCTGGACTGAGCGCTATTGGGGTATGAGCTCATGGTATTTTTTATGGTGTGGCTTTCATAGTTATGATCTTCCTACAGAGTGTAGCGAGGGAAATGTTACATATATATCTAAATAACCTACTCTGTCACGGCTGTGGGCATGGCTCCACCCCGGGCATACATGCTGCTTCGAATTTTAAGTGTCCGGACACTCAAATGCATGTAAGCGCGTTTAGCGACACATCCAAAGGTGGATGACGATACATTAAAGTTTGATGTCAACCAATAAGTTCTAATCATATTAGTGTCATTTAATTAATGACTGGGAGTCCGGAAACTGCCAAATCGGACGAGTATAGAGATAGATGACTGGGTCAAGAGAGGAAGTCGTGGTACGAGTGGTAATAGAGCAAAACGATGAAACCAAGAGGTACGCGGAAAAGTGGTCGGAAGAGGGATACATGAACACCCACACATGGTGGACCGATGGGTCTCGGTCTGACGACGGGGGGTGGGAGCACCGGCGGTATATAGAGACAGCGAAGAAGGCAGGATCAGTATTTGAAATGGGCCGGGCTGGCTTTGACTTCTTCAGGCCCAGCCTTCAGGCTATAGAGAAAGCCTGGCTAGTCGCTGTTAGCGCGCGGGCTTCGGAAGCAGAAGCCTGGCCGGCCGCAGGAAGCCCGCGGGCCGAGTGATGAGACATGACGACCCTAAATTTGTCGAACGCTAATAATAGCGGTTGTTTTCCTCGAACCACTGAGAACAATGAGATACATCGTTGTCTAATGGAGTTTTTACCCCTGTTTTTTCATGTTTCAGATATACAGGCCGGCCCGCAGGCTTTGGTAAGGCCTGTGGGCTTTGATTTTAAAACCCAGCCCACCCGGGCTTTGAAATTCGAGGCCCGGCCTGGCCCATACAAAGCCCGGCAAAAAGCCCTCGGGCCGGCCGGGCACGTTTCGAACACTGGGTTGGATGGCCCTCCGCAGCTACCTCACGTAGGGGAGAATGGAAATTTTCGACGCGGCATTGTGGGTGATATGGATCGCTCTCAAAGAGACGGTAAAGAGAGGGGAAACACTGCATTCACAAGGGGTGCAGAATGCAATGATTTCCAGCGATTCTCAGGCAGCGATTCGACGAGCAGCACACCTCGAGATAGGCCCTGAACAGCAATTGGCACAATGGATCAACAGCGAAGCACGAGCACTGCCTGACAACGGCATCGAGACGGAGATCTGATGGATCGCTGAGCACTCGGGCATTCACGGGAATGAAGTAGTGGACCAACTAGCAAACGTAGCCCACGAAGGTTGTGGAAGCACAGTCCGAGAGCAAGCCTTCATCTCAGCCGCGAATAGAGCACGAAGCATCACCGAACAGAGAGCTGCGGCAAAAGCTGAATGGGAGGAAAAATGGTACAGCAGGCATTACGGATATCAGAGCGGGAACGCTGGAAGTGGAAGAAGTATCCCAATGAGAAGCACAAAGTCACTCGCCACGAGATACTACCAGCTCAAGTACAGGCACGCCCCCACTGCAAAAAGTGGAGGAATGAGCAGCGGGAATAGTGGAAAGCGGTCGGGGAGGGAAACGGGCTGGAAAGCGGGGAGGTGCAGGCACATGCAAATATCCGAACTGTTTTACCTGGCGATATGTGATCAAGCGGTGATAGACCTCCTTGCGGCCACAGAGGTCAGGAAGTTCCCACGCCGCTGAGCAGAGGGTATCTAGCAGACCTTGGTTACATTTCCTTCTGTTCTAGGTGCGACCATTTGTTTGCTTTCATTTGTTTAAGGGGGAGAAGAGAAGGGTAGAAGGAGGGGAGCTCCCCCACCTAGCCGGCTATCCGGAGGGGGAGGGATTTGGTACTGCCATACTCTAGTTAGAGAGAATGCAAAATGATTAAAACAAATTTGCCGATATTGATTTGGCCGCGCTAATTTTACGCCGCGACCGTGTTTGTGATTGTGGCGTGGTAGACAATCTCTTCGAAATACTGCAATCAGCCGCACCTAGGGATATCCCGTCTTGGCACAAATACGGGACGGTGTAGCCCGGGATTCCCGTCCCGTTTTCACCCGTGGTTTAGCCTAGACTGAGCAATAACCAGCCCCAACTCCACCAAGCAGCAAATCTTAGCCCAAGCCTGAGTGATGTTCCGAGCGCCAGGCCATGAGCATAAATGTTTAAACCTGAAGAGTAGTCCAAAGCTTTAAATCTCGAACTGAATAGTTCGTAAAATGAGTGACAGAATTGGAGCTTCGGGATTCAGATCTTGGGATTGGTGGGCCCCGACAAGTAGCTCACCGTGCACCAGGTGTTGGCGAAGCCTAGGCTACAGGGAGATTAGTCCATTTGTACCTAAGGCGTCCTTTTGACATACATGGAGTCGGAATTGATTAGTTGTGCTCTTCAAATGCTTTTATTGTGCGGGCTATATTCCAGCCAATGATCAGTTATCTGCTCTAATCTCTAGCCTTCTCATCTGATCTAGTTTTCACCCGGTCTAGCACTACAACCACAGCATAGAAGAGCTGAAACTTACTCAAAAAAGCAATTTGGAAATGATAAATTTCCATAGTAAGCAAGTCTCAGCCACTCACAAATTTTGGTACTTTTTATTGTCGAGTATCAGGAGCTAAGTTTCTAAGATATGACTATCCGATTCATCCAATCGAGATCGATGGTGATCACCACATGCACATTGTCATTATTATCCCTCCGAGATTGGCAGGCTGAACAGTGGCAAACCCCTTGGCTTAGGAAAAGGAATGTAAGATAAAACCCGGAAGGTTACACTATTACTTCACTCCATTCCTCGGTGCGGTGAAAAAGCAATAGCAAGTGCGCAGGGGTTTACGCCGTTTATTCTCCACACTGTGCAATCAACGCAGGATGTGCTCAATGTACGCACTATACTACGCACATTTAGGTATGTTGGCAGCATTCCTGGCAAGTACCGATCTGTAATAAATCCAGCAAAAGTGTACATGTCTCGTCCCTTTTTCCATGGCGCCTAGATGTACACCGCATGTTCAGCCGCAATCTTGTCCTAAATTTCTTCGAGTAATATACCCTGCTGAATGTACCTTTCGCTTAAACAGCCAACCAAATCAAGATAGACTATGGAGGTAATAATATAAGTACTAGCGGTCGCGTGCAGAACTGAAAAGCAGGCTACAGCAATGACAACATTCACTACACCAAAAGGTTTGGCTGTTAATTTTGATCTCAGGGGAACTACTGGAGCATTTTGGCCCGGCCAGGAGGATAACTATCACTACTGCTCTATCTTTGGAGCTCGGTGTGAGTTTTTATCCCTGTTGGCTGGTTTATAGCGCCTGAAACGTGTTTAGCGGCATTGATTGGAACAAGGCTCTACATTGACGGAGGATACGTTATGTCGACCATTCCAAATTTCGGGGAGCCTAGTATGTAGCCCAGCATCTCTTCATGTATGTTTACTGCTAATTGTACATTCGATAAATTAATTAGACAATAGACTGCTATGGGTCGACTTTGATAAAGAGTTTGAGTGGGGTGGCGGCCCAGGCGTGCAATCTACACCAAAGCCCAGTCAGATACCAAGCTTAATTTCCGGAACTGCATTCGTTCCGACCCAATCTTCGAAATTTTATATCTTTGGGGGGGTGTACAAGAGAGACAATTTGACGTCGAGTCGCTTCCAGCCACCACCAAGCGTAGGGGGAGAGTTATTTTCATACAGCAAAGATACTGGGGAATGGACCCAAGAGAAAACTGTTGGATATCAGCCGCAACAAGTCGCGCTTGGCCTGTGGGCCGACAACAATGATGCTAATGTCAGCTATTTTTTGGGTGGACTCACAAATGATGAAACCACCTCCAGGCTCTCATCTATCGCTCACGACCGACTCGCTGTTAACGGCCTCCTAACCCTTAATTTTACTGACATGAGTTGGAAGAATGAATCAGTTGCTGGGGATCCTACTATACGAGGATTTATGCACTATATACCGCTCGGAGAAAAAGGAATCTTGGTCAAGTTTGGCGGCGAGCGATCCTCTGCGGGCAGATATAATTCTGCCAGCGTATTGGTATGTATGATGATTTTGATATTCGGTAGAATTATACTATTTTACATGGTGGTTAAATGAAATTGATGTGCGCTAGAATGATATGTCAGATATCGAAATCTATGACCTTAACACCGGGAAATGGTACACGCAGAAAGCTACTGGAAATGCGGATCTTCCGGCAAATCGTACGCTAGGCTGCTCGGTGGTCATAGCAGCCCCAGATAACTCAAGTTACAATATTTATATGATGGGAGGTACGACTTGGTTTTCATCACCAGCATCAGTGGGTGGTCATGAGCTTGATGATATGTGGATATTGTCTATACCCTCATTCAACTGGATCAAAGTCTGGTCTTGTAAGCTATTCCTGCTCCTGTTTACACTGACGATGTAGTTTTAATTGGATCATAAGCCCCTCCTGACTGGGGGGTGCTCGGCCAGGTATGCCAGAAACTTGGAAGATCATTACTAATGACTTCTCTCAAACGGGCCAATGGCACATGCGTCGAAATCGTGCTGGTTTATGACCTTGAAGAGCTTCGATGGCAAAGTAAATGGGTACCCAATCAGGATTATGCTGTTCCGATGCTCATTAGTGCAATTATTGGAGGCAGGTACGTTCCAAACATGGCTTCCTTTATTCCGGATATCTGGGTGTCACAAGACTCATGGAAATTTATAGTCATAGCGGTGGCGCAACTCAGACAAAACCTCGAAATGGCTGGTCTTCGAAAGACCTAGAAAACGCGCTCACAGTATCCAACGGTACTGGTCTCCGACGCCCGGGACCAACCTCAACGGCGAACCTCCACGACGGTGGTGGACAAGTCGGACACAGCAAAAATACAGGTGCAATTGTTGGTGGGGCTGTTGGCGGGGTTCTAGGCTTTTTTCTCATTATTGCTATGATGTGGTTTAGTCGTTCACGAATGCGGAACCGAAAAAATATGCCTCAAACATGGGCGGAACCCGAACTCGATGGTAACGGCCGACCAATCGAAGATTTGCCGGGACCACTGACAATACCCGAACTTGGCAGCAACCTTCCAACAGTAGAGCTATCGGCTATACAGATTAGACCCGAGCTGGACGGCGGCGAGTTTCCAGCTGGAGAGATACCTGCACAAGGGCAGTACGTAAATGCATTGCCGTGGACACAGTAGCTCAGCCTCGACTGTTGAATAATGGACTAGGGTATATTGTAAGCTATTCGTAGTGTGTACGTTGGGCTGCTGTTGGCGCTGATGAGGAAACAAGTAGGCGATTGAGATCTCGAGATAGCACAACGGAAAATTGAAGTGTCATAAAGGTAGCGACACATGTGCCTAAGTACTCGGAAATCTGTAATATTCAATCTCCATTGCCATAGAAAACTGAATCGATCATGGCTAAACTTTTCCGAAATACTCTATCTATTACGAACTAGTTTTTGTTTGTTTTAATCATACTGTATTCACTCTAATTAGAGTATGACGGCCCCTTAGGCCCCTCTATTACGAACTAGTCGTATCGTGCGCTAGATTCATATACGTATGATAATCTGGTGAAATCCTACATTAGCAGTAATTTGACCCCCAACCCTGAGGATTGTTGGCTGCGGGTTAGTGATGTTAGGTAACTGCCAATTACTTTGACTGAAAACTAGCACACTTTGGTGTGTTAAGACTAATCTGATATTCACATGAAACCTGAGATTGATGGTTAACTATGTTACCATACGATCTGGAATGAGATCGCTGAAATACTGAGACGTCGAATAAACTCGTAAACGATTACTCACCAGCCACCCGTGGATTGGTACTTGTTGCGTGTATACGATCAATCTTCTTGTTCATCGCATTTAACGGTACACCCCACTCCGAATAGTACTTCATCATCCGCGCGGAATCTCTAGACACCTGAATGTATATAAACTAGCACAGACTCCATGGAGGCGAAGAGTTCAGGGGACGAGGAGTAGAGTCCTGGGGGGTGAAGTTGAAGTGGAAAACGGTACCAAAAGGGTATGAGGGTAGTGGATGGGGCTCGCGACCTTACATTGTTTTCACTTTGTGTTTTCATTGGAGCGAGGCGGATTATTAGGAATATGTATGCCATAGTCCCAAGCGGCTGAATACAAGATGATTACAAACAAACTTGGTCCTCCCAATATCGTAACACATCCATGTTTGAGATGAGCGAGTGCTTATTGGTGCACTGGCACCAAGGGACCAAAATCGTCGTTCTGGCTAGAAATTGAGTGTCGCGAAATGATATCTATATCATGTACAACCAGTACATTTAATCTCGGGGGTCTCAAGAGATTTTTGTTTCACAAGCCTACATCGACTACAAAGTCAGGCTTCAGAATTTTAATCGATCATCAAGCGGTGTCCTGTCATGGCATTTGATTAGAATCTCGTAACGATACAGTGCAAAAAAATACTTCCAGTTAAATACCATAATTTTGGGCAATATACTGTATCGGTCGAAACAGTCAGCACGTCATGTCATAGAGGGTGTACTTACTCGAATACATTCTATAACTGTATGTGTCACCCCCTGTTTGTGCAGAATTTCCAGTTTTAGTAATACTATTTGCATCGGCAATCTGTAGCGCGCACTGACAGGAATTTATCATGTGATCAAAAGTACAGTAACGCGAATATCGGCTGGGATCGTGGAACTTGGATACATACTTTCACTGGCACCAGTCCGAATCCGCCAAAACTGGTACCAATGGGCAACCAGCATGCTATATGTACCTTTAATAGCATTACCAGCTTATTCCATTCACAACTGGTGACGAAACAGCGGGAGTAGAAGGTGGCAGAAACCCGTACGCGTCATCGGCTCTCACGCACATTTTCAACTTCCTGAAATTTTGTCCGAGTGACTTAGTTTTATATTGATCTGCAGCTCTTGTGGTTCATCTCGTACCCAGATTGCTAGTCTTGCTCGCAAGCTCTGTGGATAGAGTCTAGAATATAACCTCATAGAAATCATGTGGAGAAAAAATAAACTTTCGGTTAATAAATAAGCTTTCCGAGCCGGATACTTCGGAATCGCCCACGTGCCAATAGGATCCCGCTGTATGGCAACATTTGGAAACGGCCGCAGCTTCAGTTTGGAGAGTAGAGTGTCGAGGATGCGGGATTGGTTTTAGGCTTTCGGGTTGCAGACTTTCCATCTTCCGGAACTGATTGTAGCTAATTGGTTGCCCCAGACGCTAGCCGAAATTTATTTTGGTCTTCGAGCGAGACAATCTAGGAGTGCAGTCTCCATCTTCTCTCTGATGTTCCTAAGCGGTCCGGTCAGCCGTGTTATGTTCTAGTCAGTTTGTGGAGTTTGTTGCCAATGTTCCTAAGCAGCCTGCACGTGATTTACAAAGCCTGCATCGGCCTGTATACACCTTGGTCTGGTTGATGGATGGAATGTGGCAATGGCAGGGTTGCGATGGTTGAGTTGGATATGGTGTATGCTTCGTACTTTGGAAGCTTTCTTAGTGTAGGCTGCAGAGAGTTTTCGAACAAAATATTCTGTTTAGGCTTAGTTACGCCAAGAAAAGCCCGCAGGCCGGCCGGAAAAGCTTGCAGGCCCGGCTCGGCCCTCATTTAAAAGCCGCCGCTAAGGCCGGCCTGGCCGCTTGGGAACACTGTTTGTTGCTCCGTGGAGTAACTGGTTAGTTCATGGAGTCCCACCTTCCACTAATATACCAGCCAGATCAGTGCTCCGTGAACTGACTGGGATAAAAATATAATATACTCACACTACTCATGGCAATGACTATCACTGCATTTCTCAACGCCGTGGTGCTACTACAGTTACACTATGCTTGATGTTATCATCAAGCATCTGAGCCCTTGACAATTTCTTGTTTTATTCCTCCTCATTTCCTTATCGTACTTGCTGTTCTCTTTTCTGCTGATATATTCTCTCCCTCTAACATCTCTCTCGCTGATATCTTCGCTGTCGCTTTCCTCATTCTGCTAAGTCTGTTCACAGATACGTTCCTCCCCGTGTACATAGCTATCTTCCAACTTCCGGTCGGATGTGTAGCCTTAACCTCAACCCAGCGACTGAAAATCTGGCTATAATTCCATCGGCTACAGTGGCGGAAGAGATGCTCTCGCGTCTGCACTGCTCCGCCTCCGCCTCCGCACAACCAGCACATGTCGCCCTCTCCGTGTCCGAACCGCTTTAGGTACGCTCCAGTCGGCGCATGCCCGGACCTCAGTCAGTAGAGCCTGGCTGCCAGTGACTTTACACTATTCATTGGGATGGGTCCCTTGCTCCCAGCTGTGCCTTTCAGCCTGTTGCCGTAGTGTTTGCTGCATTTGTCGGCCTCCCACTTAGCCTTCGCCGATGTCTTCGCTTCTGAGATTCGTCGGGTCCTATTTGCTGCCGAGGTGTATATGCGTTCTCCTACTGTGCCTGCCCTGCGGCCTTCTCGCGCTCTGGTTAATCCACCTGGCTAGAGGCTGCCCTGGCCCAGGCTCCATGTGCTCCGTTCGTTGGATGGCCGCTTGCGAGTAGCTGATGATAGCCACCTTCGTCACTCCGTATGTCTGCAGTGTGTCTCTCTTCTTTACCGACTCCCAGAGTGCGAGTCCGATTGCCCACAGCTCTGCATCATTGACCTCCACTCGTCCGGTGTCAAGGTGACTGCGGAAGACCTTCCAGCCGTCTCTGTGCTTGCATACTGCAGCGGCTCCCACTCTGCCGTCGTCGGATCGCGATCCGTCCGTCCACCACATCCAGACCCTGCGCCCACTTTCGCCTCTCTCTCTCTCGCCGTAGTCTGATCCTTTCTGCAAAGGCGCCGGCTGTGGGCGATGTTTTCTGCTTTTTCTGCTGAACGCTGGGCAGTCTGATCTTCACGGCGGAGGCGCCGGCTGTGGGAGATGTTTTCTGCTTCCTTGTCAAGAGCACGACTTGTATTTGCTCTCGAACCTGAGTTTGCAGGAAGCCTTCGACACTGAAGAGCATCGGATATCTCATCAGCACAGCCATGATCACCACTGCTGTGCCCTTCACCCGTTCCACTGGTATTATCTGCGATACGGCCATGGAGAAAGCCATCTCCACCCGTTTCATCATTCTCTGTTGGCTACGCTTGCAGGGATCCTTCGACGCTGAAGAGCATCGGATATCTCATCTGTACGGCCATGAGCACCGCTTAGGTGGCCTTCACCCGTACTGCTGGTATTATCTGCGATCCGGCCATGCAGAAAGCTATCTGCATTGTCCAATTCTTCGACATATTCTGTGTCTTGAGGGAGCTCAAAGATGTCATTTTCGTTTTTTTGTAGGCATGAAACGTGTGCGTTGCAATCTTCGTCAAAGATGACTTTCGACTCAGCTTTGACTGCCTTGAATTCAGGATCCCATATTCTCCAGATAGTAGTCGAATTATGTGTGTAGCCAACTATCATATAGGACTTGGATTTCAGACTGAATTTGCCTCGGCGCTGTGATTCAGGAATGAGTCTGCTGATATGGCATCCGAATCGTCGTAAGTGTTGTAGAGGGGCCTTGTATGATATCTTGTTTCCATCGTCATCGTGGGTAGGCTTGCCAAATGCATGCAGCATCTCGTATGGCATCTCGTATGGTGCGTTGTAGCCGTCACGGTCGTCTCGCTTCGATAAGCCTTCGTTTGGAAATCTTTGATGGAGGTTGACTGCTGTATTGACTGATTCTCCCCAGAATTCGATGGGTGCTTGAGAGTCGATTATCATTGCACGGGCTTTCTCTGTGATCGTCTTGATCATCCGTTCAGCGACACCATTCTTATCGTGAGCATATGGAGGACATGGTTCGTATGTTATGCCACTCGATGCGAGCACCAATCGGAATGTCTTGTTGTGGAGCGAAGACAATCGCATTTCGTATGTTTGGTGTGTATGCAGCGAAGGCTATCGCTTGCGTATGTTTGTGTGTGTAATGATGCCCATCGCTATGTATGTGTATGTGTATGTGTGCGGCGACGACCATTGCCTCCGTATGTGTATGTGTTGCGAAGTCTATTGCTATGTACATTTGTGAGAGCAGCGAAGGCTATCGCTTTCGTATGTCTATGTGTGTGTGTGTGCAGTGCTTCAAAGGCTATCGCTTCGTATGTCTATGTGTGTGTGTAGCGCTGTAGCTTGGAGACGTCCTTCTCCAGTGGTGGTATGGTGCATGGTAGCCACCGCAGCCATGGTGGTGTGTGGACTTATTATCCCTTGATTCTGAGATAGTAAGAGACCCCCGAGTTGGCTTGGTGTGTGCGGGTCCGGTGGTTGGTAAGCTTGGAGGAACGGCAGTGATAAGTGCCCTGGCTTGGAGCGAGCCTCGTAAGCCAGATGCCGTGGAATGTGCACTTGCAAGTGCGCCATCTTTCAATCTCTTTCCTCTCATTCTCGTTCTCATTCTTTCATTCTGTTTTCTCTCATTCTTTTTTCTCTCATTCTGTTTTCTCTCATTCTGTTTTCTCTCATTCTGTTTTCTCTCATTCTCTTTTCTCTCTTTCCCCTTCTTGAGAATCGATGACGATCTGATGATGTGAGTGTGGGGACGGATTTGAGTGCGGTCATCACGTGGTTGGTTTAGGGTTGTGCGCGGCGGAGCCGCATGTACTTTAGTTGTTGTGTACGTGTCAATTAGACTTAGCGAGAGTCAGTTCAGTTAGGTCAATAGAGAGATTCAGCACAGCGGACACGGTACAACAGTGAGGGCCGCTGACCTGAGCGCGCTTGCGGGAGTGATGATAACTCAGGGTGATGACTGTGACGATATGGAGCGTCTACTGCTCCCAAATGTGGCCATGTGCCCCGCCAAATCTATTTGGTTAATTGAAAGGAAAGATAGTCGAATCGTAGGTATGTATAGGGCATCGACTTGGTAGCCCTGTGAGATGTCGACGGTGTTACTTCCGACTTCGATTAGCATGTGAGATCGTAGTTTCTTGAAGATGTTAAAGCGGTGGTTGCGGTGAAGGCGGTGGTGGTTTACACAATCGACTAATCAAACATCGCGATCACCGGCAGGCTTTCTTAACTTTAGTACGCTGTTCTTGAACTCGTTTGTAGTGAATGCAATTAGCTTTGAAGTGACCAGGGAGTCCGCATTGGAAACATGTTGATTCATTATTTCCTTCCTTTCCGGGGTTATCTTTTCTGTTTCCGCTCCCGCTGAGCTGCTTTTCTCTTCCTGCAGTCTTCTGTTGTGTGACTGTCTAATTTGCAGTGGGTGCACCGGTGTTTCGTATGTCATCAGTTTCCTCGTCCGTTTCTTTGTTCGTCTTCTTTTCCGTATCCGCCACAGAAATGGCCATGGCGGCGACTGCCGTTTCCAACTCGTGTGTAGAGTGCCAACCCGATAGATGCATATCCGATCTCTTCGGTAGGTGTCGTCAACTTGGCGTCCAGTTTCAGAGGGTCCATGACTGTATGGGTCTCGGCAGTGTTCGCAACCGTCCCGTCCGTCCGGGATTGGTCAGGACGGGAACGGACGGCAAGAATCCGTCCGTCCGAGAGCAGGACGGAGATGGCGCCGTCTTTTTGAGGCTGGACGGAGACGGACGGAAAGGACGGCCGTCGACGGAGAAGTCTTAGCGCACATAACAAAAATTATAAGAAAATCATTTCAATTACTATTCTGACCGTGATGCAAGACCTGTGAGCATCTGCTCCATCCATACTATTTCTGACTTTGTTTCTCCAAAGATTACGCCCTCTGCACCAGGATTTCATACATTCTGAAGCCTGTATAACATTATCGGGCTTGATTGGGTTTAGTCTAAAGATATACAGTAACCGCCCGATGACAGTGGATGACGGCCGACATTCCGTCCGTCTTGAGGAAGGACGGAGACGGACGGCCTTGGCGCCGTCCGTCCGTCCTGGAGAAATCTTGGACGGACGGGACGGTTGAGAACACTGGGTCTCAGTAGACATGGAGATGACGTTGATGACGGTGTAGAGTTTCAGTGTGAGGGTTAGGGTTATGGAAGCTCTCGTAGATCGTGATATAAGTAAATAGAGTAGAGTAGAGTTTCGATGATAGCGCCCGCCGGGCTCATAACCTGTTGAAATACTGATTGCGAGAGAAGCTTAATTGTTGTATCTAAGAGGCCATAAGGCCATATATATACGGTACGAATATGTACGTATTCATCATCTATGTATAGAGACGGCTGAGCACCGTCAGCCCGTACGAGAGCAGCCAGTACGAGAGCCAGCCGAGTAAGCCCGTATGAAGGCTGAGATGTATTTTTGCAGCAGATGGAGCAATGTCCGCCCCCTCCCATCCTAGCCGTCCCCAACCATACTTAATTTACAATGACGCTGAACGTCATGTCGGGATCAGCTACAGTCTAGCTACAAAACCATGTGCCTGCGGGAGTGGATCTGAGAGCATACATGATGGATTGTGATTAGTGACAGTTGGTATGGCCTCGGGACGGTTCCTGCCGGAAAGTCTAGACTCTATATGCAGGCATCCCAATAGTCCGTCCCATCCGGGCAACATTATGCCCAGGACGGGACTACAAATTTCAGGGCAAACTTTTTGGACCGTTTAGGACCAGGGCAAATGCTTCAAGGACTACAAGACCACAGGGCCCTACAATCTTGACTACTAATTAATTCTTAAATACATATATAATTGGCAAAATGAAACAGCCAAATGCAACGGAAAATGAAACGAAACGAAACAGATAATGCACACTGCGAAAAATGATTGTAGGACTGGAGCAAATATACAAAGTATTTAAGGCTTGCAAGTTAAAGATCACTGGCGTTCTCTGGAAACCCTCTCGCATCGTGTTCATAGCAGAGTATCACTGCTGATTTCCGATTTTTCTGACTGTTTCCACTCGGTATTTCCACTTTCTGCACAATTGAACTATAGTATCATTGTATCCGTTCAATCCAGATTCAATTACGAGGCCGATCCCTACTAGGTCCGCTCTAACAGGCCTATAATCGTCTGAACAATTCCGGATACACCTCATCCAGGCCGGCACTTGTGCCATATTACGGGACCCTTGTCAAGACTACGGTCACCTGTCCGGGGCCCTGGTCCCGGACCGTTGGGATGCCTGTTGTTCTAGTCCAGTCACGGAGGATGTCCCTCCGCGGAGAGACCGGTCCATTCACGGAGTCCCACCCTCAGTGACTGGACTGGTTCATTCGCGGAGTGTACCCCTGCACCCCACCTCCGTGACTGGACTGGTTCATTCGCAGAGGATTCATATAAAGTGCTAATTACACTCAACGTCGTGGTGCAACTACAATTACACTATGCTCCATATCCTGACTTGAAACCAGCTCTTCTTCCTCGATGCCTGCTTCCTCTACCTTGCCCTCTTCATCCTCCTCCTCGCCCACATCCTTGTACTCCTCGAGACCCTCTCCTTCCTCAACATCTAGTTCTGTCACATCACTTTTGTGCTTTTCCTCTGTGCCATCGCAAAACTGTACGAGTCGAATTCATGCTCTTTCAGTCTTTCACCGGCACGAAAGCAAATCCAGAAGGTGTCAGGACTCAGACGGGAGCCCATTTTGAAAGTATGGCAAACTTTCAGGCTGTCCACCGGCTTTCGCTGCATATTTCCTTTCACGCAGATACACTTTGATGCTTTCTTTCAGATGATGCTGCAGCACTGGCCAATGTGATGTTGACTAGGGGTTTGGCCCGGTGGCTTGCTTAGTCTTCGATGCTGGTGGACTTGGGTATGAGGGCGGTGGCTGGCTGCCCCCATCGGCCTCGCCTGCTCTCATACTGAGGAGGAGGGCTCAGCACTGATACTCTGCTTTGGGCTCCGGCTTTGGCAGTCGCCATGGAGTTTTCCTTCTCTCTTTTTTGTATATAAGTCTATAGTTTTCCCTCTCTTTGAATCGATAGACAATTGAGCTTCTTCGTTCTATCTCTTTTACTCTCAACATTCGTAAGCTCTAGCCAGCGCCGAATGCTCTGGCCAGCAGACTAGCCAGCCTCCTAACATGCGGACTTAACTCAATATCTGAGCTCAACTTAGAGTCCTTGAGCAGTGGTATTACTATCTATCGTAGGGCCATCAGTATCACCGCCATGTTCATGAAGACCTAGTAGACTGTCAATTAACAGTATATGTTCATGTTCGCACTCAACACTTGCACTCATGCTCGCACTCACACTGGTCCAATTACCCTGAAAATGTAGCTGCAGATTCCGCTGGCAAATCTGATTTGGAGATATTCTCTCCCTATGAGTCCAAGTATCGCCATAAACACAGTACCATCGGCTAAAATCCTCAACACCATGGCCATTGGATATCATGAGATTCTCAGACTGAGACTACAGGTGTAGGTGTCAGAGTTGGTTGCGGGGTTAGTCGCTGAGTTGATTCTCAAGAACTCTCTTGTCTGCCGTGTAACCTTATACTGCTCAGTTAAAGATGCCTTGCATTCATGGCCTGGGAAATCCTCTTGATACTCACAATGGGTGGTGAAGGTCACTGCCGGAGGGTGCACAAGACTAGCTGCATCGCTGCCAAGGTCCACTTCAAAAAACCATCTTCGTCTCTCTGATAGTGTTGCGATAGTGAAGGGGAGAACCGCGTGTATTGGCTATAGAGCGATGACTGTCTAGGTACAGGTCTAAAGGTCCAAGATGCGTAGGGAACGGGAAAGAGTAAAGTGTGAAGTCTAAAAGAGCAGTCACGAACCTTAGGCTCTATCAACACTTCCCCCTCTTGCTGCGCTCCATAGCAGGCGGCAGCAAGAACATCCAAACTCAGAAAACTTCCCCCTCTTGCTGCGATCTATAACTAACAAACAGCAGCAAGGACACAGAACTAAGAAAGCCACGGACGAAGGACCCATCTGGCCGGCTCATAGCCGTGGTGCAGGAAACTCCCCAGAAACCTACACCATCCCCGGAACATAAAAATAGTAAAACCTAAAGTGAAAGTAAAACGCCCAACAAAGGTAAAATTGCCACTCATGGCAGAAACTCAATAACAAAGAAACTTAAAACAAAGTGCCCCGCGAAACCACAGTCAGACAAGCCCCGCGAACCCACAGACAAGCAAATAGTATGATTAGCACCCCGCGAAACCACAGACAGGTGAGCCCCGCGAAACCACAGACAGGCAAAGAGTAAGAATAGCACCCCGCGAAACCACAGACAGGTGAGTGAGAATAGCACCCCGCGAAACCACAGACAGGTGAGCCCCGCGAACCCACAGACAGGCAAATAGTAAAGAATAGCACCCCGCGAAACCACAGACAGGTGAGCCCCGCGAAACCACAGACAGGCATTACAGTAGATCTCTCTGACCACAACACATATTGTCACCAGATACAGCCAAATTGGCATGGGCATGACCTTTCCGGCGCTTAAAAGTGCCTCTTCGGTCTATATTTCGCTTTTCGGGATGCAGTTCCCAGCAGTTGTCCTGCTTGTGTCCTTCTGTTTCACAGTAGTTACAAGTAGGACGAGGACGGCGCTTTGGATTGGGGAAATGAGCTGCTCCGGTACTGGCATCACCAAGCTCGGTAGTCTGGCCCGCAGCTCGTCGACGGTCTTCGTCACGGAGCTGGCTAACGAGCTGGTCGACATCGATGTCGTCTGGCGGAAGGATTGGGTAGTAGCCACAATAAAGCTTTCGTAGCCTTTGTCGAGACCATTGAGAAGCACTGATGCCTCAATTTCGTTACTGACTGTAGCACCAGAGCTGCGAAGCTGCTGGACATGGGAGCGGTAGGCGTCAAGATAAAGATCCATCGGATTTCCCTTGAGCTCAGGTTTTCGGTAGTCAGCAAGCTGTAGAGTAAAGAGCTTTTGCCAAAGATAGAAACGAGCAGAGAATCCCTTCCTTTCATATAGGTTCTTCAACTTTCCCCACAACTCAACCGGATCGCGGATGGCTTCAACACAGCGTTCGGCATGTTCATCAAGATAGAGGAAAATCGTAGCAGTAGCTCATTCGGCATCTTCATCCCACTTCGCAGCGGCTGCATCATTGTCATCGGCGGTACTGGAACGGGTTCGGCTGCTACTGGCATTCCCGGTACCAGAGCTGATGGGAGTAGGGCATAGAAGGCGTTGACAGACAATCGACCAGAGACCTTCTCGGATTAGCAACATCTCCATTTTCGTCTTCCATGTTGCATAGTTGTTGCCGGTAAGTGTCGGCACGAGATGTTTGTAGGAGGATGAAGAGGAGGACGAAGGATTCGGCATTGTGTAGCAATAGGTTTCGAGTATTATAAAGATTGAGATAGAGAGGCGACCACCGGGCTCATAACCTGTTGCGATAGTGAAGGGGAGAACCGCGTGTATTGGCTATAGAGCGATGACTGTCTAGGTACAGGTCTAAAGGTCCAAGATGCGTAGGGAACGGGAAAGAGTAAAGGGTGAAGTCTAAAAGAGCAGTCACGAACCTTAGGCTCTATCAACAGATAGACCAGCTGAATCTAGTGTGAAAGAGGTTCTGCAGCGAAAGATGTTTCGCAGTGTAAGAGCCACTGCAGGGAAAGGGCCACCGCAGCGAAAGACGCAAAAAGCAGTGAAAATCTGCAAGCCTGAAAGGGCGCGAAAGTGTGTGGAAAGCAGCTGAAAGCCTGAAAGCACGTGGTACTTTCAGGAGTTTTCAAAGTACAGTCGAGTTTCGCGATGTGGACTAAATGCACGTAGTTGCTCTAGGCTAAATGCAATTGGATTAATTAAATTCAGCTAGATATGGCCAGCTAAGTGCGCATACATGTGTTGGCATATATGTGCAAAGTATTCACCAATTGTACACTCGGTGAATGGACCAGTCTATTCACGGAGGTGGGGTGCAGGGGTAAACTCCGCGAATGAACCAGTCCAGTCACTGAGGGCGGGACTCCGTGAATGGACCGGTCTCTCCGCGGAGGGACATCCTCCGTGACTGGACTAGAACACCTGTCTATCTGGCGAGGGGAAAAAATAAATCAGCAGAAACACATCTCACAGACGTGTCACCGGAAGTATTGCATTGCGCCATCAAATCGGCCAAGCATTTTGCTGCATGATGCAACATGTTGATATCGGGCGATAATCACAAGCGCCACGTGTTTGCCGATCTGATCGCCGCAGAGCCCTGTACCTAGTAACCTCTGCCAGCACACATCTGACTTCCGGTCCATGCCAAACCTAAAGCCCCACCGCCTGACCAATCATGCCGATCTAACGTCTCCAAACTTCATTCACAGATTGGACGCGATGTCCGTGCGCGATAAGCTCGCTCACTCATGAGGCTGAGCACTAGTTGTCTCACGCGTAAACGTACTCAGCGGCCTTGCGTTTTCCGCTGGCATTTTGGTTGCAGAAATATCTCACAGAGTATATATATGTGTCACTGGAGGTATTGCATTGCCTCTTGTCATTCTACCACAGGGTGCTAGGTTGGCCAATCAAATCGGCCAAGCATTTTGCTTGCATGATGTAACATGTTGATATCGGGCGATGACCACATGAGCAAACGCCACGTGTTTGCCAATCTAATCGCCGCAGTGCGGAGAGGTTTGCGCCATGCACAGCCCTGTACTAACTAAAACCTTACTACCTCTGCCAGCACACATCTGACTTCCGGTATCTCCAAACTTCATTCAGAGATTGGATGAGTGTCCGTGCACGATAAGCTCGCTCACTCATGAGGCTGAGCAATAGTTGCCTCACGCGTAAACGTACTCAGCGGCCTTGCGTTTCCGCTGGCATTTTGGTTGCAGAAATATCTCACAGAATATATATATGTGTCACAGGAGGTATTGCATTGCCTCTTGTCAATCTGCCTCAGGGTGCTGGGTTGGCCAATCAAATCGGCCAAGCATTTTGCTTGCATGATGTAACATATTGATATCGGGCGATGACCACATGAGCAAACGCCACGTGTTTGCCAATCTGATTGCCGCAGTGCGGAAAGGTTTGCGCCATGCACAGCCCTGTACTAACTAAAACCTTACTACCTCTGCCAGCACACATCTGACTTGCGGTATCTCCAAACTTCATTCAGAGATTGGACGAGATGTTTGCACACCTTAAGCTCACTCATGAGGCTGAGCAGTAGTGTCCCACGCGTAAACGCACTCTGCGGCCTTGCGTTTTCCGTTAGCATTTTGGTTGCACAGCCTCATCTGCTCTTTACATTAATCTTCGGGTAGCAGCTGGCAAAACGTCCGTCACCAGACAGTGAACATTGTTCGTTCCAAAGTATGTACACTTCCCCTTTCTCCAGGTGTGCGTTCTTTAATGGTTCTAAGCGGTACGCATTGAATAAATAGGATCCCGAGACTACATACACAATTCCGCCATCGTTCTAAACTCGACTGGTTGCACTCCTTCACATGTTTTCAACACCTAACTCCGCGCGGGTACCATATTCCAATGATAACACCATGTTTTCAACACGCAACTCCGCAAACCTGGTGTCACATTCACCTGGAATGCTTACCCGCCACTCCGCCGCCACAACGAGACCCACCCACGGCGAACCACAATATGACCTGATCGCATTTCTTTCAGTCGTCCAAAAATACAATGTCGATTACCTCCCCATTACGTGGCAGCCTGCTCTCGCTGATCTGGGCCAGGGTGGCTCCGGGACAATAAGCCAGTCTACATTCAGCACCGACATGCCCCTTGCATTCAAGCGGTTTCACGATGACGATGGTTCATACACGGAAATTTTACCGTTGATATCAGAAGTATTGGTTCTGAGTCAACCCGCTATTAAAATGCACCCCAATATAGTCAACCTCGAGGGGATTTGCTGGGAAATCAAGCACAGAACGGAGAAAGCTATTCCTGTATTAGTTTTTGAGAAAGCAGCGTGGGATCTACAACAGTTCATGAACGTGAGTGAGGGTAGAAACATGTCCATGGATGATCGACTCAACCTCTGTGCCGACATTGGAAGTGCTATCAGGACTTTACATGCATATAGTATGTCATCTGATTAAATTTTACCTTCTGTAATTCTAACATGCACACAGATATAATTCATGGGGACATCAAGCCACAAAACGTCCTAATTTTCATGGACGCTACCGGCAAAACTACAGTCAAGGTGGCCGACTTCGGATATTCAACACTTGCTGCAGGGGAAGCAAAAAATATTTGTCTGCCAAAATCAAGGCCATGGAATGCTCCTGAGCATCATTTTGGGGAGTTCACAACTCATGATGCTAAACAGACTGATGTATACTCTTTCGGTATGCTGTGTCTTTGGGTTGTGTCCGGGGGTGCGCCTATCTTGCAGAACAATACCGGATACACGTTTGCAGCATCCACCGGGTCATACACAACGCTCGAACAGCTCAAATACGATGATAAACTGGAACAGCTTGCTAATCAACTCATTGATACCATTCCACCGGCAGAAATAAATGCCGAACATAGGAATCGTCTAAAGGAATTTTTCAGCTTGGCGGTTCCCCTTAACCCGACAAAGCGGACATCAGATCTGAGAAGATTGATGAGTCTCCTCCGGCGAGAACAGTGAGTATTACCAAGACCGTGAAATTCATGGCTTTGACTAACGAGTTCAGAATTGAGTTGGACGCAGAAAGACAGATAAACGAAGCTAGTGAGCTTATCAGACAACTCATGGCATTCCTCTATAGTGTAAGATTAGAGGACGAAAACAAAGAGCTTTCGAAGCATGCTGGTTTCCGGGTGAGTAACGACTTATTTTATGTGTCTTCAAACACCTAGCTGATACTATTGCTTAAGATTGCGGAAAACTTAGCCGACCGTGTAACAGCCGACTACCGTGTGAGAATGCAAATTAGAGAGAGTCTCGAAAAAAACTACTGCAGGAACAAATATCGATCGTTTGCCACACACATCGCATTTCAACTCGCGTTTTGTTACCGAATTGGATTCGGGGTCAAGTCAGATCACAATAAGTCTCACATATGGCTAGAACAAAGCGACAAACAACTAAGTGATCTAGAGGTTGAAAAAAAGGCGGTACGGCCGGCAGAATGGAAGAATGGAAGGATGCGTGGACTCAGCGGTCTTGTTCAAGTCAACCTTATTCACGAATACCGAACATATGGGTTAGACAAACTGGAGGAATCGCGGAAAGAGTACGAAAGAGAGGTTACCGATATGATACAAGAGTTTGGAGAGCTCCATTTCATTCCATTGAGTTTATACACAACTATCGCACGCATATACTCGGCACAAGGGCGATGGAAGGAGGCTCAGGAGCGGGAGGTGCAGGTCATGGAGACGAGAAAGAGGGTACTCGGCCAAGAGCATCCAGATACCTTGACCAGCATGGCCAACCTCGCATCGACATTTTGCAACCAGGGGCGATGGAAGGAGGCCGAGGAGCTGGAGGCGCAGGTCATGGAGATGAGTATGAGGTTACTCGGCCAAGAGCATCCAGATACCTTGACCAGCATGGCCAACCTCGCATCGACATACATGAACCAGGGGCGATGGAAGGAGGCTGAGGAGCTGTTAGTGCAGGTCATGGAGACGAGAAAGAGGGCACTCGGCCAAGAGCATCCAGATACCTTGACCAGCATGGCCAACCTCGCATCGACATTTTGCAACCAGGGGCGATGGAAGGAGGCCGAGGTGCTGGAGGTGCAGGTCATGGAGACGAGTAAGAGGTTACTCGGCCAAGAGCATCCAGACACCTTGACCAGCATGAATAACCTCGCATCAACATACACCAATCAAGGGCGGTGGGCAGAGGGTGAAATACTCCTGATTCAAGTTGTTAATACATGTCGGACGACATTGGGCGAGGATCATCCCCACACTGTACGTTTCCACAGAAATCTAGCTACATTACGGAAATACCGTGAGGCAATACGACCTTCGTCAGTCCAATCTCGGGATCGGCTGCTGCAATTGGCTATGGCTAGGTCTTTAGAGAACGGCAACACCGACGAGGGAAGTTTACGACTTTGGCCTCGGTTATTTCAGAAAAGCGGCGATGATGATTTTGGGACAGATCAGGAAAAACTCCGCCCTGCACTTGCTACTTCCCTGGAGAAGGACGAGGACAGTGATTCCAACGAAGAAAGGCTTCAACGTGCACTTGCTATGTCACTAGCAACCGACGAGGATGCTGAGACGGGCCAGGATAATGAGACGAATGAGGACAATGAGACGGACGATGAACGGCTTCTACGTGCACTAGCCATGTCGATGGAGGAGAATGACAAAGAGGAAATTTGTCGCTTCAAAAGTCGATATTCACCTGATACAGCGGATACAGATGAGGAAAGACTTCACCTTGCGTTTGCTATGTCCCTGGAGATGGATGACGACAGTGATACCGACGAAGAAAGGCTTCAACGCGCGTGGGCTATGTCGTTAGAAGCGGACCACGATAATGAGACGGGCGAACATAATGAGACGAATGAGGACAACGAGAAAGATGAGGAATGGCTTCAGCGTGTACGAGCCATGTCGATGGAGGAGAATGAAGAACAGGAAATTAGTTGCTTCAAGAGTAAATATTCACCTGAGGGAGCGGGTTGGTTTATTCCGGCCACAACTGGTGTTATGCATTATTTGCTAAGATATGTGCTCAGATTCCTAGTCGCTCGCGGCGAAGCAATTTAAGTGTTAGGAAAAATAACGGTAAAAAAGTGGAGAGGGTTCAGGTACGGTGAACTTTGGCAGAGAACTTGAACTGGGGATTGCTGTTACAAGGTTGGATGGGTTGGCGAAGAGACCTTGCACGTGAGTGGAAGGAGAACGAGCAATTTTCCGACGGAACGTGGGTGAGCTGTAATGTTAGAGCACATAGCTAGACAAGCTGGTTAGCCGAGAAGGATCGCGGGATTTGTGTAGTTAGAGTTGGTGCTGAGTACATGGCGAAGTAATCAATGTAAATTGGGATCTCGTGAGTACTTTCTTAAGTAGATGTATGCTCTAGTATGTACGTGGTGTTAGGGGTGGCGGATAATCGTGAATCGCTACGAAAGCTGGCTGCCTTGACTCCACGCTAACCGAATACAGCCTGGTGCTCCCGCCGAGCCTCAACCTTAATATAACCATCCGATCTCACTCGACACAGTACTATATATTTCGAGTCTTTCTCGATTCACACTCTATATAATTAATAGATGTTGATTCAACTTGAACGAAAAAGCGCCGGGCTCATAAGCTGTTGAGAGCAAATCAGAGGGAATGAACGTAAGTGCTGAATTGTCTAACGTACATAGAAGAGAAAGACAGAGCTTATATATGAGAATGAGAATCATGCCCGGTAGGTGCCATACCCGGGGACCGCCCGGGGTCATATCATACCCGGAGCCGAGCATCCGGAGTCGGATGTCGTGCTCAAGTCCGGGTGGAAGGCCGGTGCTCTCGGGTCGATGCGCGAGTGGCTCCGGCCACACCTCTTAATGACGGCAAGAGCCTCCGGGCTAAACCGCGAGCAGTGACATTAGTCAACTAGCGTCAACATTTTGCCGGCTTCGCATTCGGCCTATCAGCATAAAACGTGATGGTACTAGTCCCTTCGGCATCAACAAGGGTGTCATTCGCTGTCTTAACATGGTGCTCCCCCTTGGCCACCGGTTCAAACGTCTCGAAGAGATGTCGGTTGCTAGTGACATGGTTCGTGGCTCCGGTATCTTGGATCCAATATTCGGAGAGTCGATTCGTCGATGCGAAATCTGCTGTGATTACTGAGAAAAAGAAGGATTCAGAATCGGGAGTCGATGCGTCTGAGGCCAAGTTCGCACCATCTTTCTTTGAATTCTTCTCGGCGTTCGAAGTCCACTTGTGCCTACTTCTGCACTCAGACTTGATATGGCCCTTTCTGTTGAAATAGTGATGCTAGAGAAGCTTGATTGTATTCTATCTAAGAGGGCCACAAGGCCAATATATATGAAAGTGCAAGTACGGCTGAATGCCATCAGCCCGTATCAGAGTCAACAGTCATCTCCGGCCATACGAGACATCTCCGTCTTCGGCCATACGAGACTCATCTCCGGCTGAGACCTGTATATCCAATACTCCCCCTCTTGCTATACACCGTAGAGCAAGAAACAAATGAAAAAGATGAAACAAAGTGATTCCCATAGTAGCCTCCTTAAAACCCTGCAAAAATGAGCAGGGAAAGAGTACTAGCGTAGCCTGAGGATGGCCATCCATAACGAAACAAACAAAGAAATCCGCGTGCCCAAGACAAAAGTGAAACAACCTTAAATCCAACCATAAATCGACCTTCCGCGATGGTAGAGCTTCCACTTGTGACTCGGTATCGATGGGAGCTTCCGCTCTTGACTTGGCACTGATGAGAGCTTCTGCTCTTAACTTATCATCGGTGGGAGCTTCGGCTACCAGCATATTTCGTAGCTGTCGGTGATCGTCAATCGTACATGGCATATCTATCATGTCAGCCACTCATAAGGTGGTATACTCACCATGTATTTAAGTGCGCTTATGCTCTTCCGAGCCCTCGTACAGTGCTTCCGCATGCTTCATACAATATTGGTAATCTTCATGTGGTATCAGACATATCGGTAGTCATCGGCAATTGGCATTGACTTGTAGATGCTTTTCAGTGATGTAGTTCGGAACATAGCATCGGTGACCTTCCAGTTGTCTTCTTGGTAGACATCTCGGTAGACTGCTTCTCGGTGGGCAACTCTGTGGGCATCTCGGTGGATATGTTGGTTGACTTCTCGCTTCTCCCATGATCTTTTCCTGTGATCTTTTCCTGTGATCTTTTCCCCCTGATCCTTCTCCGCCGATGAAAGTCTTCTGGCGGAGGTTGATTCCAGTAGCACCGGTGTCTCAGTGAATCTTGGTCAACTTGGTAGACTTTGCCAGTCAACTTCGTGGTAGACTTCTTGGTCAACTGCTCTGCGGCCATCTCGGTTGACAGCTTCGGTAGAATATCCGTTGGCTTCTCGCTAGTCATTTGGTAGGCCTCCGGTAAGGTGATTCGGGATTCCGTTCGGTATGCTGTTCGGCCGTAGTCTCTTGATCCTTCGGTACGCCATTCGGTAAACATCTCCAGCAGTGGCTTTATCTGGTTGGGCTCCCGGCAATCCTCTCATTCAATCGCCATGTGAAGTCTTTCGGCAGTGATATCCGTCGCTGTGAGATCTCAGTGATTACGCTCGGTGATTAATTTCGATCGCCTTCGGGACCAATTCGGTAGCCATATCGCAGTCGTTCGGTATCTTGTTCGGTATCTCGTTCGGAACTGTTTCGGTAGTCATATTTGCACTGGTTCGCAATTATCATAGCACAAAATCTCAATTGATATCGGGAAGTGGTAGGAGTCCACATAACCTTCGTAAAACCAGATAGGACTCATACGGCTTCCATTCGGTTGCCATCAAAGTCGATCTTCGTAGTTTCGTATTTACCCCAATTGCTGCAAAAATAGCAGCCTGCATACACGGGTATATCGGGATCATTTCATCCACATACAGAAGCATCAGAATACCATCGTCGCGGGTTTGTCCAAGTCCGATTCGTGTGTTTGATTGTGACTGTAAGTTGCTTTCTTGAGTCTGCACCGGGAAAAATGACCTTACGCGACGCGTAACTCATAGAGAAGCTGTTTTTGGGCCGGAAATCCATAGCATAATTGACCCGTGGCACAATGAGGTCCTATGGACCTGCGAGTAGACTAGATTACTATGATACGAATGCGATTATGGGTGCTTGATACTATACATCATGCTGCATTCAATAAAACTGCCAAATGCACTTCATTGCACTCTCTCAAATACGCTCTGAAGTACACTCCTGATTACAATCGATTGTACACTCCCAGCCTGCTTGACTTATGCTCCCAATTAAGCTCTCAAGATGCTCCCAAGTACACTCCCGGGCATGCTCTCAAGGACGCTCCCAATTGCACTCGATGGCACCCTCCCACCCTGCTTGACTAACGCTCCCAAGTATGCTCCCAAGATGCTCTCAAGCACACTCCCGAACACGCTGTGGCGGGAAAATCCGTTTCTCACCACCACCGCCACTCAGCTTGGCAGAGGACTGAGCGACGGCGGGTGTACGGATATCCAGGGATGACGGAGATGGACTGGGCGACGGGGGCGTATGGAGATACCGGGATGACGGAGATGGACTGGGCGACGGGGGCGTATGGAGATACAGGGGTAACGGAGATGGACTGGGCGACGGGGAGTATATAGTCGGGAGACCCCGGAGTAGGTAAATCTCATCTCACATCATCTTATTGTACAACGAATTACACACTCTATCTTTCCCAACTTTTGATCTCACTCGCTCTTTCCGAGATTTCGTGGATCCTCACGGCCGGGTAGTATCATATCTTCTCACCCTCTTCCTACGCTCCTCGAGCCAGAACCGCTCTTTCTCACGAATTCCTTTTGGAATGCCGCGAGAGGTGGGGCGGAATGTTGATGATGGGCTCTCTGCCTTCTAGCTCCGTCGTTTCACCACAACGTTCCCAAGTACACTCTCAAGAGGCAAGACAACTTGACTATATGCTCCCATATATGCTCCTGGGTGCTCGATCCAGAGACTTGCTGAGTTGCAAGCGCCAGGCACCGGGAGGCGGGTGGCGGGAGGCGGGTGGCGGCAGCCGAAATCATGACGTCGGTCGATATCATAGTCTGAACCTTATTTTTAGCGCGGCCACCGCGACGAGATCTCACGATGCCTCATGGTCATGGTGTTGACAATTGCCGCCTTACATCCTGCAGGAAAGGTAGACAATTGGATCTTGGGGAGAGCAGATCTCCGACTCAGATTTTCCAGCGGAATCAGCTGCCCGCTTCCCACCGATTTTGGGCGTATGTGTGCGCATTCGGTCCGGGGCTGATGGTGATGATGGCGATGGCGATGGCGATGATGATAGCGATGGTGATGGTGTTGGTGATGGTAATTACAGTACTAGAAGCACTTAGACAAGTAGGTTGGCTACGTCAATGTCATCATCGAAGCTTCCACAGACTTAGAGCCTTCTATTAGCCAAAGCTTCCACAAACTCAGAGTTTGCCATCGGCCAAAAGCTTTCCGTGGAAAACTCTACTTCTCCTGAAGCCCGGCTCTCTCAAACGCGGCTCTCTCAAGCAGGCTATCAAGCAGGCTTTCAATCGCCAGCGGGCTTTCATGCAGACTCGCAGCGATAGCGTGTACAGTACCGGTATAACAGCGAAGACTGCAGGCAGTAAAGACAGGTAGGTATAAGTCCATCTCCGGCCGCCAGCCGTATATAGTTCCATAGGCCCACGCTTACATCTCTATGAATCGACTATAGATGACTATAGGCTGCGCGTCGCGCAGGGGTCCACGGAAAGCTAGCTATGAGCTGCGCGTGTGCGCGTGTGCGCGTAGCGCAGTCTATAGTCGATTTGCACTTTTGCCGATCAGTGGGGAAGATTGCAGATGCATCAGTGCCATCCGGCAGTGTTATGTAGAGATTGTCATCAACTTCGTGATTGGGAGATGCGGTGTCTATATAGTTAGCCTTTCAATAGGAGCATAAGTCATACTGAAGTTTATGTGCTTGTAGCTTGCCAGCTATGATCAATTTAGATGCAAGCAATAAGTATGTCATCGCTTCCACAGAGGCCTGGAGTGGTACGAGTTGTGGCTTGTAGTGGTAGTAGGTATGATCTGTGTTCAATAGTAGTATTGACTTCTTGGTCATGGCCGCTGCTTGGCAGGCTATGCTGTGTCATGTATGCGGTGGAGATGTCGAGTGTAAACGACGGTTTCTCTAGACACCGGTGGTGCAACCTCCTCGCCAGAAGGATGTGATCTCATACCTGTACATGCAGGGAGATTTCGACGGCTTTGTCAGCGTCGGGCAGAGGATTGTTTTGTTTGTTTTATTCATACTGTGTGCACTCTAATTAGAGTATGACAGGACCCAATATCCCCTCCGCCTCCGGGCGAGCCGGCTAGATGGCGGAGCTCCCCGCTACCCTTCATCCCCGCTGACAAATGAAAAGACTAAATGATAGACCAACCCACGCCCGAACAGAAAGGAAAAGAAAAGAAAAGAAGGTATATGCCCCCGCCCCTGAGTCAGCCTCTGCGCCTGCTCCATACCGCTCCTTCATCTGGGTGGGAACTTCCCGACTTCAGTAGCCGCCAGGAAGTCCATCACCGCTTGGTCGCACTCTTCCACGGAAAACAGCTCAGAGATCTGCACGTGTCTGCATCTGCCCGCTTTCCAGCCCGTCGCTTTTCCCACCGCCTTCCATAGTGCCTGTTGCTGGTCTCTCCACCGGCTGCAGTGGCGGAAGGCAGAGGATTGTGGCCATCTGTAAAATCGTTATCAGTACGGCCATGAGAACTACATCCGTAGCCTACACCCGTTCGACTGGTTCCTGCGTGGTCATGGAGAAGTCCATCTCCACCCTTTTCTTTGTCTTGTACTCAGAGAAGTCCATCTCCGGTATCTGTGCAGTCATTGAGAAATCCATCTCCGATATCTGTGCAGATATTGAGAATCAATCTCTACCCATTGTCTTGTCCGTTGATTCTTATCGTTGACAACTGGTTTTGTCTGAATTGCTGTAGGTGGTAAACAGAAGCCGGGTGGTCGGTGCTTGGTAGCTATCGCAGTCATTGTAGTGTTTGACTGCTTCTTCCCCGAACTTGTTGGGTGTTTGTGAATATATCATCTTTGCACAGTCTTTGTCCGTATCATTCGTGTGGTGAATCAGTGATGGTATGGCCGTTTGTGCCAGGCGTCGGTGCCTTGATCGCGATCTCTCTTGGTCGGCCTTCACTTTGATATTGCTTGATAATCGTTTGGAACATCTATATCCGGAAGTGCTTTGAATGCACGAGTTTAACGGGCCCTATAGTTCGCCTGACTACCACGGTGCTTGTGTATGGTGATTAGGGGCCGTATGTCAGTAGGATGTATATGCGTAGGTGCTAGTACCATAATCTTAACTCAAGAATAATATCTGGATTCCGGGTGGCTTTGACATCTTTGGTGGTTTTAGGTTTGCAGATACCGTAACTGCAGGTTTGCTTGGAGGTAGACTCACAGGAATAGTGGCAGGTAGCAGGTACAACTGTAGGCTCGGTGATAGGTGCATTTTAAGTGGAGTGTGGTAGTGAATATGGTTAGAGGTGTAGTAGTATGAAGTGACGATAGTCTATTCCCTGTCTAAGTGAGCGATGTCTATCTTCCCGCCGATCAACTCAATTGTGCGGATACACATGTCTCCCTTTCTGGCCTGTGCGCTCCGCTGAGCCGCACCTTGTGTCAACTCTTCATTTCTCTCAGCAGGAGGTATGGTGGTGAGAGTGCGTTATGGAGGTTTGGCGGTGAGTGTATATTGAAGTAGATTGTGTAATCGGTGTAGTTGTAGGTGGAATTTGAGGTCTGGTGGTGAGTGGTCCTTCTATATCGTATTACTGTTTCTTGCTTTCTCTATCTCGCTTTGTCTTTAATATCTGTATGGTAGGCTAAGGTGCATGTTTTCGACTTCTTATCTGGGAGGACCCAAACAAAGATATAGCAGATGTAATCGTCGATGAATAGGATACAGTAGCGATGGCCGGCTGAGGTGGGCGTGGAGAATGGTCCACACACATCCAAATGTACAAGTTCAAATGTCATTGTAGTGCGCTTGGTCTTGGCTTTGATGATCTTCTGTTCTAGTCAGTTCGCGGAGAATGTCAGTCCGCGGAGTGACCAGTCAACCCACGGAATAACTGGGCTCCGTGAACTGACCGGTCAGCTCACGGAGCCTACACACTCCCTGGGCTGACCAGTCAGCTCGCGAGCAAATACACTCCGCCAGCCAACCGGTTACTTCACGGAGCCCAGTTTTTTGGTTTTATTCATACTGTATTCACTCTAATTAGAGTATGACAGAGCCTATAAACATCCCCTCCGCCTCCGGGCGAGCCGGCTAGATGGCGGAGCTCCCACCTGCTACCCATCGTCCCCTTTGACAAAGGAAAATCAAACGAGCACAAAAGATTGAAAAGAGAAGAACAAAAGAGGTCAACGAAGGGAGAGAGATCGCCGCCGGTCCAAACACCCTTAATCCTGCCCTCGCTCCTCCTGCCCGCGCTCCTCCGCTTGCTCTAGCGGGTACTTCCCGACCTCAGTAGCTGCCATGAAGACCATCACCACTTGGTCGCATTTCTCCACGGAAAACAGCTCAGAAACATGCACATATCGGCATCTGCCCGCTTTCCATCCAGTGGCCTTTCCCACCGCCTTCCAGAGCGCTTTCTGCTGGACTTTTCATCGGCTGCAGTGGTGGAAGAGATGCTCCCACGTCTGTAGTGTTCCGCTTCTGCACGACCCGTATTTGTCGTCCTCTCGGTGTCCAAACCGCTTTAGGTACGTTCTAGTCGGCACATGCCCATTCTTCAGTCTATTGAACCTTGCTGCCAGTGACTTCCCACTTGTCATTGGGACAGATCTCTTGCTCCCGGCTTTGCCCTTCAGTCTGTAGCTGTAGTGTTTGGAGCACTTGTCGGCCTCCCACTCCGCCTTCGCCGCCGTCCTCCCTTCGGAGATCCGTCTAGCTCTATTCGCGGCCGAGGTGTATAGTCGGTCGCGTACTGTGTAGCCTCAGTCTTCTCGTGCTTTGTTTGCCTGGCGGTCAGCCTCTTCGTTCCTGGGGATGCCCGAGTGTCCAGGGACCCAATGGATCACGACTTCGATGCCGTGGGCACGAAGGGCCCTAGCATGCTCGTTGATTGCTCTTGCTAGTTGCTGCCCTGGCCTTGGGTCCAGCTGAGCTCATCCAAGTACGTTGTGGATGTAAAGGGAATTGCGCTACCATTCGCTGCTCATGTTTCAAAGAGAAAGTTGATTGCACACTTCATTGCCATGGCCAAAATGATGGTATGCGCTGCACAAATACTGAGGCTTCTGTAGCTCTCTCTGGCACATTCAGTCTTGCACGGAACACAACAAGATTTGATCAACCTGGACCTAGTCAAAATCCAAAACGCCGTCGAGCCAATACACGCGGAGATACATGGGAGAGCACTTATTTTGCTTCCGTTGAGGATAGCGCAAAGGCTGGTGCAGAAGATGGGCCCCAGGCAGTTGCAGAGGATAGTACTGGGAGTGATTTGAGTGAACTGGATACTGAGGAGCGAGTCGAGGCAGACTCGGTTACTGAGGAAGAGGAGGAAGAGGAGGAAGAGGAGGACGAATGCAGTGAGGATGAGGGCAGTGAGGAATAGACTGTTTCAAGCAATGACATGGAGCACAGTGTAATTGTTGTTGCGCCACGACGTTAACAGATATAGCCAATTGTAGGTCACAATGAAGGTGTGCGGTGTTGAAATAGTGATGCTAGAGAAGCTTGATTGTGTATTATCTAAGAGAGCCACAAGGCCATATATATATGAGAGTACAAGTGTGAATGCGTGCGTACGCATCTATGTATAGACCCTTCAGGCCGACAGTAATCTCCGGTCATACGAGACTCATCTCCGGCCATAAGATGGCAGAGACCTATCATGCAATATGCGGATTATTTGAAATATTAGTTTGAGCATAGTTAGCACATATTTCTACCGGTCAGTTCACGGAGCGCTGATCTGACTGGTTCTTTCATGGAAGGTGGGACTCCGTGGGTTGACTGGTCACTCCGCGGACTGACATTCTCCGCGAACTGACTAGAACATCTTCTGCTTGAGCTTGGCCTGGATGCATACAGTGCACATTGAGTCGTCTTTTGTATACCCATTAACGAGAGATCATAAGGCAATTGGATGAATGTGGGCTAGACGGTGATGCTACAGTCGTGATTCTGGGATTGTGAGAGGCTTCAGAGTGGGCTTTGAAAATTCGGTGGCAGGTGGACATTGAGGTACGGTGCTGGCTGCACTTGGTGAGGCGGTGTGGGGTAAGCTTGTAGTAGGCTCGGTGGAGTGCGCAATTGATGGTACGGCGATATGTGCGCTTGATGATGCTCTTTCTCTCTTCCTCTTGCTCCTTCTGCAAGATGACTTCGTAGACACATGCATCCAAATGTGTACGTGTATCTGGCTGTCTCCAATTGATTGATGGAGAGAAGAGAAAGCCGGAACGTAGGGGTGTAGAGAGCATTGACTTCGTACTCCTGCGAAATATTAATGAGTCCATGGTGGCTTACTGTAACTTTGTTGTCATCTCCAAGCTCAATGACTATTGGCTGACGAAGTGTCTTAATCATAGGTGTATTTGTGGTTTGTACGTGAGGATGTAGCTGTGAGTGTACATGACAGTCCTCTTGGAAGTGTGTTTCTCTGTCCCCTGTTCGAAGGGAACTTGGTAATCATAGGTGAAGTCATCGTAGGAGGTGCATTTCGAGTCATCGCTGTAAATACTATGATGATGGCACTTTTGGATGCAATTTCGAGTGTACATGCTGGTACGAAGGTCAGTGCATTCATGTGTGCGGTATTGACTCATGTATACTGCCTGCGATGGTGGGGTGGTATCTGTCTGGTACATGCTCGTCGCTGGGAATGGTATGGATGAAAATGAGGTAGGTTTTGCAATAACTCTGTAATCATTCTTGAAGATTTCGGTAAAAATAGTGAATGTGGACGTGGTCGATGTGTGAAGGAGATGGTGATGGTGATGATGGTGTTGAGTTTTGGTGTGCTTATGTGCGGCTGTTGGTACACTTACAAACAGGGATGGTTGTGGGTGGTTTAGGGTTTTTGAGGCTCTTGATCGTGAGATATAAATAGAGTATTCATAGTAAAGATTGTAGCGGGCGCCGGGCTCATAACCTGTTGAAATAGTGATGCTAGAGAAGCTTGATTGTATTCTATCTAAGAGGGCCACAAGGCTAATATATATAAAAGTGCAAGTACGGCTGAATGCCATCAGCCCGTATCAGAGTGAACAGTTATCTCCGGCCATACGAGACATCTCCGTCTCCGGCCATATGAGACATCTCCGGCTGAGACCTGTATATGCAATACTTTCTTCCGCAGCCAAAGCATGTACGATTCTCTTGTTGGCCATTCGTATGGGTTGAAGTTCCTTTTCTACCCCTGCCCTTTTTCGAAACGAATAGGCTGCATCAGGAGCAAGCCCTTTGGCTCGCCGGAGGCTAGCCTCGAATGACGACAAGTGACTAATGATGTCTGTTATTGTTGTTGTTTATTCATACTGTATACACTCTATCTAGAGTATGACAGAGCCTAAAAACACCTCCGCCTCCGGGCGAGCCGGCTAGATGGCGGAGCTCCCACGCGCAACCCTTCGTCCCCGCTGTCAAATGAAAGAAAGGTATGAAAAGTTGACTGCGCCCACAAAACAGAAGGAATAGAAAAGAGTTCAGAGACCTGCACCTTACGGCATCTACCCACTTTCCAGCCTGTCACCTTCCCCACCGATTTCCAGAACACTTTTTGCTGGTCTTTCCACCGGCTGCAGTGACAGAATAGGTGCTCCCGCGTCTGAGGCACTATCCTTTCACACCACCAGCATTTGTTGTCCTCTTGGTGGCCGAATCATTTCAGGTAAATTCCAGTGCGTGCATGCCCGTACTTCAGTCGGTAGAACCTGGCAGCTAACGGCTTCACACTCGTCATTGGGGTAAGTCTCTTGCAGTGATCTCAATAACCCGGCCCGGCCCAAACCTGCCCGACAGCTACACTACACGGGCAGCTTTACAACTGTGGCTGCCATATGTGGATCACTCGGTCTAGGGTCTGTTCGAGCAACCTTCTTATCTAGCTTCTAGCGAACCTTATTCATTAAACTATTTACATCTTTTATGTTGACGGTAGTTGACTGACGTCACTCGGAGTTTAGCCCGGATCATCTGACGTCACTCGGTGATATCTCCGGTGGCGGTGTTACTTTGGATGGTTCGGTGACTTCTTGATTGAGTTGACTGATCTATCTCGAGGGCCAAAGGCCCGTATATGTACAATCTCCCATATGCGTAAGCGTATGCTCTATCTAACATGAGACGCATCACCCTAGTCCTGATGCATATCCTGATGCATATTCTGATGCATATCCTGATACAGCCACCAACTTCTTACAAGACATCAAACGGTGCTGAGACTCATGATCCAAGTACACATGCAACAGTTCCCCCTCTTGCTGCGTTCCGTAGCAAGTCCATATCTCCGTGAGCCCATACATACAAACAAAGTCCATGTGAATCGTCTTCCGGTGCCGCATTAAAACCCTCCTCCTAATTGGCTGCGGTAGGTAAGGAAAGAGTACAATCCGTAGCCTGATCTGGGACGCCCATCCCGTATAATCAAAGTAGAATCCATTGAAAAGAAAAAAAGTGAAACAACCTTAAATCCAATCTTATATCGACTTCCGTCATCCCATCAGTCCAATTGGAGTTCGTATATTATGAAGACAGTCGTTTGAATAGCCGTTGCCGTTGCCGTTGCCGTTGCAATTGCCATTACATTGCCGTTGCCGTGAAAGAGAGGCCGAAATGAACTGTAAATATAAGATATCGGAGGACTCATTTTGCGGTGGTCATATGGGTGAATAAGCTGATATTCGCATGGTAGTCTTTGATGCTTTCGAAGATCGTTTGGTAATCTCTTTGATGATGTCGAGGATCGCTTCCTAGTCTTTGAAATCTTCGGGTTCCTTCTTCCCCCTGATCCTTGATCAGATGCAGCTTCAAGTTGCGAGAAATGAGAGTCGTAGCATAGGTCCATGAGCATGTGATTTCATCGGTGTTTCGATAGATTTGCGTGTGCATGAGTCATGGTAATTGAAGTAGTCTTATATCGTCGATGATTGCGGGTACGTAGATGCTTTCTTAAATCTGGTGATAATCTCGAGTACGTAGATGCATTTCAGCAGTATCGTGTGGATATCATTGTCATTGATCTCGGTCGTCATTATTGATCTTGGTTATTGTCATTGATCTCAGCCATCATCGTTGATCTCCGGTTCAGACGTGCGGTGACGATATATATATGTTCGATTTTCCATCCACATCTCCGAAGTAGAGATATCAAATAGTAGTAAGCATTTCATTAGTAGTATAGGTCTTACCGATATTAGAATGCTCATTTCCTTTGTACTGATGCCGTTTTCGCGGAGGCCTTGTCTTGAGTTTTCGTAACATGATTCGTGGCTTGGTCAGTTTATGTGTATATACTGGGGCTTTCTTGACAGCAATATATATCTTTATTTATTTTCGTGTATGTCTATTGATCATGACCTCTTCTCTTGATGGGGCTTGTGAATAAGAAAGAGGTTCGGACAGTAACCGCTGTGTCCATATATGTGTAGTCAGCGTCCTCGTCAGGAGCCATGTGTGTGGTATGATGGCCATCGTTTGCACCTGAATTTGATGGACTTCGATCTTCGTGCCCATTATTCGTATGCCCAGTTTACGAAACATCAGGATTTGCTCCAGCCGCGGGATTCCCGTCATTTGATTGGCGAGCATCTTCGATGCGGCCATGAGACATGCTTTCACCCATTCCACTGATAGTACGAGTACGGCCATGGTCCATGCTCTCACCCGTTCCACTTAAAACTTTATCTATTTCTTCAATATGTATTTCTTCCTGCGGTTGATCGAATAAGTTGATTTCTATAATTTCGGTAGTCTTGGGAGTCATTTGTGTTAGACCGGGTCTTTGTAGAGTACGTCATCACGTGGCTGTGGGTTAGGGCTGGCAGCTACGATATAGGCTACGTGTCTTCTTAGACTTAGACTCCATCAATCAATCGTCTCGACAGGTTCGCCACAACAATTTGTATGAGTTCCTTTCTTCTCGTCGGTTCTTGGTATCTGATATCATGTCCCATGATCATTGAGTTACGATTCTGAATTCATATAGTATTTCGTATCTTAAGATAAAACATGCAATTGGTTAGGTATGTTTATTTTTTATCGGGTAGCGCTCAATGTCGCGCGAAGTTTGTTCACTGGAAGACGAGTTGTGGACGAGTTTTCATGTGCCGCACGTTGTCACTAACTAACGGACATTTGTTTCCCAGCATACTCTTTACAGGGCACACCCACACCTGGGACGTTGTGCGACACATCGCTAATTGGCCCATCGATTGATCAGTCTGAATTTGAGACCGAATGATGTCTAAAGCTTACGGAGCATATATTTATGCACCCCAGGATGTCTGGGTATGGGTGAGGCTAATTAAACTTTTTCCTTTGGATGCTATACGATCGCTTTGACGGGGCTATGCAATGCGCGGTGAGCCAACACTCCAGCGGAAGTTTGTCCGATGTCTTAGCTCTGAATGAATGGAAACCAGACCCCTGCTGCGCAACATTCCCCGCATCTTCGCGAAAGCAACCATGCGACCCATGTCACCGAAGAGAATTTATAGGCGTTCGGAAGGCTGACTTTTCACAAAGAATCGGCTGCGGGAGTTTGCATTGCAAGCTTGATTTGTTCCAGTTGCAAGTTCGATGGAATTTCACAGCTGACATCGGGAAACCATGGCAAAGTAGAAACTCACCCTGCGATGCTACAAAATCACGCTGGGTGGAGAAGTGAGAGACGAAAAGATACAAAACACAGTCTTGTTGGCGTCAAAATCCCCTGTATTTCATCCTCCGATATACCCTAGAGTACATCAGTATACCCTGTCTGCCAGGGGTACTATACAGTACCGTATCTACATACCGGCGGCACTGTGCAAACCTAGTCAAAGCGGAGGTAACAGAAGAGCACTCTACAAATACGCAATGTATATCGTTGCCTGAACAAAAAACTTCTGCATATGACAACTCATGTGAGGCTCAAAATTTTATCTTACTCACGCAAGTACATTGTGTTTTCAAATCAACCTTTAGCTACCACAATCAGCAATTCTTTTGACAAAGTGGCTTAAAATTAAAGATAATATTTACTTGTGATTTTGATTATATTTCCGCAGCATTTATGAGTGTTTTCGTAGTTGTAAAGTTACAACACAGTCGCCGAGCCACCGTGTTCTCTCACCTAGTAGCACCAACATAGAACCGCCAAAAATAATCAAAGCATATCTAAAATTACACGTAAATATCATTAATTTTATGCTACTTTTGTTGCAAAATACCGTTGCTGTTGCGCACTGATGTGCCGCCTTCTCTAAGTTTGCAGAGAGGCGCAGGGAAACGACCTACCCCTGCGGACTGATTTTACTGGTCGTTTGATCTAGAGTACGTCTGCACAACAGTGCACCCTATAAAGCCCTCTGCCTCGCCTTTCCTGAACTGAGATGTCAGTTTAGTAGCGATGAAGCTTTTCTATTTGCTCCATGTCTCCATATCCGCTTCCGTAATTTTTGCTGAAGCAATTCTCACCCCCCGTGACATCCCCGACTGTGCCTCCTGCACCCCAACAAATTCCACCACCACAGCTCCATACGAGAACATCTGGCTTGGCTTGACAGACTCCGAAGTCTCTTCCGTAGCAACATTTTTAATAGCCAACAGCAGCTTCAGAATCCCTCTGAACTCCACGACGCCTGGGATTATAGGTACCAATTCGCTGTACTCCACGCCTCCCCGCTCCATCCTTCCTTCTTGCTGACGTACAGAGATTACTCATTGAGCTCCTCCTCCCCAACAAATCGCATGCCATCACGTACCTCTCTCACCACGGCCCGGCACCAGACAGGTACGCCCACGCTGTCGTCCACATCGGCACCGCTCTCCAGCCATACGTCCAAGACCTTCGCATTGGGCCTCTCCCTATCTCCGCCAGTACAAAGATCGAAGAACTTAATTACCCGTACAACCGCGGCGGGCGCACCAATAATACGTGGGCATCCCTGTTATCCACGCCAGAATGGATCCAAGAAGTAGCCACAAATCTTTCGGATGTTACCACGCAGCTATGGGGGAAAAGTGTAGGGAATGCAAGCTTGACACTGGGGGATTCGACACCCCCTGTGGCGGATTCTGGGGGAAGGGTGACAACCTGGGTGCAGTTTAAAGGTTTCCCAGAGAAGGGGTGGGATTCTAGTACGCTACTGCCATTGGGACTGTGAGTTCCCCACCTACCTGAAGATGGGAGAAGGCTGACCGGGGGCGGGATAGGTACCTAAAACTCGACGTAACGGGGTACAACGCGAGCTTATGGAGCGTAGTGGGGGTGGTGTACAATGACGTGTTTTACTTGTCCATTTCTGAGTTCCGGGATGCGGTGGCTTCTCCCGGGTTTGTTGAGACTGGCGGGAATCAAGATGGCGAATGGGCACACACGGACCAGGCAGGCGAGATTATGAAAGGAGATGCAAAGTTTCCTGCACAGGCAGTTGCGCCGGCTGGAGCACGGTGGGGGGTCGATATCAAAGAAAAGTATGTGTCGTGGCTGGGGTGGGAGTTTTTCATTTCCTTCTCACGGGATACTGGAGTGCGAATTTTCGACGTGAAGTACCAAGGTTCCCGGATCATTTACGAATTGGGCCTGATGGAGGCATTAGCGATATACGCCGGGAATGACCCAATCCAGAGCCTAACAGCGTTTTGGGATATCCTCGGGGGGATGGGCGCGAGTTCGTTTACGTTGCTGCCGGGATTCGATTGTCCGGCTTACGCAACGTTTTTGAATACTACTACGCATGATAACGGCGTGCCGACGGTGTCTGAGGGGAGTATTTGTGTGTTTGAGCAGGACGCCGGTTTCCCGATTTACAGGCATACAGCGGCAAACTATACTGCCGCTACTAAGAATGTTTTCCTGACGGTGAGGAGTATTAGTACTATGGGGAATTACGATTACATGTACGCTCGGCAGTCACCGATCCGGGGAAGGAGGGGGATATTCTGACTGATGATCTGCTAGGCTAGACTACCACTTCGCACTCGACGGCAGCATCGAGATCTCGGCACGTGCATCAGGGTATATCCGGTCGACCTTTTACTCCCCTTCCTCCTCCTCCTCCTCCTACGGTTTCAAAATCCACAAAAACCTCTCTGGCTCCATGCACGACCACGTGTTGAACTACAAACTTGACGTTGACATTCTTGGTACTGCCAACACCGTGGCGACAACAGAGTTTGTGTCAACATCCGAAGTATACCCCTGGTCTGATGGGAAGTCAATAAATACATTTAAGCTTGCGAAGTCGTTGATCACGAACGAAGATCAGGGGAAGATCCACTTCTCCACCAACAGCGCCGTGTCCTACGCAGTGGTGAATAAAGACGAGAAAAACAAAAATGACGAGTTCCGGGGGTACAAAATCCTCCCACTCACTCCGCCGGTGAGCGTTACAGCCCGGAACTCTGAAATCCTCGGAAATGCAGCCTCGTGGGCGGACGCGAACCTTTGGATTAGCAAGAGGAAAGATACGGAAATGATAAGTTCCCATCCGTACGCTAGTTTGGATGTGATGAATCCGGCGGTAGATTTTAGTGGCTTTTTGGATGGAGAGGAATTGGAGCAGGAGGATTTGGTTTTATGTATGCTCAACGAGTGAGTGCAGGGAGTGTATGGGGGCTAACATCAAAAGGGTTCAATATTGGAATGCACCATGCACCAACTACGGGGGATTTACCAACGACGATGTTTACGAGCGCCCATGGAGGAGTGAGGTTGGAACCAATGAACTATTTTGATGAAAATCCGGCGAAGAGAACAAGCCAGATGGTCAGGGTGAATAGGGGGGATTTGGCAGCCGGGGGGAAAAAGGTGGAGACATTCGGAGCGGTGAGGGGGAATTGTAGTGTGCCTGTGGTGGATGTGTGGGGTGCGTTGGGGGCGTGAGAGGGAAGGAGGGGTGTTTATGCCAGTGATTGGACAGATACAGGAGGGAGCTGACGATTGTGGGATCTTGCAACTGAATTATAATTATTGCAGACGGAAATGGTCACAAGGTTATAACATCCCATACTGGTACACTTTTTGAAACGAACAATGAAAACTAATATCAATACACCCCAACATACCTGGAACAGTTCTCATCTTCTCCGGGCCCATTGCAGAACCCTTTATGTCATCTCAACTCATTCCAGGACTATTCAAATCGGATATCACCGACCCTCCATCTATCGTCCTCCTGAAATATATAACATCCGCCTCGGGAATCTGAATTCCTTGCTGATATCGTTGGTACTTTTTCCTACTTGCTTATTCTTCCATTCTGTTCATCCTATATCTTACTTACTGCTGGGAATGCAAATGAAAATTGCGACAGTCGTATAGCAAGAGCTGTAGAGTCAGCATGTAGAGTTAGCTCTGCATCCTTTGTTAAAATGTTGCTACATCCTGGACCTCGAGAGTCAGGTTTTTGCTATTGGCCCATTCGTAATTCTATCTCTGAAAGCCTTGAGGTTGTCTCTGCAACATGTATCTTGGTGAGTTTCTAAATCCAGGAGCAGGAAAGCTCGTAGCACCATTCCACCGGATCTGGAAAACTAGAAAAAGTCAAGTTTAGAGTACTAGCGCACAATGGAAATCTCTCTGCAAATCGTTTTAGCTAGTGAGTGAGGGGTGCACTGATACTTCCCGTTCGTTTGATTTGTTAATTTGGATGACCCGAGTAAAACCTTAACCGTAGCATTATCCGAATATAGTGGAATTTCGCGAAGATACTGGTATGTATCTAGACGAACCTGTACGGTAAGCGGGGCTTTGATTATCCATGGATGAGAATATACCACATTATATACTTGGTACAAAGAACAGAACGGACTTCAGGTGCGTATATGTAGCACTTTGTATAAAGCTAACAAGCTACACAGCAGTGTTGCCGGCGGTTTATATGGTTCCTGTGTGACGTGATATAGGAGTGACGTTGATATGTTTGCATTGACATGCATCGTAACCGCTGTCCGACAGTTCATCTGGTCTCGCGGCAACACTACGATAAATCGTGGTTGCATTTGTGGTGGCAGATCAGTCATGGCATGTTCAGTGTTCCTAAGCGGCCAGGCCGGCCTTTGGGGCGGCTTTCAAATGAGGGCCGGGCCGGGCCTGCAGGATTTTCCGGCCGGTCTGGCAGCTTTTCATGGCGGCATGGCGGCATTTCTTCGCGGCCTGCAGGCATTTCTTGGCGGACTAAGCCTAAACATAATATTCTGTTCGAAAGATTCTCTGCTGCCTATACTAAGAATGCCTCCAAAGTACGAAACATAAACCATATCCACCTCAATCATCGTAGCCCTACCATTGCCGTATTCCATCAATCAACCAGACCAAGGCCTATGCAGGCCGATGCATGCTTTTTGAATCACGTGCAGGCCGGGCCGCCGCTAGCGCAGGTGTAACGGCACGGCTGCACGTGATATGTCGAGGGCCGGGTAACATCCGCTTGATATAGTCGGCTCGCCACGAGCCTTAGATCTCTAGCGATAATCTTACCTTAACTTACCTCTATACTACTCTACAATATTGACATCCACGTTTGCAACCGTATCTACTGATATACCTTCCTACGAGGCCATGCACGGGCATATGCCTTTACACTGTTATCGCTCTTACAATTTCAGATGTCTTTTGCATATGGGATTTTATGAATTACCCCTTTCCGACGTATCACGATAAGCGCGAGATATCCTACGGATTTGAGAGCACTGATTGCACCAGTGTTGTGTCTTGATATGTCTATTGGATTGTGGTTAATGGTAAGAGAGATGATTTTGTGTGGATTCCAGAGGCCAATCGGCCAGAGACTCTTCGCGACACCTAAGAAGGAGAAATCATCTGGAATTGACAGCGACAGATTGCAGATGCAACTAGGCTAGGGAAGTACACCCAAATAAGGTTAACAGTAGCAGAGACAATTCTGACTTGAATCCTGAGGCCAACTGGGCTGGAGATGCGTCAGTGACCAATTCAGTCGAAGACCATTTCACCGGATTCATACGCCAAGTCGAAGGCTATTAATTGCGGCATCAATGATATTCGATAGGTTACTTTCCAATTGAGTCAATTGCCGATTACAGGGACAGTTCCAGAGCCCATGCGTCCATAAGAGTCACATCACCGGCAATGTTGAAGCCAGCCCGTTTCCAGAGATTTCTTTCATCCCTATCTGACCAGCGAATTCGAAGCTGTTAAGAGTGTAAACGGGCACATACCATGAACGAAGTGCGCCTACGGAGGAGCATGGCAAATTTACGCGATATGCACCATTCACATCTAGCGATGCCACCGATCGCGATTCCAATCACAATTTCCTTGTACACGACTGCATGGAGTCGTCTATGGTACAGATGTTGCGAGAAGTTCCAGCAGCGGCCATGCAACGATACAACTATGATTACCAATATGATTACCAATATAATTACCGGTATCATCGCTCACCAACGGGCACAGTTCAAGATAGTGGAGCAGTGATTGCAGATCGTGTGGCAGCTCCGAAAGGGAAGTACAATGCCTCCCGAATGTTCTAAAGTGGCTAGCAGATACAATTCGTGATTACCTTTGTCAATTATCACCTTTGTCAATGATCACCATTGGCACCTGATTGGACTACCGAATCGGATCGTTGCGAGGAGAGAGAGCCATCCGCGCCAACTCTATTCAATTTCATCGAACATACGGCAACCATCGAATACAGATATGTGCTCATAGGATGGCATACGAAGAGGGTTTTTCGGAATACAATGGACATGCTTTTGATTTGTAGCCGGGATTCTGAGGATCAACGGGGCTACCGGAGGAGGGAGCGTCTGGGCACTCTCAGGAGACCAGCGGATTCTGCATGTATTTAAAAGTGCAAAGAGGTTCAATTGATGTGTCGTATCCCAATGTGAGAATGGACGTTATTTGATTTTCAGACAGCCCCAATCGGGTGAGGCAAGACAGTTATTGGTCGTCAGACATTCCCAAGTGGGTGCGAAAAGTATGTGATTCGCTGAGGAGCTTGTTCATACACATGCTAACAGTTGCGGTGAACGCACCGTGTAAGCTGGAGACTGATAGGGATTGCTTTGGCACAAGTCCAACAATCCAAGCGTCGACGTGCAAAGCATTCGACGTGTACCTCTGCAACCCCAGGGTGAGCGGAAGAGGTGGCAGTGGACCGGGCAGGCCATCAGGTATGCCACGGGAATGTACCTGCATCACGGCTAGAGAGGCGGCGTGGTCCTGTTGAGATCAATCGGGTACGAATAGAGATATTGAATTGACTATCGTACAAAAGTGATTGTCTAAAGAGCAAAGAGAGAGAAAGACAGGCAAATATATATGGGAAAGAAGAGGGCATACTCGGCGAAGCCGAGTATCACATCCGGAGACCGATGCCGAGCATCACCGCCGGGGCTAGCCCTACTCCTCGGCATGGGGGCTGGTGGCGGCCTATGGGGGCTGTAAGCCCCCGAACGCCACACAAGCCATCGGGCCAAATTCCGTGCCAACACTCCCCCTTTGGCCCAAGGCGTTCCAAACAAAGTGAACAAACCAATTAGAAAGGGTGGAAGAGAAGAGAAAACAAACGAAGGCCCTGAATCCTCCAAGTCCCAAACAACCTGTTGACAAAAGAGAAGAAGAGAGAAGAGGAAGAAAGATTGGGAAAGACCTGAACCCTAACAAAGAAACACTCCCCCGAGACCAAATCCAAACCCAAATCCAAGCCCTAAGAAAACATACAAATCCAACAAAGTCCTGCCCAAATCCCATACCCAAAACACATCCTTCACAATCTCTCCAAGTCAAAATCCGTGTACACATCCTGAAAGTCGTTGCTGTTGTCATCCGTTTGCAGGGTCGAAGGTACGCAATGTACAGCTCACAATAGAGCTTCCTATCCTCGCCATGAGGAGTCTAGACTTTGTGGATGCATGGCCCAAATTGCCACCACTGGTCTCTTGGGGTCCACTGTCCCGAATCGCATAACTGTGCGTCGCCCGACATCGCCCAAGTATCCGCGGTCCATAACCCGTACTCATCGTGGATATTTTCAATAGCGCACTGAATTTCCGAAGGATGTTGATATAAGGAGTAGTTGACATCAACAAGTAGTCGACACTAGGAGAGGTGGTCGACACAAACGAGTAGTCGACACAAACGAGTAGTCGACACACAGATGGTTGATGGTGGAGTAGTTAGTCGATATGAGGAAAGATGGTAGAGACGCTGTTCGGGGTTGCACGGTACTCGAGACTTCGGAGGTGCTCTGTAGTCGGCGGGAGGAGAGGCAGTTGACACGGTGTCAACACGAGGAGAGGTAGTCGACACACAGCCGATGCAAGAAGGTAGGGGAGTGAAGACAGCCCAAGGAAGATTGAGGACACGCAGTCGACTCAAGAAATGTTGGGGACACGGAGCCAACCCAATGAAGAGGGGACACGCAGTCAACCCAATGCTCGTGGACGATGTTCGATGCTTTTGGAGGCGGAGGAGTTTCGGAAACGATAAAGGTACTACTATTAGGCGTCGATTCTGTCCAATGCAACCCAAGGCAGAGGAGAAACGATAAACAAAGACTAAGAGATGTTGGCTCGATCCACTGGAACAGGGCAGAGGAGAGGCAGTAACAAATACTAATAGTAGGCGTCGATTCCAACAGAACTCAAAATGGCGGGCTTCAAATGGACAAGGTCGAAATACGAGACTTTGACAGCTGGCGGCGCTTCAGAAATGATAAAACTAATAGATGCTGATTCGAAAAGGTTCGAAATGATAAAAGGGCCCTCTGCAACTAATAGTGGTCGATTCCAAAAGAACTGAAAGCGCCGGGCTCATAACCTGTTGAGATCAATCGAGTACGAATAGAGATATTGAATTGACTATCGTACAAAAGTGATTGTCTAATGAGCAAAGAGAGAGAAAGACAGGCAAATATATATGGGAAAGGAGGGCATACTCGGCGAAGCCGAGTATCACATCCGGAGACCGATGCCGGGCATCACTGCCGGGGCTAGCCCTACTCCTCGGCATGGGGGCTGTGGCGGCCCATGGGTGCCGCAAGCCACCGGCCTCATGCCGGCAGCTTTAGGCTGAAAGCCACACAAGCCACTGGGCCAAATCCCGTGCCAACAAAAAGAGCATGCTATCGACTTGTTAAACAGCATGGAATCCCTGTTGTTCACAGCAAGCCTCGAACCCCTCAGACAAATGGCCTCATTGAACAGGCAAATGGAGTACGGAAGTCTAAGATTCTCACATGGATGACAGAAATGGAATCCACTGAATGGTGTCTGGCTCTACCAGAGGCAATGCTCTCCATGAATCGACAAGTTCATTCAACCACTGGAAAGAGTGCATATGAGATCCTCTTCAGGCAGCTGATGCCTGATTGCCCACGTATTTCAACAGCTCAAAGGTCAACAGCAGTTGTAATCAAAAAGTACCACTACATACCAGGCCTTCCAATCGCAACAACTGGTCTGGATAGAATTCCAGACTCATTCATCGATCCACAACTGCTGGGGCCAATGAGTAACAGAAGACAATCCCTCATGCCAGAACAATCAGTTACTCCAAATCTACATGCAGCCGCAGTTCTGGAGTTAATTAGAGATGATTCTGTTACCAGTCGATTGGAAAATTCATTACAGCATGTACCTGAAGGGCAGATCGCTGCAGCTGTTCAAACTCTGAATCAGGAGGTGATTGAAAATACACTACGAAAGGTCATTGCCATGGAGAAAAGGTACAATACGGTCAACAATGTTGAAGTATTTGAGGAGGGTGATCTTGTGCGCCTGAAAATTCCAGTTGAGGATAGATGTACAACTGACAACAAGCGCATCTTCTGCAGGGTGGTTAAGGTCACGCATGGCAATCGATATGCTTTGCAGTGTCAGTATGGTATTCTTCAGGGATACTATCAAACCAGATATATGGACCGGCTTTATACAACCATTCCCGATTATATTCCAGCATATAATAAGGGAAGCCATCGAGAGCTTACTCTCCAGGAAGCTGCTCGGCTTCAGTCCCCAGATGTGCTCATACAAGTACGTTGTGGATGTAACGGGAATTGCGCTACTGTTCGCTGCTCATGTTTCAAAGCAAAAGTTGATTGCACACTTCATTGCCATGGCCGAAATGATGGTATGCACTGCACAAATACTAGGCCTTCTGTAGCGCTCTCCGGCACATTCAGTCTTGCACTGAACACACCAAGAATTGATCAACCTGGACCAAGTCAAAATCCAAAGCGCCGTCGAGCCAATACACGCGGAGATACATGGGAGAGCACCTCTGTTGAGGATAGTGCAAAGGCTGTTGCAGAGGATAGTACTGGGAGTGATCTGAGCGAACTCGATACAGAGGAGGGAGAGGTTTACGAGGCAGACTCAGTTACTGAGGAAGAGGTGGAAGAGGAGGACAAGGAGGACGAAGGCAGTGAGGAACAGACTGTTTCAAGCAATGACATGGAGCACAGTCTAATTGTTGTTGCGCTACGATGTTAAGGGATATAGCCAATGGTTGAGGTCACAATGAAGATGTGCAGAGTACTTGAAATTTTAGATTGAGCATAATTAAAACATATTTCTACCGGTCAGTTCACGGAGCGCTGATCTGACTGGTTCATTCACGGAAGGTGGGACTCGTTGGGTTGACTGGTGACTCCGCCGACTGACATTCTCCGCGAACTGACTTGAACATATGCCCACACATGTATGCGCACTTAGCTGGCCATATCTAGCTGAATTTAATTAATCCAATTGCATTTAGCCTAGAGCAACTACGTGCATTTAGTCCACATCGCGAAACTCGACAGTACTTTGAAAACTCCTGAAAGTACCACGTTATTTCAGGCTTTCGGCTGCTTTCCACCCACTTTCGCGCCCTGTCAGGCTTGCAGAGTTTCACTGCTTGTTGCATCTTTCGCTGCGGTGGCCCTTTCGCTGCAGTGGCTCTTTCACTGCGAAACCTCCTTCGCTGCAGAACCTCTTTCGCACTAGATTAAGCTGGTCTATTAGAGAGACGCAGATGGTTTTTTGAAGTGGACCTTTGTAGCGATGTAGCTAGTCTTGTGCACCTTCTGACAGCGACCTTTACCACCTATTGCGAGTATCAAGAGGATTTCCTAGGCCATAAATGAAAGGCATCTTTAACTGAGTAGTATAAGGTTACACTATAGACAAGAGAGTTCTTAAGAATCAACTTAGCGACTAACTCCGCAACCAACTCTGGCACCTACACCTGTAGCCTCAGTCTGAGAATCTCATGATATCCAATGGCCATGGTGTTGAGGATTTTAGCCGATGGTACTGTGTTAATGGCGATACTTGGACTCATGGGGAGAGAATATCTCTAAATCAGATTTGCCAGCGGAATCTGCAGCTACATTTTCAGGGTAATTGGACAAGTGTGAGTGCGAGCATGAGTGCTGGTGTTGAGTGCGAACATGAACATATACTGTTAATCGACAGTCTACTAGATCTTCATGAACATGGCGGTGACACTGATGGCCCTACGATAGTTAGTAATACCACTGCTCAAGGACTCTAAGTTGAGCTCAGACATTGAGTTAAGTCCGCATGCTAGGAGGCTGGTTAGTCTGCTGGCGAGAGAATTCAGCGCTGGCTAGAGCTTATGAATGTTGAGAGTAAAAGAGATATATCAAAGAAGCTCAATTGTCTATCGATTCAAAGAGAGGGAAAACTATAGACTTATATACGAAAAAGAGAGAAGGAAAACTCCATGCTGACTGCCAAAGCCGGAGCCCAAAGCAGAGTATCAGTGGTGAGCCTTCCTCCTCAGTATGGGGGCAGCTAGCCACCACCCTCTTGCCCAAGTCCACCAGCATCGCAGACTAAACAAGCCACCGGGCCAAATCCCTAGTCAACATCACATTGGCCAGTGCTGAAGCATCATCTGAAAGAAAGCATGAAAGTGTATCGTTGTTGTTGTTTAATCATACGGTATTGACTCTAATTAGAGTATGACAGGACCCTGATTTCCCCTCTGCCTCCGGGCAAGCCGGCTAGATGGCGGAGCTCCCCCCCCGCTACCCTTCGTCCCCGCTGACAAATGAAAGATAAGAGAAAGACAGAAAGGACAAGACAAGAAAGGAAGAACGAAACAAAGAATGAATAGTATAATCCCGTTGCTGCCAGCGCCGCCCCTGAGCCTCGAAGCCCTCAGCCCGCTGCATACCGCTCCTTCATTTGGGTGCAAATTTCCCGACCTCAGTGGCCGCCAAAAAGTCCATCACTGCCTGGTCGCACCCCTCTATGGTGAAAAGCTCAGAGATCTGCACGTGCCGGCATCTGCCCGCTTTCCAGCCTGTTGTCTGTCCCACTGTTTTCCAGAGTGTCTTCTGCTGGTCTTTCCATCTGCTGCAGTGGCGGAAGAGGTGCTCCCGCGTCTGGGCCACAGTCCCTCCACACCACCAGCATTTGTCGTCGTATCGGTGGCCGAACCGCTTTAGGTAGACTCCAGTGGGCGCATGCCCGGACTTCAGTCGGTAGAACCTGGCGGCCAGCGATTTCACGCTTGTCATCGGGATAGGTCTCTTGGTCCCCGCCTTGCCCTTGAGTCTGCAGCTGAAGTGCTTGCTGCACTTGTCGGCCTCCCACTCTGCCTTCGCTGCCGACCTTTCCTCGGAGATTCGTCTAGCCCTGTTCGAGGCCGAGGTGTATGGCCGCTCTATCACTGTGCTTCCGCTTGCGTCTTGGGCCAAGTAGGCCTGGCAGTCTGCTTCTTCGTTTCCGGGGATGCCGGAGTGTCCCGGGACCCAGTGGATCTCGGTCGCGATGCCGTGGGCGAGGAGGCTCCATGCCCTTCTGTTGAAACACCTCGCCAGTCGCTGCCCTGGGCCCGGCTCCAGGTGTGCCGCTCGTCGAATTGCGGCCTGTGAGTCGCTGAAGACTGCCACCGTCTTCACTCCATGCACCTGCAATGTTTCTCTCTTCTCGATCGCCACATCAAGCGCCAGCCCGATCGCCCACAGTTCGGCGTCGAAGACTTCCATACGTCCGGTGCCCAGGAAGCTGCGGCGAGACCTCCATTCATTTCCGTGTTTACACACCGCTGCGGCTCCATGAAAGTGTATCTGCGTGAAAGGAAATATGCAGCGAAAGCCGGTGGACAGCCTGAAAGTTTGCCATACGTTGAAAGTTGGCTCCCGTCTGAGTCCTGACACCTTCTGGATTTGCTTTCGTGCCGGTGAAAGCCTGAAAGAGCATGAAAGCGACTGGTACGGTTTTGCGATGGCACAGAGGAAAACCACGAAAGTGATTTGACAGAACTAGGTGTTGAGGAAGGAGAGGGTCTCGAGGAGTACAAGGATGTGGGCGAGGAAGAGGATGAAGAGGGCAATGTAGAAGAAGCAGGCATCGAGGAAGAAAAGCTGGTTTCAAGTCATGATATGGAGCATAGTGTAATTGTAGTTGCACCACGATGTTGAGTGTAATTAGCACTTTATATGTATCCTCTGCGAATGAACCAGTCCAGTCACGGAGGTGGGGTGCAGGGGTACAATCCGCGAATGAACCAGTCCTGTCACTGAGGGTGGGACTCCGTGAATGGACCGGTCTCTCCGCGGAGGGACATCCTCCGTGACTGGACTAGAACATCGAATCTGTCGAGCGATAAAATGGCATTCGTTGGTTGAGGAGTGGGTGGGTTATTTGTGTTCACTTGCAGTGACTACTGAACACTGTGATGCGACCGATCTGAAAAATCGTGCCAGTTTAAAACCTTTATCTAGTACTTCAGCTGCTGAGGAAATTAATTGCGGGAGCGGCAGCCACACACTGTGCGGCTCCAAGGGCTGAATCTAACGCTCTCGATACAAATATGCCGTGCGGACAATTATGAACGGTATAAGTCTTTGCTGCGCATAGACGATAGATTACTTAAACACTGTTGCTTGTTGAACCTTAATTCGCGAATATATTAATGAAGGTATACATGTGACAGCACCGACTTGGATTCTTGGAAACAAAAAACAGACCACGTGGGTGTAGTCGTTGTATGTTATGTTCTAGTCAGTTCACGGAGAATGTCAGTCCGCGGAGCAACCGGTCAATTCACGGAGTCCCACCTTCCGTGAATGAACCGGTCAGATCACGGATCCGTGAACTGACCAGTGTTAATTATGCTCAT
>Ga0307515_10001395_pt1 | contig 54711 bp, 65 predicted proteins | sample 17_EM_MG_FD_194513 | JGI IMG/M metagenome (GOLD analysis project Ga0307515, IMG submission 194513) | Populus trichocarpa ectomycorrhiza microbial communities from riparian zone in the Pacific Northwest, United States - 17_EM | ecosystem: Host-associated > Plants > Roots > Unclassified | place...
ATGTATCGGGAGGTGACACGACAAAGTTTAATGCAATAACTGGAATTCAGGCAGAATTTACTTGAACCGCAGAAACCGAAGTTCGTGCGGGGTTCCCTCCAACCCGGTGTAGTGGTGTGTGTGAGAGTTTGGGGTTGTGTGGGGGAGTACCTGGTACGAACGGTGGAAGAAGCTGTAGCAGAGGAGAAAGCAAAAAAGGGGTTTGGGGGTTCCTTCTCCGAACCATTGGTGATGTATGATCCGAGGAGGGCCTATCTTGAATATTACTCTTACTTCCTTTGCCATTTTTGAAGGAACGGCAGCGATGTACTAGGAGTAGCAGGTTGAAGTGCATGCTCGGAGATTGAGTGTCATGGATAAAATAGGTGATTATCATAAGGCGTAAGGCCGACAGGCGGCAGAGCCCAGGACGGACAGTTCACTGTGCATGCATGCAAAACATCACGTTCGATTATCGTACACCCGGGGCCGTGCAACAATACACGTGAATCACAATATCACCTAAACTAGGGAGCAACAAACCTAGACCACGCAGTATCGTGGTGTCACCCGCTTCTGATACCTCCCCCCTCACCGAGGGTAGCCGGCGAGTTTAACCTTGATGAACTCCTCGATCACGGGCAAAGCTGATGTCACAAAACTGGAGAGATCGTTCCCCGTATCTTCAATATGGGAAGGTGTGACGTAAGGCTGCGTTAAATTTATTGTCCTCGGGAACGTACCGATGCCGATGAAGGTTCCTTGCCTCCTTGCAAATCTTCCGCTCTCTAAGGTACCGATCCGTGCGCTTGGCACGAGAACTTGAGAATTCTAACGCGGATTCAACGTCGATATCCGGAATACACCGGTAAAGATGAGTCCTTTACCTCGTTATACCAATCCCTTAGCTCCGAATAGTTTCTGGGGATTGTCGGAACGGGACCGTCATTAACGATTTGTGCAACCCCGCGAACACTTTGCAAGACGCTCGCGGCTTCCAACAAACGACGTCAGGGAGGTTGCTGACGCGACAGCAGAATTGCGTACTTCGCGCTTCCAATAAATCGATTATCACGTCGCAACCTTGTCCCTGACCGATGAGAATGACGGGTGGAGGATTCTCCAAGCTACAGAGTTCGTTTGCTCAGATTTCCAAAGATGACGAAAGCGACGGGACACATACAAAATGTAGTTATCCCAAGTGTACGTTGCAATGTCTCTGTCGAATTCATCACAAAGCTAGTAGGATGAGTTTGTCGCCGCGTCATGGAAGTGAATCACGCCCTACAACTTTGGCTGGCTCCAGTGGGACAGTGATGTCCACAAATGCAATCTCCGGCGACACCAACCGCGATATAACGTCCTGCGAGGCATCCGCCTACATGAAGTCAGGATGGGCGGGTGAGAGCAGGGCGTCGTCGAGACAGGAACGAACAATGTAGGAACTCTCTGCAATGACCTTGCAAGTGATAGGGTCGACCGTTGCCCGAACCTCCGACCTGAAAGATGACTCGACTCAGAGATTCAGGGAACTTCCACATATACTCACGGCTCGTGCACGAACATAATAAAGAGCGCGGGATTTTTCATGGTCCTGCGTCAAACGAATGAAAAGGTCGGCAGGGTGGAAGTATTAACGGCATACGACAATGTAAGTTGCCCACCCCCGAGGCAAGATCCCCGGGAAGGAAGGACTTGAACCATGTTGTGTTTTGTGTAAAGTAAGTCTGCACGGTGCTTGTTCAGCATTTCTTAAGAAAACATCGTAAGCTCAGAAGATGGCGGGGCACTTTCAACGAAACAAACCTTCCAATGAAACCGTTGACCCGGCGACGTCTTAGTGCACCAGATGTCAACTCGAATGTGCTGGGTGAGAAAATCAAGTCTACCTTTCCTGGGAACAGGTATTCTTGGGCCCATGCATTTCCAGTATTGGCTCTGGGCCATACCAACCTCCCAAACGGTCTTTAAGGCCTCTTCACTCGGCGAGATTGGAGGTAGTGGAGGTAGTGGGTCGCCCAATAAAACCTTCGTGACCGCCAATGCCGAATTTGAGATTGATTCTAGATTGTAACCCCCCTACGCTGCAATCACAAGGGTGCATCATGAGAAGAAACGCGCCAAATACCTCTAGAGCAACAATTACCCGCCCGTTTGCGAGGCTACAAAGCATGTTAGTCATGTGGGCATATCCAGCAGGCGTAACATGACATTCTCCAAGGTCATCCCCATCCGCAGCGTCGAAACCCGCAGATACTGTAGACGTGTCAGGGAGTGAGTGTTGCGGATATTGGGAATTAATCTTACCGAATACCAGCTCTGGGGAAAACTCTACGGCAATTGGCATGACTATATTATGAAAAGCGTAAAGGTAATCTGCATCCCCCATTCCCGCTTCTGGCCAAGGAATGTTAACGGAACTGAAAATACGTTAGCCACGTCGCGTCTCATGATTTGAACACATACAATCCCAATCCTGCGCCTTTTCCACACGACTTTGGACCGCCAAGCTCACCGCCAGGATAGAAGGTCCCACCTTCATACCGGTGAATCGAGATGTAGAGCACAGTAGGGTCATCCTCGAACGCAAGATGGATACCATTCCCTGATGACGGTCAACATAAAAGCGACGTCCAAAGATCAAGCTTTGACGGACCGTGGTGAACATCCCTATGGACAAGCTGTAAAGGTCACATGAAACAACGAATGGAGCCACCCACCAGTCAAGGATCAAGACCCTGGTCGGCATGCGCGCTTGGACGACCTTAGTAGCGACAGCGACGTTGTTATAAAAGCAGAATCCCATAAACTCGCGCGGCTCGGCGTGGTGTCCTGGCGGTCGGACGATTGCAAGGGCCCTTTGACACATGCCTTGAGCGACAGCCAACGCGGCGTCGATCGTCCCGCCACAACTGAGTCGAGCGGCAAGGGGAGTATTTCGATTGACGTAGATTGACAACAGCTCGTAGTAACTAGCGCGGTTAAAAACCTCATCATCCGACATGTCTAGGAGTAGATTATTCGGAGACGATGAAAAGAGGAAAAGTGAGGCGCGTACTCTGGAAGTCTTCAACCGTGTCCCATAGCTTTTGGGTATGAACGAGAGTAACTTCTTCTTGTCGGGCCTCCCTGCAGGGGATGTGAACCATCCGGTGGGTACATCCCGCTTCCTCGAGCTTCGCGAGGACAGTCGATATCCTCAATGGTTGCTCGGGGTGAAAATTTGGTATGCACTCGTGTTGCATCATCCGGATGTCATATATATAACAGACTTTCGGAGGGGTGAAAGGGTTTTCCTCTGCAACGTCTCCGTTCTGCATCCCACCAAGGCTGAGAGGGGTAAACCGCGGAGAGCTTCTAGCAGTGCTTGAGTGGTCGATCGTGGTCTGACTCTGAGTCTCAGCCAGATCGTCCCAGCCCACGTGGTGCTTCCTACGTACAAGTTAAAACATCCAGGTTGTCATTTGGGAAAGAAAGTTGTGCTCCATTCTCAATCGTTCCGTACTGTACTGTAAGCAAACGATACGGATGAAGTCAATCGGTTGAATTTGGAACAAGAACGGCTTATTATATGCCCCGTTTCCCCTAACCGACATCCATGGGAGAAAGGATCTCGTAGTGAATATGAGGCAAGTGACAATCACACGAGGGAACACAAAACGCTCATGACAACCGTAGAATTCACTCAGATGCATGATACAGACACATGATGGATACCTCATGCCCTCAGCTGGGCGCGGAGGTTGGCCTCCAAAGGACCCCTGGGCCGAATGAACTGTACATAAGCTCCATCCCTAAGACTTAGTCAGGACCCAATTGGTCGGGATAAACGTGGCCCAAACGTACTGCAATACCCGCTTGTCTTCCTTGAGCTTGAGGTACTGCTCCCTGTTAACGTTGGTAAAGCCCCACTTCTTTGAAATGATGATTTTCTGACGACCGGGGAACTTGTAGCGGGCACGACGGAGGGCCTCCTGGATGACATGAGCGTTGGAGTCCTTGCAACGTACGGACAAAAGGATTTGGCCGATGTTGACCCGAGCAACGGTTCCGTAAGGTTTGCCCCAAGCACCACGCATACCGGTCTGCAGTCTGACAGAGAGCATCAAGCTATGACACGAGAAAATGTCAAACGAGACATACCTATCAGCACCAGCACAGGACAACATCTTATTGATGCGGAGGACGTGGAAGGGGTGGACACGGACCCTCAGGTGGAAGGCATCCTTACCGGCGGTCTTGGTGATGTACTTGTTGGCACAGATGCGAGCAGCTTCGAGAGCCTCGCTTGAGAGCTGTTCATATTCGTCCGAGACAAGATGAGCGCAAAAGGGGAAGTCATCGACGGAAGCGCGCTTTCGGCCCAAGTCGAAGATCCTGATCTAATCCTGACGTCAAATTATAAGTCGGAAATCTGAACGGAGCGGGGAGGACCTTGGAATCAGGGACACCCCGGTTATATCGAGACTTGGGATACGGTTTGTTTTTGCAATAACGGTAGCAGCGAGCTGGACGACGTCCCATCTTGATTCCTGTGAGATGTACTAAGTCAGCGAACAGGCCCATCCAACGCCGGAGTTGCTAATCCATCGATCCCAGGTGGAATTATGGGTCCGAAACTTGGCCATGCTGCACTCACAATGTACTTCGTAGTAGAGTTGAGCTGTCGGGTTCTGGGAGAGGCGGAGGGAGAGAACGTACCAAGGTTTTTATAAGCCGAGTGGGTTGGACGATGACTGAGACGGAACCGAACTTCGCTGAGTAACTGACTTTAGGGCAGGCCTCTGCGACTGGCTTGCTCCGTCACCCAATCTTCGTAGGTTCGTACTCACTCCGTCTTTTTCGTTTTCACGATGAAAGTTACTTTATAACCTTCGTTCTGCTGAGTAAACGAGCGCACGCCGCCTGTGAACTGCGGAATATTTTATGTTCTTCTGATCCTACAATCATGGTCATCACAGGGATCCTGACGGTCAATTGGATGTTCAACAGATTATCTCGTTATCACGTCTCGTGCTTTCGCCTGCCTATATTCGCCGGTCCGTCCCCCTGGTACGATATCCATCCGACCTCGGATTCTCTGGGATTTGGATGGGATCGCAGTAAGAAGAGATTGGCACTAGTCCAGAGCTTCGAGTGTGCGTAGATTACTCTCTCGATGCCATGCCCGTTCCCACTGTATCATCCTGAAACGGTCATTTAGGCTCGAGGCCATTGTGATGCCCGCATAGCCCCCCGACATCGAGTCATTGGACGGATAAAAGTACTTGCGTATACATGGGTCCGATCACTCATGGAAACCAATGGCTGGTGACAATGAGCCCTCGTTGTTCGGTAACCGTCCGGGAAAAGCCGTCACCCATTGTGTCCAGCCACCGCATTGTCCTCATTTCCGACCCTTATACACTCCAAGTGGCCAATGCTCTTCTCTCCTTCACTCGTGGTTTCTCCACCCCCATTTCTCTCCCCTTCTCCGTTTCCTCTCCGGTGCAAGCTCACCGTCGCACTTCACGACCTTTTCCCACTCTCGTTCACGCAAACCAACGATGTTATCATTGCGCACCGGTGAGTGCACCAGGCCACGGTTTTTCAACCTCCTCTGAGCTGGACACACCTGTCCTAGCTTTTTTCTTCGGTCTCAACGCCGTTCGCGTCATCGGTGTCGTTTCCCTCATCCTCGTATTCGCGAGCAGCATCCTCGTCATGGTCACAGATGTCACTGCCGTCAACACATTTCTCCAAGATGCCAAAGACTCTGGGACACCCGTTGACCAACTACTCAAGGAATGTGATTACATTGAGTACGTGTCATCCTTATCGTTCCGCTTTTCATTCCTCACCACGGAATCCAGGAACAGCACGGTTCCGAACCAAACCGGAGGGATTTTTTGGGCCGTTGTCAATCGGCTGCTAATCATCTCCCAAATCACTATCCTCATCCTCTCTGAATGTGGCTGGCCCATGTCCGTCCTTGACAAGTTCTTCCCCGTCCTTGGGACAGGATTCGGTCTTGGCCCCCTTGGAGTTTTCGAGTGTCTGATCGGAGCCGCCATCCTTTCCCATTACGTTGACGATTTCACTCTCGTCGCTGCTTTCTTCCTTTTCGCAATCGGTTGTCTTAACATTCTCCTGGGGCTCGTCTTTGGCATGAAGGCCAAGCAGAAGCGTTTGATTCACACTTGGAGGTCTGACCCAGACGATGTTCTCCCACCTATCGGCAAAAAGCGTCCCGCATTTACCCGCCCCGACAGCTCGTACATGGCTTCATTCTTCAAACCGAGTGAAAAGATGGGATTTGGAGCTGCACCCACCAACGGTAACACTTCAGGCCTTGGGTTCGGAAAGCAGGGCGAAAAGGTTGCTGGTCTCAAAGGTGCTTACTCAGCCATTAGCCCGTCTGGTGTTAGCTAACGTTTGGGACATGCTCAGGTTTCTTGATCTCTAAACCCCTTGAAACCCTCCCAAACTGTTCTCCGCCCCACAACCAATCCCAGAGCGTGCGGTCACGTCCTGACTCAGGCTCTTCTATCTATTCCACTTCCTCCGCGAATGCACCGGTATCCCAGTTCAAGTCCAGAAATAACGCGGTTTGATATCGCCGGCGTCTTACGTTTACTGCAGGGCAGGCTGGTTTCATGTCCCTCCCCAATCTCGAACGAGTATTCTGTTACACTTGTACTGGTACACTACGAAGTTACGGTCATTGCTTGTATCATTAGCCCTCTGTGAACATCATCGTGTGCATGCTCAGCCCGACCGAATAAGGAGCATTGACAGACCACAGTGCTGGATATATGACACGACCTCCAGTACCCACGATAAACAATGCGACTCCACTCAACCTCGGCTAGAACCCGCCTAACAATGGTTCGACATGTTTGAGTCAATGAAGACCTTGTCACCTCAACGTCTTACTGCACACTAGCATAACGGTTGGGAGAGAGGGGGGCGCCGTGCATTTGGTATGTTTGTTGCCCGTAGACAGGACTGTCTGGCATGTTGGTATGCGCCGTAGCCGAAGGCTCATAGCTCAGTGACGAGGGGTAAGTGGCGGGATCGGATGGATCCTGAGTGCCATTGAGCTAACTCGGCTCTCAAGGTTGCACAAGCCAAACCTACATATAATTTCTGGCCCGTGTAGGGCTCTTTATCGTAGCCAGGGCTGGTGGGAGAATAGGGTGCATGCATCGTTCGGTAAGGGGATGTCCCCTGTGGACCGTGGAGGTGAGAAGGTGGTCGTCGAGCAGCCACGCAACGGCGATGCGCGACTATGATCCCGACCACCAGAATAGCCAGAACTGCCGCCCCGCCAACAACCCCTGTTGGATTATTTACAACTCCAAGACGAATCAGATGTTAGGCAGCGTGCTTACCACCAACGATGGGGCCAATCATGTTGGGGGAATTGTCTTTGCTCCCCCCATCGGGTCCGTCTGTAGTCTTCGGGGGCCCAGGAAGTGTAGGTGAGGGCGGTGAGATGGCGGTTGACTCCGGTCCCCCTAAAATGTTCCCTTAGATGAGCTCAATCCGACCGGGGGTCTGCCAACCACACCTAAACCCAGCTTCGCTGCAGTGACGTTCCACATATCATTTCCCTGTGAAAACCCTTCAGGAGCCGTGATGAGAACGCAGGGATTGTAACGGACGCACCCCAACAGGAAGGTACGCCCAACCAGGGATAACGGTTTCTTGGGGGATATCATACGGGAACCTGGTAAGGCAAAGAATCGGATGACTGGTCGGTTCACGGAGAGCACTTTTGATACCTAGAGGCATGCACACTCGAACAGTTATATGACCACTGACTCCACCTGAACACCAGGAAGCGGGAAAGTTAGGGAGAACGATCGGAAAGCAGATGTCGATTTTGGCGCACGAAAGCGAAGCCTCATTCTGGCAAGTGCCACAAGCTGCGAATAGCGACCAAGTGACGGTTCCACAGCTACACGGTTCTTCGTATCCCTTCCACGGTCCCAGATATACGTAATTGGGAAGGAGTGGGTGGACTGTATAATCTGTAAAAGTTCCTTAACTCAGCACGGCGCCCCAGGGAGAGAGAACGAACTTACTCGAGCCCTGACAGATCGCCATCAAGTATGCACTCATAACACAGGGAGACTGGCTCTTGGAGTTGTATAGCTGACAGAATATCGTACCAGCAACCCCGCACGGTATGTAATCCAGTTCTTCGCGCATGGCGGCCAGTAGTACTCACCCAAACATAGTCCTCACCCTTGCACGTTGCCAGCGAGAGCTGACTCCGTGCTATACGAGCTCCGAACAGGAAAAGAGGGAGAAGGAACAGGGCGATGCGGAAGGTCATTTTGATGGTGGGAGGGGTGAGGAAGGGAAAGGGCAGACAGACCCCGCCCCAGTGACATACTGATTGATATGTACCCCATAAGTGTCCATCAAACAGTAGTGCCAGAGAGAGGCTGTCCAGTCGCGCTTAAAAGCGGCATCGACAAGCACCTCTGGACAGGATAGCTAGATGAACCCTGGTAGGTCGGCACGTTTTGATGGTGAAGTGATCCGTTGAAATCGTGAGCCGATTGTAATCAAAAGGGGGTACGAGGACGTGCCTGGAATGAGGGCTAGATCTGACGTTTGCAAGTTCAGCTTGTTTCAGTTTGATTCAATTCCAAAACCTTCCAAACGTATGGAAATCCGTGGGTCATGCACGATTTTTCGTCAACTTGGTGAGGTCCTAGTAGCGTTCTTCACCTCTTCATAAGTGTCGCCGAATTGCTCTACCTCCCCCTTCTCAGTATACATTGGGAGATCTCCTCTCCCTCATCATGGCCTTTGGAGTGGGCACGGTGTAAGCGCTGTGTGACGTATTGATTGGGGAATGTGAGGTGTGATCAATGGAGACATCGCACGTAGTATTTCTGAGAGCAGCGTTACCCACTAGCCCATATTTTGCCGTCCGCCGTTGGTGTAGTGCTCTTGGGAGAATGAAGCCGGCCAGTTGCATTAACTCCCCCGATAGAGCAGGTCTGAAGACCGTCGGTAGAAGAGGAAACACTCTGGTTCGGGAATTGTGACGTTCGGATATATTCAACGGAGTACGTCCAAGACTTCCCCCTTGACCCGTTCGCCGGTAAGCGACCAAATCCGTTCTGACCAGTCACCCTACAAATTCGGTTGCCTCCAGTGCGAGCGCAGAATCATTGGAATTGGAAAGTTGCCATGCCCCGGCGGTTGTGCGGTCCGGGAGCTCGCTCGCTTGACCGCTATTCTCGCGCGAAACTCCAGCCTCGTCGTCCTGCCTACCGTAATCGAGGCTTTGCCAGACAGGGCATCCGCCTCGTTCATGGTCTGTATACAAAGCAACCTGACGAATTGCCTGCGTCATGACCCTGCAAAACGATGGGGCCATTGGAACCACACCTTGGTATCAAACCAGAACTTGTACGGGAATTAAAGAAATTTCTTGCATGGAATCCTTGCGGTACAACGGAAGTCAAGTGACATCATCGGGAGGATAAAAGGTTCGCACCGTGTCCGCGTGAATCGTCTCCTGATTCCAGAGGCAGCTCCGGTTTGAAGGGTACTTCGTTGTGTTGATGCGTCTAAGATGAAGGTTGTGAGGGTGCAGTCCACGGGTATTTTCACCCATCGGCTGATTTAACCGTGACGCCATGAATAGGAGATGTTCCCAGAGGCTGCGTTCCGAGACATGCACACAAGCTTTCGTAACATGCGTTGCACTGGGTTTTCACCCCGTGTTTCTTGGCGAGCCCTCAGATCGGGTTCTCCGGTCCCTGACCAGGTTCCCCACCTGTTCTTTGAACCCAGTTAATGCCCAACCGAGAAACAAGGGTAAGTCGACACCACCGACTTGGAGGAGGTGGTATTACATAGGCAGTTTTCGCTCCTTCCCTGGTTCATCGAATGCGATACTGAACAACCCCCCCCCAAGTTCGTCCCTCATCTCGGCGATCCTGGGAGTTGTTATCCCATTCGTGTTAATAGCCCTGGCAGCGATGGTTCCAGAGGCACCCCCGCCCAAGATGAGCACAGGCGCATCCTTCTTTCCCGGTTTGCCTCGAGTACTGGTTTCCCCTGCGCAGGGGAGACACATATACAGAGAGTGGCGGAGGCTAAGTCTCAAACAGAGACAGGATACGGGACGAGGCGACCACGGAGCACGTCGCCTGGCTCCCAACTTCTGAGATAGGATTCTACGTGGATTGATCAACAGGTGTGATCAAAACGATGGATTGACGGGACGCAATCCCGGTCAACGACTCATGGGATTTGCCCTGAACCGCGGCAAGCCGGTGACCACGGATTCACGATGGGTAATAGAGGTGCATCATGGTAGAGCTCGCATATCTCATGAGGACATTAGATTGGGAGACTGGGCAAGACGTAAATAAATGGCGGTTTTTGGATGCCGCTTGGTGAGTCAAGATGCACGCAGTGTGCAAGCGAAACCCCATGGGGACTGTGCCTCCGGCAGGGATAATAAAAGGAAGAAAGTTGGGAGGATTCCTAGCGAAGCAAGTTAAGCTGGAATAGCGAGATGATTCACAGAAAAACAGACAAGGGACACAGTGACCACAAACGGTCGGAGATCCCATTCCGGGCCCCGACGGACAGGTTTCAAGGTGGATGAGGGTGGTGGGTGGCTTCACCGTGCCGCTGGCATGATCGTCGATCGCGGCGGTGGCAAGAGTGACTTCCGCACTTTCCTCCAGCAACGCTTCGGGTCTCTCTTGATCAACCTTCACAATCTCTTAAATTGGCCGTGTCATGGACGGGAGAGGCGTGGTTCCCGCCCTGTCTCCCAACGATGTCGAGACCGCAGCCCAGGTTCTCCGCTCCACTCCACCGTTTGTTGGTCACTGACCAGATTCCTTTACAGTTGATCTTGCAGGCTTATTCTCCAACCGTGAACCTGTCTCTGGAAGAACAAAAACGCTTACAAAGTGAACTTTTTGAAGTTCAGAAACGTCCGGAAGCGTGGGGCCTCGTGATTCCTTTTCTCCAGCATCCCGATCCCAACGTTCAGTTCTTTGGCGCTCACACCATCCAGGTCAAGATAACAAGGGACTGGCATGTCTTCCACGCTTGTCTGTCGAATTACCCTTTTACTTTTGCCTAGGGAGACTTTACCCCCAGGAGACCCACTTCGACTTCGTGATCTGGTCTTGGACCTTACCACCTACTCGATGTTCGCAGGGCAGAGCAGATCAGTCCTGCGAAAGCTTTTCGTTGCGGTAAGCGACCGAACTCCACTTTGTCACTCAGGCTTTTACCCCTTCAGGTTACGGCTATTGCTTTCAAATCATCCATGAACCAACATTCGGTATGGCCGAACTGGATCGTCTTCTGCATAAACCAGTTCTCGGGGAGAAATATCTCAACGGGAAATATCCTGGACTTCTTGTCAATAGTCGCTGAAGAAGCAGAAACTACAGAGCTATTACCGAACCAGAAGTAGGCATGCACCGTGCCGATGTGGAAACCGCGCTTACACATCCCAACAGATCTGCGTTGAAGGAATCCATTTCCCAGGCCGTTCCGGTCGTGATGCAAGCAGTCATGTCTACTGTCGAACAACGATCCACACTTCCTTCACAACAATTCAAGTCTGCGTTGCGATGTTTTGCGGCCTGGATGTCCTCGATTCCTGCAAGGTACTTCAATCCGAATCTCGTTCAACACTGCTTGCAGAACACCAGACCCATAGCGACATAACTCCGGCAATCCCATCCTTGATATCTCTCCTGGAACCGACCTCGGGGCCTCCACCCGTGTTCAACGAGTCATTATTTATTCCCGCCTCCGACGCGCTACAGGAACTGATGGCGCACCCCCCATTCTATGATGGGTCAGGCTCCAAGACCCTCACTGAACCCTTGTTGATTTGGATTGAGAAGTGGGGTGGGGGCGTAGTCGGAGCCTCCATCCAAAGTGAGATCGTGGTGGCGTATATTGAATGCGGTGCTAACTAGTCCACCAGGCGGATTTGTTGATTCTGTTTCCCATTCTTTCTGCAAACTCCTTGTCGCATTGGGTGAGCAGTCTACATCATACTTCGCCGCGAACATCACGTCAAGAGCAACGGTGTCTCCTGAGGGACCTACGAAATCATATCTGGTTCAAGCGTATCTACGCGCACTTTTATCATACACCGGGCTGCCCGGATATGCCGGCATCGACGAAGACGAAAGCGAGATGACGTTGGCGTTTTGGTACTTATTTCAGGAGTCGCTCTGGACTGCAGATTACCACCCGGACTTTGATGAGGACGGAACCGGTCCATCGGGACTGGAGGGGGAGCAGGCTACCGTGACGCGGGCGCTGTACCGTGAGCTTGTTCAAATACTGCGGAGGAAGGTTGTCTGGCCCAGCGACAGTTCGTGGCCGAGGGGTGAGCATCCTCTTCCTCAACTGTATTCTGTCTGACCTTGGCGTACAGACCAGTGCGAGAAGTTCCAAGTGTTTGTTCATCGTCACCGAGCACTGATTCAGAAGGGACTCACCTCAGTGTAGGTACCGACGTGACGTCGGTGATACACTGATCAACGCGTGAGTGCCTCTACCTTGCGCTTTGAGATAGCGTCGTTGATTTATAATAAGTTATTACATTCTGAGGTCGGATCTTACGAGTTACTACGTTAACGATGTCATCGAGCGTCTTCAAGCAGGACCGGACCAGAGGGGATGGGACGTAGGTGTACTCACACCCACAGATTGTGGTTCAATTAACTGGACAATTCTCAAGGAAATAGAGGCGACTTTGCATTGTTTAATGTCCACCCAGGAAGCTTCCCCCATCGAAGATAACGCGGACCTTAGGCGGCTCTTTGGTTCTGAAATCCTTGGGTTGCTCCCGAAAACCGGATCCGCCCGCGTTCGGAGGACCGCCGTTTTGTTGATAGGTAACAGTATGTCTTATCTTACGTATCCATGATGCTGATGACAGCAGGCTCCCATGCGTCTTGGTTCACTACACAACCGCAAAGCGCTGCGAATAGCCCGTCGCCATTGATGAACTCGATTCAATATGTGGCCGAAGCGTTATCTGAGTCACCTCTGTGTCTACCTGCCGCGAATGCGCTCAGGAGCCTTTGTGATGCTAATCGCATAGCACTGGCTCCTCATCTGCATGCTTTCGGCTCCCTCCACGCGAGCCTAGCGATTATTCCAGTAATGATCAAGCTGATTCCATCCCCTCTCGTTGACTCGTGATTTTAGGACACCGAACGATCCAAGGTCCTACAGTCAATCTCGAGTGTTATTCAAGCTTTGCCACCAGAGGATGAGATCGGGCCTGTGGAGGTATGAGGTTTATTCTTGTCCACCGATCATAGCTTATGTTGATGTTCCCAAGACCATCGTGAACCCCATCGTCACAAGACTTTTCGAGGCACTTCAAATGTCCTCCCGTGTACGTTCCAGAGACCTGTCTTACACGCAAGCTAATGAAACTCCAGCTCCCGGAGGACGCCAGACACCTCGCGATTCAACAACTGCAGGCTTTGACTGGAATTGCCAAGGGCCTAACGCGCGTATCTGATTCGCTTCTGGCAATCGATGATTCTCTGGAGGCACTGGGAGAAATGGAAAGGCTAAATGGGGCTAGGGAGGACGCAAGAATGACTGGCCTGCGTAACCTACTAATGCAAGCGATCACATCAACCGTTGACCTTTGGTCCACTGATGCCAGCGTCGGAGATGTAGGCGTTCTGTATCTGTGACTCAGCCGAGCTTGCTCACCTCCCTCAGACTCTCAGCGAATTTATCAAAGCAATGACCTCATTACCCTCCGATGTGACGCTCATATCGTTGCCTCCCGGTCCATTGTTGAAGATCGTCTGTCTGGCAGCACAAAAACAGCTGACTGGCGCTTGGTTGTCCTTGATCAGCATGCTCGTCGCTCAGCTAGATCCCCCATCACTGCTACCTCCCAGGTTTAAGATGACCAACGAGGAGGCGCAAGTGGTTATATCGCAAATTTTGCCCGGGTTGTTACAAGATTCATTAATGTTTCTCGGTCAGCTGGGAGTAATGGAGGATGTGAGCCACCGTATATCACCTATCACATCACGCTCATTCTCACCGTTGGTTCAGAACCCAGACATTGTCCAAGGATTTTTTTCTTGCATGGAGTCGGTGAGCCCCGCACCACGCCTACATCCTGCAGCTTTTCATTCTTGATGTAGTTTGCGAACCATTTTGTCGTTTCCTTCTATCACTTGCCCCCAGAGCTCTTGAACTCACTGATGCAGTGTGCAATCGCCTCGCTTGGACTACAAGAAAGATATTCGATGGTCGCAGGCTGTGCTTTCATCGTCAGTTAGAACTATACCACGTTTCAGAGCTTGGGCTGACGGAGATCACAGTCCGCCATTCTACACAAGACATCGGGCCAGGATGAGCTAGCTGTGGCAAGGTCAACGTTGATGAGTACTTTCGGCCGTGGGATCATGCACGGGATTCTATGCGGATTGGCGGGCGTTGCGCCCCGGTCTGTGATTCAAAACTTGGTTACGTTGCTTGTCTGGCTCCTCACCAGGCTGCCTGGAGATGGTAGGATATGGGCTCGCGATGTCCTTTTTGGGGTGCGTTGTGAAAAAATAGCTTGGCCTATGCTCACATATACCTAATTCCCAGAGCGACTTCGTGCAATGCAAGGCCGATAATGTGGCGAGGGATAAATTTTTAACCGCACTGAGCCAGTTGAGTGTCGTTCTCGTCTCGAGTAGTTACTTTAAATCTGAACCGTATGGTCGGTAAAGGAGCACAAAGGGGAGCACGAAGCGTGTCAAGGACGCAGCGAACCAATTTGCTCTTGTGGCTCGGGGACTGGAAGGATCTGGGTTTGGATACGGCGCTACGCAACTTTAGTTTTCGGCAAAGTCCGGTGGATGGTGGGGAATGCCGAGCCAATGGGAACAACGGAATGGGGACGGAACAAAGTACAACTAAGCACCGACGGTTTCGAAAGTGTTGGAGATGAGAAAAATAAAGTGGAAATGGACAAGCATCGTCTGAACCTTCCTTATTGGGCGACTTTTCCCCCCTCCCCTCCTCCCGCCTCCCCTGCCTCCGTACCGCTCTTGAACGCGACTGATGTCTGCCGTCGAGGGAGAAAACAGTTCCACAGAGACACTCCCAGAGCTCGGCTACCCTTCCCCAGGCCAAAATGGTAAATCCGCCCTCTCCACCGACAACGGCGACCTCTCCGCCTCACCACTTCCCCCCTCTCCCTCTTCAGCAGACTCTGCTATAAGCCCAAAGTCCGCCGCCACTGACAACGACTCTGGCGACGCTTCCTCCAGTGAAACAAACAAACCTGACCCAAAGTCGAAACAAGACGGCTCTCCCTCCACTTCCCTCAGCGCTAAACCAAAGTCGTCGAGACACGCCCGTTCGCCGTCCCCATCACCTCCACCACCTCCCACACGACCACCTTTACAGACGATCCGCCTTGAAATCAAGCTCGGCGGTCCCAATAACTATGAAGTCAACCTTTCCACACTCGCGAAGGAGACCGATCAACGTCCTCCAACACCAGAGCCCGTTAAACGTGATTCTAGTGACAGTGAGGGAGAGGCAGAAGGCGGAGACGAGGGAAAGCCGCAGCCCAAGAAGAGAAGAGCACGTATACATTCCCTCGAGTCCAGTCGCATATTTTCTAACCGTACGCTCCTGTAACCAGCGCAGAAACGCTGCAATGGAGTACTACGACACATCTGACCCCTTTATCGACGATTCTGAACTCCCAATGGATGAACGGACGTTCTTTGCGCAAACGAAGCAGCAAGGTTTTTATGTATCGAGTGGCGAGGTTGCGCTGCTCAAAGACAAGTATGCGATCATAGTTCACCAAACAAGTCAGGGCCGTAATATTGATCTGTTTTCCAGGCCGACAAGAAAACCCAAGAGCAAGAAGGTTAATTTACTGAGTCCGGCTGGAGTTTTGGCTACGGTTGGATCGACTGGAAATACCAAGGGCACGTCGAACACCACTGAAGATGATGATAAGAAGAGGAAATCTGCGGAGGACCACAGTGAGGCGGTAAAGAAGAGGCGAACCGATGTTCGTCCATTCCACCCAGAGCTCGAACAGATGATCGAGTCGTTGAAGGTGGCAATTGCCAATGGTAAGTATAGTTCAGATACCCCATTTTACATCACAGCAACCCAGCCCCCAGAATCATGGGTGAAAGGCAAATTCCCTCCAACTCTCAAGCCCACGCTAGCCCAAGTCGCTCTCAAGGCAGTTGTTCTTGGTGAATACGACGACAATTTCTTCAACCTTATGCCCAAAATCTTCCCCTACAACAGGTACACGCTCAGTGTACATGATTCCCTACAGTCCTGCTTCCACACTCTTACAAGTTTTCCTAGAAACTTATCAAGCGTCTGATTTGGAAAGAACATATTGCCATTCTTACGGAACGGCAAAACGAACTACTCACTGAATTGACCGAGCTGACGAAGGAGGGCTTTCCTAAAGCCCAGGAAGAATGGGAGAAGAGCATCATCGTCTGGGGTACGTGACGCGTGGGTTTTCTCCGCCTCGGCTAACAGCCCTCCCCTAGAAAAGCGACAGGAAAAACTCAAGGCAGAAAACCCCGAGGCCGGGTCAGTATCCGGAGATGCAGCTGCCAACGGGAGCGTTGCTGCTCCTCACGCTGGTGACGAGACAGCCGCCAGTGGCGCTGAAGATGCGGCTCCCAAAGCAAACGCCAAGGAGGCCCATCCCCCGGCGAAGAAATACCGGTTGACTGAGCCAATGAAGTCGATAATATGGCAGCTGGTCTGCCTTAGCAATGAGTGTTGCAGGATCGAGAACGAACGGAAGTGAGTACCGTCTCAGGCATCAGGGATGAGTACCTAACATCTGGCCCCAGTACGCTTGAGGGGACCGGACAAAGCGTCAGCGAACAGGGAGTTAGGAAAAGTCTATATCAGAAGGTAGGTTGTTCACCTTTGGACACCACGTCCACATCAAACCTTATTCATCGTGCAGATTGTACAGGCATTCCCCCAGGGTTGGATATCTTCCGGGCAGATCTCGAGGGAAGGTGAGGCATAATTCTCCACTGTGACTCTGCGCGCTAACACTCTGGTATTCAGTGAGTTCGATGAAGAAAAAACTAGAGAAGGAGTCGATGGAGGACGGCGATTGACCTATGCGATCAACATACGCAGGTGCTATGGGATCGATTTTCTTTCCCCTTTGGACGCCTACTGGATTCGGTTACTGTACTGTACCACTATTTTCGTTTGTGCTCTGTTAAGTTTATCTCCTTGTTTATACCTCGCTAGCATCACACAGCTGGGTGCTCCGAGTCACATATGCATGTTCTATGGCCACCTGAATTAACGCCAACAAAAAGGTGTCGCTGGTTCTCCAGCAGCCGCGGCGACATCGCATCCTCACAGCGGTAGGCTCCTTGGGATTGACTACCCCTGCCTTGTGTTTGGTACCAATGTCCAGCTCTGACGGCGGTAGTGTCTCGTCAGGATGATCCGATACTGGAGGACTATCGAAGACGCCGCCATTAACCTTCGGTAGGCCATTTATTATACGTTGGAAGCGGAAAATATCTATAGTGTGAGATCCAAGGTGGTAGTTCACACCTCCAGTTAAGGGATTAAGGTCTTTATCAGATCTTTATCTTCTTTTTAGGAGGGAGCGCGCCATCCTTCTTCCCGAGCATCCTGTTCCTAACCCGCAGCAGGGAGCGCCTCGTCTCACTGTCTTTCCATGAATCAATGTCGTAGTAATTCGCTGCACTCCGTAGCAACCTTGATAACACATCAATGATCGAGTCGATTGTTATGAAAAGGTGCACGAACCACTCTGGATTCACGATCGTAACCGTGCGAATGTATGGGCGTGTGGTGAGGACAAACTCGTTAAACAGCACCCATTCCGGCTGGTTATCCAGACCGCATGATGGGTGGAGGGAGACTTGTTGGTTGTCTTTGATTGTAATATAGCCCTTTTCCTCTTTGCGTGCAACTTGCATGAAAAAGCCACAAACCAAAGCCTCCCGAACCCGCTGGTAGAGCTTCGATTCATCCCCGACCGAAACCAGGTCAACGTCGAAGCGGGCCATCGTTGACTCTAATTGTCGTCGGACATTCTCCGCTTGTAGAAGTGCACGTTGGGATACATAATTTTCCCATGACCAGTTTGGGTCCTTCGAATCTGTGAGGAAATATAGTTGGACATAAACTCCGGGAGAAAAGCTCCGCACGTACTCTGCACCCACGAGTTGTAGACGTTGAGGAGAGTAAGATGATCCCCGTCCGGAATCGTGAGTAAAGCCTTGGCTTGGTCTGCTTCCTTCCGTTGGTTGTTTGGTCGTAGCCAGACGTTGGGTACTAGGCGATATCAGCGTGCGGTGTGTTAGACGGTGCAGAATACGTTACCAGAAAGCATAGAGACGACCGTCAGGATCTCGTGGCTACATTTAAAGTCGGGGCTAACAATGAGCATCCTTGCGAGCTACGAGAGGTCAGGCACGTCGCGTAAGCGGGATGAACGATGAACACGCACTTGAGGGTCCAACGGAAATTCTGCCATGATCTCCCCCAGAGCCGTCAAGTTGCCCTCATCATCTAGCGCAGCGAGATAGTTTAGAAGCTCCAATGCCCTCATGAGCGTCTCCGGCGCCGGGGCGTCGACATAGTCGAACCTAACAAGATCCTGGGGTAGGACTGTAAAACGATGTAAAGCGACCGGGGTTGAGTAGAAGTACCTTGATACCCAGTTTCACCAACTCCAATACAGTATTTGACAAGTTACTCCTAAGGATCTCCGGGTGGGTCTGGTCCTCAAGTTCCTTCATAAAGTCCTTCTCAGTGTACAGGCGGAAACACTTTCCCGGTTTCGTTCGTCCAGCCCGGCCAGCCCGCTGCTGAGCAGAAGCCTTGGATATGGGAGAAACCAGTAACGACTCAACCCGGATCCGTGGATTGTAGACCTTCTGCTTCGAGAACCCAGGATCCACAACGTAGACTATACCATCAATTGTCAACGACGTCTCCGCGATGTTGGTGGACACGATGAGTTTCCGGCCAGCGGGGCTATCCGGCTTCCTCCGGGGAGGGGGAGGGTCGAAGATGCGTTGTTGTTGCGCGGGGGGGAGGGACGAATAAAGGGGAATACAGATCAAAGGGCCAACTGCGTCCGGGTCTTGGTTAAACAAATCGTCCGCCTCGATCTTGATCTTTCTACACGCGTCCTCGATCTCTTCTTCTCCCGTAAGGAAGAGGAGGATATCCCCTTCATCCTCGGCGCGGTGAATCATGAGAACCGTGCGAATTGCAGCCTCAACATAGTCTGGCTCTGGCTCCTGAGTGTAGAATATCTCCACGGGGTGGGTCCTGCCGGGGACCTTGAAGAGGGGAGTCGGTGAACCTTTGTTGATGGTGAAATACCGTTGGAATTTCTGGGCGTCGAGGGTGGCGGACATGATGATAAGACGAAGGTCTGACCGTCTTTTGGCGACACCTTTCAGTAGGCCCATTAAGATATCGGTAGCCAATGTCCGCTCATGAGCTTCGTCGAGAATGACGGTCGAATAGCGATTGAGGTCTGGGTCGTTCATAGCCTCTCGGAGAAGCATACCGTCGGTCATGTATTTAAGGAAGGTCGTCCCAGGTTCGGTCATATCCTCAAAGCGGATGGAATAACCAACTTCCTTCCCAAGTGTGACTATAGGACAGGGTGAGTGACTGTTGGGCGACAAAGCGCGAGACACAGACCGTCCATCTCGTCTGCAACGCGCTTGGCCACAGACATGGCTGCCACTCTCCGGGGTTGCGTGCAGGCCACGAGTTTTCCTTTGGCATGTGGGAGATCTGAGAAGCACACAAACTGAGGTATTCTGGAAGGTTGTGTTAGCTCTCGATTCCGCGGCACGCAGACAAGCATCCCACTGAGTAGTTTTGCCGGACCCGGTCTCTCCGACCATGACAATTATCTGGTTTTTGGTGAACTTTCCAGGACATTAGCTCCATCACAAGTCTCCTTGAGGGGCTCTGAAGCAGGTTCTGACCTCCCCTCCCGGACTTCAGATCGAAGGTTGACCACTCACCATTTCGTAAAACTCGGTCATTTGGGTGTAGACTGGGAGTTTTTTTCTGACTCCGAGGATTTTCTTATATTGGGCAGAGTGCGGTCGCTTGTTGAACGGATTTACATCCCCGTCCTGCAGTTTTGTCAGTTTTTTCAGTCGCGTCTCGTGGATCCTCGCGTACCAGGACACCCTGTACTTGCTCGGCAGTTACTCTACGCGGCACGAAACCGTAGAGAGGCTCATCGGAGATCTTCTTGGACCCACCGCCTGAGCGAGTGGGCGGAGTATTGTCCTTGGGTGTGGAGGAAGCGGTCATGGTCAAGAGAGGTCACGTTACTGTGCACGCACTTGCGCGTTCTCCTTGAATAACCACCATGGATCACTTCCCAACCAACTGGGGTCGCCCTGTCGGTCTGTTTCCTCCGATTTTGAGATCCTGAAGCTGACTGCAACATTTGCAGAGGAACGATGCCTTTGATGGCTATGGAACCTATCCGATTCACCAAAGGCCCAACAACATTAAGGACACCTTTACTGAAGGAGTCCAGCACACCCAGTCCGCCCAATCCCATATCCCATCCATCTTTTTGACTGAACCTATCTGTGCATAGACAGCCCATTGTTACTGGAACCAGCGTTCTCGCAATCAAATACAAGGACGGCATTATGATGGCTGCAGACAACCTCGGTGCGTAATCGAGACGTTCTCCCCACCATCGTTCCTTATAAACCCCCCAGCGTCATATGGTTCCCTCGCGCGATTCAAGGACGTTCAACGTCTTCACGCCGTCGGCAACCACACCGTTCTCGGTGCCTCCGGGGATATGTCCGACTTCCAGTACATACAATCTCTGTTGGACGACCTCGTCATCGAGGAATTTACCGAGCAAGACGAGCATACTCTAGGGCCAGCTGAGATCCATGAATACTTGTCCCAGTTGATGTATGGTCGAAGATCCAAGTTAAATCCATTGTGGAACTCTCTGCTCGTTGGTGGGTACAAAGATGGAAGCAGGTAGGGCATATTCCAGCATCCTCAGTTTACATCTGACAAGATCATCAGATTCTTGGCTTACGTCGACCTCCTGGGCACAACATATTCTGCATCCACCATCGCCACCGGCTATGGATCATACATCGCTCAGCCTTTACTTCGCAAGGCAGTAGAGGGGCGTGAAGATACGCTTACCGAGCGGGAGGCTCGGGCTATTCTGGAGGAGAGTCTTCTCGTGCTGTTCTATCGTGATGCACGGAGTTTGGACAAGGCGAGCCTTGCAAACCTTCGTCGTTTTCACTTGGCTTACCCACCCTTAGTACCAAATCGCCAAGGTTACCGAAAGCGGAGTGTCCATATCGGAATCCATGGCCCTGAAAACCTCCTGGTCATTTGCTGAGGGCATTCGTGGCTATGGTGCTCAGACTCAGTAGATGCATTGCAGAATTGTACAACCATAACGCGATGTTGCAGTGGAAGTGAGACTGTAATGAAACAAACAACTATGAGCCATCCACATCCATGGCATCGTCGCGAACACCGATGATCTCTTCGTGGACTACCAAATTGCGTATCTCCTCCTTGGTGAAGGCCGTCGTACCGCGGCGGAAACCATAGGCCCTCTCTTTCGTGACACGTTCGTTTGGTTTTACAAAGTTTCGAAGCATATCGGTCTTGGTCGCGGTGATGACACAAGCATCTACGTTGGACCCAGAACCGAGGTCATTGAAAATACCGGCTGAGATGGCGGCGTTGACAAGATCGAGGGCTTCCTCCCGCTTTGATAGTGTAGTGGGTCAGTTAATATTTTGAATGCAGAACGCTCTAACAAACCGTCATGTTTGGTTTCCATTGAGCTTCGAAAACCGCCATGGCCGCGAGACTTCCGGAACCCATGGTTACGTATGGCAGTTTATCGGTCGACCCGTGTGGGTGTATTGTGAAGAGATGAGGGCCCGTAGCATCAACTCCTCCAAGGACTAGGGCAGCGCCGACGTGACCTTGATACCTTGATGTGGGTGTGAGGGACCGGGCATTCAACAAACGGACGAGTCACCAACCGAAATAGGTATTGTTTTAACATGGTCATGGCAGTTACGACCCTCGGCTTTCGGCCAGTTGAGAGGGCATGGAGTTCCATGTTGCTGGAGATCATCGCCGTCGTGAACTCGGTATCTGCAGCAGTACCGGCACCACAGCATCGGATGGACTCGGTGATATAATGTATCTGGAAGGGATATCATACTCGATACTAGAAGGGGGTGATTCGTAGCTCACCTTTTCACAATTCTTGTCAGCGACGATATCGCCCTCGGTTGCGCGGGTATCAGCACCCAGGACGATTCCGTCCTTGAAGAGACAGCCGACGATGGTAGTTCCCGTGCTGGTCGCCTTGGGGAGAGGAATCCCGCGATCTGCGAGGAAGTTGTTTCTGTCTAAAGCTGGAGAGACCGTTCCTTGGGATATTTGGGATGAAGACTGACCTGATCTGATTGGAAAAGTCGAAACCGACTGGGTTGTACACCTTTGCAGCAGCGGCCATGGTAGTGTCTGAGAAGGAGACGTATACGCGCGTCGCATTGATCGTGATCATCATTCTTTCTCTCTTTCTCGAACCCCCACCACCCCTCGATAATGGAGAACTGGAACAAGCTTTCGTCCTCTATCGCCTCTCTCAACATTGGCCAATCCGCCACGAAGTTTGCAAAGGGCTTCAACTCAAATGTACAGGCCGCAAAGGAACGCCTTGGCCAGGTCAGCGTGGACGAGCTGACCGAGCTCCCCCCAGGTCACCACCTAGATGTCCAAGTTGATCGTATGCTAATCGCTACTTCTCCTTGCAGAGTACAAGGAGCTCGAAGCTCGAGTCGATGCCCTTCGTTCTGCCCATGTCAACTTCCTCAAGTAGGTCCTGATCCCCTTCAGAATTCTCTGATCCCTCAACCGATCCTTCTTTCGATAGGATTGCAAGGGTTTATCAATTCGAAACCTACGACTATCCTACCCAGATCCAGGAATCGATCGCCGATTTTTCCTCCACCGTTGGCACGACTGTAACGAATTTCGCGGCTGCCAACCTCCAGGGAACCAACCTTCCCGCTCCTGCCCCTGTGCAACCGAAACCAGTCCAGCACAAGACCCTTCCCCACGCTCTCTACAGGGCTTCCTTGACCGCGGTCACTGATCTCTCTGCAACCTCCAAGGATGACAAACTCACGCCCGCGCTCACCGCGTATGGTACTGCCTGGGAAAAGATTGCTGCGGCCAGGCTTCAGCATGATGAAACCATCAGGACTGCATTCTTACAACCATGGCAACAGACTTTGGAAACAAACATCTCCGTCGCAATCAAGGCCCGCCAAGCCGTCCGCACCTCCCGGCTCGAGCTTGATGCCGCTAAACAGAAGTGAGTCCACCCGGTCTTCTATAGATCATACTCTCCAGCTGATCGTTCAATGCTCACAGCTTGAAATCCGCTGGCCCTGCCAAACAGGAGGCTTCTCGGATCGAGGTCGAAAACGCTGAGGACGATCTTGTCCAAAAGACCGAGGTGGCCATCCAACTGATGAAAACTGTCTTGGACAACGTACGCGATGCCTTTTTGCTCTTGTCATGCTCCTTATAAACTGTGCCGCGATCTAGCCTGAGCCGATCAAGAACTTAAACGAGCTTATCAGGGCTCAAGTGCGTGTCTCCCGGGTCTAAGATCTTTCATTCGCTTAACATGAGTTCAGCTCCTGTTCCACGCCACCACCGCTGAGGCTCTCTCCTCCGCACAGGGTGAGATTGAGGAGCTCGCTGTCTCTGCCGAGGGTGAATACAGGTGAAACGTGTTCAGTGAATGTCTCTGACCCCCCCTGTGCTCATCCAGCGTCGTTCAGGAAGTCTCGCGACCACTGAAGTTCCACTTAGTTAGGACTGACTTGGACTGTAACTATACTTTGGATTTCAACTTGTTTGTTTCTACGCACTGCGGATGTCTCCTTTACCCCACGATAATACGTGAAATGAGATATGACCTTGAGACGATCAGAAACTTCTCTATCTCCTCCAACGTTTCCCGGAACCACCATGTCGGATCCCAAAGTCCAGACGACTATCATTCCACATAACCAACAACCACTGGTTACCAGAACCTATCCGAGTACCGAGGAGCTTGAGGAGGTTATCCTGTCTTCTGCAAGTGCCCAGAAACAGTGGGCCAAGCTTCCACTCTCGGACCGGATAGCTATCGCGAACAGGTTCGTTGTAAGTGCAGCGATACGCCTCCCATCGCTCGTGATACTCAATTTACCTGCCATTCTCCAAGGATGAATTCAGCAAGATGTCGGACGAAATCCCGGAGGAGTTGACCCTACAGATGGGGAGGTGAGCGCGAATTCATTACTCCACGGCGATAGCGTCACACTTAAGCCTTCGTTTCCAGGCCTATATCTCAGGCCATGGGAGAGATACGTGGATTTTTGGATCGCGCGCGATATATGATATCTATCGCAGAACCCTGCCTTGCGGACGTTTCCCTCCAGGACACAGACAAGCCTGGCTTCAAACGATATATCAAACGCACCCCACTCGGTGTGATCCTCGTCATCGCTCCATGGAAGTCGGTATTAGTACCCTTCGGACGGAATGCTCACATCTATACTAACATTCGCTTCACAGCTACCCCTACCTGGTTTCGATAAATGCTGTTCTACCAGCGATCATCGCTGGAAACAGTGTGCTACTTAAGCCATCACCCCAGACACCCTTGACCGCAGAACGTTTTGCATTGGCTCTCACTCGTGCCGGTGTTCCGCCTGCCGTGATTCAGGTGGTTCACCTCTCTCAAAAACTCACAGAGCACGCCATCAAGCACCCAAAGGTGGACTTTGTGTCGTTCACGGGAAGTGTTACTGGTGGGAAGTTCGTCCAAGAGGTCGCCTCGCATGCCAGTGGATTCAAGGGGGTTGCGCTTGAGGCACGTCCTGCTTAATAACTCTCAACCTGATCCTGGACTAAAATCGTTCGTTGGCAGCTCGGTGGGAAGGATCCTGCGTATGTGAGGGCTGATGCAGACCTTGATTACACAGCTGCTGAACTGGTCGATGGTGCGTGCGAAAGGTTCTACAGGCGGTTTCTATTTTCTAAGTACTCGAAGGCTCCTTTTTCAACTCTGGTCAAAGTTGTTGCGCCGTGGAGGTAATGCTCTACGTGTCTTATGTCCAAAAAATGAAGGCGCTCATTGAAAACAGCGAATCTATGTTCACCAGTCGATATATGACGATTTCGTTCTTAAATTCGCTAACATCGCCAAGGGCTACAAGCTCGGGGACCCGACCAAACCGGATACAAATCTTGGGCCAGTAGTCAGCCTCGCCAGCGCAGAAAGAATAAGGAAACAAGTCGAAGATGCTGGTAAGTTAAAAACAACTCGGAGGTCACAAGGTTCCTCATAAGCTGCGTATGAAGTCAAGGCAGGGGCAAGGAAATTGATCGTGGAGGACTTCCCGGTTGCCAAACCGTGAGTTTTCGTGATACTCCTGGTGGATCAAAACTGAGCTTCTCAGAGGGACAACGTTTGTCGCCCCACAGGTTTTGGTCGACGTAAATCATTGCAAGTGCCATTTCCCCTTGACAAATCACACCCTGACAAATTGACCCCCTAGCCATGGAGATTATGGTGGTAGGTCTGACGGGGATTCGAGCTCCGATGAAGCTAAAAGCGACCTATAGGAGGAGACATTCGGACCAGTGGTTGGGATCCAGAAGGTGGGGGGAGCCTATGATTGAGGCTACAGTCCATGTGATGAAATTTTGGCAGGTGTCTTCTGACGAAGAGGCGATCAGGCTTATGAACGACTCCCCCTATGGCCTCACTGCGTCTGTGTGGACTAAGGCGGATTCAGACCCCGGTTCGGAACAGGCGTTCCTCCAAATTGTGGATGAGCTTGAGACAGGGACGGTTTTTTTAAACAGGTCTGTGACACCTATTGTGTGAGGCTGGCGTATTCAATTGTGGTAGGTGTGATTATTTGGATCCTGCCCTCGCATGGACTGGGGTCAAGAACAGCGGGAGGGGCATCAGTCTGAGCAAGTTTGGTGCGTGTGGCTGCACCAGAATTTTGACGTAGTGACTGACACCACAGGGATAAGGGTACGACCAGCTTACGAGGGCGAAATCGGTGCATATGAAGATACAAATCCAGCGATAGCGCGCTGAGGGGAAACGAGATGATATTGGAACCATTAGACCTTGTATCTTCGGCCAGTCTTGTTGAAGAATGTCTGCAACACGTAAACCTGGAATCTAGAAAGATTTTTGGTGAGAAAAGTCCATACGGGACTACGCATAACTTACACCGCCATTCCAATGATACCCGCACACTCCAGGACTGCGTACCAGAACAGACGGCTGTAATGGACGTGAAACTAACCGAGAACGCTGCAGAGGATAAACGGTATACCTTTGTGTTGATTTGACGGTGTAGAAACCGCGTGCCTCTCTGGTATGGAAACTGGGCGGTGGTCAGTATCTGCAGTATGTTGGAGATGTAGGGGAATAATTTACTATTTCTGGGTCCTCTTAATGTTCATCAGCATGCTGTTGAGGCGGAATATGCTCTCTTCCAACGCTGTTGTCTGCTCGGCGATTTGACCAGGCTTAGCTGGGGCTTCCCTCCGGGGCTCGCTCTCGACCATGATGTCAAAGTCGATTAGTTTTTCCGTCAAGGTTGACATGTCGTTTTCGAAACAGAATGAATATTCTCCGATGGTGTTTGCGGTCAAGACGTAATCTCCCTGTCGGTCCCGTTGGCCTTCGAGGAGAACCTTGTCCTTGGGGTCTTTGACGTCAAAGTCGATGTCGAAAGAGCCACCGGATTGAACCTTGTCGAGAAACCGTAAATTGAAATAGAATTAGAGTGTATACGGCTGGACGCACGGCAAAGTAGAACTAGAGAGGAGGGTCAGGAAATGGGATATGAGGAAGTTGCAGTCGGACACGTTACCCCGATTTTCTCGCCAGGCTTGTCAACATCAGCGTAGAAACAGAGCCTCTCGTTGGGCGCAATTGCTGTTGTCAAGGCAGAGGCATAGGCTCTGTTTGCGAGAGGGAGAACGGATATGAGGGCGAGGGTGAGCCAGGAGGAGAACATGGAGGAAGAGATCGTGACGCGCGCTCGCTCTTGATCAACGACCACCACGACCGACGACGTCGACCGTCGCCACACACGACCTGCTCGTCAACGATGATGGAGTCGTTTCAGCTATCGGACTGCCGCTCAACGTCGCCCTCGTCACCGACAGATTTGCGATGTCCAGAGCCCCCAACGGATGATCCAGCTGTCCCAGAGGTCGAGCGGCAACTCATGTCTTCCCCCTCCCCGCTCACTCTCAAACATTCCTACGGGCCGTCGCCATCTTTCGCGTCGACGCCCAGTTATGCTTATCCTATCGCCTGGTCGCCTTTGTTCTACACGCCTTACGAATTTCAAACCTTCCGTCCTACTTTCGTTCCATCCATATCTCCAGTACTCAGATCGGACCAAACCAATCGTTATTCTTTCAACCGTCCCAACCAATCAACTCCATTCGTCCAGAGATTGCTGAATGCCAAAGCTCAGCCCAGCCCAAATGTACCACCATTCCCTTCTTCCCCCCCTAGCATGACCTCTTGTGACTCGGATCCCAACTTCTTCGACGACTCTTCCCCATTATCGACTCCTCCATCATCTCCACCGTTCAAACGTGCTCTCCCGCTTCCAGAACCCCAAGATAATAGGTCGCCCCTGAGCTTGTCAATCGCAGATAAGGTCAAGCGCCATCGCCGTGCCGCCGTATCTTATCCCTTGTCGCCCGACAACTATGAAGAACTCACTCCTGTAAAACGCAAAGCTATCATCACCGATGATGGCTCCTACCGGCCACGAAAGATTGTTCGCACGATGCCATCTCACACGGAAGATAGCAACTCCGATGACGATCATGACTGTGCTCCTTCCGCCACAACTTCTGTCCAGATAGGCGTATCTGCCTTTGACTATCCTTCCCGTTCCTTTCCACCCTACGTCCAGATCCACCCGGGTTTCCCTCTGTTCTATCGCCGTTTTCCAGTCAGTTCATTCCAGACAGCAAGGTATGCTCCTCGTCCTCTCAGTTTCGAGCCTCTCACAGTGGATTCGGATAGCAACAAAATATCTGGTGCGACCTTCAACGAACCCCGTTTCCCCTTGGACCTCTACACGCCTCGCTTCGTAAAAGGAACTGGAAGAGAGAAGGTCGGGTTGTGTCCCATCTGTGTTGAACCGGAAGAACGCGGCGGTCATAATAAGAAGCTCTGGCTCTCTACCAAATTCTCCGCCTTCAAGTGGTCAGTATTCAGTAACCCTACATTGGGATACCTCTGACGACTCTCGCAGAGTTTTTCTCTTATCATCGTGGTGTGTTCGCTCGGTTGATGACGTTCCTCTCGAAAGCTACCACATGCAGTACAGCCACGGTTCGTTCAGACCCGCAACGACGCGTTTGGAAGTTCACTCGTGTCTTAGGAATATCTGCCTTTTCTGCTGCTCCATTCTCGCCACCTATGATTTTTAGAACCAAGCCCCGCAACCAGGTCACGAAACACGAGCGATCGCAGATTACGGAAGGAAAATGTCATAAATGCAGCAAGTGGATTCCCCTCGAAACAATCAAGGATGCCGACGTCAAGGTACGTTTCATCCCTGCGGTTACGATCGAAAACTCAACGATGTTTCGCGCAGGTTAAGGAGATTTTTTGGTCAGCATATCATTGGGTTCCAGCGTCAACATTCCCGACTCATCTTTACCAACCACAGGTGGAAGCATGCCGCCACTTGTCACCACGGATCCACGATCGAAGGGGAACGCGACGTCTTTGTTGAGGATAACTTTTATCAGAAAATTGTACGAAACAGCTAATCTTGACACTTGGGACTTGTATGTACTTGTAACCCTCTCTCAAAGGAGTTTGTAGCCATTATGTAGGAATTTCGCCGCCCCATGCCTTGATGGCCGAAATGTTGTACTAGTAGATATGGTCTTTGTAGACGAGTTTAGGGATTATTCCTGCCCTTCGAATTCCTGACCCTGTGCGTTTAATTACTCCGTGTCTCCTCTGAATCCGACTGGATCTGTTGCAAGTCCGAACGGTATGTTTGCCATTTCATGTAATGGACGCACGGGGAGTCACTAGCATTTGTTAGGAAGCCTCTGCAGAGGTCATTCTCCCCCGATCAATTCACCTCCTGCCCACGTGACTCACTCTTCCTGAAGAAACCTACGTAGACGGATGTTGACCGCCATCAGGAGGCACGCTGCTACCCAGCCATGGTCGAAACACACCCGGAGGTGGCTCAGCTCTCCTGTTCAACGGTAAGTCATCCGTATTATATGTATTTTCACAATCTCACTTAAACCTCCCTACAGTCCTTCCGAAAACGCTCTCAATCCCTCCGGACCTCCAACCGCTGCTGCTGAGCCACAGTGGGCCGCAGCCGCTGTTCACGGTCGCTCTTTATATCTCCCGTATCAACATCCGAGGACACATAATATCCCAGTTGCCATGATTCATTTCCGTTCCTACTTTCCCCACCTCCTTGACCAGTTCACTCATTTCGCTTCTCATTCCGCCTCCGCCCTCGCCATCCCAGTTTCGCGTCCGGCCGCTTTACCAACACAACGTTCTCTGTGGACGGTCCCAAAAGGTCCGTTTGCCCACAAGAAGAAGCAAGAAAACTTTGAGCGCAAAGTCCACAAGCGCGCGATCAAGGCATGGGACGCGGACCCCGAGGTCATCCAACGCTGGGTAAAATACCTCGAAAACCATGCAATGGGAGGTGTTGGCATGCGTATTATCAGGTGGGAGAGGGCAAAGGTTGGGGTGGGAAAGGGCAGGCTAGAACGCGTAAAGGGTCAGATGAGGCTCGCGTCCGCCACAAGTTCGGACAAGGTCAAGGCACTTGGTGAAAAGATTGTTCAGCAAGAGCTTGCCGGCAACTCTGTCGACGCCTGAGCTCGTCCTGTTGGATTATATACAAGTACTTAGGTTCCCAGTATTATGTGCATCTCGGGGATCCGCCCGGCGATTGCCGTAACAGGTTCAACATGTCCAGCTACGAGAACGATCCATTTTACCTCAGGTGAGATTCCTCGGCTGTGCCGTAGAACCCAGCGCATGGGCAAAAGAACTCACTCTTGGTTCTTTTGCCCACCATGTAAAGATACTAGTAAGCATGTTTGTGGCCGTGAGTCCGTTAACCGTTTCTCACTTTCACCGCCCCCAGCACTGGTCATTCCGGAAAACACGGCCACGAATTCCTCGAATTCGAATACAGTCATGGACGGCTGCGTTATGCCAACAACTCCAACTATCGCAACGACAGTCTGATCAGGAAAGAGAGTGCGTCCTGTTCCCTCTCTCCCTCTTTTCACCCCTTCTCATTCCTACGCTCCCTCGTAGTGTGGATCGGACCACTGATCGTGAAGGAGCTCAAAAGGATTGTGGAGTCTAGCGAAATCACAAAGTGCGTAAACCGCTGAACTCTATTGGCTGTATACATCTGATCTCTGCCACAAACAGGGAAGATGATACGAATTGGCCAAAAAAGAACATCGTTGGAAAACAAGAGCTCGAGATCCGCGTTGGCAACGATCACATTGCCTTTGAGGTACGGGGATACTATAGACGTTCCCCGGTATAGCACCGTGGATCGTTGACGAACCGTTGTTGTAAATAGACCGCAAAGATCGGCTCGTTGGTCGACATCCAGGACAGCGAAGATCCGGAAGGCCTTCGCGTTTTCTATTATCTCGTACAAGACCTCAAGGCAAGTTTTGCCACGTCCGGACCGTAGTTTTCCCCCACTGAAGCGTCGTCCTGCAGTGCCTCATCTTTTCCCTGATTTCCCTCCACTTCAAAATCAAGCCCATCTAGATGGATGTTTGGAGATTTTCCGTGGGAATCACTGCACATTCCATTATTACATAGCACAGACCACTCGACCCGTGTATATGTAACCTGTGCTGGGGTGTTAGCCACGGAGTAGACGTACAGCCCTCGGCTGCCATTTTTGTCTGCAGACGATTGATGCACGGTGGCGCGCATGGCCACTTGAGGCAGAGCATGAGAAGTAAACTCATTTTTCAGCCGCAGACTCGTCTAGAATCACCGCATGCTATCGTCTTTCCCCCCATCCTAGGTCCGCCCGGTATAAAATATGGTCTCTCTCTCCGCCGTCTTCTCCTCCCTCCCCCCCCGGCGCAACCTCTTCACCATGGTTTCCACTCCCGCCAGGAAGCTCTTCAGCAAAGAGGAAACCACATATACACCCTCCTCCTCCACCCCCCCCTCCGTTGTGCAACTCCCACCCACCCTCAACACTTCCCCCCCTCCCCAATCCATTCCAGATACGCAACCTCTCCATCAGAACGAAGTTTCGAGTCCAGACTCGCCAGATGGTTCTGGAGACGATTTCCTCATGGATATATTCTCCGATAGCGATGACGATAGCGACAGCGATTCCGACGAGGAGCGGCGGACAGTTCCAAAGTTCGACTACGATGCCCGATTCCGACCTCTCGAAAACCTGAACCTGTCGGCGGTGCGGGACCCAGACCCTGAGGCTGAACTCTGTTACGTCCTTGAGGACTTTGGTCCCGAAAACATAAGGAGTTGGTGTCTCCCGGATTTCGTCTCAGCGGATGTCTTTGCAATTGTAAAGGGCGGAGAACCGGTCGATTTCATCACAGAGTTCAACGAATTCTTTTGGCGTGAGTGTCTCTCGTCTCCTCTTTCAGGCGTTGTGACTAACGATCACGAACAAACCAGTCGTCAGAGTGCATCGCACGAGCAGAGCTGGCGTTGTCCCTGCGTTCAATATAGAAGGCAAATTCGAGAGAGAGGCTAGACACAACAAGGAAGCCAACGAGAAGGTATGTTACGCCCGCCCCCGCTCGTCTTCGGATGCAGCACTGACGCACACCCCGACAGCAATCACGCCACAGAGCCCCTTCCAAACGAGCGTTCAAAGACCAAAACACCACCCACGATGCAGATCTGCTGGAATCAGTGTTTGTGGAAGATGAATCCAACGAGCAACCACGAAATCCAAGATCTGTGGGTTTCAAATCGATCGTACCGCAGAAGGTGTTCCGATATGTCGCTCCCGATTACACGCCCCTCGGGAAGGAGTCCAGTGAACCCGTGTCCTGGATAGATGGTTGGGTGGAAGTCGTTTGTCCGGAAGACGAAGGCTTGGACAACGCGGATGCCTGGCGTCCTGGTCGTGGTCGCATCCGTCACAATGGATTTAGGAGGTTTAGAATGTAACTTTGGGATTAAACTATTTTTCTTCTTTGGACAACATTTCCCTTTGTATGCTCATCGTCATCCCCTGTAGCTCTTAATTTGCTTTGCTGTTGTGTGTGATACCCATTTATTACCTTCAGTGTGTTTTTCCAGTAGCATGACGGAAGAGACGCCTGTGTCACGACTGTTACGCGTGATCTCCACGTGGTGTAAACTCGAACCAAAAATTCGATTTCATTTTAGTTCATTTCCTCGTTTGTCTCATCCCTTCAAGCAACATCACTCCCGTTACTGTCCCCGCCGCCCTCCGCCTTCCGTCCCCAGCTGGTGGACTGTCGACCCCCTCGACATCATAGAAAGCGGTCCCGGCAGACAGCTGCTCATCGACAACGACCGATCTGGTCTCACCACCCTCTCAACCCCCCGAGCCATGCAGCACACTTTCGGTGGCAAGTACAGAATCGAGGAAGCGATCGCGAATGGCGGTTGTGGTGCGCCGTGCTCGTTTCCCAACCCATGTCCTTGACGTCCTTACCCCGCTCTAGGTTCAGTCTACCTCGGCACGCATACAGTGGCCGGGAAGGAGGTCGCCATCAAGCTCCAGCCCACCGTCCCCCGTAACAGCCCCATCCGACAAGAATCAAAGATATACAAGACCCTCTCTGGCTCTCCTGGTATACCCTGGATTATGTGGTCTGGAAAGCACGGAGAGTTCGATGTCATGATCCTTGACCTTCTCGGACCCTCACTAGAAGACCTGTTCAAGATGCGCAACAAAAACTTCTCCCTAAAGACTGTCCTTCTCATCGCAGACCAACTGGTGAGCACTTCCCCACACCGCGACTCCTTCAACGTCACCTGGGCGATATTTCCTTTTTGGGCGGCGTTAACCCACACCCCCCCCCCTTATCCACCCCAGTTGGAGCGTATAGAATTCATCCACTCCCGCGATTTGGTCCACAGAGACGTCAAACCCGCAAATTTCGTCATGGGTGTCGATAAATCATCCTCAGTGATCAATGTGATTGACTTTGGCCTGGCGAAGAAATTCAGAGACCCCCGGACGACAATGCACATTCCATACCAGCAAGACGAGCAGCATAGAGTTGGAACCTCGCTTTTCGCGTCAATACATACCCACAACAGCATCGGTAAGCCGAATGCCCCGCGTTGCTTCTCTCTCTCGACGCCCTAACACCCTTGTAGAGTGTTCAAGACGCGATGACCTCGAGTCCCTTGCTTATATGCTTATTTATTTCATTCGAGGGAACCTTCCGTGGCGGCGGTTACATGGAGAAACGGTTGCGGAGACGTGGGACATCATCCGCGATAAGAAACTCGAGACCGAGCAACTTCTGACCGTAGGCCTCCCCGAAGAGTTCGACATCTTTTACAAGTACACCCGGAGTCTCGATTTCGACGATCTCCCTGACTATGAGGGGCTTCGAAACCTATTCCGGGGTCTTGCAGTCAAGCACGGCATCGAATACGACTTCAAATTTGATTGGGTTAGTGGGAGGCCGAAGAAGACGAGGAAACGCCACTGTGCCGCGTGTCACGCCAAACACCAGTCGGCTTGATACGAGGCACTTACCAAAGGTTGGTTGTATTAGTATAATATTCGGTAGGTCGTCCTGTGCGTTCGCCCAACTCTCAGGACTTGACCGTCCTATTCAGGCATTGCGGTCCCACCTCCATGCTTGCCTCCTTCCTGCGGGACGGTTCACGATAGATGCTTGATTCGTTTGTGACGACTCGTCCGCGCGGAAGATTATCTATATTCACTAGTCGCTCATTATCGATAACACTGCGAATGGAAGTCGGGCCCTGGTTCTTCGGGACCTTTCGTCAACCTCCCTTCCCTCTTCATCCTGGGAGATCCGGGAATATGGCGTTTACGTGGGTTTTCGGCACACCTCCCCCCCCCGTGTTCCTCCCGTTAGCTTTTTTATGTGTATGGGTTATGAGATTAAGTTGTCACCCTGGTTCTTCATAATCTGTGCATGATTTTGTTGTTTTGGCATTCCGCCTCACTGATGCATCCTCGTGTTTTCAGCATGCCTTTTTTGTTCCCATACCATTCCTTGATCAATCAATTCCAACTCCACTGTCGAACTTTGGCCATCGCTTTCATCGCTCACTCGTTGTCTCCTGGTTGTTGTTGTTTTTCGCCTGTGCTGGAATTCACAGTGATGCGAATCATTACATGGGTGATCGAGCCTCTCACCACGAAGACCACACGCATCATCCTCACTCTGAGGTAGGGAACGAACATGAGCGTAGAGACAGTCGACACTTGGTCAGCGTCCGAATACAACAAAACTGCTCCCTTTGTATACTCAGCAGAGCACACTGCGCCGATACTGAAACTCCTCGATCCTAAACCCGGAGATAAGATAATCGATTTCGGGTGTGGTAGTGGTGAAGTTACTCTCAAGCTCTCGGAGGTCGTCTCGGATGTCGGTATCGTCGTGGGTGTAGACTCCAGTCAGAGCATGGCAAGCACTTTAGCACTTTCGGTGAAACGTGATATCTTTCTCATTGGCAATTGCAGATCGATAAGGCTAAGGAAAACGGGTTGGAAAACGTCTACGTCCAAGATATCCAGGCGCTAGACGACGAGTTTGCTTCTGAAATTTTGGTCAAATATGGGCAATTCGATAAGGTCTTTAGCAACGCCGCTCTACACTGGTGCAAACGGGATCCAGTCGGTGTTATCCGCAGTGTAAAGAAGGTATTGAAGCCGGACGGAGTCTTCGCCGCAGAGTTGGGCGGATGGGGTAACTGCATCGGTAGGATAAAATGTTCGTCCTTGTACGATGACTGTGCCTGACGATATGTAGGCGTACGCTCCGCTTTGCATTCGGCGTTGCGCAGGAGGGGTTATGACCCCATCGCGAGAGATCCTTGGTATTTCCCATCGACAGAGTCCTACTCAAAGGTACAAATTCCCTCCGCTTTTGTGCCTTTGTGTTGATGCCAACCCGGCGTGGGGAAACAGCTGCTGGTTTCCGAAGGATTTAAAATGGTGAACGTTTCCCTCGTTCCACGGCACACGCCGTTGGTCGGACATATCCTGGAGTGGTTGTACTTGTTCACGAAGCACACAGCGTTCTTTCAAGGAATTGACCTGGAAGAAACGGAGATAATACTCAGAGAAGTTGCCGACGCTTGTGAGGTTGATGCCAAAGATGTGGACAGCGATAGGTGGATGTTAATGTACGTGAGACTCCGGGTACTAGCCAAACGTACGGCGTAGGTCTCTGCGGTCAATGCAACTAGCGCTACGATTATTATCCTCGATGTGTTGGGTGGGGATAGGCTCTGCAAGTGGCTAGGTGGTCCCGACCTCGCAAGACGCCCGGAATGTTACAAGCGAGGGGGGTGGAAGTGAAACAGGTTCACTCCCGCGTGCCAATGGTCGCTCGTGGCTGTTATTACGGTACCGCGACGATCAGGTGAGCCCGTGAAATGAATCCATTTCGAGCCGGTGCTTACCCTCAGGCGAGTCGTGGCCTGTGCCTTGCATGCGGTCAGGATGGGGATTTGGTGCCAACGATGTGCTTCACGCTGATCCCGACGAAAACTCAGGAACGCATACACAGTTATACGGTAAGAACCTACGGTCTGTTGCAACTGGGCGATAAGTTCACCCACGGAAGCGCCGCCCCCCCCCCGACTTCCGCTATGCGTTCCACTTCCTTGGTACCCCCACGTAATCATGGCCCCATAGAAGTTGTACGGAGCGCGAAGAGCTGGCGCCTTGAGCAGGGTAGTGCGTGTCCAAAGTGAGGTATCCCCCCCCCACTCTATACTGTAACTAAAGCAGGTAAAACCCCGGGAAAATGTCCACGGCGTTTGGAGGAGAGTAGGTTGAACTGTAGAGGGGAGTTTGTCAAGTGGAGAGGCGAGGTGGTGGCCTGTGACATAACAGAGGTGAGATCGAAAGATGTCGGAGACCATCAGGGTGGGTTCAGGACAATCGGCTGGGCCGTCGTATGACTATGAAGGTGTGCGCAGTGCTTATTAATGGCGTCATGACCAGATGACTTGTTATCTGAGGTGAAAAGGTAGGCGATGGGACCCGTCTGCTGGACAACGATCTACGGTGGTTATTGGAAGGAGGTGATTGTTTGGCAAGAGCTTTGAGACCAAACAAACGTTTGATGGCATCATGTCTCTTGAGCGAGACTGTGGATCCCTAGTGGACGAGTGCGTGGTTTACAATTCTACATGCCGGAAGTAAGCTCGTCAGAGTACCCACGTGCCAGGGAGGGGCGGGGGAGTATAAAAAGGAGGAGGGGGGGACATCATGACATCACCTACCCCATTCCAACCATGACTTCCATCCTCTCCTCAGTTTCGCACCACATTGCAGCCATGGCCAACAAAGAGATCCAGCCTGGCAGCATGTTCCCCACCAACGCATCAGTCAAGGAAGACAACCCAGAGCAGACTTTCCACATCACCGAGCTCACAGGCAGAAACGTCTTTGTATGGCACAAGTTGCGGCTGCGCAGGAGTAAACTGAGCCTCACTCTCGTAGGTTGGCGTACCTGGTGCATTCACCGGACCCTGTAGTGCACAGATCCCCGGCTACATAAGCACCTACGAACAGTTCAAAGAAAAGGGGATCGACAATGTCTATGTTGTTGCCGTTAACGACGTCTTCGTGCTCAAGTATTTATGTCTCTCCCTTTCTCACCCGAGGAGCGTTCGCTTAGAAAATGCTACAGGGCGTGGAAAAACCAGATGGCTCCAGACGGAACAAAGGTCCGGTTCATTGCAGACGACAAGGCCGAATTGACTCTCGCCCTCGGAATGCTCTTCGACGCAACTCCTCTGCTTGGCGGGCCGAGGTCCAAGGTATGTTTTGTTATCCCACCTTGTCTAGAATCTGCCGTTGATAAACTCGGGCGACAGCGATACGTCGTTGTCACGGAAGGAGATAAGATTACTTCAGTCGCCGTCGAGAATGTTCCTGGCGAAGTGACCACCACGGCCGCTGACAAGATCTTGCCGTTGTTGTAGTCGGCCTCAGCAAGAAGGAAGTGTAGTAGCCAGTGCCATTACCAGTTGCGATAATATAACGTTATCTTCCCGTGTACACCCGTGATACGGCGGAGATTTTCTCACCGAGCTCCCGTCGTCGTTCTTTTCGAACTGTCAACGTTCAACGCCCGACATCTCTTAATCTCCAACCTCCACCATGGGAATTCTAGACATCGTTCCAGTGCGTAAAATCCCTCCTCGCGCATGTTCACTTCGTCTCACATTTTCAACCCCAGGCCGGCGTTTTGACCGGCGACAACGTCCGCAAGCTCTTCGAGTACGCCAAACAGAACGAGGTGAGATCCGTTCCCGGTTCTGTCCTCAATTCCTCAGATACTGAACTTCCTCTAGTTTGCCATCCCAGTAAGCTTCAACTTTTCCCGATCTCACTGGATTTGACCCAATAGCGGGCTTATCTAGGCGATTGTAAGTAGCACCGTCGTTCACGAGTCCGTCGCGGTGCTCGATATTCCTCATCTCATCCATTACAGAATGTCACCTCTTCCTCCACGGCGAACGCAGTTCTCGAGGCCGCTCGGTGCGTCTGATTCTGCGATGATCCTCAGAGCTCGGATCGAGTGAAAATTTATTCTCGCTCAGGGATATTAAATCTCCGATCATTCTTCAAGTCTCCCAAGGGGGTAGCGCCTACTTCGCCGGAAAAGGCCTTGCAAATGACAAACAGCAAGCCTCTATCGCCGGTTCCATTGCCGCCGCTCTCCATATTCGCGCCGTCTCCAAGGCCTATGGCGTGTGAGTCCCAGTTAACCCATGTGATTCACCGCGAGGTCTAACTCCACCTCTACCCAGTCCCGTCGTCTTGCACTCTGACCATTGCGCTCACAAACTTTTGCCGTGGTTCGACGGTATGCTCGAGGCCAATGAGGCCTACTTCAAGACGCACCAGGAACCTCTCTTCTCCTCTCACATGCTTGACCTCTCCGAGGAGAGCAAAGAGGAAAATATTGCCACCTGCGTCAAGTACTTTAAACGCATGGCCCCCCTCGGCATCTGGCTCGAGATGGAGATCGGTATCACTGGTGGTGAGGAGGACGGTGTCGATAACACTGGCGTCGACAACTCCAAGCTCTACACTCAGCCGGAGGATATATGGGATGTCTACTCAGCTTTGAGTGCCGTTGGCCCAAACTTCAGTATCGCTGCCGCTTTCGGAAATGTCCACGGTGTTTATAAACCTGGAAACGTCAAGCTCCACCCTGAACTTTTGGGTAAGCACCAAAAGCATGTCAGCGAGAAGTTAGGTGCTGCATCCCCCAAGCCCTTGTGCGTGTGATCTCCCCCAATCGCCGGTTTCTCAAACATATTACCCCAGGTTCCTCGTTTTCCACGGCGGTTCCGGTTCCACGAAGGAGGAGATCAAGACCGCCGTCCAAAATGGCGTCGTCAAGATGAACGTGGACACTGGTGCGCCCTTCACACATCTGTTTTTCTTTCCCCCACTTACCGGGATCGTAGACACCCAATGGGCATACCTCCTCGGAATCCGGGTGCGTAAATAGCTACCCATCGGTAATGGGCAATTGATCGTGACGCAATCGACGATTCAGGACTTCGTCCTCAAGAAGAAGGATTACCTCATGACGCAAGTCGGCAACCCCGAGGGCGAGGATAAACCGAACAAGAAGGTGTGTTCCCGTTAACTCTGAAACGACTGATTCGAAGCCAACGCACATCACAGTTCTATGATCCTCGTGTCTGGGTCCGCGAAGGCGAAAAGACGCTCAGTGCCCGCGTCAAGGAAGCTTGTGCAGACCTGGGCAACGTCGGTACGCTATCTCGGCTGATGTGTCATTTATATCTGCCCATCTAACCCTTTACCCCCAGACCAACTTTGAGAGGAGAACGGCGCACATTGTCACTTGAATGAAACTGGAATAACCGTGTAACCTTGATGTCCGAATAATATGAAATGGATTGCCCCATGGGCATGTGTTCTCCCATCAGAAACCCGTCGCATCAGCGATCCATCTGCCGGGTGACCGGTGACCGCGGGGGTAAATTTATTGATGGCTCTGTTGCCACATATGCCTATCGGTCGCGAACTTCACGATCAGCTGGTCATGGGAGGGTCGGAGCTTGGTCAAGTGTTGGGGGCATCAAGTGCCCCGTACTGTGTGGCACCTGGGGGGTGTGCTTCTAAGTGCTGGTCTATTCGACGTTTGTGGGACTTCCAGCTGATGCCCTCCTAACATCAGCCGTTTCGTGCTCCAACTTGCCCTGGAGAGTGTTCTCCTCGAACATAATTTCCAACGCGAGCTCCTACGACTCACCCCCCCGCAATGTCAAGATCCCTCTAGCTCAGCATCGTCTCGTGACTTCCGGGTGCTATGGGTTGAACACAAATGGACACTCCCGCCATCTGATACTTAGGTTTATATCGGTGGTGGCAGGCGAATGTCCTCCCACTTTCTTCTTTTGCGACCCTCTGGAACGTGAATGGCAACCTCAGCCAGTTCCGTATACATAGTTCGTTCTGTCCCCGTTGATCTGGATGGGACGATCGGGGTCGCCTTCATTGGTCTTGTCCTCTCCGCATTGTTGGTGCATACTCATTCGCGGCACTCCTGGGGTTCTGAGCGATTTGGCCCAGGTTGTTCGGGATCTCGAACCTCCAAATGTACATCTACTATATCCAGTACCCCAAGGATTGGGTCGTGTACAAGGTCTCGGTTAGTACCCCATTCCAATCCCCGCACTATGTACTTAGCTGGCCTTCGATAGGTCGCGGTGCTGTGGTTAGTCGCAATTCTTTTGACCTCACACACGGTCTGAATAAATCTGCTTATAGGCTGCTAGATGGAGTGAACCTCGAATTTACAATCCACGCGATCTATCATTATACGATACGCAACTTCGGTAAGTATGACCAGTTGAGCTTCGTAGTGTGGAGCTTCAAGGTGCGTTTCTCGTGCGGCGATTCAGCACCTTGAAAAATTGTTGATCCCCACCCACTCATTCTAGGCGCAAGTTCTTGCGAATGTACGAGGTCTCGTTGGGGAGTTTTGTGTGGCTCGTGCTCACCAAGTTCTGTCCTAGATCATGGTCATTGTGATCGTTCAAAGGTTTGGGATTGGTCCGCTCTGAGTTTGTTCGTCGCGTTGACTATGTTCACGAATTTCCAGCCTGTATTCGATCCGCCTTTGGAAACGCAAGTGGAAAATACACCTGAATAACTCCTACTCAACTCTTGATAGTGAACTACCAAAAGCGGTGGTATCCCAAGCTTGTGGTGCGTACTAATTTGTCGCGTCTCCTTCCGCAGGTTGACAGCCGACGCCTCAGCCGCTTTCTGTCGTTGTGGGGACAGGTAGGTTTTGGTCGGTGCTCGAGGCTTGGGCTTACCAATCTCTATCCCGAACGCCAGCCGTAGGAATCTGTGAGTATGGAATATGTAGACTCAACGTCGAGGTTACCGACTGCACTCTCTAGCCCTCGCAGTCAAGCTCGTGCGCCTCGATGAGTTCTCTGGATTGGAGCACATGAAGGTAGTCCGGTATCGTCGTGGCTTCAGGGACAGAACCTCCCATGACACGTACCTAACAGTGGGCAACCTACTCCGCATTTGCTACTTCGGTTGTGGTGGATACCTGTATTGCTGTCGCGATGATACTCTACCTTCAGAATTCGAAGACTGTCAGCAACAAGTGGGTAAACACCCTCCGGTGAGTCATGCCTAGCTCATCTCGCTATTCCAGGACGAACGACACCATCACAACGTTGGTTATCTGGGTATTGAGCACCGGTGCCGCCACCAGGTCAGTGAGTTCACAACTCACACTCATCCTACGCCGACACCTTCCTAGCCTCTGCTCTTTGCTTGCCCTGATAATGGTACGCCGGGCTCCATCACAGCCGGAGACGGAAACACGGACTCACTCCTGATTCAGTACGCATGTTTGCCCCATAAGCTCGCGTTCCTTGCCATAGAGTTCCTGCTATCGAAATGTAAGTTCTCCCCTCGACCGAAGGAGACGAGCAAAGGTTAACCCAACGGTAGTATACTTTAACTCTTTCATGGCCTTGTAAGCATTCTATGAAAAATGCTCGAGGACCCCACTGAGTTTCTGTATAGCTTAAACGCACGCGACCGTATCAGAGAGAAACCTTTCAACGTGGTGACAATTGACGGCTTGCGAAGCCAGTCCTCACCAAGAATAAAGCTTACCACCATCTCGAAGGTATTGAACTGAGATCGCAGTAACCCATTGTCGTGGTCCCGACCGCTGACCTTCACTTCCAGCAATCCGACGCTCCCTCACACCCCGTATACCACATGGAAGGGAGATACGTTCCAGCTTTCGTCGTGGACACCAGAGCTCATGTCGAACCGTGAAAGCATGGAGCCCTTGGATTTCGAACGCTGAACGTGGGCTGGGCGGTGCGATTCCGCGGGAGTCGTAGTCTGTGCGGCAGTGGCGACCTTCATGTATTCAACGCCTGGAGACACCACGTGCATAGAAGGATAAGTATTTTCTTTGAGCGTATTGTAGGAAACATTCCAAGACCGACTTCGAATATCTGACTGCAGTTTGTATCACCACGCGAACACGTATGTTGCTCCCTAGACTAGTAATTTAATTACAGCGATGTGACAGTTTCTGGGTATCTTACTATTTGTCGGGTATGCCGACATGGGGTGCGAGGTGGGAGCCTGGGCGCTCCACACTGATACATCCCCCTCTTGCACCGTCATGATGGGCACATACTCTCTCGACTTGAAGCAAGAGACGTCCATTTCCACCTCAAGGGGGAGATGAGAACGATTCCCGAGACCTTCGAAGTCTCTATCGGAGGTTTAGCCAAGCCGCAGTACCATCGGCTGCACCCGGCGCCACATCCGAACTTCTTGAACGAAATCCGACAGGAGTTGGATTTCGCGTGTGAAGTTTTCCGTTCTTACTCGCTCGCGCACAAAAAAGTTGCTGCCAGGCCTCGATCAGAAAAAGAGGCATAGTCTTATTTACTTATCACTGTTATTTGAGCTTGTTTGGGCTTATCCACGCCAGTTTTCCCACCAGTTGGACCCCCGGGGTTGTGCGATGTTTGGACCCCGATATGGAAACAGTCGTGTGGCTATTGTTAGATAATTGGTCTGATCATGAGGAGGTGCTCAGTATTCACCTGCGCTCACATAGTGATGCAAATCGCAGTCGGGTGCTTCTTGGCGCGTTATTTGTTCCTTTCACGATGGACAGTGGATTCCGATTGGGTGACTGACCGTTGGGCTAATCAGCTGACAGATCACTTTTCGCGGACCCACTTCATTTTACTTGCGGAAGTATCCTAAGTAGCTCGCAAGCCTAGTGGGTGACAGTCCATAAGGTTGGAGTCATGTGCACACACACATAGACGACTTTACATAAAGAAGGTGCAGGGACCCCGACCGCTCTGTCGGGCTGCAGGCAGCGCGAATCTCCGTGACTGGCACCCTTCTACGATGTCCAGGGATCTTACGGACAGTCACCCGGTCACCCGCTGGCACGAGATTCACCTACAGGGAAATTAATACACGAGGAAAACTCGTTGAATGACAGACAGTTAGACTCGGGAACCATACCACGTATTTTAGTTGACGGTTCCACTCCCGGGCTCTGCGCGCCGCTTGCCCTTTTGCGGTGGCCTCGTGAGGCCACCATACCCTCTACCCAGTGCAATACACCTAAGCGGATGCACGAAACAAGTAAGTTTTATCCCCAATAATGGAACGTTTCGACTTTTTTGCCTCCTGTTCCGCTGGTCGACCGCTTGAAGAAAACTTGAAGTCGCGCGATGGATGATGGACCGATGGATGATGGGTGAAATTACAGGGTGAGGCATATCCGTACGGTAATCAACAGTCACACGGTTTTGCACTTCACTTTGTGTTCCTTCCAGTCAGCCCTTTGACAAACCACCGAACAGTAAGTGCTCCGTTTACATCGAGTGCACGTGAGAAGTTTGGGCTTCCCCCCCTCTTTGCAAACATCGCACCGACGTTTCCCTTCCTCGACCACAGGCTTGACATAAGACAAGACCTTGTCCAGGTAGGGTACCCCAAACAGAGGACTCAGTGCAATGCGAGTGACGAACGGCGCGAGCGGAGTCCACTCCGGCCGTTTCACGAATTCCTCTGTCTTCTTTCCCCACCCACAATGGCAAAGCGGATCCGTACCAAACTCGAGATGCGATGGAATACCCTTTTGAGAGAGATACTTGCAGCCGGTGCCATGCTGCCAACCAACACGGCACCTCTCGGTTAGCGCCGGCAACAGCTGCTTCCATACTCTCAACTCCTCCTCAGCCAATGTAATCTTCAGCAACGGGAATTCCTCGACCGCAGTGAGCGCATTAATACCTCCTGCGAGTACCAAATCCTCCAACAGCGTGAGCACAAACGCATCGGCCACTACCGAGTGGTCCGCAAGATCGAGCCGGAGTCCTGCCACGAAGATAAAGGTGTCGATGTTGCGGTCCGTGGCTCGAAGAAACCCGAATGCGTGATTTACGGCTCCCCACGCGCCGGTAAACGAGGCGAAGATGGAACGTATCGTGTGTTTGACTCCTAGAATATCGTCGAACTTCCCCTTATTCTCCACATGACGCTCCCGATCGGTGAACTCCAGGTGAAAATGCGTGAAGAGAGTGTGCAGTTGGGCCATCCCTTGAACGTCAAGACGGGGGAGTAGATCAACGTTTAAGCGAGGGAGCGACCATGGTGAGAACACTCTGCTCTTCGTCACAGCAATGGGGAACGGGACCGCCGTAAAGCTTTTGAAGTCCTCCGAGTTTTTTATTGGAACAACGACCTTCACAAGGGAAGTGTCAGAAATTCGCACCGAGGGGGGATTAATGACGGGGGAAATACCTCCAAGTACGAGGACTTTCGAGCAATGCGAAGTTTCGATCGGTCACCGGCGATGGGGAATGGGAACAATATGTCTCTTTGGATCCCGCCAAAGGCAACACGCATCCCACAACTAGTAGACTGCGAGGAGGACACTGTGGTACCATTCAGTAGTATCTCCTTCTCCCTGGTCGCAGTAAAATTAGTCCGGGTGGTAAGCGTAGAGATCTTGCGACATTCTCGATCTAAATGCACTTGGACTCGCTGCTGGGACGGAGAACTGTCAAGTAGCCCCCTTCGTTGAGGTAAAATCGGGTGATCAGGGAGGATGAATACGCTGGAGGTGTCGGTGATCTTTGTCAGGAAGAGGTGAAGCCCTATCCCTAATTTCCGTGTCCATGGGATTGTATTTGGTGTGGCACGGAGGGAAAGAGCGACAGATAAGGTTTGATTAAGAGTCCATGCTGGGGCGTTAAAAGAAACAACTAGAGGGGAATCGCCGGACAATCCCGAAGGATCTTCTTCCCAGGCAATCCAGGGGTTTCCATCCTTTGTCGTTCTTCGAACACTGCCAAAGGCTGCGGTGATCGAGGCGTATATGTTGTGTACTGCGAAGGATTTGACGTCGCAATGGAGGATCGGTGTCTCGGGTTGGACGTTGTCCGTACCTTCTAAAACCTTCAATGGACCACGAGGTACCACGAGGAGGATGGTGACGATTGGGGGAATGGTTTTCCAACCCGTAAAGAGCCCCTCTGGGCGGAGCGGCGCTCCCATGATGGATACCGTATATAATTGGTAACGGTGCAGCTGACACCAAAGGTCCTGGAGGTAATTACTCCCCATCAACAAGGACATATCGGCGTCAAGTACATCATAAAAGCGGTCCATAAGTGGCTGCCACTCGACGTTCGTTGCTGATCGAAGGATTCGGAGGAGAAGGGCGAACGATTCGCGGGTGTAGTGAGGGAGGGACGAAACGGAAGAGGCGGGCTTGGGGTTGTCTGAAACGAACATTTCAAGGTAGACGTTGAGGAGGAATTGTGCAAGTTGGTGAATGTCGAAAGAGAGGAGTGGTCGGTTGTTTTGGGTGCTAATAACGGCGGAGTCCGCTGCTGAGGGCCGCTTCCACACCAGACGTTCGTAGTACTGGCCAATCGTTTTCTTCGGCGTGCGATATACAAGTACGCCACCGTGGTCGGAGCGGGTGGTCATCCTGGATAGATAGGTGGTAGGAACGAGGTCGAAGATCAAACTGATTGTTGGGATATCACCGCAGAAATGGGATGCAAACCACTTTGTCGCGTCAGGTTCTGGGGGAGCCAGAGTTTCCGTGAAGAGAGCTGAAGAAGGACTTGTAGAAATGAGAGGAACTACGACCACGAGGAGGTTAAGCAGGCCGACCGAGTCCATGATGCTCGAGGTTTCGACCACGTTGAATCGTAAGGGCGCACCGGTCTGAACGTTATCGTAATCGCCTCCATCGAGGGTGAGAGGATTCGTAGTCCAAGGTCGGGTGAAGGTACAGGCCGCGAGGGAGCCGGAATCCAGCCGGTTACGTACTGCCGCGCAGAACGCGAGTGGGTCCCCGGAGAATAACCTAATAACTAATCCACGCGGAGATTTTCGGAGGTACGCCCAAAACGCGGCGCACCAGGCTTTGAACTGGGTTTTGGCACAATCAAAAACCGCATCAAGTGGTACAGGTTCTCCCCCAGCGTCTTCGAACGCGGTAGCGAGGTGGAATGTGGACATGGGGTCGGATTCTTGATCAACGACAAATCCTTCGCCGTGTACCGAGTAGAGGAACGTAGGGTTGAGAAGCGTCGCGCTTTCTATCTCTTGACTGTCGGTAAAAGTGGTTCCAGTGGACCAAAAGTGGAAGAACGATGCGGGCATCGTCTTGAACGCGTTGAGCCAGTAGTACCCTGCTGACCGCGTCACACCCAGGTGGGTGAGGTTGGAATACTTGTCGAGCGTCTCCTTGATGACAAGATCGACCTGCTCCAATTGATGTTTCTTGGATTCCGGGGAGTCCGAGTGGGCGACGTACAGATCCCAATGCCGGCGAAGTTCGGATAGAGTGCGAACATCACACACACGGAGGAAACTGGCATACTGGGACTGGTTCCAAGTCTCTATGGACGACGAGAGTTGGGCAAGCTTTCGACATTGGGTGCTTAGAAAGGCGCTGGAAGCCGGATCGAGGTAGAGGTGGTAAAACACGTTCCAGATCTTCGCGACATCGTCGCTGGAGGTCATATCGGCGATCATGGTGAGGAGAATGACATTCCGCGCTGCCGTCCAAGTCAGGTACACGCGTTTCGTGGCGGAAAACGGTTGGAGAACTCACCCAGGACCGCAGGTTCGTTGTCACAGCATGTAATATCAAGCTTACGCGGGACTGAACATCGTGAAACGGTGATCAGTGGGTTCAAATGAAGGGTACTCACTAGAGGCGGAACGGCAGTGGATGGTGTACAAAATATGGCGCAGGTCGTTGCAAGTCAGACACAAGATGTTTGCATCTTCCTCTAGTGGCAAGTGTGCGGTAAGGGATATGGGTGACGTGTTGCCAAATGGACGGAAAATCTTCTGTGTCCAGAGTGTAGGGTGCGCCATGAGACACTCGATGTAGTTGGGAGCCGACTAGGTGTGGATTGAGTGTGTTCGGGTTTTACGTTTGTGTTGTGCGTGCCTCGTTCACAGAGGTGGATAGTGACCGTATATAGGAGCGTTGACCAAGTATGTTACGACTCATTCTCCACCAGAGAGACTCTTTTTCTCGCTCGATTCTCGCCTCGTTTCGATTGAAACCGTAAGGCCGCATCTGCGGCAAGTGTGGGGAAAGGGCTTGGTCAACAGCGTAGTATAAGTAATTTGGGAGAATTTGTTGTACTGTATGGTATAGTGAGGATCATAAGAATGGAGAGGTCGTGGCAGCCGAGATTGAGAAAAAAAGAAGTGCCGCGTACAATGCAGATGGATAACGGAGAGAATACGTTGTGATATCGTGGATACGGATGGATGGGTTAAAGGGGATAACTGTCTAGCCCAGCCCAGAATCGCGAGACTGAAGGTGCTTGCCGTCGTCGTGAGGAATTGTAATGCGAAGGGTCCGTGTGGAATGGAATGATGCAATGATGTGGTGTTTGAATTGGCTGGTGGTTTTTTGTCGATGCTGCCGTGGTAAAGGCGGTTGGATGTTGGAGATGGAGATGGGACCGAGACTTGTCTAAGATTTGTGAGGACCGGCGAACGTTGTTCGATAGATTTTGGGCGAAACACCGTCTAAGAGATCTTTCTGTGTTTGGGCCTACCCCTGATAACCTGCTTGACCTGTGCGCTTCCGGGTGAAGGAGAGGGGTTGAGACTGCCAAGGAACTTGTCAAGGCCGAATGATTCTGCGACCCTCGTCCTGACGTCGGACCCTCGTTCGTCGCTCCGGCGGTGGGGTTGGACCGATGGCGATGCTTGCGTGGATGAGGTGGCGGAAAGCTCGGGGCTGAAAAGTCCCGAACCTGCGCGCGGGGAAGAATGCGAAGTTGTCGAGATGTCGTCGAGGATGTCAACCGCCGCCCCGGTTGTTCGATCTAAAATCGGCGACGGAAGCAAACTCCCTGGCGCAGGGGGAAATTCGTCTTCATCCTCGCTCGTCGCCGACCCAGAGCATATCGGGGCACTCTGGAGGCGGGTTGACGAGGCAAAAGGCTTCAGCAGAGCGTGGCGTCTGGATATTGGGGTGGTCGAGACGCTTTGCTTTGACGAAGATTTTTTTATGGTGGGGACCGGGTACAACACCGGCTTTTCATCCTCTGCGGGCTGAGACTGGGAATCGAAGAGGATACGGAAGGGATGAGGGTTTTTTAGGGTAGAACGATCAACGAGATGTTTGGTTGAGTAGCGTGTTGCAACCGTAGGTTTTGTTGATTGCAGCCCGTGGAAACTGTGTGGGATATGGGGAAAAGAGTTCTGATCTGGGGACATGGCGAAGATAAGGTCCTCCGAGTCTCGTTGCATGGTCGGGGGCCGGACGCGGATGGGTGAACTGGGAGGCGGTTTGGGTGCACGGCATGGGGAAGAGGTGGGGAGAGGAACCGAGATGAGGAGCGGTGCAGGAGAATTTTGGCTGCGTCGGGCGAGGATTTTTGAAGAATCTCGTTTGAGCGGCGGTGTGGACCACATTCTGTTGCGAGGATGAGGGGAGAGGTTGGAAGAACGAGGGAGGGTTTTATACCCCCCTGGGAGGTCAGGGGGAGGATTGCTCTCTACAGTCCAGGCGCTGTCCGCGCCTTTCACACGCGACCGTTCCTCGGTTCAATTCCAATAATCATAGCAATTACAAGTTCATAAAAACCTAACGTCGTGGGTCTCAAGAAGCTTTGGTGCTCGCTTCCGCAGCATCAGCAGGCGGTTCCACCACATTTGACTTGTCCCACCCCGCAAGCCTCTTTGCCTCCTCGTGTATATCATGGATGTGTTTCGTGGTCGTCGTGTAGAACGCCTGCACCTTCGAACCGAAGGGCGTGCTGAAAGCACGTACATAGTACTGCGCCACTATCGTCAGTGCCGCATGAGGATGAACAATGGGAGAAGCGCGCTTACTTCTCCAACCTTCTTAGTCACCCCCTTCTGTTCGTTGAACGACTTGGCTTGACTGATCCCGCCGCTCACGCTCGATTGGACCTTTCCAGAGATGGTCTGGTCCGGCCCGAGAGCCTTCTGTCCTAGGGTCAAATCTATCGAGTGAATGTAGTTGAGGAAGCTTTTTGAAATTCCTTGCTTTTCTATTGGATATGATAATAAGCGGACGGTCGCCGTGAGGATCGATGGAGACAGGGTGATAAACACGTACTGTCCAACTCAATAGCACGCTGCAAGATCTGATCAGAGAGCGAGTAGCCCTTCGCAAGGTACTCGGCCGCAACTGTAAAAATTGTCAATCTGGTACAAACCTTGCCATCGCAACGGGGTACACGCACTTGCTGCGCGTGGCTTGTCGGTCTGGTCGAGACTTTCCCTTGGTGTGGACGCCTGTGGCTCATCCTCATCGCTTTCAACCGTATCAGAGGTGACGGTCAGGTGAGCATCGTTGAGCGTCCCTCCATTGAGCTACGCAAAAAAATACACCGTCGGCATTGATGGTCACCCGAGAACAAACGGCGCTCACCATCAACGCAGTCTTCGCGGCCGGCGCCTTCTCAAAGTAGATTACAGCTGATCCGGTGCTCGATTTCTCGTCGAAATCGATTGAGGCGATCCTTTCGTAGTCCTGCGTCAAATAAACACTCGGAAATGAAAGTAGTTATCCTCCTCACTTTCCACAGAACCTAGAAAGGCCGGAGATGTCAACCGCGCACGGCCATGGGCGGAAGGGGCTGAGCGCACTCACGTGAAGTATTCGTGGAGCTGACTCTCCGTAGTGGACGGAGAGATGTTGGTGACCTATGAGCGTGCATGGTTAAGGGCTGGGACGTCGAGCGACGGTGACCGACATACTTTTACTGGGTAGGGTGTGGTAACAGTCATCGTGGTCGTGAGAGAAGAAGTCGATGTGGTGTCTTGTGAGCCACCCCCTCCTTATCTCTTTGCGTGCCCCCCTTTTGGATTTTGACGTCACAGGTGACCAGGCTGCGATCACTTATCGCCGGCCGAATCCGTCCCATGTCTCCCGCAAGTTATATATATTCCAGACAGTGAGCTGAAACCACACGCCGCATACAGCGTTCTCCTACAATGACCCCATTTTCGCATCTGCGACCAGTTGTCGTGTTTGTTCGGATCGATACGTGATTGAACATGAGAAAGCCTTGGGATGTCTGTCGCCAGAGTCAGCATCTCGGATCCAACCAGGCTCAAATCACAATATTCGTTCACCTGATTGCCCCGGAATCAAACGCCACCGCAGGAGTTATTACACTCCCATTTCCATCCACCGCCTTCTTGACATCCATCGTTGCGATAAAGTTTGCGATGCACAACCACAGGTTCGCCTCTGCAAAAGTTCTCCCAGGGCAGATCCTTCGCCCAAACCCCCACACCGCTTCCACGTGCTCATGTACCTGCTGGCTTGATGGGTGCAAGAACCGGTCTGGATTAAACAACTCCGGCTCGGGATACACCTCCTCGTTTCGCGTTATGGCCCTGTGTAATTAATTGGTTTGTCTCGGGCATAAACTCCTCGAGGGAAATCACCAACCAAACGTTAAAGAAAATACCCGACCCTCCAGGCAACAAGTAGCCATCGTAAATGTCGTCTTGGATCAGAAGGTGTGGGATACCTTGGTTTCTTGAGAAAGCACCGTCACCTTAAAGAACGTAATGCTTACCCAATGGCACAGGGAGACTCCACCTACCGAAAAAGGTCAACCCTGCGTTAATCGATCATCGGGTGGACATACCGTAGGACCTCTTTCAACAAACAAGTGATATACGGAAGGTTTTCTCGGTCACTCGGTTCTATCAGGCGATCTCTCCCTATCTGTTCATCGATTACCTTCTGAGCTTTCTTGTAGACATGAGGATTCAATGTCATTGCGAGCACGAAAGCCGTGAGGATGGATGTACTCTGGCGCCTTGTTTTCAGTCATCGTCTAATTTGATATAAGTCACCCTCACAGTATCGTATCCGCCTGATTGGGTTAGCATCGGGCTGGTCCAGTCGCACTAGGGGGTAACGTACCTGCGTAGATGGCCGCGGAGATGTGTTTGATATCTTCATAATCGAGGGTTTCCCCAAAGATGATTTTCCCCTCCTTCATCCCGCCAAGGAGGTCGCTGGTTAAGCTTTTATGCGTTCCGTCCGCCTGATGATCGCGGAATCAGCCGGATCCGCAAGATAACCAATCTGCGCACCATCTGAGTTTCAGTCCATTCAAGTGGTAAACTGAAAAGTTTCTCCACAATCGTCCTGGTGTGGGCAGCGTGCTTTTGATAGAACGAAAACGGCATCCACGTTGGCCAGTATTTTACTTTCCTCTCTGTTAGATCCGCGCCATGTATTGAAAAAAGAGGGAGGACTTACAAAATGGGATCAAATCACAAATCGAGGATCCTGGTCCTCCGTAACGAAAGGTCTCGAATGCTGCCTCGTGTGCAAGTTGAACGAACTTGTCGTTGACATCGCGAGGGGTATATCCATATGTTATACCCAAGATTGTGGAAGCGGCTGTGGGGTAGTGGAGGTCAACGAATCGCGAGATTTTAGGTAAGATGGTCATACAAAATCTATGCAGGAAGGTGAGATGACTGGATTAGATCACGTCCTCGAAACTCCCACCGTTTGATATGGTTCACAAAGTTCGCGGGAGTATCCCCAAGGTCGGTCAACAACGTGTATGTTGCCTGCTTCTGCAACGAGACGTATTCGTTCATGTGACGAGTACCCATAGTTTCTTGAGTGATTTTGCGGTACTTCCGAAATTTAGGCCCGCCAGACAATTGGCTGACAATAGATCCCCATCCCATCCTGCATGTCCAGATACGTGAACGGTGAACCCAGGAAACGAAGCGCACAATGATCCCACATTTCTGAAAACGTGACCAATCTCGGTCGGCTTGAATATATGCTACCACGTTTCTGGAGAAGATCTTGGGCAACAGCGAACGAGTTAAGAATGATGAAAGGTTTTCCAAAGGCGGAGGCGTAGACGATTGGACCTAGGGATGGATCACAGGTAAGGTTGGAGCCATTCACCGGAATGGTGCTCACCGTATTCTTTAGCCCACTGCTCCGCTAGGACATCGAGATCATTGGAACCCATTTGGCGTATATTCCCTATCAGAGGGTCCGGTCGTGGGCCTGGTGGGAATGGGACACTCCGCGACCGTCGCACGAGGGCGAGGGCGATACAGATTACCAGAGCACCTATCGCTGGGAAAATCGCAGACGGTATGGAAGATGTAGCGGGACTCATGAGGGTAGAGGGGGATGTAGGACCCAAAACATCTGGACCGGTTTATAAACCATCTGCAACCCTGATCACTATTGTCTGGTGAGCTAGAGAAAGATATTAACAAGAGTATTTGGGACCGACGGGTTGGTAAATTAACCCTGGTAGATAGCGGAGTGTTACAGTCTCACACTACGTTCCCCGTCTGCGCGGTTTTTGAATTGAAATGTAGCTGCAAAGGTTTGAGGGCGCGAGACTTGGCGTTTTACATAATGGTTTCGACCACATTTCGGAGGTCAGTTCGGAGACGCTGGTTACAGACTTTCCCAGAACTTGCCTAGGGCCATCTGATTGAGGTTCGCGCGCTGCGCATGTTGTACGGGCCTCCGGCCCAGTGACTGCCTTGGTGTGATTGCATCGAAATTCACAAAAGCGCTGTTCATCAGTTATGTGCTTACATAGCAATTATCATTTTCAGGGGGTATTACGCACAGAGATTGGTCGGTTAATCCCGTGGGTTGATAACTGTGCGCAGATGCTGGACGCTAGCGGCGAAAACTCGATGAGGGAGGTGTGACGCGTCTCTCAAATTGACCATTCTCCCTTTCGATCGCGACTCGCAACGTGACCACAAACGGGCGACCTGTGACTCGACCGGAATTGGATGCGGCTGCTGTATCGATATCTCTTCCCTCCGACTCGAAGATCGCTCGGGTTCGTAAGAACAATGTCGTCTCAGCAAGCAGTTCCAAGTCCGCCCCCAGCTGATGGGCCAGTATCGAACTCTAAAAGTGCAGGTGCGGTCCGCAACTTTCCCGCCAGCGGTTCTAGATGCTTATGACTCCGATCGTCAGCCAAGAAGGAGGCGAAGAGGTTAGAGAAGGAGGCAAAGCTTGCAGCCAAGACTGCTAAAGTCACCGCAAACACCAATGTTGGAGAGAAGAAGACAAAGGCCGAGAAGGAGAAGAAGCAGGCCGAGACCGTATTCGTGAATACCACCCCACCCGGCGAGAAGAAAGGTGAGTGCTAGACCCTACCCTGATAGCATTATTAAGCCAGGCTCTCCCCTTCAAAGACCTCTCCCAGCCAATGGCCAATGGTTATAATCCCGTGGCTGTTGAGTCAGCGTGGTATGACTGGTGGCAGGCCCAAGGTTTCTTCAAACCTCAAACCCTCCCGGATGGAAAGCCAAAGCACGAGGGCCTATTCTACATCCCTTTCCCTCCCCCCAACGTTACCGGGAGTCTGCACATTGGACATGCCCTGACTGTCGCGATACACGACTCATTAACCCGCTGGTGGGTCACGTGACCGCTTTCTTCCGATGTCCCACCTTACCATGATCACTCTAGGAATCGTATGCTCGGAAAGACAACACTGTTTGTTCCGGGATTTGACCACGCCGGTATTTCGACCCAGTCCGTGGTCGAAAAACGTCTGTATAAATCCTCTGGGAAGAATAGGCATGACCTCGGTCGCGAGAAATTCCTTGAGACGGTGTTAGAATGGAAAGACGAGTACGTCGCATCACATCCACACTCATGCGGTTCGTTGACCAATTATCCGCTCTGACAGCTACCAGAACCGCATCACCCGCCAATTACACCGCCTTGGGGCAAGCGCAGATTGGGACCGTGCTGCGTTTACCATGAATCCAACCCTTTCGAAAGCCGTCATCGAAACCTTTTGCCGTTTGCACGAAGAAGGGATTCTGTATCGAGCCAATAGGCTCGTAAACTGGTGTGTGAAAATGAATACCACCCTGTCCAATCTGGAGGTACGTTGTTTTTTTGTGAGGCCCCTGCTGGTTACTAAAACCTTTCAAGGTTGACCAGAAACAGTTGGCTGGGCGCACACTTCTGAATGTGCCCGGTTATGACATCAAGGAAAAATTCGAATTTGGTGTTCTTACCTCTTTCGCGTACCATATTGAGGGATCGGGTATATACCTCCAAAAAGTAGAAATTCATTCATTCACCTTCTTCACAGACGAAAAGATCATCGTTGCAACCACTCGACCTGAAACTATGCTTGGAGACACTGCAATCGCGGTCCATCCTGATGACCCTAGGTACACAGTAAGCACCCACAAACTCTTTTCCGCGTTTATTGTTCGAGCGAGTTGTAGCATCTCCATGGAAAATTCGCCACCCACCCGTTCGTTGATCGCAGAATCCCAATTATCACGGACTCTATCGTCGTCGACATGGAATTCGGCACCGGAGCTGTCAAGATTACTCCTGCGCATGATGGAAATGATTACGAAGTCGGAATCCGTCATAACCTTCCTTTCATCAACATCCTCAACGACGACGGAACACTCAATTCCAATGTTGGGGAGAGATTCAAGGTCGGCTGCGCAACATTTTATCACACGGACAGGCTTTGACTCCGCCCCAGGGTATGAAACGGTTCCATGCCAGGGTAGCCATCGTGGAAACCCTTCAGGAGGCCGGCCTTTTCGTTGATACCAAGGACAATCCTATGCAAGTTCCCATCTGCAGGTAAGTGTGCAAAGTTGATTGAGAGGGGAGGCTCGGGGGGGGGGGGGGGGGGGGGCGGGGGGGGGGCGGGGGGGG
>Ga0307515_10001396_pt1 | contig 54707 bp, 62 predicted proteins | sample 17_EM_MG_FD_194513 | JGI IMG/M metagenome (GOLD analysis project Ga0307515, IMG submission 194513) | Populus trichocarpa ectomycorrhiza microbial communities from riparian zone in the Pacific Northwest, United States - 17_EM | ecosystem: Host-associated > Plants > Roots > Unclassified | place...
ATATGAAAGTGCAAGTACGGCTGAATGCCATCAGCCCGTATCAGAGTCAACAGTCATCTCCGGCCATACGAGACATCACCGTCTCCGGCCATACAAGACATCATCATCTCCGGCCATACAAGACACCATCATCTCCGGCCATACAAGACACCGTCTCCGGCTGAGACCTGTATATGCAATAGTATGTTCAAATAGTGATGCTAGAGAAGCTTGATTGTATGTTATCTAAGAGTGCCACAAGGCCATATATATATGAGTACATGTGTGAATGCGTGCGTACGCATCTATGTATAGACTTATCAGGCCGACAGTAATCTCCGGCCATACGAGACTCATCTCTAGCCATACGAGACTCATCTCTAGCCATACGAGACTCATCTCTGGCCATACGAGACTCATCTCTGGCCACAGAAGACAGAGACCTATCGTGCAATACTCCCCCTCTTGCTATACACCGTGGAGCAAGAAAACAGATAAGAAGAGATGAAACAAACAAACAAACAAACAAAGTGATTCCCATAGTAGCCTCCTTAAAACCCTGCGAGAGTGAGCAGGGAAAGAGTACTACCGTAGCCTGAGGATGGCCATCCATAGAGAAACAAGGAAATCTGCGTGCCCAAAAGAAAAGTGAAACAACCTTAAGTCCAACCTTAAATCTAACCTTAAATCGACCTCTATTACCATACCCCCATCGCCTTTGTGAATTTCTTGTGCTTGTCCTTCGTCAAGGCCTTGGTTAGTATGTCTGCCACGTTCTCGTTTGTGTGCATGTAGGAGTAGTCAACTATCTTCTGGGCATGGAGATCTCGACTATTGAGATAGCAAACATCGATATGCTTCGTGCGAGCCTTTATGATCCCAGTTGTGATATGACTAAGTGCGCGCTGATTGTCGCAATTGATCGGGAGCGGAGATGCATCTTTGCCGTGTATATCTCGGTGGAGCTGGAGTAGCCACTTAGCTTCACGGGAGCCCTCGGAACAAGCGATGTATTCGGCTTCAATGGTTGACATGGCGATGAGATCTTGCTCTCGTGACTGCCACGAGACAGCTCCGTTGCGGGGAAAGAAGACGTGATCACATTAAGATTTGCGGTCGGCACTATCATTGGCCCAATCCGAGTCCGTGTAGCCAGTGAGTTGATCATTGCTGCCAGTGCTGCTGCTGCTAAAATGCAGTCGAAAGTCGGCAGTGGATTTTAGATACTGGAGAACTCTTTTGGCGGTGGTGAGATGGCTGGTGAAAGGACGGGAATTGTATCAGCAAAGTGCAGCGACTGCAAATGAGATATCAGGCCGAGTTGCAAGTGCCGCATACATCAATGAGCCGACAATTACCTGGTAGCCTTTGATATCTTGTAGTTCTTTCTCCCCCCAATCCTTGGCCAGATCTAGCTTTACATTAGGATCCATTGGAGTTGATGCACGGTGAGCATTCTGCATATTGAATCGTTTGAGAATCGTGGTGATCAAGGCCTTCTGGCCAAGACTGATCATGGTGCCGGTGCAGGTATCGTTTTCTTTGCAGTGGATTTCGATGCCCAGGAATTGGCGTGCCGGGCCGAGATTGGTGATCTTGTATTTTTCCGAGAGCCTAGCCTTGAATTCGATCGCAGCTTTGTTAGCGTCTTCCGGGTACAACATCGAGATCTCGTCGACATACACAAGCATCAGAATACCATCGCTGCGGAATTAGAGGTTGGGGTCAGGCAGGGATTGTTTGAACTCGAGAGGGAGCAAGAAGGTGTTAATATCGTTGTGCCAAAGTCGTAGTGCTTGTTTGAGGCCGTGAAGTGCTTTCTTTAGTCGAACAACAATTGTAGGTGGGTTGAGGCCTTCCGGCCAGCCTGCGGGCAGCGTCATATCAATATCATCGTCATCGACCTCAGGATTGAGATGTACAGTGACCACATCCAAATGATCAATGTTCCAGCCATGCTTTCCGACCAGGGATATGAGATATCAAAAAGTGGTCAGTTCTCCGACAGGGGCATAAGTTTCTCCGAAGTCCGTTTGTTCATAGCCTTTAATGACTAGGCATGCTTTGAATCGTATGGTGCCGTCAGGATTGTGTTTCGTCTTGTAGACCCATTTGGAGCCAATTGGCTTGACTCGCAATTGCCTTGCTTCCAGGGAGTTGACAGTTGTGAATTTGATATTGAGCAGAATTGATGTGCATTCCTCTTCCATTGCTCGTTTCCAGTGGTTTCGTTGTGGGTTGTCCATGGCCTCCGCCTATGTGAATGGATCGCTGTTGATGGATGTTGATGCGAGAGCCTTTGCCCTGATGATTAGTGCATTTGTGGAGATCTTGACCTGACCTCTTGTGATACGATTTGTGCGTGGTGGTGGTTGGCATAATTGCTTGGTCATGGCCACTGTTCGGCAGGATTTGTCATTTTCGCGGCGGAGATGTCGATTGTGGACGACGGTTTCTCTGGACACCAGTGGTGAATCCTCCTCGTCAGGAAGACGTGCTCTCACACCTGGACTTTCAGGGAAACTTCGACGGTTGTCAGCGTCGGGCAGATTGTGATCTGTATCATCGTCAGTACAGTCATGATGACCACTTCCGTGGCCTTCACCTGTTCAACTGTTTCCTGCGTGGTCATGGAGAAGTCCATCTCCATCCGTTTCATTGTCTTGTGCTTGGAGAAGTCCATCTCCACTGTCGATTTCCTCGATATATTCCATCTCTTCTGGTAGCTCAAAGATGTCTGTGTGGTCTATGGGTAGACATGAAGTGCGGGTATTCCTCTCCTCATCGAAAATGTCATTTGACTGTGATCTTACTATTTGGAATGCCACGTCCCATATCCACCAAAGTGTAGTCGAATCGTGCATGTAACCGACCATCATACATAGCTTGTATCTTGGGCTGAATTTTCCATGGCAGAGCGGCTCGGGGATAAGTCGACTGGCGTAGCAGCCGAATCGCTGAAGGTGGTGGAGAGGAGCTTTGTACGAGATTTCATTGCCATCATTGTCGTCAGAGGGCTTGCCAAATGCTTGCAGCATCTCGTATGGAGTTGGATATGGTGCCTGATAGCCGTCGCGGTTGTCTCTTTTCGTTAGGCCTTCATTTGGGGTTCGCTGGCGGAGGTAGACTGCGGTATTGACTGCTTCTCCCCAACAGACAAGTGGCACCTGGGAGTCAATCATCATGGATCGTGCTTTCTCGGTGATGGTCTGGATCATGCGTTCGGCAACCCCATCCTTATGGTGAGTGTAGGGAGGAGATGGTTCGTATGTTGTGCCACGAGTGGCGAGCATCAGTCGGAAGATTTTGTTGTCATATTCTCCGCGGCCATTATCGCACTGAAATTGCTTCACGTCGTATCCCATGGAGTCAACTTGGGCCTGAAATGATTGGTAGGCTGAGGTGCATGTCTTGGACTTTTTATATGGAAGGACCCTAACAGAGGTGTAGCGTGTGTAATCGTTGATGAATAGGATATAGTAGCGATGGCTGGCAGAGGTGGGCGTGGAGAATGGTCCACACACATCTGAATGTACGAGTTCAAATGGCTTTGTAGTGCGCTTGGTCTTGAGTTTGATGATCTTCTGCTTGTGCTTGGTCTGGATGCATGTGGTGCACATTGAGTCGTCTTTTGTATATCCATCAATTAGAGATTGTAGGGCAGTAGGATTAATGTGGACTAGACGGCGATGCCACAGTCGTGATTCTAAGATTGTGAGAGGCTTCCGAGTTGTCTGTGTGAGAGGTACGGTGGTAGGTGGACTTTGAGGTACGGTGCTGGCTGCACTTGGAGAGGCAGTGTGGAGTGAGCTTGTAGTAGTAGACTCGGTGGAGTGCGCGATTGATGGTACAGTGATATGTACGCTCGATGATGGTACGGTGGTATGTGCGCTTGATGATGGTACGGTGGTATGTGCGCTCGATGATGGTGCAGTGATGTGTGTGCTCGATGATGGTCTTTTTCTCTTCTTCTTTCTCGAAGTGGACTTCGTAGACATGCTTGGTACTATCGAAATGAGTGCAGTTGCGGGAGATATGATATAGAGATCATTGACCCGATTGCCTGTAATGGTGATTGATGGAGATGATATGGAGCACTTGCCGCATCCAAATGTGGATGTGTACCCGGCTGAGTCCAATGGATTGATGGAGAGAAGCGAGAGCCGGAACGTAGGCGTGTAGAGAGCATTGACTTCATACTCCTGTGAAACGTTAACAAGTCCATGATGGCTTGTTGTGACGTTGTTATCATCTCCGAGCTCAATGACTATTGGCTGACGAAGTTTGTTTATTGAGTTGAATCTGGTGCGGTCATTGCACATATGGTGAGATGCTCCGGAATGGATGACCCATGCAGCTGGAGCAAAGGCTGGGGTGAGAGCAGTCGCGTCGTTGGCCAGTCAGATTAGGTCGCGATCTCCAGTTGTGGCTAGTGTTGCAGTGCCCTTGTTGACTTTGTTGGGTTGATCCCGGGCACATTTGAAGTGGATGCAGTCAGACTTGAAGTGTCCTGAGAGACCGTAGTGGTAGCAAGTACGTTTGTCGTTCCTGGAGGTGTTTGTACCGCCGGGGTTTGGGTCGTTTTCAGCGTGCTTTCTCTTTCCGCATGCTTCAGTGGTATGATTGTCCATTTTGCAGTATGTCCATTTGTGCTTCTGGCGTCCGTTTCCTCGTCCACCTACGCGTCCGCCACCTCATCCGCCATGGCCACGATTTCCGCCACAGGAGTGTAGGGCCGCTCCGGTGGATGCATCTCCGATTTCTTTGGGTAGGGTCGTTCACTTGGCGTATTCGTGGATCGCATCCATACACTACTGGGCTGTGGGAGCGGGGATCTGTTGTTCAAGAAATTGGATGGTCGTTTCATATGAATTAGATAGGGTAGTGATGATATGTGTTTTCATGGCATCATCGGTGATATTTTCGGTGGTGCCGATCAACTTCTTGCGGAAGGCGATTAGCTTGGTAAAGTACTGGGTGACCGTTTCGTCTGGCAATGGTCGAGAGGCAGTGAACATCCGCAGGTCCTGAGTGCGGCCGAGTTTCGTTGAGGCATTGTCAAGTCGGTCCCTAAGTGCTTCCCATATTTCCACAGGGTCGTCAATATCGTTGATGAGTCGAAGGAGTTCGTTGCAGCATCCGAGGTGTATTTGTGCTAGTGCGTTATTGGCTCGGTCATGCCAGCTTTCTTGTAGAAGGCGTAGGGCGACGCCGTTGCCGACAGGGAGGAGTTCGACACCGGTGACGATATTGTAGGCTTTCTTGGCAATGAGGACTCGGCGAATCGTTTACTTCCAGACAGGGTAGTTTTCCTCGGTCAGCTTGGGCACATTGCCATGATCGGTCTTGAATGTTTTGTTTGACATGTTTTTAGAGTGGAGGAGGTTAGGAAGATGACGATGTTAAGTGATGGATGGTGATAGTGTTGCGGCTGATGAGCAGGGATGGTTGTGAGTGGGTTAGGGGTTTTGAGGCTCTTAATTGTAAGATATAAATGGAGGATTTTTAGTAAAGATTGTAGTGGGCGCCGGGCTCATAACCTGTGCAAATAGTGATGCTAGAGAAGCTAGATTGTATGTTATCTAAGAGTGCCACAAGGCCGTATATGTATGAGTACAAGTGTGAATGCGTGCGTACGCATCTATGTATTGACTTATCAGGCCGACAGTAATCTCTGGCCGTATGAGACTCATCTCTAGCCATATGAGACTCACCTCTAGCCATACGAGACTCATCTCTGGCCATACGGGACTCATCTCTGGCCATACGAGACTCATCTCTGGCCACAGAAGACAGAGACCTATCATGCAATATAGTATGTTGAAAAGTGAACTTATTGATCTATCTAGAAGAGACACAAAGACCGTATATGTACAATCTACCATATGCGTACTAATATGCACTGCCTGATATGAGACGCATAACCCTGGTCCTGATGCATATCCTCATAGAGTCACAAGTCTACATTCTCATACAAGACTTCAGACGATGCTGAGATTCACATGCAACACTCCCCCCTCTTGCTACGCTCCGTGGAGCAAGAAAACATACTTGTGATTCCAATTGTAGCCTCCTTAGAACCCTGCGTGAGCAGGGAAAGAGTACTACCGTAGCCTGAGGATGGCCATCCATATAAACAAAGAAAATCCGTATTCCCAAAAGAAAACCTTAAATCAAACCTCAAATTGACCTCCATTACCATAGACCCATCGCTTTTGTAAACTTCATATGCTTATACTTAGTAAGCGTCTTTGTGAATATATCTGCCACATTTTCGTCCGTGTGTACGTAGGAGTAGTTGACTATTCTGGTTTTGTGCAGATCTCAACTTTTGTGGTAACAAACGTCGATGTGCTTGGTGCGAGCCTTTATGATTCCCGTGGTGATGAGAGTGAGAGCTCCCTGATTGTCGCAGTCCATTGGCAGCGGTGGTAAGTCTTTGCCGTGAATGTCTTTCTGTAATTGGAGTAACGATTTCGCATCTCTGGAGGCCCCTGAACAGGCGATAAATTCGGCCTTGAGAGTTGACATAGTGACGAGGCCTTGCTTCCGAGACTGCCACGAGACTGCTCCACCATTGTTGGCGAGGAACACATGGCCTCCCTGGGATTTGCGGTCCACGCTGTCATTGGCCCAATCGGAATCTGAGTATCTTACGAGGCTATTGTCGATGCCGATGCCGATGCCGATGCTGATGCCGATGCCGATGCCATCGCCGTTGAAATGAAGTCGGAAATCAGCTGTAGATTTGGGATACTGAAGAACTCTCTTGGCAGCAGTCATATGGCTGGTGAATGGCCGCGAATTGTCACGAGAAAGAGCAGCAACTGCACTTGAGATATCTGGCCGCGTTGCAAGTGCTGCATACATTAGTGATCCCATGACTGCTCGATTGTCTGTGATATCTTCCTGTTCCAGTTCCTTCTCCCCCCAATCCTTGGCCAAGTCCAACTTTACATTGGGATCCATGGGCGTCGAGGCACCATGAGTATGCTTCATGCCGAATCGTCTGAGAATTGTGGCGATATGGGTGTTCTGACCGAGACTGATTCCGGTATCATCGCGGTAGATTTTGATGCCGAAGTATAAGCTTGCTGGCCCAAGGTTCGTGATCTTGTACTTCTCTGAGAGTTTCGCTTTGACTTCGATCGCGGCTTTGGTAGCAGCCTCCAGATATGACATGGAGATATCGTCGACATACAGAAGTATCAGAATACCTTCGCTGCGGAGATAGAGATTGGGATCGGCTGCGGACTGAGTGAACCCAAGAGAGCGTAGACAAGCATTGATATTGTTGTGCCATAGCTGTGGAGCTTGTTTAAGACCATAGAGAGCTTTCCTGAGTCTGACGACGATCTTTGGCGCATTGGAGCCTTCTGGCCATCCTTCTGGTAGAGTCATGTAGATATCGTCATCATCGATTTCAGGATTTAGGAAGGCGGTTACTACATCTTAATGGTCCATATTCCAGCCGGTTCCGTATTTCCCGATGAGAGAGATGAGATACCCGGATGTAGTTAGCTTCCCAATGGGGGCATAAGTCTCACCAAAGTCCGTCTGCTCGTATCCCTTTATCACTAGCCGTGCTTTGTACTGTGTGGACCTCTCAGGATTGTGTTCAGTCTTATAAACCCACTTAGAGCCATTCGGCTTAACTTGCAGTTGCCATGCTTCCTGGGAGCGGTGAGCGGAGAAGGTGTTATTGAGCAGGATCGATATGCTTTCTTCCTCCATGGCTCTTTTCCAGTGATCTTGTTGAGGGCTTTCCATAGCTTCCGCGTAGGTATATGGATCACCAGTGGCTGCGGATGCCATTAATGCTTCTGCGGAGGGTTTACCTTGACTTCTTGTGACATGACTCCCTAACTGCGGAGCTGGCAGTGCTTGGCTTGATTTCTTGATTGCTGCTGCCGAGCGCCGGGCAGTCTGATCCTCTCTGCAGAGTTGCCGGCTGTGGGCAATGTTTTCTGCATCTGCAGCCGAACGCTGGGCAGTCTGATCCTCTCGGCGGAGGCGCCGGCTGTGGGCGTTTTCTGCTTCCTCGTCAAGAGCTTCATCCATGCGAGATGTGGATCTCTTACCTATCTGCATAGGTCGACCATCTTGTCCTCGGAGAGGCTCATCTCCGGTATCTATTTCGTCGACATATTCCTCATCTTCTGGTAATCCAAATATGTCGATCTCATTGCTTCCATCCCGACACGACATGTGTGCATTTCTTTCTTCGTCGAAGACCACTTCTGATTGGGCTTTCACCTTCTGGAAGTCGGGATCCCATATCCTCCACAATGTCTTTGAGTCGTGTGTGTAGCCTACCATCATGCAGGGCTTTGACCTTGGGCCGAACTTGACCTGGCGGCGTTGAACTTCGGGAATGAGTCTACTGGCATAGCATCCGAATCGACGTAGAGTGTGGAGAGAGGCTTGATACGATATTTGGTTGCCGTCAGCATCATGTGTCGGTTTGCCAAAACCATGCAGCAACTCATATGGCATTTCGTATAGTGCTTTGTAGCCATCGCAGTCATTTCTTTTCAGGCCTTCATTTGGTGATCTTTGATGGAGATAGACTGCAGTATTAACTGCTTCTCCCCAGAACTGAATGGAAGCCTGAGAGTCAATCATCATCGCCCGAGCCTTTTCAGTATTTGTGCAGATCATTTGTTCGCCAACACTGTTCTTATGGTCAGCGTATGCAGGGCATGGCTCGTATGTGGTACCGCGGGCCGCGAGGACATACCAGAAGGTCTTATTGTCGTATTCTACCCGTCCATTATCGCGCTGGAATCGCTTGATCTCGTATCCCATTGAGTCTACTCGGGCCTGAAATGACTGGTAGGCGGAGGTGCAGGTCTCAGCTGTCTTATTTGGGAGCAGCCATATGGATGTGTATCTCATGTAGTCGTCGATGAATAGTATATTGTATCAATGGTCTCCCAAGGTCGGTGTAGAGAAGGGACCGCACACATCTGAATGTACAAGCTCAAAAGGCTTCGTAGTGTGCTTGACTGGCACTCCAATGAACCTTTGCTTGTGGTTTGCTTGGATGCAGACTGTGCACATTAAATCATCATTTGTATATCCACCAATCAGAGTTTTCATGGTGGTAGGGTTCATATGGGCTAGTCGTTGGTGCCATAGTCTTGACTTTAGAATAGAGGAAGTAGGTGGATTTGTAGATGCGATCGTAGGTGTCTCTGAAGACCCGATTGTAGGTTTAGTCGTAGGTTCTGTGCTTAGTGAGCTTTCTCTCTGTCTCTTTCTCCCATTTCAATAGTCGATGAAAGGAGTGCGGTCGCAGGGACTATGATATATATGCCATTGATTAATTTTCCAGCGAGAGTGCAGGAAGATGGCAAAGTTATGGAGCATTTTCGGTCGAGAAATATAGTCGTATTCCCGCCCAAATCCTGTTGATTGATCGATAGAAGGGAAAGCCAAAATGTAGAAGTATGTAGGGCTTCGACTTGATAGCCCTGTATGTTGACGAAGCCATAATGCGTCGCGGTGACTGAGTTGTTGTCTCCGAGTTTGATTACTATAGGAAGTGAGAGCTTTTTGAACGTTGAGAAGCTACTGCGGTCAGTGCACATGTGGTGTGATGCTCCGGAATCAATGACCCATTTCGAGGGGGCGGCCGTGGCCGCGGCAAGCGCACAAGCGGATTGTCAGAAGGGGTCGCAGTCTCCGGTTGTTGCGAGAGCTGCTGTAGCAGTGGCTTTCTTCACTTTCCACCACGCCCACGGCCTCGGCCACCGTAGCCGCCATGTTGAGAGAAAAGAGCGGCTCCCGTGGATGCATCTCCAAGTTCTTTGGTGAGGCTGGCTGTAGTGTCTTCCTCTAGGAGATCATGCATAGCTTCTTCGGGTGTAGGTAAGGGCCATCTATGCTTTAGGACCATTAATATCACCTCATACTGAGATGGCAGTGATGTGAATATTTGTGTGCGGAAATCTCGATCGGTAATTGCGTCGTCTGTATAGTCTAGTTGTATGTGGTAGTTACTGAGCTTGGTGAAGTATGTTTTAAGTGGTTCGTCCTCCTTAGGTCGCCAAACACGGAACTGGCGAAGAATGTCCTGTCTGCCGATATAAGATCTGGCGGTGTCCAGGCTGGTTTCTAGTACATTCCACATCTCGTGAGGATTTCTTATACCTTTGACAATGCACTGTACTTCGGGGGAACACGATAGTCTGATTGTAGATGTAGCCTCGGCTTCCTTAGCTTTCCAAACATCATAGTTGCCATCGTGGTTGAGATTGAGGGGCCGCGGCTCAGGATCATCTCCAGTGATGATTGCATGTGCTCCCATGGCTGTCAGGACGGGTATCATGTCGTCTCTCCATTGGACGTAGTTGGCGTGAGTGAGCTTAGGGATGTCGCCCCACTTGGTTTTGTTGAAGGTAGGTTCGGAGGAAGTCATCGTGAGATTGTGGAGATGGTGTTGAGTTTTAGTGCTATTATGTGGCTGTTGCTACGGCAACGAGGTTTAGGGTTCTTGAGGCTCTTTTTGGAGATCGTGATAGAGATCGTGAGGTTTTTTTTAGATAGTAGCACTTTCCGGGCTCATAACCTGTTGAAAAGTGAACTTATTGATCTATCTAGAAGAGAAACAAAGACCGTATATGTACAATCTACCATATGCGTACGTGTATGCACTGCCTGATATGAGATGCATAACCCTGGTCCTGATGCATATCCTCATACAGTCACAAGTCTACATTCTCATACAAGACTTCAGACGATGCTGAGACTTCAGACGATGCTGAGACTCACATGCAACATAGTAATCACATCTTCGGCCGAGTGATAGAAAGTGATCATGTGCACATTTAAGGCCCTCACCTGTGGGTCAAGGACATGCCATGGCATAGATAAAAAAACTCAGTCGGTATAATAGACCAGAAAGTTTCGGCTCAAGTAACGAAACAGTGTATCTATGCCAATAAACACCGGACGCCGATATTAGGACTGCAACATGGGTTTACGGTCTCAACTCTAGCTCGAGGCACTATCGCAACCTACTGAAATGTTTTCATGAGTCAGAGTTAATATGACAGTTGATTGCCAGTTTTTAATGAAGGAGGCGGAAAAGGTGTAGACACAATACAGAAGAGAATTGTAATGTGAGTGATATGCATGAGGTCAAAATCATACGGAGAGTGATTAAGGAGATAAGATAGAATATGGTACTATCTAGGCGTTAAACTTTAGTTGCTTGGCTCTCATCGTCGGGGAGCATCTATATTTTCTCCACAAATCATATCCTCCAGTTAACAAGAACCCTGTGTAATTATAGATTAATAATATGTATACCTAAGATGACAGCCAGAGATGTGTACCATAGAGCTTCGGTTAATCAGTTATATGCTTTCATGGTGGTGTCCAGGGAGAATGATATTGCATGCCAGGACCCATTGCAGCCTTGATCCGGTTAAGTACCGAATCATACAATGTTATAACTATTATTTCTGTACAGCAGATACTAGGGACACAGGGAATTGGAATCACCAATGTTGACTCGTTGTTGAAATCCGAGTGACTGTTACTTTGGATGGTTCGGTGACTTCTTAAATGACTTGACATGACTCTCGAGGGCATAAGGCCCATATATGTACAAACTCCCATATGCGTACGCGTATGCACTATCTTACATGAGACACATCACTCTGATCCTGCTGCAGGCCATGCATATCCTCAAACAAAGCCTCCATCTTCATACAAACCATCAAACGGAGGCTGAGACTCACGTTCCAGGTATATATGCAACAGTAACAAAGGGCGGCAAAGAATAGCCAAGGTATCCCTATGGCAGAAAGAAGCCGTGAGACATGCCTTTATAATCATGAGAATGCATCATAAAGGCGTTTAAAATGGCGTCAAACGGGCGTCACATCACGTTCATATAAAGGCATATAAAAAGGTATCTTAAGGCATCATATCATGGAGATTCCCGATTCCATACTATAAAAGCACACATCATGTCCTGCCTTTGCAGCTTCGCTCCCCGACCCCTCTCTTTGTCGTTCTGCACTCATCCTGTTAGTGATAATGCAGCGTAGATAAGGGTTATAAGGAGAGATAACTCTGAAGTTATACATATCACCGATATAATGCTCTAGAGAACTCTTTGTCTGGTGTGGTCGACTAAGGAGAGATCAGTAAAGAGAGACAGATTGACGTTGAAACATCTGTCTATAAAAGCTAAAAGAGGCTGCATGAGCGACGGCAGACTTGGATGACGAGATGGTGGTAAGAGGGTGGCGGCAGTGTTCCTAACCGATTAGATCGACCGCCGAGCAATCTACAAATCCGTAGTTCAGTCAGATCCGGTCAGACTTTTGAAAAGCCGCCCTTGGCATAAACCGGTTAGATGAAGAGTCAAGAAGCGCAGATATCTGCAGATGATGGTGGATTCTGGCTTGGCAAAGATGTCTGTGGATATCCGTGAATATTTGCGCTAGTTATAGATATTTGCGGCCCTCTACAGTAGCTGAGGTTATCAAAGGCGGCAGGTAGAGAATTTTTTGTCTGCATTGCAGAAGGGCCAGGAGTAGTTCTCTTATTACTTTTCATCTATCTTTCTTTATGTTGCCAGTACAATAATGAAATCTTGTGATATGAGGCTGTGGGAAAACCCCTGCTTTGGCTGCAATCTGTAGATATCTACAGTCCAGTCAGATACATAGCGGCAGATTAATAGACCGGCCAGATGTAATTTCTACAAGCCGCCCTTGGTATAGACCGGCCTGGCCGATGTCATATCTGACCGGACTACCGGTTAGGTTCACTGGGTGGCGGTGATCATGTAGTAGATGATGGACAGGTATGAAACAATATGGACGCAGTCATGATAAAACATAAAATTACTGGGGTGACGCATTTTAGACGCCATTATATCCATTTAGACGCCTTTAAAGATGTATTTCACGTTCTCCTTCTACCATAGGGCATACAACCGAACACTTTGTGTTTCTGTATATGTTCCGTCCGGTTGACGAACCCGCCAGTTCGCGAACTTTTTGCCCAATTCACAAACTGTTTGCCCTGTTCGCAAACTGGAGATAAGCTGGCGAACTGGCCATTTTTGCCGAACTCAACGCATATTTCCAGTGAAATGCTTGTCTAAAATGGCTCTCCGTGTCCTTCCCAAATCTTCTTATCGCTTCTAAGCTCATTTTGAGTATATTGTTGAAATATGGAAGGGGAGAACCGTGTGAATAGACTTAAGATACAGAGACTGGAGAGCAGGAGAAAGACTCGAGATATATACAAGGTAGTTGGGTGCCTTATGCCCTACCGGCTGTCATCAGCTCAGCTGAAACTCAGCTGGGTCAGGTTCATGCAACATATATGACTGAGGAAGAAAAAAAATCTGCACACAAGAGCACTCTGAATAACATTTCCTATGTGCCTGTCGAACTTTTTGTCCTTCCCTCATCCTTCACCGTCACCTTTGCATTTTAACTCTTACCAAATTCTCCTTGTGGTCTTAGACTTCTATTAGTGCAGATTGCTATGATATAAGTGTGGAACAGAGTACACAAGAAACCAGGGTGAAATGATTATATTACAGAGGCAGTTATAGTTACAACTTCGAGTTAATTCACCTCATACCTTAAGAGGTTTACCATATAGGCCATCTAGTTTGCAAACTAGCCACTAGTTCGCGAACCGGCATGGTTCGTCAACCGGACGGAACATATATATCTTGAACCTAGAGAAGCTTCGAAGAAATACTGGAGATGTCGCCCCCGGATACTGGTTAGATCCAACATCACTCATTGGCAGCGGAGAGTTTGTGGGGAGAAAGCCTCCATTAGGCACCCGGGTGGGTTGGCTGTGTCCTGGTAGAATTAACGTCGGGCCGGTGGTATTTGACCAGTGCAGGTGAAAAGGTCACTAACAGGGTGTTGTACGTCGTTGGTAACTATCACTTCATCTCCGCTTGCTTTCGGGCTTGCTTCGACATTTTGCATCCTAAACACAGCCGAAAGTACAGGCCCAGCCTAATTCCCTCACTTTCACACCTATTAATTACAATATCGCTTGCCTCCCGTTGGATTATGCGGCTACGCAGTTTAGCAGGACTTAGTACAAACTTAAGTACTCACCTTAATGGCCATGTTACCGACAAAGCAACCAATCATACGGTCAACCCTTATAACCCTGATTCCCACAAGCAGTCACAGGCTTGTGTCGCTGGTGATGAAGGGTAGTGGAAGGGGATCTTCCTCACCTAGCCAGACCAATAAGGGGGAGGGGAGGTGATAGACACTGTCATACTCTAAGTAGAGTAAATACAAGATACGGTAGCGGCTTCGCCGCCTTTTGGGGTGGGTCCCATCTCACGCCCGCCCAGCCCGGAGTTATCATCTCTAGCCGACACCCGAGCCGGCTCATCTGCATGCTCCCAGGTGTACTTGGCTCCAACCTGCTCTAAAAATTTAAAATTGGTAAGTTTATGGTCTTAAAATGTTTATATCCTCTTAATTCGCTTTCTGTCACTTACAATTACGCTTCGTAAGTACGCTTTCCTGCAATTGCAAATGTGCCTCCTAAGTGTGCAGTTTAATTTTGCTTCCGTTTTACAATATTGATAATAGTTACAGTACAGCTGTACTGATAATACGTTTATCCACAACCACTCACTCACTCAATATTGGGGATATCGTAAATCTGAGTCTTTGAGGAATAAGAGGAAATAGTTATGCACATTCCGTGCATAGAACACTATATAATCGGAAACAAAGTTGTGGACCGGCGATTTTGGATTCGAATTCAAGCTTAGTTTGATTTTAGGCATTTGCCACAATCTGCCACAATCTGCCACAGCAAGAAGATACGTACTACCTGTCAACCAATGGGAATGCTTCGACCTGACAACCATGTGTATAACTATTACTAGCATCGGTGGCGGCTTTGCCGCCCCCAGGATTCGAAACGTTGAGCATGGTGGACTTGTTACGATATCAGGCAGATCACCTAGACTTCTGCTGTGTATCTTGATTTGGTGCTGCTGTGTATCTGCCGCTGTGTATCTGCCGCTGTGTATCCGCCGTTGTGTATCCGCCACTTTGTATCTGCCACTGTGTCTACTGTGTTGTATATCCACTACTGTATCTGCTGCTGTTCATCTACCACTGTGTATCCGCTGCTGTGAATCTGCTGCCGTGTATCCGCCGCCGTGCATATAGTGCTGTGTATCATGAACTACTTCTGTATATCTGCCGCTGTGAATATGTATCCTGACCTGGTACTGTATATCTGTCACTGTATATATATCTGCCATGGTGTATCTGCCACTGTGTCTGCTGTGTTGTATATCTGCCATTGTTTTTGCTGTTGTATATCTACCGCTGTGTATCCGCCCCTGTGTATCTGCCCCTGTGAATGTGTATCTTGATCCGGTACTGTATATGGTAGAGTGGCGCCGGCAGTGGCGAATGGCGGGTGGCGAGTGAAAATTTGTGAATGAGTCAACACAAATGACTCAGTGCATGAGCAAGCACTCTCCAATCCTTTCTAGCAGGTTCGATGGCATTCTAAGAACTTGTAGGTCTTCGGGATAAATCCTGAGTCAACATGTGGATATCCACCACTGTACCCGCCACTGTATCTGCCACTGCCACACGCGCCACGTGGCAAGTTCACCCGACCAATGAGAATGCTTCGAGCAGACAAACCAAGTATATAACTATTAGACAATATTAGAACAATATGATTACACACACACATAGGTTTGTGTCACTGATTCCTATCAAGCTCTTAGCCCTTCCAGCTTCATCTCCGCTACTATCCCCTCTACGCCATATCCTCCTACTATCGTTGCCTTTATTAATTTTATTCCGGAAACACCCTGTCTCCTGATCTGACTAACCATCTTATCACCAGGATTAGTGGCGGTGTCGAATACTGGCATCTGAGTACAGGTTCGATTACATTACATTCGATTTTTCATCTTTGCTAACCATTCTGATGTTCAGGAAACAGGCAATGTGCTTGAATTGTGTTGGTAGTGCTTTCCGCTACATTATTGATACTAGATAGTGCCTTACGTTATCATCCTGCTAGCCTAGTGCTCGATGGTATATCAGGAGTGCAGAATCTTTCAATCCATGCTATCGCGGATCACTTGAGAGCAGAGTCTATGGATATGGAGAGTCACCACTGAGCAGCGGGTCAATATATATTAGGCGGTATATGGAGAGCGGTGGGTCTACGCAGAGCAACTGGCCTATTGGGAGGAGCAGCGGATTATCGACAGCAGATGGTCTACTGAGTACACAATGGTCTAGGGCAAGCACCAGGGTCATTTGAGAGTATCAGGAGACTACGAATGGTAGTGGAGATTATCGAGAGTAGCGGTAAATTTATCAAGCATTAGTAAGTCTGGTACTCTAAATCTCTCTACCCGGGGCTAACAGCATCGAGACTTTTAGTTTTCTGGGGGTGTGGCAGGAGGTTATGGAGGCTTATTGTTTAACCCGGGGCAGATTTCATAGACAGGAGGCGTTCTATTAGTACCCGGGGTGGCCCTCACCATGTGCCGTGGTCCTACGGTGGAAGGGATAGTCCAAAATAGGCTGTCATAGTGTACTGGAGTCTTTTCGGGAGGACCTACACCGCCAAAACACTGATAGATGGGGCGCTACTAACCGGCTTAAGTGCAAAAAATATCCTGGAGTCACGGTGTTCCGGAGATTCTCCGTTCTTTCCCGGGATTCTCTTTGAAACGTTAAGTCTTTCTTGTCTTTTCTCTATACCAGACTCTAGTCTATACACACACAGTTCTCTATATTGCAACAGTTGTTGCCAAGTCGTAAGCCGAGTATGATAAAGTGAGTGCATGCTCCCTGTTGATGCGGCGATATCACTTCCGGTCAGTTACATGTGATACCTGAAAATGCTGTAGCAGCTGTGGAAGATCCACCTCCACTCGATACTCTCGGCCTGAGAGGCGGAAAAATGTGAAAAGCCTTTCGTGGCATTCGGACACCCTACGCCGGGATGCCTTATTGGCGTGTGGTTTATCGAAAACAGGAAAAACGATGCAAAACAGCTCAAGCGCTCAGCATCTTCAGACTTGTGTTTCGATTCGATTGAATCAGAGCCCTGGATCTGCTGTCATTTACGAAAAAAGTCCATACAAATCCGACTCGCTTGTGAATGATTCCATGCATATGTAACCCGGAAAAGTGTGTGGGACAGCCAACAGCGGTGATGTGAGCAGAGGATTTGCAATCCTAAGGTAAGAGAAGATGTACATTATGGAGTGCCTGCAGTTGTTTGTAACCATCATGTGTGTTTGACCTTCCGCATGCACTTGAAGTGATCGTGATGTCTTTTGTGTATATGAAAGAGATATCATTATTTCACCGCAGTAAAGTTGACAGCCACATGAGCATGATACGACATGTCATGCCAATACCATCGTCATATTGACCATAGGTCGTCATATCACGAGCGCTGTGAGCCAAACAAGAGCAGTGATGTTTACTAGAATCTATTACACTTATAGCAGAAGGAAATCTCAACCAGTATAACTGAACATCGCATATACCACCTTCATGGTGTTGAATCTTCTATTAATCTGTATTGGTACGGTATGCAGAGGGATCATCTCGGGTGTGTTACTTCTCCAAGTCAGTTTTATCTTCGCATCCTATTGCAGCTCTTCCCATAATTTTAAGTGTAGTGGTGGTGGTGGTGGTGGTGGTGGTGGTAGAGACAAGTATCATTGCATGACCTTGCGTTCGCGATGGTGGATCGTGATGGTGGTGATCGCGATGGTACAGGTGTGGAATTACTTAAGCAACGGCGGCCATCCTTTACAGAGCGGCGACCATTTATCGCCGCCTCTACAGTGTCATATGATGGTTCTATCAACCTCATCACTGACTGTCACCAGTGCAACTATCATTAGCTAACAGATTCTGTGTTGACAAAATCATGCTGACAGCAAGGTCAAACTCACACCACGGTTAACACCATGTGAGCACCATATGATACTTATAAACAACTGCCGGCACTCCATAAGGTAGCTTGAGCGGTGGACACTGCCACCACTGGCTGAATTAGTATCAGCCGCGAATCAGTATTGATAGAACACTGCCTACATCGGCGTCTAGATGTTGGGGTGGATTCCAGAAGAAGGCTGCGGATGGTTACACAACGTCTACACCGCCTAGCTACGCAGCATGCATATTCAACATACTTGAACACGATCCCTTCCCGCAACTCCATCAGTCTCTCCAGCCAAAAGTTCAACTATCCATGGATCTGCTCCATCACAACGCTGCAGACGATCTGGGGCAAGGTGAATTTATCGTTCTAATTGACGATGATGCCGCCAGGTATAGTACTGCACATCAAACTAACCTGAGCTCCAGCTCCCGAGAAATGGACGGGCACGAGGCAATTTCTCGGCTCATGGGAGTGGAGGGTAGTCGTGTGTTCCGCAGGTTCGATCGGCTTTGGATTCGTAACGCTCTGCATCTTCAGAACCAGCTTTTCCGTGTTTCAAATGAGCTTGCGAATGAGGATTACAGATACCCAGGGGAAGATAATGAGAAGAGGTCAGAAATAATAAGGAAAGTCGAAGGTATGTTACTGCGATACAGTCAGTACTACTTTGAAGATAGATATAACTTAGCGCATATTGATAGTTTGTAGATAAGGCGGTACAATCATTCTGCCAGATGTTGAATCTACCAGATGCAACATCGTTTCAGCAATCTTCGGTTTCCCGTTGGATGGCAGATTACAACGCTCGTTATCACCAATCAGGGATGTTTACCACTAGATCCCGGGAATTATTCTCTATTACTAGGCCGAATTCATTGCGTTATATGGTTGACCTAGGCATGGGGTCTGAAATTGGCTCGAGGCTGGGTTTGCTGCTGGATCTGGTTCTGTATGACTCTGGAGGTGCATACCTTGAATTTGTTCAAGCTGCGGGGGTTTCGGTAACGGTCACGACTCGATACCTCAAGGTGTTAGACGGTCTATCGATGCTATTAGCGCCTATTATCCTTCTCACGCTATTGAAAGGAGTCGTGGCGAAACTAGTTATTGTCTCTTTGTTTTTATCGTTGTTTGAGGTGGTCGGTGTGGCTGTGACGAAAGCGAGAGACTGGGAAGTTGTAGCGGCGACAGCGGCGTATGTTTTGCTCCCTCCAGGTTCCCCAAGTGTACCACGAGTTTCAATATGTCCTGACTTTTGGAATAGGTATGCCGCCGTGTTGGTGTCGTTTATGCAACATTAACTTTTAAGGTGCGATCTCTATACCTGATTGTCAGGCGCGGGGAAGATGGGGGGAAATTTCCAGGGCTTTTTTCAGTCGAAAGGTGTAATAGGTTAGTAATAAAGAAATAGAACTTCAAAAGTTTAGAGACCTGTAATTCATCGAGTGGCGGACCAGGTCAGGGTTAGTGAAGAAAATTCCTCGATTAGGTTCAATCACTGGTGTCACACGATTGTTCACTCCTGCTCAGCGGCAGAATGTCACTTTCATAGTTGTGAACGCATCACATCCCACAAAGTCGATTACACTGTGACAGAGAATTAAATCTGTGTCAAACTTACATGATGAGAAACGGATGTTTCAAATTAGGGGACGGACTCTTGGGGCCGTGGTGGTATTAAGTTAACCGCAGGGGGAATCGGGATCGACTGGCTGTGCTATTTAGCTCTTATGGTAGAACATCTAGCCACCCTCGATACTGGTATCTAGCGCTGTATCATCCGTGTCTCCATTATTCGGGCTATCTTGTGCTGTGTTTACCGCTTAATAGTTCAAAGCGACATTCCGACAATAAATAATTCGTTACTATTTAAAAGAAGGCGACATGGAAGTTCGGCCTCTCGGGCCGAGCCGCAGCCCGGCGCCATGGTAAAGCCATGTCAGGGAACGATGACGTCAATAATAACTCCAGCAATCCGAACTGTGCGTCAGGACTATCTTTCACCAGTTGACTATACTTCAGTCCGTATTACTCTCAACAGCCTTGCTCTCGTAAATAAAACTCTGCCTCGCTCGCCAAACTTAAATCTGAGCACGAGAGCACACCAAACCTCTAACTGTAACTTATCAAGATGACATAGTGATAAGGATAGATTAGATATCAAAGATTGGATGTGGAGAATCGGCAACAACCGTTTATACTTTTTCCAACCACCTTCAACTCCTTCGATCGTCATCTGCCGCACCATTCATCCGACCCGAGTCCCAATGAACCCACCAACGAAATGCTGCCAGTCTGCCAGTTCTCCTTGCGACCCTGCTGACATGGTCTCACTCCCCTTCGTTCCCCGCGTGCCTTTCGTGAGACTCTGCAAGATGCGTTCAACAAACAGTACTCCCCCGAGGTAGCTGTGCTTTCCTTCATGCGTCGGTACACTTTCTCACTGTCGGACCTTACCGAGGCGTACCCCGATATGAGCCTCTCCCACATCCTCTACTCCGAGCTTGCGCCCCTCTTCGACCTTGACCCCCGGTTGCACATGCAGGACATAGCAACTTTTCCCCTCCACCGGGCACGGATTCCTACCGCTGTTTCTGATGGGATCATCCAGGACATAGATATGATGCTGCGCCAATTTGGGCCACCGACAGAGCACACGACGGTGTCAGCTAGTTCGCTGTTTCTCGTGCCAATTTTCAACGTGCTGATCGCAAAGTTCGGAGGATTGCTCACAAACAACCCCAAAGCATCATCGAGGGCGACAAACCGGCAATGGGACGCCTCGTTTACCAGTTCTGTGTTCATGGTGCGCAGGTGGCGCGGGGGATCACCGTTCAGGGGTCCCGGTATCTCCGGCTGTGTGATCTTGAAGCCGACGGAGCCAGGAAGTACGTTCGCAGCCTGCGGCCAGTGTGCGAAACCGTGTTTGTTGTGCTATTGTCGGCATTTGCAGAGGCCTCCGGCTGCGACCTCGCCAGGCGGATTTTTATTATGGCCATGGGCGCGGCGACAATCGTGGGCCAGATTGCGGATATTGAAGTGGCCGGGCAATGGAAAGCAGCTGATGACGCTGTCGGAAAGGTCTGGGATCTACTGGAGAGGAGTGTGCAATTGACTCCCGAAAAATACCGTAATGGGTATCGTGATATTACTGTTGGCTGGACTCAGGATGATCTTGATGAGGCTTGATACTACACAAATAATCGGAACAAGGGTATTTAAATGCCATTAGTCCAAAATGAAAAGGAGGACAGTGTTGAAGGGGATGCGGTGTGGCTTTGAATAGTCACTTTTGACGGCCACTTTCATGCCGTCATTTCCTATTGTCCAAACATTCACCCCTTATTTAGATGCCAAAAAATGTGCCAAATCTCCGTACTTGATTATGCCATTTGAGTGATGCAGCGGGTTTATTGAAGTCTGAGCTCACAGACTGAGACCAATGCCATAATCATTATATATGGATAGGCTGGGAGGGGGTTCTATCGCAGTGCCGCATGCTCCTGGAGGAACAGTACTGTCTAGCAATGCACTGTTTCGCCTACCTTCAATATTGTAACATACATCTCTCAACCTTATCTAGCGGTTATAATTCGAGAGCTATCTTCTCACTCAATTCATACGTCATAGGTTTCTCCAACGTGTTCCATGCCCACTGTTGTGGCTCCGTGGATGATCCAGAATACACTGCATATCCGGACCTAGAGCTGGAGTTTGGGATAAAGCTGGGGGAGAATCGGTCACTTATTTTAGTTGAGGAGGCTTGGAAATCGATTAACAAGAATGTATGTAAATAATACAATTAATTCGAAGCTTCTCTGTAACTATGTCCCTGTAGACCAACGGCCAAGGATCCGGCAGCGGACTCTAGCCCTGACTCCAGTTGTTCGGATAGTTGGAAGTGACGGACAGAAGTGATAGTTCAAAGTCGAGCCTAATGTTGAAATAGTGATGCTAGAGAAGCTTAATTATACTATCTAAGAGGGCCATAGAGGCCATATATATACAGTAATCCAAGTACGAATGCATACGTACTCATCTATCATTAGAGACTGCTGAATACCTATCAGCCCGTAACAGTACCAGCCCAGTAAGCCGCCATACGAAGGCTGAGATCTATAAGCATCCTGTAGGCTCAGATCTATTTATGCAACACTGAATGTTACGAATGTAATGCGGACGAAGTCTATTCTACTATCTAAGGAGAAGCTCTGTCTTTATATACATGAGAGCCTGGAACACCATGGAAGTCCACGGAAGCTCACGATTGCAAATACTAGTGGCGGTGGCGGTGGCGAGTGAAAACTCGTGGATGAGTCTATGACTGTGAGTCCGTAGCCTGTGAGTCAATTCAGTGATCTCAGTGTATCGGCAACTTCCTCTCAGGTCATATAGTAATACTGAATGTTGAAAATGTACTGATTGCTCTATCTCGAGGGCCAAAGACCGTATATGTACAATCTACCATATGCGTACGCGTATGCTCTATCTAACATGAGACGCATCACCCTGGTCCTAATGCATATCCTCATACAGTCACCATCTTCATACAAGTCTTCATTCTCATACAAGACTTCAGACGATGCTGAGACCCACGATCCAAGTACACATGCAACACTGAATGTTGAAATGTACTGATTGCTAGAAGCTTGTATTCTAAAGTACAGGTACATTCGTAATCTTATATACGGCATTCAGAGTATGCCATGTACGCATGCATGCGCACTCAGCTGGCATCTCCAGCTGAGTCTGGAACGACCATCATCTTAAGCAGATTATGCATCAGCCCAGCTGAAGCCCATAAGCCGTACGCCAGGGAGGTGGACCATATATGCAACATTGAAGGGGAATGCTCAAGCGAGTGATATTGCATGAGATCTTCGGAGCGAAAAATATATTACTGTAATTTGGTGTTGTAGTATCCATCTCAGATGCCTAAACCGATTTCCACTATCGTTTCCAACTAGCGTTCTAGGTACTTTTATCTTGAGTTCCGATATTCTTTGCTTCCTCTCCAACTCGGAACGTGACCTCCGGATCCCATCCATTGAACCACAGCCATAGGGATCCCCATTCGGTGTTTTCAGTACGCTTTTCTAGCTATATTATGCAAGCAGCCCTTGTCCATTCGATGTCTCACAACATCCTGTCAGTTTACTATGCCCATGCAAAGTACACTCCGCGTTCGTAAGCCGCGGAAATTTGATGTATAAAAGGTAAGTAGATCTATCCTCCAAAAAACTGTGAGCATAACCGAATACATTCTATGTATGTGACAGTCGCTCGTGTCCTCATCTACAGAAAATTGCGTTTCAGACGATCTACGAGTGAGCGATGATGATGCCTTAGACTAGGAACATTATTGGTGGGTTTTATAGAAGCACGAATTAACTTGTAAACTTACTGATATATAGACATCTTACTGCGCGGAACTTTTGCATTCGACACACCAGAGGGCAAATGCTGTGGTACAGACGTACGCTATGCAATATTTCATTTCTTACGTCAGTACAAAACGGACGGTCCTACGATTAGTCTGTCATCCGGCTTTTATCGCTGGCGCTGGGATGACAGACTATCCTACGATCAGCAGAACATTGTCCAAAAATTTTCGAGTTCCGCATTAAGGTTTGTTTCAGGCCCTATATCTCCTCCGCTGAAAATTTAAGTTACCATATGAGGTACCTACCTCATATGGTAACAGGCGGTATCTATAGTCTCGAACCGCTACTAACGTAGCAAGTAAGCAGTCCGAGACTAGGGTAAAAGATCGGACGCTCTTCTGGCAGGTAATCATACAAACCGGCAAAACACGATCGTACCAGACAGTTTGGGTATAACATGGCCAAAATAATATTCAGGACTGGAGTTCAACTAACATTTCTCCCTGGTCAACACCCTGCTCAGCTAGCCAAATTCATAACCAGAAAAGGCGCGTCCGATCTTTTACCCTGGTACCCGAGTACCTTACCCGAACTAGCGTATCGCCGCCTAATGGGTAACATATAAATTAAATCCTAGCACTTATGCCAAGTCACCATTCCTGCACTATCGAAAAAGATGGGGTAGAATATTGTGAAACAGCTGCGATTGCGTTTCACATTTGCCACAACATAATCCACCTGAAAATACAATGTACGTACAATGCCCTGACAATAGCTCTTGCTTCAGGGCCGGAGTATGTTCGAATTACACCGCACGCCGTGGGATTACAGACGGCCATCTACAGCAACCAAGCCAATTCTCTTTCCTATCGTGAGCTTGCATTTCAACAATACCTCTCTGCATATCTCTAACGCACATGTAAGACGGTGCGGAGATTGTGTACGATGTGCAAAACGCCGTCGCAGCAAATTAGTAGCTCGCAGCACTACTCAAGAGGGCAAAAACTGCTGGCAGATTTTCGTGTGCAATCTCCTAACGCTTGAAGCTGATACCAATTGCACCGCGCGGAACCTGGATCCTAGGAGTACAGAACGAAATCTCACAATCCTAGATCTGCTCTATCCAGATCGGTGGTGGAGATCGCTCACTACCATCTTGCCATATGCGTGGAATTATACTGATGTGCAGCCTTTCTCACTGCCCAAGCATTTTCGTTGCTCACCGAGTGCAAAGCGCGGAACCCAGAACCCTGGGGAAACTCCAAAACCACCGATGCCTTCGCTGCTCATATTGATGGGGATTGTCAAGCGAGATCAACTGCAGAGCACCTGCGGATCGGAGTATGCCGATTTGAGTAATTGCGGCGCTAGTACGCTCACGCTGGACATTTGCCGCGGTAACGAACCAGGGTAAGCGAGAGCGAGCCACACCCAAAGGTTTGAGAACGCTTCATGTAGTTTTGGGTAAAACGCGATATGCATATTGACAGAGAAGGGAACAACTAGAGCGGTTTGACTACACCCTCAGTTTCACCCCCAGTCAACACCCTGCTTTCTCAATAAATTAATTACTAGATATGTGGAGTCTGATCTTTTACTGCTTGACCCGAGTATTTCGTTGTCTATATGCTAAGGAAGTTTTCAGGGGATGGTACAGCCGGTTTGCGAGTATGACAATCGAATACTGTCCGCTCATCCACTTCGGGACGTCAGCGTTCAGCAGCGTAGTATTAAGTCCGGGAGTTTCCTAGTTCATTAGTGTTAGGTGTACGGAAGCAGCAAAGTGTCAATGGAAGTAGGTGATGCAACCTATAAAAAAACTCGGCCTTCTACTTAGTATCTACTCAACCTTACTTCGGGACCTACGCATCCACAGACCTATCGGCAAAAAACATTGTCAGTAAAAGTAAAGTGTCTAGAAGTAGATAAGTAGTACAGTCAAAAAAGAAAATACTGGCAGATTTTAGTAACTCGGGAACTGAACTCGAGCACTTTTTGGCCGCCTGAGTTGTCGTAGTATGCAAAGGCAACTGCGGTATTCTATTAGCGTCAGTATTCTAGAGTACAGTATCTAATTGGTGATAAGGAATGGCAATTGGATCGCCGCTATTAGCGACCCGGTTTTAGGGTATATGCAAGAGTAATATATATACGAGGGCAATATATATACGTAACCTACCTACCGGATTAGTACGTCCCTCACAATACACACAGGGAGTACACTGAGACACTTACCCCAGCTCCACCGTACCGAAAATGAGGCAAACGAGATACTGCAGGTGGCAAAGAAAACAGTCATTAGACTGATAGTTAGAATAGGTAAGTTTCGGTCTTTTGAGTTCTAAACGCCCACCTAAGCACCGGCTCGTTAAGATTTATCCAGTGAGTTATCAGCATTCGTAACTCGGTCACTTTTGGAGGTACCCAAATTACCGCAGCTAAATCCGATGAGAATATCGAAATGATTGCGAGGTTTGTGGGGAGATGGATGGAGGGTTCCAATGTGCTTGAGGCAGCTCCAGAAGACGCTCCTTCCTCGCCTGTCTATCGCCACTCTTTCCTTACTAGTATGTTAACTGCGTGACTTTTATGCGGGCCGGCTTGATTACCGTCGGGATACATGCCATTTTGTAAAATTCAATGAGGTTATCGTCACTTTCGCAAATACGGCGTAGGGAGAAAGATCTTCAACATTAACTTTGTTCTGGAGAACAGTGCTTCATCACCCCCAGTTTCCTCCTCTATCCATTACCACACCCTGAATCACTGCGCGACATTCACGCGGGCCGGCTCAATTACGTCGCACTTATGTACTTGACATGTTAATCGCACAGCATTTGTATGTACCCCGCTCCCGTAGCCCAAGCCTAGCCAGTGCCAACGAGGTCATATGTACTCAGATCATAACGTAATTAACCGAGTATTTTTTGGTGTGGGGAGTCAGCAATACCTCAAACTAACACGAACCTGCCAGCAGTAATGTAGTACCGACGACATGCACGCATTTAGGCGGTCTATAGGGGGAAATTATTCGACTACCTTACTTGCTTTGCTTACCGAAGTTACTTGCGTAGGGAGCAATGCCAGGGATACAGTTACCCGTGGAAGACACCTGGGTTATTGCTTCGGCACCGAGTGGGTGCCTGCTGACTCGTCGTACCAGTGCAGGAGATGGCGGTAGAACAACACATCTGCGCGAGAAAGTATGTATTGCGGTGCGCGCTACGTTGACATCAATTTTGACATCAATTGTGCTATTGTGCTGGCGGAACAATGAGTCCTCGCGTCACTAGCTAACGTCGTACAACCTTCAGGCGCACTACTAACCTTGCACCCCCGACCCTGGTATCCTTACACCACCGACCCAGCTTCCTTCCTGGGTCTTAGATCCCCGTGCATTACCAGATAAGCGCAAGGTGCATTTGTACGCGATTCTCACAGTCCTTTTCCGCCCACATCTCTAAACCGACCACATGCCGAACATTCCTACTTATACCCATCTCTACAAACTTTTCGCATCTCCAGCCCACCCACAATGTTGTCCCTCCGCAACCTCCCCGCGCTGCTATTCGCCCTGGGCTGCACAGTCACCTCCGTCTTCTCTGCTCCCGCACCGCAAGACTACGGCACCCCCTCTCGTACCTGCACCGACCCGCTGAAACGCAAAGAATGGTAGCCCCCCTCCCCCTTCAATCTTGTCCCCCTTTCTAACAGTCAATCTTAGGCGTGCTCTTTCCCGCCGGCAGCAAACACAATACCTAAAATCTGTGCAATGCCTCGCCTCGAAACCTGCGCAATTCGCCCCCTCCTGGCCGGGCGCCTCCAGCCACTGGGACGACTTCATAGGCCTTCACGTCTCGCAGGTAAACAGCATCCACTGGGTCGGGCATTTCATAATCTGGCATCGGTACATGGTGCACCGCATGGAGCGAGCGTTGCGCGAAGAGTGCGGGTGGAAACTGGGGATTCCGTATTGGGATTACACCATTGATACGGCGACCGATGTGCCGATTGCGGAGTGGCCGATTTTCAACGCGACGTATGGATTCGGCGGGAACGGGCCGTGGGTGGAGACACCGACGGATCCGCCGCCGATGGTGGATGTGCCCGGACGCACCGGAGGCGGGTGTGTGCAGGACGGGCCGTTTACGTACGACAAGTTCGTGCTCGGTATTGGTCCCGGGTTCAATCCGAATATCAGTAATCCCCACTGTTTGCTCCGCGACTTTGCGCCGGGTATGGGCTATTTTCATCTCACAAAGGCCGTGTGGAATGACGTTCTTTCGCAACCCGATTTTGGACGGTTTGCGAAGACGCTGGAAACTAGTAAGCACCTAATAGTACTCCCCTCACCTTTGCACCAAACTGACGTGAATAGAACCAATCGTCGGCCAAGCCCCCACCGTCGTGCACGACATGCACGGAGGCGGCCACTTTGTTATGGGCGGGTCGTTGGGTACTATGGGTGACGTTGCGTCATCCCCGGGGGATCCGTTGTTTTATATGCATCATACAAACCTTGATCGGCTTTTCTGGACGTGGCAGAAGCAGAATTTGACGGCGAGGTTGTACGATGTGAGCGGTCCGATTTACATGATGGATTATGATAATATTAAGGGGGGGAATGTTACGTTGGATTTCGAGATTAACCTTGGCCCGCTGGGGGAGACGAAGAAGTTGCGGAATTTGATGGATATTAGGGTGCCGGAGCTTTGTTATACTTACGATGTTTAAAGAGAGGAGGAGGGAGTACAGCGGAGATGAGGTGTAATATAGTAATGGAAATGTGTGTAGATATGGAAGGAGATATGGAAGAGATTATGGATAATACCTATGTAAAAACCACGAAACTAAATCATGAATACCCAATCTTTACATTGCCGTTGTGAATGTGTATTTGAAACGAATAGGCCCGGGCCAGTACGTTTGTTCTGAACCCGAGAATGGGGTGCTGAGTGCATACATACCCTAGCCCGCAATGCACATATAGTTTCAAGGCTTCGCATGGGAATAAGTGCATACTGACCTTATGTACTCGAAAGATCGCCAGAGAGCGCGACATTGGCAAAGTTTGTAAACAGGAAGCCTCAATTATGCTTAGTAATTAAGATAAACACTTTTTTAATTACTGGCGTGAACATAAGATCATGGTTTTTACCATTAAAATCTTTTGTTTCAGAAGAGTTAAAGTGATCTTTGAGAGAGCGAGTGATGGATTCCGCAACAGAATTAAACTCGCATTCCGATTGGCTCGTTCATGAAATATCACTCCAATCTTACGTACGTAAAGAAATCGCCTCGAAATTTTTCCTCATCTCACGCATACCCGAGTGACACCTACCAGCTCTTAGCATCCATTCCAGAGCGCTGGAGGTCTATGTGAGAACACAGCCGGCACTCGTAGTTAGACCGGAATGTTGTCTCCAGGGACTCGTTTTAAGCGATATAATTGTGGTCTTGCTCTTCCGGTTCGGAGATGGCTGCCGTCAGCTGACTGTACTACTTTCACATTTACAATTGCATAAACGAGGAAGTTTCTCCGGCATCCGGAAAAATAGCAACATCGGGCGCTAGCTGTTTTTGGAGCAAGGATACTGAGTTGAGAGTTGATTTAACCACTGAGAATGTATTTGAGGAAGGGGACTTAAGACGATTGATGATTAGGGGTATAGAGTATTGAGTAGAACTGTCAAAAGCTAGTAAAAAGTGTATCTGTGTTGAAGTTCGAAATGAGAGTTTAGGGTCAATAACTATGCCGGCCAACGCAGTTGATATTACCATGTGAAAGCACCCATCCCCAGGTTATCCGTAAGATTTCATGCTAAGATGAGATGCATGATAAGACAAGATGTGATTAGATACCATTGGTGTAGGCTCTTCGTCCTGATCAAGATTGGTTACTCGATGTTCGAGGTTCTGGGTTTACCCGTGTACGTACCTAAATTTAACATACCAGGTAGTGCGGACCGAGCCTCATCTTCACTCACAACAAGCATTGAGGCTGTCCTATACCTAAAACTTGCGTGCCATATAGTACAGAACAAATACCACCTTACGATGATGATGGCATTTCAGCGAGATTTTGCGCTGCGCTCGTATGTGCAGTATGGTGTTTGTTTTGTGCATAGATGTACTATATAGAGCAACGGGTTATATATTCGTACTACCGAGATTCTACTCTATCAACGGCAGTGTTGATATGTGGCGACTAAGACTGCGGCGCATAAAGACGCAGAGTCTCTTGAACTATACTTACTTGCCCAGTAGACGGCTATCGGTACCTATAGGACGGAGTCGGCTCAGAAGGCCTTGGTAATCGAGATTTTGAGGGAGCACTATCAGCACGATGACAGATGGTGGATGTGTATCCCCCGAATTTGACGGGAGAATACGAGAAATCTTGACCATCGTAAAGTGTGTACTTTGAATGTCCCAGGAGCTCGAGTAATCCCTGGATTTGATTTGATATGAAGAATCGCAGAGTCCTTTTCAATCTGCGGCTAGGGCAAACGTCACAACCACCGGGATGCGTTGAATCTTACTCGAATAAGCGTTTTATCAATTGACGGTATTCGCATCGGATGGCCGAGTTAGCTTAGAATCTAACATTGCTCTGGTTTCGAGGTAATTGGTAGAGCCCTCCCGGAGGGAGGGGGAGTATTATAGAAGTAAATTAAACTCTAAAATTCTGGACATAGAACTATCTGGACTGACCAAAGGTACGATCTTATTATTTATTTAAATTTTAATCGAGCTGCTTACAAAACTATGTACTATTTCATTTTACCCCCCCTCCTTATGGTACTATTTTTACTATTGCTTAATAGGTTTGCTAGCATGCAGTTCTACTTCCAAATTGATGATTATTCCTATATTCCTTGACATATTGAGAATCCCATCGTCTCTTAGGACCAGTAAACTTGGTGACGGTTAGGGTTTATGCTCGGCTTAGCTGCATAGCCGGTAGCCGGAATGCCGCCCTCCTAGAAGCTAAATATAACTCCGACCCGGGTTAGGCGAGCAGCCAGTCAGTACCTAACATCAACAACTCTTCACCGGACACCCTTTACACAAAACATCGAAATTTATGTACGACTCAGGTTGATGATGCCGTGGTGGCTGTGTCTCGGCTGTTTATGGTTGACGGCGCGTAGTTAAGCTTTCCGGGGGAAGCTTTGCATATTAAGCAACCGGTGCAGCAACTTCTAAGCCACCCCATACTCCGTTTCCCAAGATGACGGCGCGTACCTACAAGTAGGCAGTTAAGCTTTCTGTAAGCCATGTAGACATCTACGACCGGTGAACCAACACCTACGACAGCACAAGGCACACCCCGTGTATCTGGTGGGTTTTGTACGGGGGACGCGCATAGCAGCAAGGATGAACAAATGAGATTATTATGTGCAGGTGCTGTATATAAAGGATCGCTGTTCTGTTCTGGAGCATCCAATCTAGACATTCACACTCCATCAACTCATTGTTCAATACACCAAGCACACACTTACAACTCTTTCTAACATCATGAAGACTTTCCAATTCGCAACAATCCTCGCTCTTAGCGTCGGCCTAACTCGCTCCTCGCCAACCGGGCTTTTAGAGTCGCGGCAATGGGCCGACATCGCCAGTAGCGTAGCCCAATTGATCAAATCCCTCATTCCCGATGGGGGCAATGCCTACGTACCGTTCCTTTCCCCTCCCGTCACCTTTCTCCTCCAACTAACCAATGCAGGACTACGACCATCAACCACAAATGTGCGCCGTAAAGATGTTCACCGACAAAGGCGGCAACTGCAAAGCCTGGGTAACATGCAACGACGGGCAGCGAGACTACCTAGACTGGAACGTCTGCTACGTGAACGGGCGCCAATACTTCACCGACCCTCGTATCGGCGATTTCAGCATCACCTTCACCGACGGCAGCGATGGCCTAGCAACGCCCATCCTTCAAGTGTCCGACGTCGCAAACTGGGCCCCATACGATGTCGACGCCATGGCTGTGCGCGCTATGAAGTATCCAGACGAAAACCACATCTGCATCGATGACAACCCGTACCCGGGGCTGCACGATACTTCATTGCGGTGGGTCTGCGGCGTCCCGAAGGTCGGTGCGCAGGGGAATGGGTTTAAGTCGAATGGTCCGGTTAATGCGGCGGGGTATCGTCCCGGATGGTGCGGGGTGCATGTTACTCAGCATCAGAAGCAGAATCCTGCGACGGATAAGTATAAGTTTGATATCAAGATCTTTGACGCGAATAATAATGTGATCGGATCGGTGGATGGAGCGGATGCTACAAATCCAGTTATAGTTGATAGTAAGCTGCCAAATACGCTAGTGGTTACGGCCGGGAATGTCGATGCGGATGCAGTGTTGATGGATTATGCCGGTCAGCACTGGGGGAGCAATGATCAGGCACATCATTGCAATTTTGGGGCGTATGATAGCGGGAAGAGGGAAGGTGATTGTGGGTTTACATGCGATTAAGAGGCGAGATACGGGAGAGTTGGTTGCGGATGTACGAGATGGGCTTGTCTCTTAATCTCTGTAATTCTAGGATGTAATAGTATGGATATGTAGTTTGATTGACCAACTACTTCTCATGTCAGCGTCACTCGAAATTCAAATGTGTGATTGTGGATGTAGGAGGTAGCGTGGCATGTATCTAGATTGTGTGGGTTGCGGAATCAAAATAGAGTCTGAATTCTGAGCCCATACGTTGCCTATTAGTTCACTACCAGGATCCCAGTAGTTGGCACTTTTTGCCATAAATATTATAATCGAAGAAATAGCACAGCACAACCATTGGAAGTAAGCCCGGAGGCGGAGGGGAATCGGTCTTTGTCATACTCTAATTAGAGTGAATACAATATGAATAAACAACAACAAACAACCATTGGAAGTACATTTTACATCGGGCTGGTATATCACGTGACCCGCTAGAAACCCCTTCGAAAAGGCCCGGGAACTGGATGAAAAGACATAATCCAACGTCACCTTCATTTTACATCTTAGCGGCTTTTAGACCGATTGCCTGGTCTGGCCTATAGAGGACCTCTCATAGAACTCGGTACATGTTCGTGGCCAGATGGGGAGATTTTGGTGGACGGCAGCCGTGCTGGTGACTGTAGCGGCGGAGGGATCAGATAGGTGGGGATCCACTTAGTAGTGGTACCGTAATCTACAATACTTAAGTTCACATAGCCGGCTAGTGAGGACAATGTGCACATTATCTTAGAACTCAGGCCATCTGAACTAATGCAGGCTCATTGATATGCCCAGAAGTGGCTTTTGGGTCCACCACTAGCCCTCCCAGGCGGTGTCGAGCATGACACTAAATATAACTGATATTACACGACTTTCGTGATAAGGGGCATGATTGTCCCAGACGATTTCAGAGAATGTACTATTGACTCAGATCAGCATGGGTGATGACCCATGATTCACAATTCTCCTGGTAACTCGGCGTTCCTCTTCCTCCTTTCAGGACTCGTCTGGAATGGCTAATGAAAAGCTCATTGCTATTGTTTAAAGGTTGCTGACTAAGGCGATCCCGGAACTACCTCTGGGACTTTACTCAAGCTCCCTAGCTCGTTGCGAGGTTGGACTTTTCCGAAACCCACCTTTGGCCTCATCTCGTACATAACAATAACCGTACTCATCTTAGCCTCAGGTGAATTGGGTTGCAATAGGATGGCTCCTAGTAAGTGCTTTGTGGGTACCCAATGGTTTCTTTGGGTAAACTCTTTTAATAACCGAGGCTAAAAGTGACTACGACGGCGGTACTTTAAGCACAAACCGACAAAACTAGTTTCAAATTCCACGGCAACCACAACACCACACGAAATTACAATACTAACAAACGAAGAGATATGTTTAACAGGGAGGTTGAAGTGTGATTCTGTATAGCATATAGAGAGCCTCATTCTTTACTAATAATTATTGGAAATGGTCCAACACCAGTAAAGATCACCTTCAAGTTACATGACGCAGCAAGTGGTATCTCGAACGGTATTCCATAGGAAAGTTGCATATTACAATTGATACTATGCACTAGAAAAAATTGCCTTGCGTAATGCCACCGGGGAAAATGACCATGCGTGACGTGCAGCTCATAGAGAAGCTGTTTTTGGGATGGTATTTCATAGCATATTTGACATGTGGCACTATGAAGTCCTATGGACCTTCATATTAACTAGATAACTATGATACACAGTCAAATATCTGCACTCGATACTATACATAATGCTGTTGCATACAGCACACTTGAATCCACGCTTCCAAACCCACATCATTGCACGCTCCCAGGAATGCTCCCAAGTACACTCAATTGCATGCTGCTAAGTTCACCTCACTGTATGCTCACAAGTATGCACTCGAATGCACTCGATTGCACACTCCCTGCCTGTTAGACTACACTGCCAAGTAAGCTCCCAAGTACACTCCCAAGTATGCTCAATTGCACCCTCCCAAGTATCCTCCCAAGTATGCTCCAAATTATGCTTCTGATTATACTCGATTGCACACTCCCAGCCCACTTGCCTGTATGCCCCCAAGTACACTCCCAAGCAGTGCTGTTGAGTGCAGGCAATAGGCCCCGGGTAGGGTGTAGTGGGCAGGGTGTTGCGGGCAAGGTATATTAGACAGCGAAATCATGTCTGAGCTTTATCTTTGGTGCGCCCACCGTGATAGGATGTCATGATGTGTTACAGTCATGATGTTTGACAATTGCAGCCTTAGATTCTGCAGCAAAGGTAAACAATTGATCATTAGGGAGAGCAGATCTCCGACACAGTTTTTCCAGCGGATTCTGTATTCCGATTCCCATTGATTTTGGACATATGTATATGCACGCATTCCACCCGGTATTGCTCATACTGTACGATGGTGATGGTGATGGTGTCAGTGACAGTAATGGTCACGGTACCAGCCAGTGGTGGAAGACTGAGACAAGTAGGTTGGCTATGTCAACGTCAGAGCTCCCAGACTTAGAGCTTCCTATCGGCCAAAGCTTCCAGTTTTCCATTGGCCCAAAGCTTTCTGTGGAAAATGCTACTCCCCATGAAGTGTGCACTCTCAAGCAGGGTCTTGAGCTCGCAAGTGGGGTTCTCTCACCGAAAAACCGCATATCCATGGCTGCGCATTTGTACAAGGCCATTTTACCAGCAACGCAAGTTACAATACCCCTTATTGCTTGTGATAAATTATGAGATAATAGATCTGTAATAAGAATCTAAAGCATTCTCTGCCTCAGTTCTCTCTTTATATCCATCTCTTGGTGTTGGTGACGGTTAAAAAATTCTTTGTGGTGGGTAGTTGCCTCGCGAAATGAGTTTTGTCGGTTTGTGCTTAAAGTACCGCCGTCACTGTATATATGCTCCGTCCCGTGACAGTTGGCGAACTTCAGCCCCCCGTTCACAAATTGGCGCTAGTTTGTGAATCGAAGAGATTTTGCGGACTGATCAAAAATATCGCGAACCTTGGTTGCCAGTTTCTGAGTTTGCAACTGAATTCGGGGAGAAAGCTTAAGATAGTTGATTAAACCTCTCCACAGTGAGATAATGGCACTGTACTTAGATCACGGCCATGAATGGCGTCAAGTATACACATGCTTCACCATCTACCATCTTCCATCTCAAGGTTTCCCCGAAACCAGCTGTGTGACCGAAAGGGACAAGCTACGAATTGGCGGGGTCAGAGCATACCATTCCACATGTGTATTGTGTTTCTTAGTGTCGAAAACTTTATGATCGAAGTATGAAAGTTCATCAGTTTGTCAATTAGTTCCAATTCGTGAATTGATCAAAAATATCGCAAACTAGAAGGATCGCCCATGGGACGGAACATATGTACTTTATACTTAGCAATTAGTATTTGGACGAGAACCGGACTCTAGGACTCTAGGACTTTTATATTCCTCTACCAAAACAAATTTTAACAATTCATCATTGAAATAAAGATAAAACATGCAACATTTTCAAATTCACCACCACCGCCGCCACCACCGCCACCACCGCCACCACCACCAATTCCACCATCACCACCACCAACACCACCACTCCAACTGTTAATCCACCGACAGCCACTACCGCCGCGAAACGTTCCCCGGTGAACTTTATTGAACCACGACAACAATAGTTTCTCTGATATACGTCAGCTTTCATTTATTGCTTAGCAGTGGGAAGTTCCAAAATATACTGACTCACCGTCTATAAAGCTTATGCTAGTTAGGCTGACTCAGCTGAGGAGTTTGACAACCACGTCGTGGCCGATCTCAGTCGCGATATTCAGCGCGGTTCTTCCGTCCATGTCTCGAGCTTCCTTATCAGCCCCGTGTTCGAGCAGCAGCCGCACGATCGCTCCGTGGCCAAATCTAGCTGCGACACGCAGTGCCGTTCTTCCACTATTGTCCCGAGCGTCCTTGTTGACCTCGTGCTCGAGCAGCAGCCGCACGACCGCCTCGTGGCCGAACCGTGAAGCGACGTGAAGCGCCGTCCTCCCAATGTTGTTCCGAGCGTCCTTGTTCGCCATATGCTCGACCAGCAGTCGGGCAACTGGCTCGTGGCCGCCTTTAGCAGCTAGATGAAGTGCTGTCCGTCCATCTCGGGCTTTCGCATTGGTCTCGACTTTGTTCTGTGTAAATAACCTAACGGTGTCTGTTGCTCCTGTAGTCGCCGCTAGGTGTAAGACGGTCCTTCCATAGTCATCTCGTGCTTCTAAATATGCCCCATTTTCTAACAAGGTATTGATTACCTCACTGCATCCGTTGTGTGCAGCCCAATGAAGTGGCGTCTTCCGAGAATTATCTTGGATTTCGATGGCTGCTCCTGCCTGAAGCAACATACTTGTCACCTTGGCATAACCTTTCTTTGCTGCGCAGTGAAGTGGTGCCATTCCGTCTCTTCCACGCATGTCGATGTCCGCGCCACCCTCTAAAAGAGTCCAAATGACCGCTCGTAGTCTCTTTTCCGTGGTAGCAGTATCAATAACGTAATGCAAAGGGGTCCATTCGGCCAAGTCTGTAGCTTTCGGATCAGCACCGACGTTTAATAGCTTCCGTATGACAATATTATTTCCGCCTTCTCGTGCTGCAGCATAATGAAACGGGGTCCAGTCAAGGATGTCTCTTGCGTTGGAATTTTCGGAATCGAGGTCCTCCCAGTTCCAGGGGTGGATACTGGTAACGGTTGAGAAAACTGTAGGGTGTTGGAAAACGGCGTGAACGTTACCAGAACCGTCATCTTCAGATGCTGCGTCGGGTGCTAGATCATTCCACACATCCGGGTCTAGTCGGTTTTGCATCTTGTACAACTTCGCAAAGTTGTATATCAGATCGCGAAGAGAATTTAGCTTCAGCTGAGAATTTAGCTCCTGTAATATCTCATCCTTCAGCCGCTGCAGCACTTCAACGTTTCCTCGGCGCTGCTGTTCCTCTCGCACCCTTAAGGACTCGCAAACAGACAGGAAAACATGTATCAAGATTGCTGTAGCCTTATGCAATCCTTCAAGTGGTGTTGCTTCGAATGTTCTACAAATTCTGAAAAGCTTCACATATACAGGTACAACCTTCTCCCATTGCCCGAGCACTTCGTAATCTCTCATCCGTAGCCGTACAAAGTCGACCACAGCTTCGATAGGGAGCCGTTTGGTGCAGCTGAAAGGTGGGATGATGCATAAATACGCTTGTTGCAGGCTTCCTAATCCACTCCGCTGTATAGCATTGGCTGTCTTCCGAAGCATCTTGTTCTCAAGCCTCAACGATAGCAACGTCTCCGGGTTCTCTGATCTAAATACATCCGGGTTGCTAATTGTGGTGTTTCCTTTGAGATCGATACGCATAGTTGACCTACCGTCTGTTGCAACAGCCCACATAAAAGCTGTAAACATGTGTTGGGCCAGTAATATCTCCAGGGGTCCTTCTGCGTTTACAACCAGAACTCGAGGTTGCTGATCTAGTGAGCTACCGTCAGAATGATACTAAAGGGCTATGGAAAACTGCCAGGCCGCACCGTTGGAAGACTCACCGGAGACTTGCATTTGGGAATCCGAGCCCAAGGATCCTATTGGACCTGAAAACTCCCCTGGTGCTCCTCGAACATCTCGGGCACTATTATCACAATTATCTGGAAGTACTCCATCGCCAACCCACCAGCCTATGTCACCCCGAAGACCTTCGGTATTCGGCCCCAAGACTCGGGAGATCTGTCGCCTGAGTTCCACATCTCGTTGTAGCCAGTCGCCCCCCTTGAAGGTATTCGAAGTCTCGTTGCCCATGCTCTTGCCTTCCATCTTACGAATATGAAATAACCACAGAGACAAGGCTGCTTCTATCTCTGTGGTATCAGCTTTCCACTTGCCTTCAATATATTCGATCTTGAATTTGATGTATTCGGGTGCATGATTACCAACCCGAACATTCAGAAGCCAATAGAAGACCGACTTCCCAATGCTAATATCGAAGAGCGTATTCATTGCTACATCGATTGACCTGGCCACTGCAATAGAAGGTTCGGATGTCTTGCCTCTCCATCCTGTCAGCATCCCCAACCTTCGCCTCACTTTGATCATAAGCTGCGCTTTCCCCAAATATGGTCTTGTATTTTCTGCTCCATTGGATTCAAGATTGTGATCGTGGGTGAGTATCGTCCAGCTTTGTCGTTCAACCTTTGGAGTGTTACCAGACTCATCCCCGGCAAAATTCAGGACGCTCAGGGTATCTGCTGCGCTTTGCTGTTGCGCGTCCAACGCGCTCAAATTGGTCTTAATTTTATTCGAGGAATTATGTTGAATCCCCATATGATAGTCTAATCTCAAACACTCTTCTCTACATCTAAGTGCTTTTTCATTCCTTGGCCAAAAGTCGCTCCCATTGGTGGCAATCCTCAACGCCAGCCAGTCCATCTCATGCTGATCGAGTACCTTTTTTGGAATTGGCGCAACAATAAGTCCGCGCCGAACTATTGCTCGCAAGATTGTCATCAGAGCTATACAGATGAGTTGCAAAATCGATGCAGACCAATTCATAGTGCGCAGGCCTTGAAATTGGAGGATGAATCCTAACAATCCAAGCACTACACCCACGAATGCAAATTTTTCAGAGGGGGTTGGGGCGATTTTATTTGGACTCGATAATATCCCCGTTGTACGCGATAAAATTCGCCTCCCAGGATATTCTGCCGAGGTGCTGGTGATGTTGTTCGAATCTCTGTTTGTATCCTCCTTTGAGGATGCTGGGGTACAGCCGCGTTGAACAGGCTTCCTACGATTGTCTACCGCAATGTTGGCAACTTCATCTGACTCGTCGTCCGGATCCTTTCTGTCGGAAGTCAGAATGCCCTTCCGTGGGTCCAAATGGCTTCTCCCAAAGATAACGAAGGAATCAAAGGTTTGGTCGCTAACGACATGGTTTTTTTGCAGCCATAGAATGCGAGCATTAAGTTTATTTCTCTGGTTTTCTCCTGGGCTTTTCACTGGGCCTTGCACTGGGCCTTTCACTGGGCCTTTCGCTGGGTTCTTCTCTGGGTAATTTTCCCCTGGTACAAATATAGTTTCGACAGTACTCAGCCCCACAACAGCTGAACATATTATCATGCCAGCTGTAAGGATGATAGTCCCCGTGGCCATTATTGGGAATGCATATGGTCTTACAGGCTGATCATCCTTCAGAAATTTCGATTTGAGGTGCGAATGGTAGACTGAGAATCCAGAAAAAAGTAACATTCCTCCTTGAAGTAATATGCCACAGATTGCAGTCAAGCAGAGATCGAGTGTTTTGCTGCCGCCATGAAGATTTAACGATATGTTTGGGGCCGATTTCGGTTGTGGTTGATGATGCTCCCCATCCTTTAAACATAGCGAGCACGCTTGTTTTTCTTCATCTTGGCGCTGTTTTCCGTCACCGAATACGAGTGGTCCTTTCGTCCAAGGAAATAATTTTCGAAACCACGATGCTAGCGGATCTTCCCGTACTGCCAGTTTGACCTTCTCGTCAGCGAACAAAGCTAATAATGCATAGGTACACATCTCTTGATTTTTCGATGTACCTACCTTTGGCAACAAGATAACGATCCTCCACTGCGCTCTCCACAGTATACAACCCGAAAGTCTCTTTCTTGTCATCCCTGTCGTCCAATTCTTCGAGATAGATAATCTGTTGCACCTCGGGCTTCCCCATAGTCCTGACAACCCCTTGGCCGTTCCATAGCTCGCAGACCTCGTTCGAAGTAGAGGACATTAACTCCTCCTCCACTGTGGCACGGTTCTCCCGAGCCCTTCCAATTACCGCCCTCAACCATGGCGGGCCACTAACGCGAATAGCGGCGACAATAACAGTAAGGATACCTAATGGTGCCATAGCGAAGATGATGTAGTCAAGCCAGCCCACTGTTCAGCATCCATTAGAAAAGGTTGTAGTAATACAACAGCATGGGAGCTCAAACACGAGTCGCTTAAGAATTGTGTCGCGAATTGCTCGCCAAAAAGTGCTAGCAGCCTAGACGAATACAGTTACCCAAGAGATATGTGCACCAAAAGGCTCTGGGATGCATACGGCGATAGATCAGTGAATAGGTTATTGGAAAAATCATCACCGGGATCGGCGGCTATTACCCCCGGAATCATCAGAGCAACAGTCCATGCATTCATGATGGGTGACATTGTGGATATCGACAACAAATTTCGATCGCGTGTGATAACTATCTCTAATCGAGCGTCGACATATACATATATTATATACAAGCTGGCCTTTAAGCCTTAAATGGTGGGAGAAGATAGATTGGAGGAGAGGTGGTAGGGTTAGTAAAATTCATGGCAAAGCTTTATGACGGAATATTCCAATTTTGGAACAAAAATCTGAGTCGATAAATGACGCTTATTCGTTGTCACGATCGTCATTGACCGATCAAATCATACCACCAAAACATTTTCCAAGGCATTGGGTGGCGATCATTAGGTTTTTAGAAAGGTAACTGGTTCAATGATCGACCCAACCTTTACAAGATGACTGCTTGATAAACCGCTTTTATTCGCTATTTGCAGTTAGCAACTTGAAGATGGTGCCAAACGCCTTATTATTGGTTCAAGAATGAGAGGTATCCAACCTATCATACAAGGGCTACTTGAGGCTCGTGCCGTCCCGACACCTTATGTTCTAGAATAGAGTACCTGTACATATGCATATCTGCAAAGCCGAAGTCGTAAACTGATAATATGGATGGGGTCCCTCTGTAGTTCGCCTTATGGTACAAGATTTGTATGCGAAATGTATAAGTTATACAGCTGCCTTAGTTAAAAATATAGAGTGCTGTGTATATATTTATACACTAGATAAATTTTATACACCCTAAACAAAAAGTGTATAAAATACACAGAGAAGTGGTGTATAAAGCAGAGTGCAGTGTATAAAGTAGAAGGTATGAATAAAATTGGGTATATAAAGCTCTAAGGGTGTATAAAGTGACAGGTGTATAAAATGGAGGGCGTATAAAGTAGCGAGTGTATAAAGTAGCGGGTGTATTAAGTGGAGGGTGTATAAGATATACAAAAAAAAAACTCGAATTTTCACTAAGTCCTTTTTTGTATGGGAAAATATGCAGAAGTTACAAATATATACACTCTAGTGGGCTATATTGACAGAATGAAATGAATGGTACAGTGGTACAACCACGGGTTATTATTCATATAAGGACATGACATGTGTCTTTTTCGATTCTGATTGGTCGTAATTCTGTGGCTGAGTGGCTGATTGTGGCAAGTACCTACCACTTAAACTCAGATCTCAAATGACCTGCCCTTTTAATTCTATGTTTGGCTCTGATTACAAATTGACCTATACAAAATATGTGGATAACTATGTCCTCTCACCTCCAAGTCTTAGATTTATGATATCTCTTATATTGAGTCAGAAATTGTGAATCAACAGCATTTTGGAGCTTTTTTTTCACAGCTGCACTATGAATATTAGTGATATAGTAAATTGGAGACCAGGAAGTGAAAGAGGATCTGTTTATGCATAGTTCATGTATAGAACACTTTGTGATCAGAGCAAAACTCATGAACTTAAAGGAACTTGCATTGATTGGAGTTACCCAGTGGAAGGCATCTTCCCAGTTGCCAATATGCTTGCTCTAGCCACAGAAACAATAGAGACTCACCCGGACTTAGAGAGATATGCTCACTGGGAGCTGGCCAAGAGATGATCTAACAAATTTGAATTCTAGGAGTATGTTAGAGCCATCTGGAAGCATAGGAGCTGCTAAAAATGACAACTCTGGGTTGGCTGGGCTGGAGATCTATCTGGGTGCCTCCAAAGGGCGGCGAAGCCGCCACCGTACCTTGTAAATTTATACGCGTTTCTTGTACCTCAGGGGTTCGTACATACCTGACTTTAACACGCCTCAAAGTTTTAAGCCGCATGGCAATCCAGCAGAGCTGTAATATAGGCGCATAGAACGAGCGTATTTATTCTCTCATGCCAGATTTCTAGCCTCTCGCTCGGCCGCAAAATTTATTTTCGAAGTCTGTGTACGAGCCAAGTGTATTTAATCGCCTACGCACCCCCTCACCTCAAAAAAAGGGATCCATCTAAATTATATGATATTGGGAACGACTCTAAGAAATTGGGCAAATGACGGGCATACTTGGGCTTAATGCCCAACGTGATGCACTAAGAAAACCTAGCCTCCAGGTCAGAGATCATTAAATCCCATTTATGGTGGCTTAATGCACCCTCTATTAGATTGAGGGATTTGGTAGTAGGGAATGTAGTGTGGAAATCAGATAGTAAATCAGATAGTTAAAGCCACAGCTATCAGATGGCGATTTGATGTCAATTCATGCCTGAGAATCCTGCAGATTCAAGCAGAGAAAACGCCTACAATCAGCGCAACATAATTGCATCGCTAGTGTGGCTGAAGATTATTTCGATGCTTCATCTTGTATATCCCAGTTCCCTCTCCAGATAACATTCTCCCTCCAGTTATTGGGCGAACACAATTCACTTGTTCCAAAAACATCGTCTTGCGAACCATTTTGTCGTGTCCCCTTATCACCATACCTGATTTCTTGTATCCACAACCCTATTTGCATCACACCGACATTGGTACTTCTAGCATGAGTAGACGGTGGAAACAAAGAAAGAAAGTATCCGCTACGCAGTGAGGAGTATCCCCTACACGCTCGATTTTGTAGATTGGTCACAATATTCAGCTTGGGAGTAAGTGGGGAATACTAGTCAATGGGTAGCAGAGCTTCTGATCGGCGAAGGGCACGTCATATGTGAGTGATCATTTCGGCTTACCTCACTCCCAAACCAGGTATAATAATATTGACCACCCGACTATTGTGACCAACCTACAAAGTCGAGCGTGTAGGGGACACTGTATTATTTTTACAAGACTTATTTCTGACAAAGATATCCCCACCCAAAAACCCTGCATATTCCGCAGACGGAAGAACGTAACACCAATTAAGTCTTAACCCGCTCACTTCACTCAGCAACAGTGGCGGTGGTAATAGCTTAATTAAGCAGCTTAACAGCCTCCGCATACCCATTCAACTCCGCAAACATCCCCGGCGTGTATCCCATCTCATCCTCCGCCTCCTTCTCCGCCTCCTTCTCCGCCCCTCCCTCCAGCAGCCTCTTCACAACTCCCGCATACCCATTCACCGCCGCACAATGTAATGGCATCCACCCATCCTCATCTCTCGCATTCACCTCCGCGCCTTGCTCCTGCAGCAACCCAGAAAATCTCTCATGTCCTCTATCCGCCGCTAAATGCAGCGGCGTACTCCCATCATTCTCTCTCGCTTCCACTTCCGCCGCCAGCAACTCCCCAACCTCCATATGACCGTCCATCGCCGCACAATGCAGTCCTGTCCACCCATCATTATCTCGTGCATCTCGGTCGGCGCCGAATAAAAGGAGTAATCGGACGACTCCCGCATACCCGTTGTTAGCCGCGTAGTGTAGCGCCATCCATCCGTCGTCGTCCTGGGCCCTTGTAGCCGCTTACTGCTGCTGCGTGGTGTAGTGGGGTACACCCGGTGTGGTCTCGTGCGCTTTTAGCAGCAAAGTATGAGTCGAGTAATACACTGACGATGGTTAAGTGGCCGAAACGGGAGGCGTAGTGGAGGGGGTCCACCCGTTACTGTCGCGTGGGTCTATGTCGTAACCGGGCGAGGAGGGAGGAGTTGGAGGACCGAGGAGTGGTTGCCACGCGCGGCTAGGTGTAGGGCTGTTCGCCCGTCTGCGGGTGAGCTATTTGCGAGCCATACCTGGTCGTTTATTGGGAAGTTAGTGATATCTATCGGGTTTGATTCGGGGGTTTTGTTGGTGCGAGTAATACTGCCAGCCCTGAGAAAGCGCGCAGAAGCATCGGTTATTGCATTCATAGGGAGCAGCGGACTCGACATGTCGGGACCGCCGGTAATATCGGGGGTGTTCTTAGCATCTGTGGTTGCATCAGTGGCGGCGATAAAGTCACGGATAATGTCGAAGCATTCTGCTAATGCGCTTGTACGATCCTCCCGTCCTACTGTTGCGATTTAGAGAATTATAGAACTGTAGTGTTCAGAAGGTGCTGTGTGTTAGGCATCATTACAATTTTGAGCAACAGATCACGCAACACTTCGTGGTCTCCTGACAATGTGTTGCGCGCGATTGTGGTAGTGTCATCGCGTGGATGGGCGCGAAGGAGAAGGATGAGTGGATTCAGGGCGGAGAGCCATTCGGAGAGGAGGTACTGATACTCGGTGTTAATTTGGAGCTGCGTTGTTTGCGTAGTTGTAGTGATGTCCATCAGAAATGGGTGCGTCGGGAAGGAATAAAAGGTACTTGAATAAAGGATGGAAAGGGACGTAGCATGTGAGTCACATTGTCTCGCTTAGCTTAAATTAATTCGTTAGTTTGACAGCGGGTGGGATCATCCTGGCTGCATACTGTCTACTTTAGTATGTACCTATCTGCGGTCTGTCACGACGATGGATAAGGATTCATCCCTGCAATAACTCCCGCCACCGCTCAAAGTCTCGATCTTGGTTTTTCCCACCAAATACCTTTGCTTTGCAGAGAGGTCCCTAATAAAACCCTGCGGCAAACTCCAATAAATACACTTCAGCCGTAATCAGCAATGCCTCTCGTCATAATTAATAGCTATAGAGATCGCTCCAAAAAATTAGCATCATTAACACATGAACGGCGATAACGTTGACGGCGTAGCAAGAGATTTCAACCCCTGTTCCTCAATGAGGCAGCGGGGTAATTTAGCATTACGCACAATGGTAGGGGTCTTTCAACCGTATTCGGGCACTCCACCAGTCAACTCGCCAAAAAGCCTACAGCGGCTACTCTTCACAACACAGTACAATCGGCCTGGCTAATTGAATGGTTCTGTCATCGCTGAACACTAACCCATGTGACACTATTCCGCTTCTCGTATTCTGGGGCCCAGCCCCCAGCCTGCAACCATCGTATGATAAGTACTCACTACCCGCTAGGTAGCTCGTATCGAAGATATTATTCATGGATAAAGCAAAGACCGAACAAGTGTCGGGAGAAAGAGTGACTTATTAGGGGAGCGACCATGGGGGCTTGGTCAATGAGCGATCCGGCAAGTAGGAACTACTCTGTTGAGACTGCTTCCACTAGCGGGCTAGGGATTGGCCGCACTTGACCGAGAGAATGTGTAAAACTTACGAATGTCATCCTCGGAGCACAATTGTGCCGATCGGCCCCAATTCCAGGAACGAATTACCCTTACCCGAATACTGCTGTGAGCATTAAGGGATTTCGAATTCCGCCGAATACTCAAGTAATTAATGTTGGGTGTCAAATCATGCACGAACAGTACTCAATGCTCTTATGATCACCCAATTATAAACTCTAATTAGTTCTATCTTATCGATCTCATCTAATTACCTACATATTAGTTCATTAACTCTAGATCTCAGCCTCTCCTCGTGATATATTGCAGAGGAGAAGAGGAGAGACATTAGCATCAGAACAATAGGATGTGGGTCGAGAAGACGCGCGGTCAGCACCGTATATTATTCGTACGGATGGTAAAATTATCAGAGCTGCCGTCTAACTCGTTGAATTGGGCGTGAATATGCATAAGATCGACACGAGTGAGCATCTGTGCCTTTTGATTGCATTGTGCTTCTACTCTCTGCATATCTCGTACAACCCACACCATCCGTCAATTCTTCGATATCGCACTACGCGGTCGATTGTCAGCTCCACCTACAGTTGAAACAACCTGAACTGAGACATACCAGCAAAAGCGACTAGGCCAACTATCTTCATTGTCGTAAAATCAAAACGGGTCCGGCTTCCATACCCGTAGTTACAGCGAATGATTGCATTGAGAACAATAGTGACATATCTGAGCGTTATTCAAACACACTATAACTTCATCGAAGAAGCAAAAATGAGGTTTCTGCCTCGGAGTTAGGGGGGAGTATAAGTTAACTACGCGGCTTGCACTGAGGCTGCTAAAACCTACCGAAGGATCTTATCTCAAGATGTCAGGGAAATACGATCTTATCTCACAGAGTATTAGTGAAATCGATGATGGCAAGACCGAACAAAGCGACACCTCCTCAATTCCCAGGCGCGATTGCCGTGCTGCGAACGAGCAGGAGAACAGCGGTAATCGCGACTGGATTCAAATACGACAGTTTTTTCCCTTTGACGTGGATATTGTGGGCGAAGTCGTCGATATTACAACAAATCCGACTAAACATGGCAAGATGAATACCATCAAAAGCACTAAGCATACCATTGCGAATCTTCAAGATCCAGGGTATTTGCAAACGAAATTCCCCCAAAAGCCCAACAATCGGAAGCGCAACAGCTCGAAACTCCATAGTCCGACACCGGACAACTCCACACACGACAAAACTTACCGGTGGTTTCATTTGCCAGCAAATGATATGCACTGGTTCGAGGTTGATACTTTCGAAAAATATACCGCCTGCAGTTGTGGAATTGAATGTGCTGATTGAAAGTACAGAATACCGTAAAATCGGTGTACGCAGCGAGCCATAACGGTAATACAAAACCAGAGATCCTCGAGCCCCGCCGCTGGACCGACCGCCGGAGAGGACAACTCAATCACGCATATCCGAGCCTTTTTCGCCCTCACATGGAGCCCTATTGTGGGTTACTCAATAGAGGAGATTTAAAAGAGGAGCCACAATTAGCTATTTACGCATGTTCATGCCACTGGTTAGACTTATACTAGCTAATATGTAAGTAGGATAGATGCCATATCTTCACTGGAACATACCTTACAACCAGCAATACTTCCGAGATGCTTTCGAGCTTTTGGCACAGCAATACAAGGATAGGAAGAACGGTAGTACAGAGCCCTTCGGACGCTACACAGAGGATAGATGTCGCAGTGTGTATCCATTCGACGATGACTTGCCATACCATCCAACCCGAACCCTCGACCAGTATTTCTGCCAAAACCTGAACACGGACATACGTGATGCAACGCAGACATGCGTCGGCGTGGATGAGAAGCTGTTGGTAATTGACCAACTGTGGATAATGATTCCTAGCAATGGTAGGCCAAGGTTCTAATCCGGTCCTTTGGTATGGATGGGTAGCTGAAATGGTGGGACAGACACCATAGTCACTGCATTTCCGTCCAGGCCAGTTGCTATCAATGACGATAGTGACGACGCTCGCTCTCTCGGTACCGAGTGTTCAAATATAGGATCAATAGGGTTCATGGACCTAAGTGAACATCTGCATACCGAGCGCTGTCAATGCGGCTTTGCAGACCTTCGGAATACTATACACAGGGATTTCAAAATTTCGAAAAAGCTAGGTTTGGCCCGCGAAACTCCGCGAATACTCGCTGCTTTGATCATGCATCACGCTGTCTGTGAACTTCTGGGCTCAAAATGCCGAAACCAAGCGTGGGGGATGAATGTTGAGTCAACATTTCGAAATCGGATCGCAGAAACTGTGAGTCATCACCTGAAACTCATGGCAGAATTGCAACTCATGTTTTCAGAAATTTGAAGCACGCCGGCGCCTTGCGATTATTATGGAGGATCCATACTCCGTAAATGACGCCCTCAACCTCGACAAAGAGCTTCTATTGTGGCATGATGCCAGTGCTGTTGAGGAAGACGCAGGAATACTGAAACGCTTGCTTGGAGACCAAAGAATTATTGTCAACGAATTCAAAAGGAAAGCTGCAGACTTAGCCGAGTATGAACGCCAAAAGATTGACTCGATCCTCACCGAGACTATCCGCAGGTTAAACAACTTCGATCGGAGTGTATGCCAGATTTATACAGATGCCGAGAGCCTTACAAAATTCGTTGTACCCGTTTTCGGTCTTCTTCCGCTGGTGATGCTGACTGATTTATAGATACAGGGGATTTTGGACAGAAAACAGCAATTTGCAGCCATGATTGAGGCCAAGAAAGCCACGGAGATGGCAGAGGTCTCTGCGAAGATGGCAGAGGTCTCTGCAAAGCAAGGACAGGCGACAATGGTATTCACAACCGTCACTGTTTTATTTGTAAGTTCAGATTCCAGCTACTTATGAATTGTACCAGCCCTGGTTTGGCGCTAACGCTCAAAAGCTTCCAATGAGCTTCCTGTAAGTCGTACTTTCGCCCTTACTGAACACTAATAACGTATCTCAAAGTGCATCAATCTTGGGGATGAATATCAAAGAGTGGACCGGAGGTGTTTCGATAACCACATTTCAAATTTTTGCTGGTACATCCGTTTATTATTACTCTACAGTGTGCAACATTGTTAATAATATACTAGGAATCTCAGTGTTCATATCGATCCTGGCACTTACGGTGGCATTGCGGGTTAATGCTTTGAATGATGCACGAAGGGTGCTGAAAACGTACTTCAGCGATAGTATATTTTTTCGGAAATTGCGTAACAGGAAGCCTGACGTTGAAAGCGGGAATTCGAAGCAGCGTATGGATTGAGGTGACATGTTATTCATGACATGAAAGACTGATTACTTTGTTCGGAAATGCTTTGTATTGAGTAATGAATTATCGCCTGCTGTACCGCATTTAGAGTCTCTATTTTTCATGAAGTCAGTTAAGGAGCATTAAATCTTGGGAATGCAGTTTTCGTACTCGTATGGCGGCATTTAGCCAGACAATTACCGAATTGGGTGATGACGTGCCAATCAATGATAAGCGACCAAAGCGTAATCAAGTCTATAGTTGGACAAGTTGTGCGCTTAGTGGCAGCAAGCCTAAAGTTACTCAATTATTGAGCTACTAATTCAATATCTTTTCTGATAATTTAATTCAGGCTTAAAGCTAGACTAGAACGCTTTCGTCTATTTAGTTACTGAGAATTACAAAACTTAGAGCATTACTTCTCCCATAAATATCTTCCGCCTTATGCACTTGCAACAAACAACGCCCGCCCTTCAAATATCAACCAGATGCCATAACCTTCTTTTCCCCAAACTCAAACCCGAGTCAGCTAGCCGCAAGGAGACTTGCCAAGTCCTGCCCCTAGCTAATCTCTACCTGCATTCATAGGTCCTAGAAGGCGTCGTGATAACAGTTCGATTGTCGACCGTTACCGCTGTCCTCTAATTGGAGTGCTGCAATTACTCGTTTACAGTAGTATATCGCCTTCTCATCGTCTCTAAGTCTTCGATATAACGATCTCAGGTTGTGCAATGTAAGCAGTTTGTCTAGGTGGTACTCGCTGACCTTATTCTCGTATTCTTGCAATGCAAGCTGAAAATATTGTAAGGATAATCCGTAGTCTTTAAGTTCCTCAGTGAGATCCCTAACATCTAACAGTTCGCGCAGGACATGTGGCGGCAGGTTGACAGCTGATATCTTGTAATGCACTAAAGCTCTATTGAAATACCGAGCTGCTAAATGCTTCTCTCCGGACCAAAAATACGACCTGCCTGTCGCCGCAAGTACACCGGCTAACGAAGCTCCTTCCTTTAGTGACAGGTTCAACGGGCTTCCCAGCAACTCAAATTTCCCAAGTGCGAGGTGATAATTCCGTAGCGCCCCTGTATGGTCCCCCCGGGCCGCATATACTGTAGCAATATTAGCCAGTCCTTGTGCCTGACTGTAGCATTCGGGCTTTCTAAAGCTCGGGCAAAAACTCCAAGGTTTTTTCCACGTGTCCCTGGCATTGACATATTAGACCTAGGTTGCTGAGAGTTCGATAATGGATTGTGGTATCGTAGACGTTTCCTTTATCGAACACATAATACCCGCTGAAGCATCGCCTGTGCCTTTTCGTATAGCATATTTTCAAGAAAGCGCACCCCACTTTCTAAAAAAGCTGCATGAAGTGGAACCCTATTAGCGGCAACTTCAGGGTTGTATGAAGGAAGGATTCCCAGCCGGGGAGCGACGCGGTTTGGAGATAGAGCTTTAGTCGATATTTGAAAGACAGTACCCTTTTAAAGGCGGGGCTAGGGCGGATGTAATCAGCTGTGACTGGCGGGCCCGGCTTGGCTTGGGTGGGCAGAAATCCCGGGGGCGTTGAGCTGGCTGTATTCTGACAATAGCTAGAATAATTCTGTCCTTTAATTTTCTGTTGGTGAAGCCATTGTATGGTGTTGGTAAACCCGGTAGTGGCTATAGCTCCTTGGTCAGGTCCCCCTTGGATCTGGATGCTGGATTTTATTGACCTAACCTCAACGATGGAACCAGAAGAGCCTATAACTTGGGCATTACCGCTCCGATAAATATCCACAGATTCCTGCCGGAAATCCTGTGGCTGCTCCCGAAGGCCAGATTGATGCGCGAGATTATTCTCTTGATCGAGAACGGGAGTGGTTAAATCACTGTACGATGAAGCTTCCTCCATCGGTGTGGGTGGGCGAGGTGTAAGGTATTAGACGTCAGATGGTGTGCCTACCATATCAAGTCAGTCTAATCCAACCCTCTAGTATAAATGCATCAGCATCCCGGATCATGGGCTAGGGGATTCCTCAATAGCTCCTTAAACCGTTTCCCAGAACGCTTCAGCTTTGCACTACTGATCGGCTTACCACGGTAACTACTGAAATCTCGTTTTTTCCCCCATAATGAGCTAGCCGGTAGTATGATTTCTGTAGAATAGGGACTATTTTCCTCCGTGGAATATTTTCCTTTAGACCCCAGGTCGTCATATTTCTCTTGATCTGCGCTTCTCTGTTCAGTGTTAGCCGGATAGATTCAATCAACACGAAAGCCAATGGGGTAGAAAAGCATACGTTGCACGAAAGTTATATTTTTCTCGCAAGATAGTCCTATTTTCTATAAGACTTCTATTGTCGAGAAGAAATAGATTTTTAATTGTTCTTCGGTGAGCTCCCTATTCCTTAGGAGTGATTGATTTCTGTGAGACAGGAATTGCCAGCGTTGGAGGGTCCATTGAAAGGACTGAGATTTAGGAAAGAGGGCTAAAAGGTTTGAACGAAGAGAGTAGCGATGACGGTTTACGCTTGTTGCGCGGAAACCTGAGAGTTAGGGGAGTGAGGCTTTAATATATCACGCAATTTTCAGGCTGAGGTGTCACATGAAATGTACGAGCGTTTTGTCGGCTGCTAAATCGAGCATTTCTGAGCCTCATCAAGCCCATATAGAAGCCTTTTATCCGTCCTATCGCAACTACTAAACAGATATCGTGCATCTACTCATTTCTAGGGATGTACTCTACACAGTTCAATCCTCGGGATCACCGCTGACTGTTCCATTTCGCTGGATTATTTTTAAGCTGGTGTGGATGAGCTGACTGCATGTAGCGAATGAAAGCGCTTGAAAGTCGAGTTGTTAAGGCTGTGTGAATCACTTCTAGTTACTCGTTGATATCAAACATTCCTTCAAGTAACAATTGTCTAGGGTTTAGCTGCATTGGGCTACAATGACAATGAGGTCAGATGTGGTGTTACCTCGGATGCTTCTTTGACTTGTTGATTGACTTGATTGATTCTCTCTATCTCGAGGGCCAAAAGCCTGTATATGTACAATCTCCCATATGCGTACGCGTATGCTCTATCTGACATGAGACGCATCACCCTAGTCTTAATGCATATCCTCATACAGCAACCATCTTCATACAAGTCTTCATTCTCATACAAGACATCAGACGGTGCTGAGACTCGCGATCCAAGTACACATGCAACATGTGGAAACTTTGTAGTGAGAACATGAGTCTATGACGAGAAGGCTGAGACGTGATGACTTGGCAACAGTGAATGTGTGGCACTTCAATGATATCTATTGAGGTGATAGATGTGGATTTTTACATGCACACACCCATGTCATCCGACGAACATAGTAGAGAGCAGAGTGATGATGAGCACGAGGACGCCTGGATGGTGGATGTGGTACATTGAGAGAGATTGATATGATTAGAGCGGTGCCTGGGGTCACGTGCTTCACCAGATAGACTCGTGCAATTTGGCGAGAAGAGAGACCGAGTTGAGATGGATTAGATGGGATCTTATTACTGGGTAGATTAGATAGTGGTGAATCCCTTGGCAAAGCACGTGCCTAGCTTCCTGGATAATGGGCTGAGTTCGGAAGAGAAAACATATCACTTTTCTTCATACAACACCCAGCGCTACAGTGACTGCATTCACTAAACGATAGTACCATTATTCATAAAACGAATACCAGTTTTATCAACAAATGCCCTCAATTTACTTGTATTTCTATTGCCACAGAAACTCCTGACCTTTCGTGACGTGAAGGCACGATATAAAGCGAGATTTGCTCTACTTCTAGCTCGTACATATATTCATTCAACTTTTGGAGCATTGTTTTAGGGTAGGGGTTTAGCACTAGGGAGCGCAGAATGGCTGAAATTAGGGGCCTAGTGCTTGAGGATTAAAGCCACGACACCAGGGATCCTGTTGGTCATATTACGGGCAATGCCGGTGTTATGCATTTCCTCAATCTACCGACCATAGTGATAGGAGCCCATGGATCTTGAGAGGATGCTTTTTACCTATTATACGATGAAAATTGTGGTAAATCCCGCATTAAATCGAGAGATATTAGAATATATACAAAGAATCTTGGATGATTGGTTAATACCTTTGCCGGACCCACTGATATGCAACAGTGGATCCGACGGCAATAGCCAATAGCCCATTATGGCATCGTGGGTCTTGCAGCTGCCATAATTCGTACGGCGATTATTTCAACCATGTTTAAGGGCTTTTAATACATCCCACAATCATTCCCAGTCAGAGTTACAACCGCAATGAGTCATGCAATGTCACTCGTAAATCTGAAATCCCTATTATTGCATATACAGGTCTCAGCCGGAGATGAGTCTCGTATGGCCGGAGACGGAGGTGTCTTGTATGGCCGGAGACGGAGATGTCTCGTATGGCCGGAGATGACTGTTGACTCCAATACTGGCTGATGGCATTCAGTCGTACTTGCACTTTCATATATATTGGCCTTGTGGCCCTCTTAGATAGAATACAATTAAGCTTCTCTAGCATCACTATTTCAACAGGTTATGAGCCCGGCGCCCGCTACAATCTTTACTATGAATACTCTATTTATATCTCACGATCAAGAGCCTGAAAAACCCTAAACCACCCACGACCATCCCTGTTTGTTACCGTAGCAACAGCCGCACATAAACACTGAAACTCAACACCATCATCACCATCACAACCTCCTTCACACAGCTACCAGGTCCACATTCACGATGTTTACTGAAACCTTCAAGAACGATTACCGAGTCATCGCAAAATCAACCTCATTTTTGTCCATACCATTCTCAGCGACAAGCATCGACCAGTCAGATACCACCTCACCATCGCAGACAGCATACATGAGTCAATACCGCACACATCAACGCACTCACCTGCGTATCAGCGAGTGCACTCACCATTACACCAAAATGTGCCATGATCATGGTAGTCACAGCGATGACTACAAACACACCTACCACAATTCCTTCACCTACAATTACCAAGTTCCCTTCGAACAGGAGACATTGAGAAAGCATACGAAACCCCACTTATCACGCACTGACAACTGCACTCACTACCGTACCAAAGCACACTTCCAAGTACACCTTCATGTACACTGACAGCTACATCCTCACCTACAATCACCAAATACACCTATGATTAAGAAACTTGGTCAGCCAATAAGTCATTGAGCTTGGAGATGACAACAAAGTTACAGTAAGCCACCATGGAAGGCTCATTAATGTTTATCAGGAGTATGAAGTCAATGCTCTCTACATCCCTACGTTCCGGCTTTCCCTTCTCTCCATCAATCAATTTAACACAGCCGGATACACATCTACATTTGGACACATCCACTTCAAGACGGAGTGCGAGGATGAGAGAAAGACCATCATCGAGCACACATATCACCATATCATCAATCGCGCACTCCACCAAGCCTACTACAAGCCCACTCCACACCGCCGCTCCAAGTGCAGCCAGCACCATACCTCAAAGTCGACCTGCCACCAAATTTCGAATGCCCACCCGGAATCCAGACACTATTCCTGAGTTAAGATTATGGCACCAGTACCTACACATATGCATCCTACCGACATATGGCCCTTGATCACCAAATACAAGCACCATGGCAGTCAAGCGAACTATGGGGCCCCATTCATACTCGTACACTCAGATGTGTGTGGACCATTCTCCACGCCTACCTCCGCCAGCCATTGCTACTATATCCTACAATTCATTGACGATTACACATGCTACACCATTGTTTGGGTCCTTCCAGATAAGAAGTCGAAGACATGCACCTCAGCGTACCATACAGATATAAGAGAAGGAGAAAGACTCGAGATATATACTGGCACAATCACCATCGCATGCTCACCACCATACCTCCAAGCATATTCACTATCACGCTCCACTTTGAAATACACTCACCTCCGAACCTATAAACATACACTTCCAAACCTACCAATTGGAACCTACAAATACACTTACCTCTATTGAGATATGACAGCGAAAGTCCGAAGAGATCTATTAGAATCTCAGCACAAGTATACGAAGTAGAAGTATTGCAAGTATAACGATTTCAAGAAGTATTCAAAAGGCAAGCATATACTGAGAAGCGGATTCGAGAGGAGATATTGTAGTATTCCGATCGATGTCTGAGCAAGTCTAAAGAACTGTTTCTCCCACTGGAGAACAGTATCTATATATACAATAATAAACAAGTGATTGTCCGTGACCACAGTCGCGGATCAATAACCAAAACAGGACAACAAAAACTCTGCATCTGTACAACATCAGCAACAACTCTAGTTTCCGTCAGAAACACCCGGGCGTTCCGGACGGCTCTGACGGCTCTGACGGAACCTCGTACCCTCTGACGGAGAATTACACGCTTCCCGTCGCCCAGGCGACGGGTCG
>Ga0307515_10001397_pt1 | contig 54672 bp, 45 predicted proteins | sample 17_EM_MG_FD_194513 | JGI IMG/M metagenome (GOLD analysis project Ga0307515, IMG submission 194513) | Populus trichocarpa ectomycorrhiza microbial communities from riparian zone in the Pacific Northwest, United States - 17_EM | ecosystem: Host-associated > Plants > Roots > Unclassified | place...
TTTGGGGTTGTTAGTTTATTCTCCTATAAGGCGCCCTAGGGTCCCTCTATAGTTTATTTAGGCGTGTCTTAATATACTTTATAATATTAGAGTTACGTTCCTTTTACGCCCTTTATATTGCAGCGGCTTTAATATATAGTTATAGGGGGGGAATATTAGCTTCCTTCTTAAGCAGAGCTGTGGCCGTTCGCTTATATCCGCCTGTTATACTCCGGAGGTAGGCTGTTTAGACCTTTTAGAGTAGTTTAAGGAGCGATTTAGGGGGGCCTTTCTTAGATTCTCTAATAGCCTAGATACTAGACCCATATGTTATGGTTAGCTGGACAACTGCTATATATAGTAGGCGTGACCTCTAGAAGCATGGACCCTATATGGAATTAACGATCCTAGATAATATAATGTACTGTGCTTAGCCCTTACGGGCCGCTTGTGTCGTATATGCGCTCCACCAGAGCTTACTGTCTACCTATACTCCTAATACTCTTAGGTTTTAAACTGGTTAACCCCTAAAGCCTTAAATGCGAATTATGTGCTAGAGATCTGCAGATTAGTTGCGTTTTCTTATAAAATGGATTAGCTGGTATTTCTCTAGTGAGAATTGGACTCTATGTCGTCTTGCCTATTCTATATAGGTGTTATATACTTTCTCTAGTGTTCTGCAATTCTCTGCGGCTGTTGGCCCGTATATAATTAGGTTTATATTATTAATAAAGCCTATCCCCTAGGTTGCCCCTTCCTTAAAGGAGTTAAGTAGGTTGCTTATAAAGAAAAGGAAGAGTATAGGCAAGAGGGGTAATTCTTGCGGTATTCCTATTGCAACTGTAATAGGGGGGCTTTAGTATCCGCTGAAGACTAGTAATATTTCTTTTTAACCTATAAACCCTTAAATAAATTATATAATCTATTCTGGGAAGCCTTTTGCCCTAAGGATGTATAGGAGACGCTTGTGGGGTATATTATTATAGGCGCCACTAATATCTAGGCTAAGCATTAATACTATAAAGTCCCTTTATATCGCCCATGTAGATTTAATGGTGGTAGTGAGTAGCGTAAGTGCTAATAGTGTTAAGCGGTTCTTTCTTGCCCCTATTTAGCTTTATAGTAGTAGGGTATATTCCTTAGCTGTATTTACTATGCGGTCCGCTATTACCCTTTTTAAGATCTTGCTAAGGGTATTCTTTAAGGCAATAGGGCGGTAGCTTCCTGGGAGTAAGTAGTCTACTTTGCCTTCTTTATGTAGGATAAACGTTGTTATAGCTCTTCTAAGTTTTGGGTAGTAGCCTATTATAAAGCATGCTTTAGCTATATCCGCAAGCTAAGGTGCTATTAGTAGTCCGCAGGTCTTTAGGGCTTCATTTAGGATTCTATCTAGTCCTAGTACTATATTATTTAAAAGGCGGCTAATAGTTCTAGCCATTTCTTTGGTTGTTATATTACTGTTAACCCTTAGGCGAGTTACCGGTGCTTCGCCCGTAATATTGCTGAGGTCTACTAAAGCTAGTTAAGGGGAAAATCTTTCTATAAGGATCTTTGCCTTTTTATTATTATTGCTTATGGCTAGTAATTCACCTAGTCTTTGTAGGGGCGAAAGGTGTGGGTCTTCTACTAGACGTCCCGCCTTTTTCTTTACCTATTTTACTATCTTTTAAAGACCTTTGTTATGGGGGAGGCTTAGGTTAGTAGTATGCTTATTTATAAACCGTCTCCAGCTATTCCTTACTTCTTTTTTTAGGGTATTCTTTAGCTGGTTTCTTATGTCTTTATATTATCTCTCGTCTTTAGAATTATAGCTGCTTATGTATTTTCTTCTTACTCGTTATTGGCTGGCGATAAGAATTGCGTATTATGCGGACCATACGTATTACGCGTAGGGGCCTAGTTTTAAGACTGGGTAGTACTCTTCTAGCCCGTTTTTAATTGCTGCCTAGATCCTTTTTAGTCTTCGGTTAATTTCCTTAGGGGTAGCTAATAAGCCTCGCTCGTTTAGTACTGAGTGGATTTCTTCTAGGTCTTAAAGTTGTTGTTTGACTATATTAAGGAAGCTATCTATCTTAAGCTTTCTTATTGCGTATCTTTTACTATTTAGTTGCGCCTTAATATCTAGATCTAGCTGTATTTAGATAGGGATATAGTCTAAGGCGAGTACCTATTCTTTTTCGGATTTATACCTTTTGAGTCTTTAGTATAGGCCTTCGTCTATAAATATAAGGTTAATTATGCTTTTAGCGGTGCCTTATTGCTATGTAATTGCTCCTAGGGGGGTAGCTAGCTTAAGGCCCCCGGTGTCTATAGCTCTTAGTAGGCACTCTGCCTATCGTTTAGCAGTAATATAGATACCCCCCTACCGTAGGTGGTGGAGGTTTATGTCTCCTAATAGGATAGACTCTGTGCCTTTAGTTTCTAGTAAGCTTATTACCAATATAATGTTTTCTATTTATAGGACCCCTTTAACCCTAGGGTTATATACATTAATAATCTATACCGGTCCCCTATATGTCTGGATTATTATTACTATAATATCTAGGTTAACTGCCTGCTATAACTACGAGGATAGGCTAATAGCCTTGCTGATTATAAAGCATACGCGTATAGCTGCTTTTGGTTTGTATAGGAGCTGGAATTCTTAGGGGTAGTATGTTAATTGTGTGTAGGCATTATAATACGGCTCTTGTATAGTAAGGATATAGTGTTTCTCTGGGTCTAGGCTATCTAGTAAGGGCCTTATAAGATGGTGGTTTATATTGCCGTAGTTATACTATATAATGGATAGGTGGCGGACCCCTAGTAAGGGTTTTTTGCCTCTTCTTTGTTCCTCGCTTCTTCTGTTTCCACTTTCTCTAGGATATTTAGAACTTTTGTCTTTTATGTCTACACCCTAGTTACTACTTATTTTATATAGAGCTTTCTATTCCCGTATCTTATGTTCCTACTAGCGCTTCTATATCTGAATTTATTATTGTCTTCGGTTCTTCCCCTATTCTTACTAGTTAGCTATATGCCCTTTAAGAGTTGGCTGCAAATGTTATATTTGCCGCGTTAAGTCTAATTCTTAATTATCCTGGTTTTAAGCTTACTATAGCTATCCATAAGGGTCTTCCTACAGGGCATTCTCTCCCTTATATTCCCTGTAACTTTTATATCCCTATATAGTTTGGTAATATCGCGTAGCGTCGCTTCTAGCCTGTTAAGGCTTGGGATGGCTGGCCTAGCCCCCTAGTATTAAAGGTAGGAAACGCTAGAAAGGCACCTGCGCCCCCCTAGCTTATTGCCTATTATTTTTATTTATATAACCTAGCGTGCAGTTATTCCCGTAGCTATTAAGCCCTTACCTTTTATCTCCTATATTTAATATAGTCTTCTCTTTCCTACGCCTTATATATGCTTTAGTGGCAGTTTACGCATTTTATTTAGTCTTAATTTAAGTAATATCTTATATTGTGGGGGCCTATATAGTGGCCGTAGTACACCTATGCTGCGTATATGGATTAAGTGTATTCCTATTATACATAATAATAGCATTATTTTAGGCGGAGTCTGTAGTTATAGAGCCTTATATTATATATAAGGCCATTTATAATAATACCTTTTTAAATAAGAAGTTTTTGCATTCCTAGTATATATATACTAATAATAAGGGAGCTATATATTTAACCAGCGCCTCCCTAGCAAGTTTCTAGCGACCCTTATATTCTTTTATTATTTTTATTATATACTTAATTTACATTTTCCTGTTATAGCTATTAGATTTAGGTAATTTTAAGTCCTAGTATAAAGCGTTCCGTTTATTTTACTATCTTATATATAGTTACTATATTATCCGCCTAGTGTCCCTTTTCTACCCTAAGGCTTAGGGGAACCGCTAAGACTTTAACTAGGTAATCTTCGCGAAGCACTTTTATGCTAATACGTTCTCTTAGCCTATCCCCTACCCTTACGGCTTATTCCTTTACCTATTAGTCCCTTAAGGTAACTCTAATATCTCCGCTCCTAAGGTATTAGACTATAATAGTGTTGTAAACCTCTTTATAAATTTTCGTAAGGACTTCTGTTTCTAATTATCCCCTAAGCCCCTCTACTTTTTCTATATTTAGTAATATTATAATTATATACCCGGATATTATCTTTAGGGGGGTAAGTTCCCTATATTATAAAAGCGTAGCTATAGTGGCCTAGGTGCGGTTCGCCGGTAAGGAAGGGTTTTATTTATTTTTAATTTTGCTTAGCCGTTAAAGGATTTAATTAATGGTTTACTAGAGGGGCGCCTAAGGTTTACTAGACTAGCGGAGCTATTCTACTAGCTGCATTAGTTCGTTATAGCTAACGGTTACTCCCCTATAACTACAAATACTAGATGTATCTAATAGGCTTTATATTTTATTAGATGCCTTCTTAATAGAGGTCTTTCCGCTTTATGGTGTAGTATTCGCCCGTTCTTATTATGGGGGGCTATTGCTGGGCGTGGTTCTGGTGGACGCGCGCGAGTGCGAACCACCGTCGTTCGACGTGTGCCTCCCCTGCGATGCGTGCATCTCAGGGGGATTCTCTGGGTGTTTTTTCAGGGTTCTTTTGGTTGGTTTTGGTCTTTTTTAGGCCGGGTGCAGCAAGAGCTCCAAATTCGTTTTTTAAGTTCTTATATAGAAAAGCATTTTTGGACAAGAGCGTCTTTAGTAGTTTATTATTCTACTTCTCTTATATCTTATAAAGCGATAAATATTATATCTAGTAGGGTCTTAATCCCTACTAATATTCCCTATTCTATAGTGGAATTATCCTCTACCTCTTTTATAACATCTTTAAGGTTTATATACTCCTAATAAGCTACCCTTATTACCTTATCGTTACAGAATATTTCGCCTATATTAAATTTATCGTCCTTAATATCCGATCTACGAACTAGTTCATTAGTTCCTCTAAACTCTAATAATTTTAGCTCTTATAGCCAATAGCTTACGCTATACTTAGCGTCTTTATAAATTTAGTATATATTATTATAATAAAACGCAAAACTATTAATTAAATATTCTTTTGTTCCTTGTAGTATACTATTATCCCTCTATATATATATATATCTTCTACTAGTCTTATTCCTTTTACTATATAGTAACTCTAACTACTTCTATAGTCTTTAATATAGTAACCTTATTTTCTGTAATTTATATAAGCTCCTTCTTTAAACTATTTTTCTTATTATAAAGTCCGCCTAAATATCTTCTGCTACTAAGATCCCTAATTCGGCCTCTACTCCTTAGACCTTTAATTACTTAATCCTTATCCTCTAGGTTTCTATAGTTATTTATTCCATTTCTTATTTTCTTTAGTACTACTTAGGTCTATTAGCTCTACGCTATACTATAGTTTTTAACTTTAACTTTATTATTGCGTGCCCTGCGCCTTATACAACTATAGAACTTTATCCTAACCTTTTTTAGTCTGCTCTCTTTAGTAGATCCTATTATTAATCTTAATTATTTAATTAATTAAATCCCTAAGAGTATCCGCATTTTCTATTAGAATAATTACGTCTTAGACTTTTACCTTAAGTCCCTATTTATATTATGCTATAAGCGCCTTATTGTTCTATTTAACCTATATTACTAATATTTAAAACTATATTATATATTTAATTGCTAAAGTTCTTTATACTAGGTTTTAAAGTTTTCTTTCTACCGTAGTAGTTGCCTCTAAGTCTTTAAATATTTACGTTAATTGTTTTATAAACCCGTTCCAACTTAAGAATATATACCGTACCTCCTAGTTAGTAGTCATTACGCTATACTCTTATACCTCCGTAAGGTCAGGCTTAAACCACTTAAGTGCCCTTCCTATTAAGAATAATCCTATATAAGCGACTTAATTTATAGGCGTTCCTAGTTTAACTCCTTTCTACGTAACCTTAAAGTGCATTTACATAAGGAATCCTTTAAGCTTTAACTTCTCCCCTAAAAATCGCTTAATTAAGGGTAACTTAACCTTAGCTACTCCGATCCCATTAATCCTTTCTTTAAGTATCCTATTATTGTCTATTAATTAATTAACTATTTTCTATAGCTATTTAACAGTAACTAGTTATAAGTTAGTGAAAAAAAACTCTAAACTAGAGCTCTTGCTGCACCTAGCCCAAAAAGACTAAAACCAACTAAAAGAACCCTAAAAAACACCTAGAGAATCCCCCTAAGATATATGCATCGCAGGGGAGGCATATATCGCACGACGGTGGTTTACACTCGCGCGCAACCGCCAGAACTACGCCTAGTAATAGCCCTCTATAATAAAGATGGGCGAATACTATACTATAAAGTAGAAATACCTTTATTAAGAAGGTATCTAATAAAATATAAAGCCTACTAGATATATTTAGTACCTAGAATTACGGGTAAGTAACCGTTAGCTATAACGATCTAACACAGCTAATAGAATAGCTCCGCTAGTCTAGCGAACCTTAGGCACCCCTCTAGTAAACCCTTAATTAAATCCTCTAATAGTTAAGCAAAATTAAAAATAAATAAAACTTCCCTTTACCGGCGAACCGCACCTAGGCCACTATAGCTACGCTTCTATAGTATAGGGAACTTACTCCCCTTAAGATAATAACTAGGTATATAATTATAATATAACTAAATATAGAAAAAGTAGAGGGGCTTAGGGGATAATTAGAAATAGAAGTCCTTATAAAGATCTATAAAAAGGTTTATAACGCTATCGCGGTCTAATACCTTAAGAGTAAAAATATTAGAGTTACTCTAAAGGACTAATAGGTAAAGGAATAAGCTATAAGGGTAGAGGATAGGCTAGGAGAACGTATTAGCATAAAAGTACTTTATAAGGATTACCCAGTTAAAGTCTTAGCGGTGCCTATAAGCCTTAGGGTAGAAAAGAAACGCTAGGCGGATAATATAGCAATTATATAGGAGATAGTAAGATAAACGGAATACCTTATACTAGGACTTAAGATCACCTAAATCTAATAGCTTTAATAGGAAAATACAAACTAAGTAAATAATAAGAATAATAAAAGGATATAAAGGTCGCTAAAGACTTGCTAGGGAGACGCCAGACGAATATATAGCTCCTTTATCGTTAGTATATATATACTAGGAATATAAAAACTTCTTATCTAAAAAGGAATAATTATAAACGGCCTTATATATAATATAAGGCTCTATAAATATAGACTATGCCTAAAATAATACTATCGCTACGTATAATAGGGATATACTTAATCCATATACGCAGCATAGGTGTGCTACGGCTACTACGCAGGCCCCTATAATATAAGATACTGCTTAAATTAAGACTAAATAAAATGCGTAAACTGCTACTAAAGCATATATAAGGCGTAGGAGAGAGAAGACTGTATTAAATATAAGAGATGGAAGGTAAGAGCTTAACAGCTACGGGAATAACTGCACGTAAGGTTATATAAATAAAAACAATAGGTGATAAGCTAGGGGAGCGTAGGTGCCTTTCTATTGTTTTCTACCTTTAATATTGGGGGGCTAGGCTAGCTATCCTAAGCCTTAATGGGCTGGAAGCGACGCCGTGTAATATTACTAGACTATATAGGGATATAAGGGTTATAGGGGATATAAGGGAGAGGACGCCCTATAGAAAGACCCTTATAGATAGCTATAGTAAGCTTAAAACCGGGATAATTAAGAATTAGACTTAACGCGGTAAATATAATATTTATAGCTAACTCTTAAAGGGTATATAGCCAACTAGTAAGAATAGGGGAAGAACTAAAAATAATAATAGATTTAGATATAGAAGCGCTAGTAGAAATATAAAATATAGGAATAGAAAGCTCTATATAAAATAAGTAGTAACTAGGGCGTAGATATAAGAGATAGAAGTTCTAAATATTTTAAAGAAAGTGGAAATAGAAGAAGTAAGGAATAATAAAGAGGCGAAGGACCCTTACTAGGGGTCCGCTACCTATCTATTATATAATATAACTATAGTAATACAAACCACCGTCTTATAAGGCCCTTACTAGATAGTCTAGACCTAGAGAAATACTATATCCTTACTATATAAGAGCCGTACTATAATACCTATATATAATTAACATACTGCCCCTAAGAATTCCAGCTCCTATATAAACTAAAAGCAGCTATATACGTGTGCTTTATAATTAGTAAGACTATTAGCCTATCCTTATAGTTATAGTAGGCAGTTAATCCAGATATTATAGTTATAATAATTTAGATATATAGAGGACCGGTATAAATTATTAATAATAATAATTCATTGCTTAACGTCCGATTTGGATCCCTATTGGGCCCACGCGGACTACTCCTTATTTACATATAGGGAGAAAACTTAACTTAAGAAAGACTTAACTTGAGAAAACCCCGTAATCTATCTCCCTGCCTCTTAGGACTCGCCTATAAGGCGCCTACGAGGCGCCTACAAGTCACCTATAGTGCTCCTACTACCTTACTTTTTAACCTCCTTAGGAACCACTGCTGCCGTAACTAGCCTACGGACGCGCTAGTATTGTATACTTTACTCTGCTACTATAGAGTTATTAGGGGGCGCCCGTTGCTCGCCCCCCCGCCCTCTATTATTATTTCCTTTATAACCCGGAACTAGTTTAGTATATTTTAGCTAATAAGCTACTAGGTAACCGCCTTAAGGCCTTTTTATATTAAGAGCAGTGTCTTATAGTTCTCTGTGCCAGCTACTAAGAGCATTACTTCTCGGTTAGTGCGTAAGGGGCATAACAGTATTACGTGTTTTGGTGTCTGTCTTAGCTAGCCACATTCGCATCTCGGGCTACCTACTGGGACACCCACCCAGTAGAGCCAGTCTTTTAGTCCTATTATTCCTGTTCTTAAGAGCGTTGCCATTGTATTTTCTGCCTTCGTTAGGCCTTCTCGGAGCCCTAGGGTGTCTACCCCCCATGGCGTTAACCATGCTACGGCTTAGGTTCCTCTTGCCTTAGTCAGCCTCTGTACCTATATAAATTATTAATGTATATAACTCTAGGGTTAAAGGGGTCCTATAAATAGAGAACATTATATTAGTAATAAGCTTACTTAAAACTAAAGGTATAGAGTCTATCCTATTAAGAGATATAAACCTCCACCACCCGTAGTAGGGGGGTATCTACGTCGCTGCTAAACGATAGGTAGAGTGCCTACTAAAAGCTATAGACACCTAGGGCCTTAAGCTAGCCACCCCCCCTAAAGCAATTATATGGTAATAAGGATCCGCTAGAAGTATAATTAACCTTATATTTATAGATAAAGGCCTATACCAGAGACTTAAAAGGTATAACCCTAAAGAAAAATAGGCACTTACTTTAGACTATATCCCTATCTAGATATAGCTAGATTTAGATATTAAGGCGTAATTAAATAGCAAAAGATATATAATAAGGATGCTTAAGGCAAATAGGTTCCTTAATATAGTTAAACATTAACTCTAAGACCTAGAAAAAACTACCTAATACTAAACAAGCGAGGCTTATTAGCCACCCCTAAGGAAATTAACCGAAGACTAGAAAGGATTTAGGTAGCAATTAAAAATGGGCTAAAAAAGTACTACCTAGTCTTAAAACCGGGCCCCTATACGCAATATATATAGTCCGCATAATACGCGGTTCTTATAGCTAGCTAACAATAAGTAAGAAGGAAATACTTAAGTAGCTATAACCCTAAAAATAAGAGATAATATAAAGATATAAGAAACTAGTTAAAGAATACCCTAAAAAAAGAAGTAAGGAATAACTGGAGACGATTTATAAATAAGTATACTTCTAACCTAAGCCTCCCCTATAATAAGGGCCTGTAGGCTATAGCAAAATAGGCAAAGAAAAAGGTAGGGTAATTAGTAGAAGATTTATACCTACTACCCCTATAAAGAGCAGGGAAATTATAGGCTACTAATAATAACGATAAGAAGGTAAAGATTCTTATAGAAAGGTTCTTCCCTTAACTAGCTCTAGCAGACCTTAGTAATATTATAGGTAAAGCACCGGTAACTCGCCTATAAGTTAACAGCGATATAATAATAGAGGAAATGGCTAGAACTATTAGCCGTCTTTTAAATAATATAGTACTAGGTCTAGACGGGATTCTAAATAAGGCCTTAAAGATCTATAGACTACTTATAGCACCCTAGCTTATAGATATAGCCAGAGCATACTTTACTATAGGCTACTACCCGCAACTCGGAAGATTTATAATAACAGTTATTCTATAAAAAGAAGGTAAAGTAGATTACTTAATTCTGGAAAGCTACCGCCCTATTGCCTTAGAAAACACCCTTAGTAAGATTTTAGAGAAGGTAATAGTGGACCATATAGTAGATACGGCTAAGGAATACGCCCTACTACTATAGAGCTAAATAGGGGCAAGAAAGAACCGCTTAATACTATTAGTACTTACGCTACTTGCTACCACTATTAAATCTATATAGGCGATGCGAAGGGACTTTATAGTATTAATACTTAGCCTAGATATTAGTGGCGCCTATAATAACATACCCTATAAGCGTCTCCTATATATCCTTAAAGCAAAAGGCTTCTTAAAATAGATTATATAATTTGTTTAAGGGTTTATAGGTTAGAAAGAAATATTATTAGTCTTTAGCGGATACTAAAGCCCCCCTATTATAGTTATAACAGGAATACTATAAGGATTACCCCTCTCGCCTATACTCTTCCTTTTCTTTATAAGTAACCTACTTAACTTCTTTAAGGAAGGGGCGACCTAGGGGATAGGCTTTATTAATAATATAAACCTAATTATATATGGGCTAACAGCCGTAAAGAATTATAGAATACTAGAGAAAGCTTATAATACCTATATAGAATAGGTAAGACAATATAGAGTCTAATTCTTACTAGAGAAATACTAGCTAATCTATTTTATAAGAAAACGTAACTAATCTATAAATCTTTAGTATATAATTCGCATCTAAGGCTTTAGGGGTTAACTAGTTTAGGGCCTAAGGGTATTAAGAGTATAGGTAGATAGTAAGCTCTAGTGGAGCGTATATATGGCGTAAGTAGCCTATAAGGGCCAAGTATAGTATATCGCATTATCTAGGATTGTTAATTCTATATAGGGCCCATACTTCTAGAGATTACATCTACTATACATAGCAGTTGTCCGGCTAACTATAACGTATAGGTCTAGTATTTGGGCTATTAGAGAATCTAAGAAAAGCCCCCTTAAGTCGCTTCTTAAACTACTCTAAAAAGTCTAAACAGCCTACCTTTAGAGTATAATAGGCGGATATAAGCGAACGGCTATAGTACTACTTAAGAAGAAAGCAAACATTCCCCCCCTATAACTATATATTAAAGCCGCTGTAATATAAAGGGCGTAAAATAAATATAACTCTAATATTATAAAGTATATTAAGACACGCCTAAATAAACTATAGAGGGACCCTAGGGCGCCCTATAGGAGAATAAACTAATAACCCTAAAGTAGGGAAAATATATTAAAGAAATAGGTAAAGAAAGTAGAAGAAGAATAGTACTGCTTTAGGGCCTAGGCCCATATAGAGGAGGAAGGGAGACGCGTAAGAGGCTAGTAAAGATAATAATAAGAGAGAGAAAGGAGCTAAAGTAGAGTATAAAAGAATGCTAGAAAACTATCTACCGTAATATAATACTAGTTAAACTAACGCTAGAGAGGTATATAGGAGTTAAAGGTATAGAGGCTAACTAAGGTAAGAGGAACTTAAGCTGTAGTATAGTTAACGCTATAGGGGGTAAACACTTTAGGGCTCTAAGAAGGCCTAACGAAGGTAGAAAATATAATAGTAATACTCTTAAGAATAGGAATAATAGGACTAAAAGACTGGCTCTACTAGGTAGGTATCCTAGTAGGTAGCCTAAGATGCGAATATAGCTGGCTAAAACAGACACTAAAATATATAATACTGTTATGCCCCTTACGCACTAACTAAGAAGTAATACTCTTAGTAGCTAGTATAGAGAACTATAATATACTACTCTTAATATAAAAAGGCCTTAAGGCGGTTACCTAGTGGCTTATTAGTTAAAATGTACTAAACTAGTTCCGGGTTATAAGGGAAATAGTAATAAAGGGTAGAAAAGGCGAGTAATAGGCGCCCCCTAATAACTCTATAGTAGTAGAGTAAAGTTTGCGATACTAGCGCGTCCGTAGGCTTGTTACGGCAGTAGTGGTTCCTAAAAAGGTTAAAAAGTAAGGTAGTAGGAGCACTATAGGTGACTCGTAGGCGCCTTATAAGCGCCTTATAGGCAAGTCCTAAAAGGTAGGGAGATGGATTATAGGGTTTTCTTAAATAGAGTTTTCTCCCTATATATATATAAGGAGTAGTCTATATAGGCCTAATAGGGATCCGAATCGGACGTTAAGTAATGAATTATTATTATTATAAGTTAGTATTTGCTATACTGGTGTCATTACCTAATCCTAAGGTAGTCGCCGCTATTAACACCGTCGTAGCTACTGCTTTTAGTGGTATATTATTTAACTTTTTTTATTATAACCTTAGTAGTAAATATATAACGAAGCCTTATAGGAAATATTATAGTAAACTTATTAATGGGCTAAGTATATAGGTATAGAATAGTCAACAATATAAATATAACTAGTGGAGTAGTTGCCTAACAGATTAACTCTAATTGTATTCTAAGATTTACTATAAGAAGAAAAGAACTATTTAGGTAGGGACTGTAGTCCTTTAAATATATAACCGTACTCTTAAAAAATCCTCCTTATATATAAGGTACGTAAGTTCCTCCCGTTCCTCTTATTTAATACGTAGCATATTATATAACCTTAGTTACTATTCCTCATTATATAGTTCTACCGGCTCTATTCTGGACCGTGCCTTAATTAACTAACTAGCTGCTTCCGACTCCTCTCCTAGTAGTTATAATATTGTACTTAAAGCGTCCATAACATAGAAGCACTAGTAGAACTATTTTTAAAGGAGTACTAAACGAATAAAGATAACGTGTGCCCCCCTTTTAAGGTACTACAACATTAGTATATAGAAAGGCCAGTGTTAGTAATCTAGGTTAATAGTCTTCTAAGCCTAGGCTTTTCTTTAGTGTTTTTAGAGCGGGAGGGAAACTTTTATTAAGTAGAGCTGGTATCTAATTAGCATTAAGGGTATTATTTCCAATCTAAATACTTTTAATTATTTTAACTTCCTATACTCCGTTCTAACTAGCTACGTATAAAAAGAATAGGATAAGTAAATTAAGAAGATTGTAGGCTAGGTCTCTAAATTTTCCGTAATATTATAAAACTTCGCCGCTTTAAACAAAATTAGATAATAAAGAGAATGAGAGATTTTAGAGACTAACTCCTTTAGGGAAATTAGAATTATTTCTCGTTATTAATACAGTATATATAATTTCATAAATAAAATAGTAAGGGAATCCAGCAGCAAATAGGATAAAGTACTATGCTTAACTGCTCTTTAGGTGTACTCACCCTCAGGTTAGGTTAAAGCGGTCGCTGCTCAGGTTGGTGACCTTAACTGGAGCGGGGAGAAAAAGAGTTATTGCCCACTATGGAGGTACCAAGTGAGTGAGTGCTGGGTGAGTACTACTATGGTAGGTCTTAGGTTATTCGCATATAGTCAGACGTATAGGCGGGAAGGTAGTATCCCATGCGCTGTTGAGGTCGTTTAGGAAATGTGGCCCGTGCGCGAACACCAAAACATCAACCATCGTCGCGACCATAGTATCTAGATAGCTTTCTACCTCAATTAAACTACTACAATGGGTCGCAAACGTTCTTCCAATGATGCAGATCTTGTCCAGCCTAACTAATATATCATACCTAAGAACAAGAAGGCCAAAATTCCACCGCCTAAGCCTTGGCCACTGCCCGAATTCGACCCCTTACCTATTATCGATCGGTAGTCCGTGCACCGATTGTAAGAAAAGAATAATGACTCCGACTATTGAATGGCGGCTCTAGAGCCTCTATATATACATGAGAAAGGTGTAGGAAATGAGAACGAGACGGGGGTAGGGGGGTGGCAATGGAAATAAGGGGTAGGTGACCGAGTCAATGACTAACTCAATGACTGACTCAATGGGAGGTAGCTGAGTCGGTGACAAGATAACCCGATTCAGGTCGACACCTATTAGCCTTCCCTACACTAATAGCGCGCCGAATCTACTACTACACGTTAATCCTACCGATCCTTTAGCACTATTTAAGCTTATATAGACGGACGACTTACTTAAAGAGCTTGCCGTATATACAAACGAGTATATAAGGCTTTATCCCTACCGAGAATACAAGAATAAAAATAGGAAGGTTATAAGACCTTAAAAATGGAATCTTACCTCTCTAAGGGAGCTTCTTATATTTTTGGCAGTGACAATTTATATGGGCCTATTACTAGAAAGAAGCATTAAGGAATATTAGACAACTACCTATAAGAAGGGAGTTAACTATTTTACAGTAAGGGAGAATATAAGTAAGGATCGGTGGCAGCAGATTAATTTAAAGCTTTATATATTAATATTAAAGCTTCTCGGTAACGAGATAAAGGAGTCTCTTTTTAATAAGATTGCTATACTTAGCAATACCCTATATAACCGTTTTCAGCTTTATTAGAAGCCTAGAACCCACCTCGCCGTTAATATAATAATTATTAATTTACCGGCCGAGCTTTTAAAATAGTTAATATTCTAAGCAAACTAACGCTAGAGGGCTTTAAGATATAGGCTGTGGCCAATTAGGGCTATATATTAGACTGGCTTTGGTATATAAAAGGTAACAAAAAGGGACCTATTAATTTGGATAAGTATTAGATAAAGGATAAGGGCTTTTCTAAGACGCAGGTGGTAGTACTAGACCTTCTACTATAGGAACTTAATGGCAAACAATACTTTAATAAGGGCAAGCATATTATATGGCTGGATAACCTTTTTATAAGCATTAAGTTACTTTATTAGCTTTATAAGGAAGGAATTAGAGCTATAAGAACTATATAAACAACTAAAATAAGACGTAAGGTAGTTAGTAAATGAGAAGCTAAACAAACGGAGCCAGCTCCACACCTAAAAAAGGATCCTAAGTATATTAATCGGTCGCTCGCAGATCTTAAATTAGTACATTTAGGGTAGATTAAATGGGGAAAGTTATACGGGAGGCTCTTAGAGGACTGTTCCGTTATGCAGTTTGCTTAAAAGGACGCTAATATAGTGCTATTTATAAGTACGGTTAATTTAGGTATATTTATTATATAAAAGTAAGGCTCTACAGGTGCTAACGTTATATATTACTAGGTAAAGTTAAGGTTTAACGAACTTAATAATACCCTATTATAACCGCTTCTAGTGCCTAATAAATACGGAAAGTCTTTAGAAATAAGGCTATAAAGGAGCTCTTAATACCACAGTTTATTAATATATACAATTACTTTATAAGCGGCGTTAATTAAGCCGATTAACTAAGGTCTTATTACAACACGCAGAGGACACACTTAAAGTCTTAGGGCTCGTTCGATAACTTTTTTTGACCTGTTGGCGCCCACCTGTTCGTCACCCGAAAATGGCGAACAGGGCCCACATGCGCAATATCGACCGGAGGATCAAATTGCCAACAGGTAGAAGGTGTCCGTTCGTCACCGCAGGTGGATTCTTACCTGTTGGGCGGTCTTGGCAACTGAAATCGAGCGTCATGCAGGGCGCAGGTGGATTCTCGCGTCTACCGCGATTCTATCGCTTAATGTAGTATAAACGGGCCCCTTTTACCCACCTGCGCCGCTAAACAGGCGAAATCTCACCTGCACCCTCCGTTGAACAAGGGGGCAGCATTTCGTCCACCTGCGCCAGCGTCCAGATCAATTCTATTTTGGTGTTTTTTAAACAATTCTTCTATTACGTGATTCTACCTGACTTCGACGATGAGGCCTTATATACCAGCCACAGTGACTGCAGGCCTATAGGCGCTGCTGGGGCTCCTCTATATGCTTATAGAAGCTGCAAATAACCTTCCCGCAGCTAGTGGCAAGCGCCAGCAGCTCGTTGATCCTCTGCGCGGTAAGGGAAAGACGGTAGAGCTGTTATACGGTCCTCCGCAGGCGCTTAAAACGGTAACACGCCTTAACTAATGAATATTTAAATTACTCCTTAATCGGCTTATTAATAACTACGGGCTATATATATAGGAAGGTATATCGGCGGAGCAGAAGCTAATAATGTTTATAGCTAGATATAGGGGTGGTTTAAGTAGAGGGTTCGTAGCGTGGGAGTTCCAGCACTCAACGTCTACGGTAAGCCTATTAGTAGTTAATATTTAGTAAATAAGATACTATATCTAACCTCTATTAGTGCCTTTTATGAGGTCCTTACTGCGCTGTATAAGCTGTATAAGGATATCATTAAGCTGCCGCCTAATCAAACACCCAAATGGGTAGAATCCAACAATAAAATGTGGCCCTTTTTTGCAGACTATATTAGCGCGCTCAACGGCTCGCATATACTAATATTAGTTCCTAAACTAGAGCAGTTAGCATAGCGAAATAGGAAGACGTGGATATTACAGAATGTATTAGCGGCGTGCGATTTTAACATAAACTTTATATATATATTACCCGGATAGAAAGGCTCTGCCTATAACGGCCGAGTGTTCGCTTTTGCAAAGGATTAAGGCTTTTATACTCTATCAGGACGTTACTATCTAGCCAACGCTAGGTATACAATGGACGATCCTATACTATTAGTACCATATTAGAAAATTCGATATTATCTAAAAGAACAAGCTAAAGCAAATATAAGGCTAAAGGACAAGTATAAGCTCTTTAACCTCCGCCATACGTCTCTAAGGAATGTAATTAAACGTATGTTTGGAGTCCTAAAAGCACGCTTCCTTATATTCGATAAAGGCCGTCGGGGGTTTAGTAAAAAGACGTAGATTAAAATCGTTTAGGCGCTAACGGTAGTTTATAACTTTATAAACTAGAACGGGTGGAACCCACACAAGGAGGACTCTGGGTATGAAAGCGCTGAGGATAAGGATACCGACCAATATCCAATTCCGTATCAGGTAGACGAGCGATTAATAAGCCAGCGGCGGGAGGATATAGTAGAGGTAATATAGGTGTAGTATCGCGACGTTCTAGCTGCAAGAGGTAAGTGTTAATGAGGAAGCAGAGGTGGACGTTAAGGAAGTAGAGGTGGACGTTAAGGAAGCAAAGGTGGACGTTAAGGAAGCAGAGGTTAACGTTAAGGAAGTTAATATTTAGTAGTTATGTTAGAGCAAGAAGCTATAGGTGTAACCAAGCTATAAGCGTAGTATTTAGAGCATTAATTTAACGTGCAATACCACTAATAAAAAAGTTATAATAGGTAATTTGTCTATAGATTAATCACATTGCTAGCCTTTCTACTTAAATTCTTCTAAAATTAACCTTGGGTTAACCTTTAAGCTCTTTACTAAACTCCAATCCTTCTTTATCTAGCTTAAATTAATTAAGAAGCACCTGCTGCCGCTTTATATTAGCTACCAGCTAGTTAATATACCCCTTCCGAACCTTGCCAGTAAGTGAATTAAAGATAAAAGACCTGCTTTTAACCTTAAATCCTTTTAGAACAAGTTGCTGATCACTAGTAGGAAGGTGCCCAAAATCCTTAATAAAGTCACCTACAGCTTGCTTAATTAGTGAGCTTTATATTACTAACAGCGTTATATTTAAAGAATTAAATATTGCAGTCGCCTTAAAGATAGTCTTATTTAATGCGTCTGTTACCTTTAACAACTTTAACGGATGGCTTCTATTAGCAGCTATAGCAGCGTTCTTTGTTAATCGCCTTACTAAGTTAAGTCGCTTTCCTTTCTTGGTAACTCGAGCCTTCTTTCCTACGGCACCTACCGCACTAGGTACAGACGATAGCAATTATGTTAAGGAAGAGACGGCTACTAATAGAGAACGTGATAGAGTTAAAGGCGTTGATATAGATGAGGAAGCAGATAATAAAGTAGGTAAGGGAGTTATACTCTAGTTTTTAAATGGCGTACCAGAAGGACTCCGTTCGATTAATCCAAGTACTAAATTTAGGTTCCCACCGCCATCAATCATATCACGATTATTAACCTTAATATCGGAGTCGTCATTGGCTCTGCTTGTACCTATATTCTATAACGAATTCTTATTAAGCGCATCATCAATTAATGCGGCGTAGTTGCCTTCAGCCATTTTACCAGCAAGTAGATACGTTAATTGCTCATAATAAGCCGGCTAATTATTCTTAAAAGGTTTTCTTCTGATGTGTTAGTAAAAGTAGTTGTCCATAACTCCCTCCTTATCCATCCATGGCAATAGAGTAACCTTATGCTTACCCCAGCCTAAACACGCCCTCTTATGGGCCAAGAACTTACGGAAAGCAGCCTTCCAATAATCGTACTTATTGGTTAACTAGTTAATTGTAAGCTCCTAACCCGATTTAATCTTAATAAAGGCAATAGCGTCCACATAGTTAGTAGCCTTAAAAGTAGCACCATTGGTCTCCTTACCTTAATCTACCAGTACCCGCAGGTAGGTTAAGAAGGCCTCATTTAAGGCTAGAAGCCATACTAATCGAGGCCTATCAGGACTATCCGCACCCATCGTCGCCTTCTTCTTCCGGACCCGTTTGGCTGGTAGCTTGGCAGCAACAGGCTCCTGCCCATCTTCGTCCCTTATTATCTTCGCCCTCCCTCGCTTCCTTATCTGTCTTATCACAGGCGCTAATACTAGCTCGGTAGGGGTGGTGGTGGTGGCGGCGGTGGGAGTAGTTGAATCGTATATATTGGGTGGGTCTAATATGGGTAAGGATTGAGCCATAGGTGAGGCAGCAGGGTCGGCGGAGCTGCCCTTGGTAGACGTACCAAGCTCGGCCATTAGAAGGAGCAAGTATTTCACGAAATTAAGTATATTAATAAGGGTCTAACTACAGGCTCTATCTAGGTGTTTTTTCAGCGTCTATAAGCTCAGACGCGGCTTATATAATCACGACTTACTGCCCGTCCTTGACCTGCCGATTATTCTACCAAACGAACGGCTCTTACCTGTTCGATATACACCCCTGCTGTGGCGCCCACTAGTTGCGCTTATAATCCTACAGACGGGCGCAGGTGGGCACAAAACAGGGGGTCGAACAGGTGGGCGCGAACAGGTCAAAAAAAGTTATCGAACGAGCCCTTAGACGTGATTTTTCAATTCGGAAGACGGCGTAGGTTATTCCGATGCTAGCTAAAAAATCGCGTCTGAGCTCGCTGAGGTAACCTCAGACGTGGTTCCGGTGGTGCACCACGAATGTGGTTAGTCATTCGCTCGCGGGCCGATTGACTCCGCACCAACGGAATCGCGTCTGAGCTTGCTGAGGTAAACGCGGAAATTTGTTTTGCAGATGCGCCGGCCAAACATTGCTCCGCGTTGAACCTCTTCAAAAGGGGCAAGGGCCATGTTATGGGATTGCCTGCTTCTGAAGATAGTTTAATCTCGCAAGCCAGAGAACAGGTTAAAGAGCCGGAAAAAATTTCATTCAGCATCGACGGATCTACCGCCTGCCCTAGACAAGAAACCCGGCCACAAAAACTGTCTGCAAAAGGGTATACAAAGAAAATCAATGAGAATTATCACTTGGATCAAACAACACGCAAATCCGTAACGCCACGCTTGCGAACGAGTTGCTGATTCCGACTCTATATCACCACATCCCTCAGCCTAGAACCCGCAAACGCCATGCCCGACAAAGGGGTTCCTGGAGTCCAGAATTGCGGCTTGTCCGCCATGTTCCGAGTATAAATGAAATCGCCGCTGCAGCATCCTGAGATTGCGCCGTATGAACACCCGCATTAGAAATTTGAAAAATAAACGAGATCTGCGTATCGGTCATGACAAAGGCCGTCTTGTCATTTCTCAACCGTACACGCTCTCTCCGGCCCCCGGGGTTCCTTCACTAGCTGTGCTAAGTCTTGCGCATAGGCTCAAGAACACGACCGTCTCGGTCGCAGCGAGGTAGTTGAGGGTGTCTAGGAGGATCTTGAGGTGGCGGGCGAAGTTGTCTTCGTACTTGTTCAGGATGTCAAACATTTTGTTGACTTTGGCCGGATCATAAGCAACTGAGGTTGAAGACGATTTCGAGTGGCCGTGCGAGGGCTTGACGTTGACGGGGGCAGCGGTAGAAGAATTTGCTAGATCAGGATCGGCGGCGACGAGGTAGCGAGAGAGAGAGGAGGTAAAGTTTGCGAACATGGTGCATGTGGCGAGGATTTTGGAATTGATCTGAATGAAAGAATGTGGTTAGTATTATAGATGATAATAGGAGTGAAGAGATATGACATACCCGTAGTAGCTTAGAATTCGTAAGCATGCACTCCTTCAAGCATGTTGCTAAGAAGTCAACATGATCCTGCATGAGCTCATCGACTGTTCTTTTGACTTGTGCTGGTTCATCCGCTTTCTGGGGGACATCCTCGTTGCCTTCATTCAGCCTTGCCATTAGCGATACCCAGTTCGGCTCAATCACTTCAGCTGTGCAATAGTACAATAACTGTTGTACAAACACCAACATCCTTGCACGCAAAGTCCATGCTTTTCGTTTCCACATTTCGATCTGAGGGTTCTTGCTACGATGCTTCCAACTCAAGACCTTGCTGTGGTCAGACCAGCTGCCGACGAGAAGTGTCTCGAGGTGTCGAAGAGAAAGGAGATACCGGAAGAGTAGCTGGTAGCGTGTCAGGGTGACCCGGCTTACAACAAGCGAAAGAGGGAATGGCATTGCGTAGTCTAGAACAAGGGCATCAAAACCAGTGATATCTTTATCATCTGTCACGGATGATGGTTGTGTGGCTGGAGTAAGATAGTTGGAAATGCTTCCGGTTGCTGCATCCTGATCTAATCCAGTGACATTGACAATTTTCATCAGCCAGTTAGTAAGACCAATCTCGTTCATTTGAACCTTAACATCTTCTTTGTAAGGATCTTCAGCAGCAACACTGCCAGGTTGCCGAAGAACAATATCCAGCAGAGACTGTAACTTTCCAATATTGACCAGTTTGGCAGGCTTCTTGAGCTCGGATGTGCCTAGCTCTAGGAAGTAGGTAAAGAAATCTGACCGGTCGAGGAAGAAGTAGTGCTTTAGCGATCGAAGACGAGCGGGTAGAGCGTGCGTAGTAAGAAGCAGATTGAAGAGGGAGGAGTTTGCATAGGCGTAAGCCGAATTGACATTCTCGAGAAATCGAGAATCATCAAAGCTCGTGGGCACGTCTTCCACAACCTTGCTGACGTCGACTCCACCGCACTCTCGTACAACATTTAAATATTTCCCTGCTAGTAAAACCTTGTCCTTGACACCCTCAAGCTGGGGAGGAACGAGGTTATCACGAATGGTGTAGCGTTTCTCCCAGTACTCATCGGTGTAATCTTGGTCTAGCCTCTCCCGTTTGATACTCTTCTGTTCTTTTATGAGAAATTCTGCATGTGGGTCTTTGATGCCTCCGTGATGAAGCCATTCATTTAACATAGCCATGTAGGGACGACTAGCTTCTCTGAGAAGAGTCGTGAGCAGTGTCCTTGCGGCAGGATCGCCGGACATAGATGCCAATCTTTTCGTTATTAGGCCTAGAACACTTCCTCCCTTGCATATCTTCTTGCTAGGCAGGCCGGCTTGGCCTATATTTCCCCCTTCGCGCAGTGATTCAAGAATACCCTCCAGGTTGTCGGTGTCATCCATGGAATCCTCCGAGTCATCGTCTTCCAGAATACCATTTGCCTTGAGCAGTTCAATACCCATGGTATACAATTGAAATAACATATGACTCGTTGGTTTGGTGTGAAGATTGAGAATATGGAGGGTAAACGCGGGATTCGTGAGCATCTGGTGTTCCAATTGGGCCATAAGAACTAGATACTCCTTAAGCAATTGTCTCACGGCTGCACAGAGAGCGTGGTTAACAGCACCAAACTGTTCTCTGCTCTGAACTTCCACGAATGCCTCCACTGCCGTATAATGCGTTGCCATCTTTAGCATGGAGGTGGTCAAATCTCGCAGGCTTGGGTCTAACCCAGGAAGGACTCGGAAAGGAGGACCAATAAGGCGTTCCTTTTCATCAAGCGGATTGTAATTGTCTGCATATCGAATGTACTGTCCCTCAAACCCCATGAATACAAAAAGAAGGTCTTCGATTATCGCTGCCTCTTGCGCATCAAGAGACAGCTGGTTCAGCGGTTGAGGCTGGAGCGGCCGGGGAGCTGATGATGCCAGAGGAGGTACGGATATCCGCGACGCAAGAGGTGCTGTTGTGTGAGGTATGAGAGAAGCTTGGGGGGCCCATGGCGCTGCGCAAGTTACAGTTAGAAATGGTCCCATAATTGCACAACACTTAATCACAGCACCACAACATACCCTTAGTCTCATCGTTGCCTCTCTTCGTGCCTGCACTACTTGCAGACGCTCTTTCCGCGGGTTTTGTTAGCTTCTCCGTGTCTCTGGTTCTTCTTGCATTTACTCTGCTTTCCGTGGTGTGCTTCAGCGGACTCCTTGTTCGCGCTGTGACAGTTTCCCTCGATAAAACCTGTGTTCTATCAGTTCGCCGCTCGGAGGCTGTATTTGCTGCCGGTTGTCTCCTTGTATGCGTTGTGGTAGAGTTTCGCCTTTCATTCTCTGGTATTGAAGCCGAGGGTACGCGGGGTCGGGAAGAGCCAGCGTAGGTGGATGTGGAAGTCTTCCTTTCGGTGGAGGTCGACGACTTCATATTAGGAGGTTGGCGTGCTGACATGATTGCGACTTCTAGCCTCCATAGGCTGCTCTCAGAATTTCGTCACAAGTGGTCGCGCAATTAACGATGTTCTCAGCATTTCGCAACACCACACGTTGTTCCAATTGACATGTTTGTGTTTTGAATTCTGACGTAAGCCATTTGATTATTGTGGGAGATCGGAACATTGTTAACTGAACCTCATGGTGAATTGGATATTTGAACTGGGTTTTCTATTTCCAGCCCTGCATCAATGTCGATTCTCCAGGCCTTCCTCTCCCGAGTTTTATATATACCTAGTAAAAATACACCCGTCTCAAGCGAGAGCGTAAACGTACAATTCATAGCCATCACTCATATACCTCGTCAGATCATGAAACGGCATAACCGTAATTTCACTGCTAAACGACTTGCTAAGAACTCCTCTAAAAGCCCGGGTATTTGCCGTTTAGGCCGTATTATAATGTCGCAGGATAATATCCATAAGGGCCACACAATACCGAACAACTTCGCTTCAACATGCCGAGGTTGACTTAAGTCCCTCTATTTTTCTTGCCGGGAATCTTTGGGAGCGGTATCTTGCCAATGCTGGCAGTCTGTGCACCCCCAACCTTCTGCACCTGGGCAACTGCATCTCCTAATAATACCCGAATGGCTCCCTCTAGTCGACGGTCCTCCTTGCGTCGCATCCAGAGTAAAACTATACCAAGAACTACTATGTCGACCGCAATATGCTTCAAACCAGTCCAGATGAATTTAAACAGCCAACTGAAAACCGTGTGTGTTCGATTGTTGGTAAATAGGCGGCGCGACTCAAGCTGCTCTCGCAGCGCAGCAACCTCGGCTGTCATTTTAACAAGTGCCTGTTCGACGCGCCGGCGCCACTTCTGGTCAGACGGGGATGATGGTGGTGGTGGCTTAGCTAATGATCTGTCGTGTGGAGCATCTTCAGCCCGGTCCGGATGGTCGGCCTCATTTTCATGCTCTAGATTAGGATTATATTGGGAATCCTGCGCGTCCACAAACTCGTCTCCATTGTCATCTAATTCTTCCTCCTCATCCTGGGACATGGGACTTCGGACTCTCGGAGGGCCGTCTGGGGGTATTTGGTCCGGGGCGCGGTAGTCGCGCGATCCATGAGAGGATCCAAGCGCTGGATAGGAAGGAGGCATATGTAAACCCAGAGTACCAAGGGTCTGGAGAGGTGACGAGGAAGAGGACGACGGTACGTTCGATTTTACCTGATCCCAGACAAATTCAAGCTCTGCGACAAGCTCGCGGGAGTCTGGACTTGGAGACGCGTACTTGTGCATTGTGTCAATGAGGGTAGTGATGTAGCGGCGTTTAGCTTCCGTTCGGGAGAGGCCGGACTGTTGCTTCCATGCATCCCTATAATCGCCTTAATGTTTATACGTAGAATCGCGCGTTAGATCAAATACCATTTCTCTCGCGCGCGATGAGCTTCCTCTTCAGTGCCTTCGGGTCTTTCCATAATACCCTCCACATCTCCCTCTTCGCAGAGCGTCAGCAAGCGACCCTCATTACCCGCAGGTTATTGTAGCGCGTACCCATACTCTGCTTATAGAGGCCATACAGCTTCAAACGTATCGCCGACGGCGGCTTTTGCGACCCAGTTCGGACCTTGTTGACGGTATTAAGGGCATGGCTAAAGACTCTGTCTAGTGCAAAGTACAAGTATTAGCCAGGGTATCTAAGAAACAGTGACATAGGAGGATATCAAGCGCGACATAATATTATCTTAGGGTATCCGCCTCTTACCTACGGAATCTGACATGGCAGAGTCGTTAGTCGGTAACGGCAGGCCGTCGCCGATTCATCAAGTGAGGTTGTCCCCGGGCAGGTGTAATGAATTTGAAATAGAAGTGTAGCAATTGAAAGCTTGCGTTTGTGTATATGGACGTCCTGCATGGCGAAACAAGTGAAGCACGAGTGCAGTCGGAGGGATGGATTACCCTCAACAGCAAAGCCGCGGTTCACGGAAAACCGATGATGGTATGGGGAGTCGTCGTTTCGGAGTCGGTTATGTTGCTCGTTAGCTGAGATAGCCAACCAAAAAGAGGTAATACTGGAGAGCCTCGAATTCAAGTATAGACACAATCGGAAGATAGTAATAGCACAGCCACAGCAGCCCAGACACTCCATACGCCAAGATTAGAAACCCAGAAGATACAATTCAACTGCAGGAAGGAGTTTCTGCGTTGCTCCATATTAGGTATAGCTGCATTTGCAGCATAGCCGACACCGCTCAAATTCACGTGCGTGCTCCCGACTCCATGAATTTCCGGGCTGGGCGGCTTCTCATCAAACACTCAATCCAGCTTCCCCTATAGCCCTTTACACCAACACCTTCTCACCGTGGCTCTCGGTGTACCGAGTAGCTTCATCTCGTAAAAAAAAAATTTTAATTTTTTATGAAAAAGCCTGTTCTTTCATGTCTCACTCCATTTTACGCCTGCAATCCAGTCCGTTTCTTGATGACGGCATCGAGACAGGAAGAAATCATTTCTCTAAAACTCTCAGTTATACTGCATTGGGTTTGTAGTGGGCTCTAGTACAGCCGTGCCTGCATTACTATCTGTCACTAATAATCATTTCTAATGTTAGGAAGGGCGATAGTGCCTGTGGCCGACCAGCACCAGAAATGCCACACAGCTAAATGCCTGCTCCTATCTAAAGACAGAATGATTGTTTCTTCAATCTTCCAGGTGTAAACACACAGTTTCTACGAGTATTACAGCTTCTCATTAGCTCACAAGATTCGGATATATCTCTCCTGCAAGCGGCTCTGGGCTAAGCATGAATGAGCCAAGTGTGCTCAGGAATCATGCATCCAAAGTCCCACGTTTAATATGCTTCGCAGATGTCGTGCGCCACGCTCACAACCCGCTTCGCACGGACCATGGATTTTCAATCCGACACATCCCGTCACGTCCTGTGCATTGGATACGAAGGATGCGAGGATTGAGAGGATGTGCCAACTCATTTTGGATTCACACTTTGTAATGCTGCAATAGCCTTATAGTGACGCCAGAAATATCCCTTCTTGAACAGGTCAAAAGCCAGGTAGCCGGGTGCAAGCCAGGTGCATGGTGCGCGGCAGGTGGTGTGCTGCGAGTTGTTACCGTTTGAAGATGTGGAGTGGCATGATTTTGGCGGGGGAAAGGCTAGATTCCAGGTTGTCTTAGTTGTTAACGGCATGGTCTCACCTCGGTCGCGTGGTGCCATGGCACCGGGAGCAATTGCCTCTGTGCCGCCCTCCAGTCAGCTTCTAGATGTCGAACCTCCACCTTGGCTCTAGCAAATCTTATTAAGTCTACAAGGTTTCATGCCGCTCCTTTGGCCTCCTTGGTTTTCTCCCGTTGCTTCTCCACATGAACTTGTAAACCCCAGCTCATTCTCCACAATGGCCGAGACTCGTTCTCGTAGTGCAACTTCTTCACCAAAGCACTCCGCAACCCCACCGCGCCCTGCGCCCTCTCTCCCCGATTCCGCTATAGACACTCAGTCCACTCACCAAACTGAAACACCCCACTCCAATACCCTCCTCGAGGTTGATTCCGAGGTATGCCCTGCTCATCCGAACTGACTACTCGCCGCGGTTAATCCCTTGAACCCCTTAAGAATACCGAATCCGATTCTGCATACGGAGATGAAATGTACAGCTTGGACTTCTCAGTTCTAGCACCCGCGTTAACAGTCGCTGCTCAGATCGCTGTTCTCTGCATCCATAACCTCCAGTGTCGTTGATTTTCAAGAAGAGAATGGACGTCGTTATCACGCATATCGAAGAGGCCGTATGTGCAAACTCTCAATTTCAAACCAAATTCGGCATAGGGTAAGCTGAGCTTTTCCAGGATACTTGTTACCAAACGACGATATCGAAAATGAGCGACTCGATATACATCACGAGCTCATGCTAGTAGTGTTAAACGGGAAGCTGCATTTGGCGCCAATCCCAGAAAACCTTCAAAAAGCAATTGACTTGGGAACTGGCACAGGAATATGGGCGATCGATTTTGGTGAGTTCAATTGATCAGCGCAATTAAGCACGAATTACTTACTTCAAAATAGCCGACCAATACCCCTCCGCGGAGGTAAATATATAATCTCCCCTAACCCTATGAGTAACCTACTAAAACCCATGCAGGTCATAGGTAATGATCTCAGTCCTATCCAACCGCCATTGTACGTTTATTTGCTCTCTTTCCGTCCATAAGATTCTAAAATTTCATAGTATCCCGCCAAACCTTCAGTTCTACGTCGACGACATTGAAGATGAATGGGGCTACGAAAACACACCCTTGGATTATATCCATGCACGTTTCCTTGCCGGCGGAATTTTAGATTGGCCAAGGTTAATGCATCAAGCTTTCAAGTTCGGCCTCTACCCTTAGCCCCCCAATGCCATTATGTTGCTAGCAAACTAATCAGAATGTCTGGTCAGATGCACCAAGCTAGGCGGCTGGGTCGAATTTCAAGATTGGGATACGGCTTTATACTCCCCAGATGGCAGCCTGAACCCGAATCACTCGATATACCAATTCCACAAAACCACGTCCGAAGCGCAGGAAAACAAGGGTTACAATATGCGCCCAGGCCCATACCTGGAACAGTGGCTTATCGATGCCGGGTTTACGAACGTGCAGTGTCACAAATTCATCTTACCACTGGGCACATGGCCAAAGGACAAGCATTACGTAAGTGTTAACGATTTGTGATATTGTAGTGTACCGCCCTTTCGGCCATTCCTATCCCTCCAATGCTTTCGTTAGGCGAGACTAATTCGTCGATCTGGATTTTACAGAAACAAATAGGAGCGTACAACTTTCTCCAAATGCAGCAGGGTCTTGAAGGTATTGGACTAGCCACGCTAACCCGCTCTGGTGAGTGGACACCTGAGGAAGTGCAAGTCCTCGTAGCAAAGGCGAGGCAGGATCTAAGCAACCCAAGAATACATGGGCAGCATGATTTGTAAGTACTATATTTTACGCGCTAAGGCTCGAGAACGCTAATGTGGAGAAGTTATGTTGCTTACGGGCAGAAACCGGAAGTTTAAGTGTGACTAATGTTTTATAAATTCGGCGTAAAACGTGTGGAAATACCTGCAGCTTTTTCTGCTCGGTGGATGAGTTTCTTAAACATTTAAATTGTTCGTGTGCAAATTTTGGAAGATTAGAAAATGTCAGGTCCGCTAACTAGGGCTGACAAGGGAGACCTGCTTTCTGCTAATCTTCAATAAAGTTAACCTTTTAAGGTGATGGATTTTCACCCTTTAAATTTCTCAACAAGTTGCAGGAAGCTTTGGACAGTAATGACTAGATTAATAGCTGATAATAATTTGAATGCACAAGCGCAGACCCCTAATCCCGCCCCGTCCATTCAATGCATGCTGATAATCCTTCAATCCTTATTGGTCAATCGAATATTTGATTCAAAGTCTATCGACTTCTACTCCTCCTTCCGCTGCCCCTAGACCTACAAGACCATATTGTCCGATCCGTACGCCAGAGCAAATACGCCCACTTAAAGGAAATCACACAAGCCGCTTTTCGCCCCCGAAGCTTAGCATGCATGCCTGCAGGGGTCTGCGCTACGCCAGCTACAGTCGCTTCGGAAAGAGACGATCAAATGTCAGAAACCATGATCAAAAATAGAAATTTGCCGAATCCTCACCTGTTTGAACCCTTTTTCTGTACTCGCGCATGCCACCACCCATCCCCTTATTATTACCTTATATTTGAAGCCATGGGCAAACCTGCCTGGTCAACTGAACAGAAGTCGATTGTGCAAGCTCTAATTGACCTCGGCAACGACGATTTCTATATAGAAGTTAAGACCCGCGTTCCTCGACCTACTCTGCGACGCTAGAGGGTGAATTTGAGGAGATATGGCCAGATTGATCCACCGATTAAGGCATATGGCAGGCCGCTGCTGCTTACAGATGAGGCTCTAGATGTATGACGTTAGGTGTTATTAATATTAACTTATTAACGCGTACCTTAGGGCCTCCTTAAATACCTTTCACACAGCCCAGACGCCTATTTTGAAGAGATGCTCTGGTTTCTATACGATAAATATAATATAATAGTGGCACGGAGTACGCTGTCGGCTGAATTAAAGCGAAGGAGATAGAGTAGAAAGGTAATAAGGATAATTGCGCAACAACGCAACCTAGGCCTAAGAGACGACTAGATCGTTCGAACCTGTGGCTATAGGCGCGATCAGTTTGTTTTTATTAACAAATCAGCTTATAATAAGAAGACAATAGATAGGAAGTACGGGTGGGCACCTATTAATGAGCCTACTAAAGGAATGTCGGAATTAAAAAGATCTAAAAAATGGAGCTTGCTGCTAGCGTATACCTGGCAGGGCTATATACCTGGTTGGTTGTTATACCAAGGCTCTGTTAACAGGTCGATATTTATTTAGTAGATAAAGAACGAGGTTCTTACTCGTATACAGCCTTATCTATAGCCTCGTTCAGTTCTAGTAATGGATAATGCGTTAATCTATCGTAATAAGGTATATAGTAACCATAAAGAATAGGCGCGCCGACGCTGCTGCTTACTTAAACCTAGGAAGTTTAACGCCTCTGCAATGCTGCTGGTATTAGACTTAAATATCTTCCTCCTTACTCACCCGATTTTAATCCAATTAAGGCTTCTTTCCATAATTTAAAGTAGTGGCTGCGTACTTATTAATTTAAAGCTGAACTATGGAATAACTTTGGTAACTTTTTAAACTATGCGGTAGAGCAATAAGGATTTAATAAAAGGGCGAAAGGCCATTTCTTACGGGTAGGAATTAAGTAGTAGATAAAGGGAAGGATAAGGTCTATTGTTATATAGAGCGCCTACTAATTAAAACGTTAAGTAAGGCCTCTACTGTAGCATTATGACGTCGCTAATCTATTCTAAAGTCCTCTAAGTTATCTACTATGCAATTAATGAGCCCGTACGTCAAGCTAACCCTATATAGCTTTGTATGGCCTATATTATTATTAAGCAACGCATACTTAAGTATCTTAAAGGTGTAGTACTTATTAACCAAAATTGACTCCGCTTTAGTAAAGGCGTGGGCCAAAGCTGGATAACGGCTTTGTAGCTATTTAATAAAGGTGCTGAGCTTACTATCTAATTGTTTAATATTGCTGCGGGCGGGGCTACTAGGTAGTAGGCTAGTAGAAGGCGTATTTGAGAGTAGATGGTAAGGACTGGTGGGCGTTTTAGAGGATAGAGTAGAATCGGATGGAGCGCTCCGTAAAGAAGGCACTAAAGGTCTTGTATTTAGTATAGGATCCACTATAAAACGACTATTGGCGACGGTTGGTAATACAGAAGAAGGTAGTACTGCCTATATAGTACTCTGCAACTGTTATAGCGTCTGCTAGTTCTGCAGCTGGTTCTGCTACTGTATCTAGCTCTACTGCTGCATCTGGTTTATTAAAAGCGTCAATGCCGTTAGTAATGGATCTTGTTGTTAAATAGGATTGGCTAGTAATTGTATAACTGTGGTATAAGCCTCTTGTCGCTGCCGTTGTTGGGGGGGGGAGCTTAATTCGTCTGTACTATAAGAGTTACCTTAACGGTGCTTATAGCTGCCCAAAGACGCCTTTATATCTTTTTTATCCTCCTTATCCTGCAGGTGCTTACTATACTTAATCTTTAATAGTAAGGACAGATCTGGCATGTCAACCGTGGCTTTCTTTTGTTCTATTGCCTCCGACCAGCGCGTCAAGTGGTAAGATAGTATTAGGTAGTGCTTTAAGTCGAATTTAAGACAGTATATAGTACCGTATTTTTTATTCTTGCAGTACTGTCGAAGGCAGTAATAGTATTTAAGCAGCGCATATAGATGCTTGCTCTTAACTTCTGTACATTTACGCCGTTCAGCAGCCTCTTTCTGCATTTTAGTGGTAGTTGACGCCTTCTTTTTACTAGCAGCTTCCTCTACTACACCTTCGTGATTCTTGCTAGAGGACTCTGCCTCTTTATTAGCCGCTACTTTAATTAGAATACCTTTTACTTAAAGCGCCGCATTAAGAGCCGCAGTAAAATTAGCGTCTCTAGCATTAGTAGACGCGTCAATAGGTGCAGTAGCGGCCTTATATTTAACTGTAAGATTAACCCTCCATGCCCTCCTTACGTACTTTAACTGTGCCTCTATTATTCCCTCTACTTCGCGCTATTCGTCTATATTGTTTACCTCTTTAGGTATTATAGGATCCTTTAGATTCGATAACGCAATAATAGCAGTTAATTAATTAAGCTGGAAAGAACGAAGACCGTAATATTCGTTGGCTTAATATATATTTTGGGCGACAAACTTTTGGTATTTAAAGGCTCCGAATGGGGTAGCTAGAACGTTGCTAAATATCTTCGTGGTATCGGCGGATACGATTATATTTAGAAGAAAGGTTTAAAGATCTTTAGGCTGTTCTACAACAGGTGGTATAGGTTCGACAGTAAGGTCTACCTCTTTAGGCGCTTTAGAAGTGTTCTTTACAGTATTCTTGGGTGCTTTAGCTCTCCTCCTGTGCGCTATGGCGCTAACTGAAATAGGAAATAATATAGGCTTTAAATGGCTTTAAAAAATAGGCGATGGCGATATAATAGCATGGAGGATGGGTGGTGGCATGCGCGAGTACAGAATAAGGGTTCAAACAGGTGAGGATTCGGCAAATTTCTATTTTTGATCATGGTTTCTGACATTTGATCGTCTCTTTCCGAAGCGACTGTACTTCGTCCCCACTCGCCCTCTTCCTTTCGTTCCTTTTCTGAGATGTACATAGGTCGGAATGCATCCAAAAGCACAACTTTGAGAGTCTACTACTTACTCTGCCATCTTATTACGCACTCCGCCTTCTGTGTACTCTCTCACCATGTCTGATCCTAGGCCTTCAGATGCAGGCCCTTACGCCGAGGAATGGCTCCAAGTATACCCACACATTCTTACATCACTTAGAACGTAAAGGCTTACTACTTTCTTTCACACAATTTAGGTTGAAAAAATGATGGGCGGCCGTTTCGCCCTCACCGGTTCTGTGCATGACATGCGGGAGCAGTTCACTGGCCTCTGGCAAGGCCTAGCACCCATGCTACCGCCTCCATCAGATTCAGTAACTGCTGGTACGCCAATTCACTATCTATATATATCTAGTATGCTTAGGACATCAATTGATGTATGGCCGAGCGTTTAGAGGATGTTCAATTACCAGACGGCGGCCCCCGCGTACGGGTTTATAAACCCAAGCAAGATGCACAGGACCTACCAATCGGACTATAGTGCACCCCCCAACTCTATAAAATGAATCATTTAAGCCTGAAGCTAAAAGTTCATAAGCATTCACAGCGGTGGTTGGATGGCAGGCTCCGTCGAGAGTGAAGATCGTGCGTACCCACCCCGTTTACGTCAACTCATAGCTCTTTTGGCATTAATTGAAAAACCTCAGATCTTATACGCGACATCGCAGAGCGCGTTCCCATGGTCATGGTTGCAACCTCGTACCGCTTTGCGCCAGAAAATCCCTTTCCCGCAGGACTGCACGACTGCATAGCAGCGTATAAATGGGTAATTCACCTCTACCCCTCCACTCCGTCCCTCTCTCCGCCTCCCATCTTTAGCAGTTAACCAAACCATTCTAGATGCACGCCAACGCGTCTTCCTTCTCCGCCTCCTCGTCCAAAAAGATCATCATGGGCGGCTCCGCAGGCGGGAATCTTTCCGGCGCCATAGCGCTGAGTTTTGCCGGCGACGAGGAGCTGAAGCCCAAGGGACTCATCATGGCGTGCCCGTTTGCGATCGAGCCGAGCCAGCTGCCGGAGGAGTACAAGGGCTGGTGGCACCCGGAACGATATCTGGACGCTGCGATGCTGAACCGAGAGGCGATGACGCCATGCATGGGTGCGTCTTTACCCTAACCATCCACTAATGCAACTGATGCGCCCTCCATTTCCGGGTTTCCTGTGTTTTTTTTATCTCTTTTCTTGCGGGTTTCAGCCAAACGCATCCTCACGTCTCACGTATAATTTCGCTCTTTTGAATAAACGGGCTTCTGCTAATCCACGCCCTACCAGACGCGTACGGCGCGGCCCCTGACGAACCGCTCTGGTCGATTCTCCTCCACCCATCCCTCTCAGCCTTGCCGCCGACCTATCTGGCCGCTTGCACGAAAGACGCCACGTATGATGAGACGTTCATTCTGCACGATAAGCTCAAGAAGTTAGGTAATGATGTAAGCCTTGCGGTGTGGGATGGGTATCCGCATTTCTTTTGGATGCTCCCGATGCTGCAGAAGAGCCAGGAGTTCATGGCGAGGTGGGCGGAGGAGGTAAGAAGGCTTGTAAAATAATCAGAGGAGAGGAGCTTTCGGCATCCTGAACTGTTTAGCGAAGACTTGTGCGACGAGTTCCACACTCGTGTTATGTGTTCAAGCTCCTTAGCTTAGCCATGGTGAATCAAGAACCCTTTTCTAATACACCTCACGCTCATGAAATCGTACATGATGCTTATAGCGTCTTATCAACTCCCAACAACGCCATCAAAGCCACTTTTGAAAACCCGTCCCCACCCAGACCGATTCCAGACACCAGAGCCCCCCGCTCACCACGCAAACTCCATAACCGTCTTCCCCAAAGCAGCCATAATCCTCATCTCCCCCTGCTCATCCTCAACAAACCGCACACAATGACTCCGAAACCTTTCCCCATCCCTCCCCCCCTCCGCCACAAACTCCCTCAGCGTCTCCCCCGTCCGCAGCGAATACACGCGCACAGCCCCATTCTCGTCGCCCGCCGCCACCAGCCCCAGCTCGGGCTGCACATCCAGCCCGAGCGCCGCATTTGCCTCGTTCGCGTAGTCGAACGCCAGGACAGGCAGCGACGGCGGCCTCGGCCCCCGCGCCGTCGGCTCCGCGCGCGGCATGCGCAGGTCCAGCAGCGCGAGCTCGCTGCGCAGCCCCGCGACGACGAGGCGCGTCGCGTCGTCGGCGCGGCGCAGCGCCGTCACCGCGCTGCGGTTCACGAGGCACAGCCGGTGGCCCCGGCTGCGCGCGTCCCAGAGGTGGATGGAGGCGTTGCGGAGGCCGAGGGCGAGGGTTGTGGGGGAGAGCCAGGTCAGGGCTTGGGCGTCGCTGGGGAGGCCGAGGGGCTTGGCGGTTGTCCAGCCGGTGCTGGAGGTGCGGGTGAGGGTGAGGAGGGCGTTGGAAGTGCCGACGGCGATGGTTTCGGAGGGGGCCGCGGAGGGGGACGGCGCGGAGGTCCAGATGGTCGTGATGTCGTGCGGGGCGTAGAGTTCGGAGATGCCGGTGAGGTCGGTGTGCGTGGTGAGGTGGATTATGGGGGGTCTTGAGGATCCCATGGTTGTGGTTACGAGCGTTCCGGAGGCTGGCGATACGTTCATGGAGGAAATTCTTGAGTTCAGAGGGTATATGCGTTTGGTATGACAATAATAGCTTGGTGGGCTGTTGACGGAGCTTGTTAACCGTTCATTAGATCCGAGCACGTCTGAACCAGTTAAGTCTGGATATTTGTTATATTTTGGGAACATAGATTCTATCCGGTCATTTGTCCTTCCAACCACCAAAGATCTTGTTACAGGGTCCACGTCGAAATGGAGGATCTCAGAGTCGTCATCATTTTCATCAGTTACTGCACGGCTTTGAAGTCCATGAGCAGAAGCTTTGGCCCAGTCATGCTTTCTTTGACTATGGTGTCCACGCCTCCCTAGTTCTCTTTCTAGAGACCTAGCGATAGGTGACTGGAGGACGATTGATTGCTGAACCTGCTGCTGACGTTTCTGGTTTGCGAAGGCTTCTGAGAGTTTGCGCTTCTAGTTCCAGAATTAGCAAATTACAGGCACTACAGAAAGGTGTATGTCCTAAAGCGCAATTCTGTTTCCGGTTGATAGAGCTATGGTAATGGGAGGAGGAACTGTTAAAGCACCTGGCTTCTCTCACAAACAACCGATACGAACTCCAAGAAACTTGAGAACCTCTGACTACATCAAAAATAACACTAAACTCAAATTTCAAATGCCCTGGGAAAATATTGCTATGAAGGATGCACTTATTAGACCACCGGTCTTTTTCTATCCGTGTACTGACGTGCTCCACGACTTTCAGCTCCAAGTGCACAATTATGTAGAAACGAAACAACCATGAAATAAAATTAGATAGCAGCGCATAGCCCAGGAAAATGAAACTTAGCAAAACGGTCTACATACTTTTGATTCTTCGGCTCTTTTCTTGATATTCTCCTTCGCATACTTAGATCCTGAGGGAGGCGCGTGATGGTTTGGGAGGATTCTGAAGTATTTCTTCCGTTCCTGGTCTTCTTCGAGATCAGCTTATGATCATAATATATTTATACGGGATTCACTTACCGTAGTAAAAGCCAGGAATATTTCTTCCATCCATGGCTGTCTATGAGATGTGGTGCAAATAAAGGTTGACGTTCCGGCGAAGTTACACAATACCGTTTCGGATATTTTCTTATCGATAACACATACTTGCTTACAGTATCCTCGGCATGACGACAGACGAAAGCTCAACACAAACCTCTCCATACAATTACCTCTCTCTTCTATCCTTCCGCTCCCCCCTCTTTCTAGATATCCTGGTTCCTTTTTGTTCTTTTGTATATGCTCTCCCGAGCACTCCCCCGTCACTCCAAACCCTCTCTCATGCGCCTCGCCAAAATGAGAAATCATCTCAGTAATGGCAGTAATACTGCTACGAATGGCACATCCCCAAGCTTTACTTTACGGGATCTCCCTAAATCAAATGTTTTCACCTCAAATCTTCCTCCAGACCCTGCTTTCCCTACCCCAGCCGACTCCCACAAAGCTCCACGAGAAACTCTCGGACCGCGGCTGGTAAAAGGAGCGTTGTATACATACGTCAGACCGGAGATCACACAGTCACCAGAATTACTAGCTGTCAGCGAACGAGCAATTAAGGATTTAGGATTGAAGCCTGGGGAGGAACAGACGGAGGAATTCGAGCAAGTCATGGCAGGAAACTTGATAATTGCTTGGGATGAGAAAACCGGGAAGGGGATATATCCGTGGGCACAATGCTACGGGGGTGAGAATCATATATGAATACATTAGAAAGCCGCTTTTTCCGCTAACGAATTCAGGCTACCAATTGTATACTCCATAAATTACTATCATCGGACACTATTGACGAAAACAGTGGTCAATGGGCTGGACAACTGGGGGATGGCGTGAGTTCAATTAGGACTGTGTTATGAGTCGGAGTAAGTACTAATATTCTCAGCGTGCAATGTCGCTCTTCGAAACCACCAACCCAGCCACCAACACCCGCTACGAAACTCAGCTCAAAGGTGCCGGCAAAACACCCTACTCGCGCTTCGGAGACGGAAAAGCCGTCCTGCGCTCCAGCATCCGCGAGTTCATGGTTTCCGAATGTAGAACCCCACTTCCTCCCAAATCCTGCCTAACACAGCCCGCCATTTTATCTGCAGTGCCGATAGCACCCCTGAATATTTACTGACCACCACCGCCAACCACACAGACCTCGACAGCCTGCGAATCCCCACCACCCGCGCCCTATCGCTCGTCCTTGCACCCTGCGCCCGCGTCCGGCGCGAGCGCATTGAGCCCAGCGCAATCGTGGCCCGCTTCGCGCAGAGCTGGCTGCGGCTCGGCACCTTCGACCTGCAGCGCATGCGCGGCGACCGGGCCCTCCTACGGCAGCTGGCCACCTACGTCGCCGAGCACGTGCTAGGCGGATGGGAGGCGCTACCCGCCAAGCCGTCCCTGGGCGACCCCACCACCGTCTCGCGCGGCGTGCCCGCCGCCACTGTCGAGGGCGAGGGTGAGGGCGAGGGCGCGGAGGCCGAGAACCGCTTCGCGCGGCTGTACCGCGAGGTATGTCGCCGCAATGCGCGCACCGTCGCCGCGTGGCAGGCGTACGGCTTCATGAACGGGGTGCTGAACACGGATAACACGTCCGTCATGGGCCTCTCGATCGACTTCGGGCCCTTCGCGTTTCTGGACACGTTCGATCCGGCGTACACGCCTAACCACGACGACCACACGCTGCGCTACTCGTACCGTAACCAGCCGTCCATCATCTGGTGGAACCTCGTGCGGTTCGGCGAGGCGCTAGGCGAGCTGCTGGGCGCGGGGGCGAGGGTCGATGAGAAAGAGTTCGTGGAGCAGGGCGTGCGGGAGGACTGGACGGAGGAGCTGGTCAAGCGGGCTGAGGGGATCATCGAGCGGGCTGGGGAAGAGTACAAAGCCGTCTTCATGGCCGAGTATAAGCGGCTCATGACGGCGAGGCTGGGCCTGAAGAACTTTAAAGAGGAGGACTTCGAGGTGCTGTTTTCGGAGTGGCTGGATCTGATGGAAGCACATGATTTAGACTTCCATCATTGTTTTAGACGGTTGGGCGGTGTGAGGTTGGGGGATTTGGAGAGCGAAGAAAGGAGGAAAGAGGTTGCGGGCGTCTTTTTCGCGAAGGATCAGCCGCCGACGCAGGAGAATGCGGCGAGAGAAAGAATCGGGAAGTGGTTGGAGAAGTGGGGAGGCAGGGTGAGAGAAGACTGGGGCGAAGGAAAGGACGAGGAGAGGCGGGAGGAAATGAGGAAGGTAAACCCCAAGGTTAGTATGTCCCAGATGAGAAGTAGTGAACTTTTACTAAGAGCTATAGTTTATACCCCGCTCTTGGGTCCTCGACGAGGTGATTGAAAGGGTTGAGAAAAAAGGCGAGCGTGACATTTTGAAAGGCGTCATGAAAATGTCGCTGAACCCCTTTGAAGAACACTGGGGTTGGGATGAAAGTGAGGAAGAAAGGTTCTGCGGCGATGTTCCAAAATATAGAGGGATGCTGCAGTGCAGCTGTAGCTCGTAGATTAGAGGATTGATGTATCATAATGTATCATTAATCTCCAATAAGTGGCAAAGCTAGCTTAATGAGGAAGAGATGTAATTACTCAGCTCCTCCACCTAAATACTCAGCTATCTCGAATCCAACACTACGGCCAAGAGTTGCTACATAATCCCACCCAAAGTTAACGCGCCATTTACATCCCGGGTCCAGCACATCTACTCCTGCTGCTCCGGCTCTAACGAGGAGTCTGATCGATGATAAGGTGGCGATTTGAGTATATATATCTGCTGTTGGAGTGACAGAGTGCGGCAGTATGGCGTGAAAAATTGCAAGAAGACGGTCTAAGGGAAATGGCGAGGGCGCAAGAAGATGACGGGGTATCTAGTGATTCTTAGATCGGTATGCAGTAAATGGATTGAGTCGAACTGAATACCTTTCTATGTTTAGCTCCCCTACCCGCTCTTCTTGCGGCAGTGCCGCCACCTTTCTTCCTTCGCTTCTTCTCGCTAGCTTTCATAAAATAAATGGCGTCTTGGCGAGCTGGGTTATATGATGCGAGATATGCTGCGCAGAGAAGGTATTTTGAATAGTATGGTAAGTCATGAGTAACTACGCATGTGAGAAAAGCTTGAGATATTGTCCTCGAGAGAATAAGTAAATAATTACCTTTTGATACAGCACTTGTTGTCGCCCCCTCGACCTTCGGAACCACCCTGTCTAGTAGCACATCTTCACTCTGAAACAATGCCCTATTCGCAACCATAAGCCTCGAAAAATCTCTTGTTCCAAACGTGCCATCAACAATCGGTGTAACAAAAGGCCGCCATAGCTTTTCTGCCACAGAGCGAAAGCTCAGGATATCTCTTGCCGCACCTTTCGCCAATGCGTCCCACACCGCAGCGAGGAACCGCGTCCATACCCAGGCATTATCCTCTTCGGCAAGTTCCTCGCTGTATTCTGGGGACTGGTCTGGAGATTCGAGAAAAATAGGTAGAGGTGATTTAGATAGTATTTGTATAGACTCGTCTTTGGTGTACGCAGGAAAGTGGACGTATGGTATGCCAGTCGCATGCAGAAAACGAGGTCGCGGCACAGATATGATGAAGATTATGCTGAGGCTGGGTATCTACAAATTACGTTTAGCGGAATTTATCCCATAGATCCATTATTAAGCCTACAATTTCCCCAAATCGCGCCAACGCAGGCAGTAACGTTGGAGGGGCCTCTCGCTGTCGGTCAATTCCATCAAATACTAAAACGAAGCGCTCCTTGCCGTCTAAGAGTCGCTGTAAATGTATAGCTAGAGTGCTAATGTTCTCGCAGCGACTGTACGGTTTCCGGTCAACTTTGATATCAGAGCACTCGTCAACCGCGTCTAGACAACTTGCGACGGTCCGTTCGAGGAGATGTCGACCAGTGATACATTCTCGAGAATTGATGATAGTGTGTGGAAGATTGCTAGTTTCAAGGACACTCTTGATAATTGAGCTCTTGCCGGTTGCTTCGAGGCCGTGCACAACAATGGCCGGTGGGCTGGGTAAGAAGGGCTGAAGTTCTTTAGCTGGAGTATTGAGATGTGACCTTAGGGCGCATACTGAGTACAAAGCAAGGAGTTGACGGATCTGTAACTCTCTGCACGGATACTGCTCATTTAAAGTTCCAAGAAGGACCTCTTCGGGCAACATTTTGGCGCGTGGGTCTTACCTTCGAAGTTCGCGAGCCGATGCTAAACACCAAGACGCGATTCGCGATGGTTGGGTTCCCGGTGTCACGTGTTTGTCTCGCCATGTACACACCATGTATTATTTAAGATACCAAGTAAATGGACGATTTGCGGTATTGAAATTTATTATCCTGCTAATTTATCCAATTCACGCTTGTATGGAATCATCGACGCTTGGAGCATCACCTCCTTCCTCACTTTCAGACACCCACTCCCAAGCCAGGAATTTCCAATTGAGCTCGGAAGGCCGCCAGAAAATACCATATCCGAGTCCACTGGCTGAATCTCCTGAATCTGTGCGTCCATCCTTGGCCATTTCAGCTGTCAACCCACCCGTAAGCGACATCCGGCGGGCGAATACGCATCGTCTGAAGCGGGAATGCAACATTGCCATTGAACACATAACACATGGTTCATGGGTGACATATATATCGAAGTCCACGCAAAGATACCCTCCCGGTATTATGTTGTCGGCGGTAAAGACGCGCCTCTCTATAGGCGTTAGCGGTGCGTCGCAAAAGGCGTTCTCCGAAGCCACACCGAGGCTGCTAGGATTAGGTTCAGGCTCCGCTCTCAATCTCTTCTTCGCTACCATTCCAATGGCTCTCATAACTGCATGTGCCATGACATTTCCAGGACCCTCCTTTCGTTGGACGACAGTACCATCTGTAGAGCACCAGCGCGCGTCTCCAGCTACAGCTATAACTTTCTGTTCATTTCCGGCCTTTTCTATAATCACGCAACCTATTTCTTCTCCCAAGGCGTGGAATTTCGTTTGTTGGCCAGCAACTCGAGCAAGCGCAAGCCAGGTTCCAGCATGGGTTTCGATGTCAGCCACAGCGCGAGCTAGAAAGCTTGGATGCGGACCATATGGGTTGGTGTTCTTATAGGATATCGACCAGTAGTCTTCAGTCCATTTAGCAGCTTGCTCGGCAGATGTGGGCGCAAAAGCTGGAACAGGAATTGTATGAACATGAAGGGAGATTGTAGAGTTCAGGAAAGGGGGATTTTGCGCCAGACATCTTTGCAATTCAGCTGGGGAAATGAGAGACGTTGGGGCGATGAGGAGATATCGCAGTTCAATTGCGCGTTTGCCACCGTCCTCGTCTTGCTCACCGACGACATGGCTTGTAGTAGAGAGGCGATCCCATGGCTGAGTGGAAGACCTAAATTTATCCTGCAGGTACACAGGAAGAAAATCAAGCTGCACCACTCGGCGAAGATGTTGGAGGTTCACAGTTTTCAAGTCGGGAATAGCATTTTTGACTATGCTGAGGGGCATAAGTATAAGAAAGCAAAATTAAAAATCAAAACATACTTTAAGGTTGCTCCAGCATATACAGCGGGGACTTCAATCACATATACGTCAACTGAGGTGTAGATTAGAAGCTGCTCTAGGTTGCAGTGGAATGACTTACTTGTTTCCAGAACAGCTCGAAGCTCATCTTTGGTTTTCAGGGCAACAAGCCGACCTGGTATCGGGGCGATGGCGAGCTCCCGGAGCCCCAAAGGGCCATTGAAGACTTCATCTTGCACGAGTTGCGGTGTTTTCATGACATTGTAAAGTACAAACTATTTGACGCGCGAGTCAGAAGAGTGTGGCCTGTGGGATACGGAAAACCTTGGCACGAACCTTGGCACGCGCTTCGGCAAGTCAAGGTGCTCCAACAACTCGCCGAATCTTATCTCATGAATCAGACCCCGGTGGACCATTGGTACGTGCACTACGCGCACGTGCGGGCATACTGCTCCTTATCACCCAGTGAATTTTCCACCGAGGGTCTGACTAAGTTTGGTTAAAATTCTACTACGGAGTTCTGATTCATGAGATAACCGAATCATGCTCTGCAGGTTAGCAAGTCAGCGGGTAATTGGGGCCCCGCAAGGGATACAATTCATTATGTATCAAAGCCTACATCTCAGAGGTTCCATTGAGGGGTTCATTCGAGGATTCATTGGAGGGTTGCCCCGGTCTCAAACTCATCTGCCGAAAAATAGCGTCGGTAATTGAGAGCGTGAAGTCTGAGGCAGCACGGTATACACACCATGCGCACCATGCGCACATATATTATGTTGACTTTACCCTGCTGGGGTCCCCTGGGGAGCTCCTCGCCTTGACTTGAGCCTCCTCTACCTCTACCTCTACCTCTACCTCTCTCTCCCTCTACTTCTCCCTCTACCTCTTTCTTCCCACCTCGCCTTTCTTTTTTTTCTTCATTCTTATTTCTTATTTCTATCCTCCCGCCTACCATGGATAATAAGGAAGATGTGCAAATCGAATCGGCCCCTAACCAGGACAACCACGATCATCATCACTATGGATATGATGCCCGTATAGTTCCTATCCAGCAGGAAGCTGTAGAGGATGCTAGGCATATAAACCTATCATGGCGATCGTGGCTTGTCGTGTTTATCACTTGCTTCGCGTATGAAACCCCAAATGATTCAGTCCAGGCTTTCAATCATATCTAATTGAATTTAGCATTATGGCACAGGTATTTGTTGTGGTAGCAGCAGGATCCGTAATTGCCTTCATCATTCGAGATCTTGGTGAGCCCTCGCTGGCGGGATGGATCATTCAGGTAAGTTTGTCCTGCATTCTATACCGGCTGTAAACTTACTCCTCCGCTTAGGGCCCATTGCTCATGCAGAGCGTGCTTTCTCCCATTATTGGACGCCTGTCGGATGTCCTTGATCGAAAGTACCTTGCATCAATACCGCCTGTTATTGCATTTGTTGGCGCTGTAATTTCAGCAAAAGCAACGTCGATGAGCATGCTTATCGGTGGTGGCATTCTGATCGGAACCACTCTTTCGAGCATATCGATAGTGCAAGCCATTCTATCGGAAATTCTCCCATTGAAATATCGTACTCTCGCGAACGGTTTCGCTTTTCTGGGTGGTGCCATTGGTGGCCTGTACGGTTTGCCTTATCCACAATTTAGCTCAAATGCTGACTGACACCTTGTGTAGAGTGGGTAGCCTCGGAGCTGGAGGAGTTACCAATGCCAATGCATCCGGCTGGCGGAATATTTTCTGGATGCAAGCAGCTTTCCACCTTGCAACCGCTGTAGGCTTTTTGGCTTTCTACTGGCCACCGCGAGCCTCAGATTACCCAAAAATGTCCTTCGCGGACTATGTTTGGGCATGCGACCCAATCGGTTCTGGATTATTTATCAGCGCCGCGACGCTTCTGCTCCTTGCCTTGGACTGGGCCAGCGGAGCTTATGCATGGTCAAATCCACATGTTGCCGCTCCTCTTAGCATTGGCCTTGTTCTCTTGCTTGTATTTTGTCTTTACGGTGAGTTTTCTAACATAGGCCTTGTGATATACCCTTTCTAATCATGCTACGTTGCAGAATGGAAAGGCCGTAAGGATGGTCTAGTGGCGCACGTCTTCTTCCAGGGTAGCCCTAATTTTGCTCTCGCGGTCTTTGCGTTCGCCGTAGAAGGGTAAGGGAAAAAAAAAACCTCTTGGCCTGCCAAATCGGGATATTGCTGACAACCCCTGTCCTGCAGTTGGATCTTCTACTCCGCCGTCAACTCGGTGACACCCCAAATCGTGCTCAACCTAGGCTTCGAAAGCAACGCCTGGGCCATTTCCGTCCGTCAACTCAGCTTCACCGTCACTATTCTTGTCGTCTCCATCCCCATCACCCTCTACGCGACCCGCTTCAAGGACATGAAATCCCCCCTCATCGTCACCTTCGCCATGTTCCTCATCGTGTCAATCTGCTACGCCACCATCAAGCCGACCTGGAACAAGCCGCAAATCGGCTTCAACGTCATCTCCGGCATCGGACAGTCCGGGCCCTTGACGCTGCTAGTCGCCTACGTGCAATTCACCGCGCCCCACGCCTTCCTCTCGACGGCGACCGGCCTAGCCTTCTCCGCCCGCGCCATCGGCGGCGCTTTTGGCTCCGCCGTCATCAACGCCATCGTCGGCGGGTACATTAACTCGCACTACGCGAGCGCCGTTGCCTCGGCCGCCATCGCCGCGGGGCTGCCCGAGTCCTCGGTCGCGGGTCTGCTGACCTCGATTGCGGCGGGGGGCGTCGAGCCCGTTCCAGGCGCGACGCCGGAGGTGTGGGCGGCCGCGATGGACGCAAGCCATTGGTCGTATGCGCATGCGTACCGGTTGGCGTGGGCCAGCGTGATTCCGTTTGTGGTGCTGGCGTTGATTGCGGTGGCGTTCTTGAAGGGCGTGAAGGAGTTGATGACGGAGAAGGTGGAGGCGACTGTGGAGCGGGTCCCCGAGGTTGAGAAGGCTGGTGCTTGATCAGATGATTAAATGTTCTTAGAGATCTAAAGGGGAATTGGGTTTTGATATAGGTAGTCAAATGGTCAACTTGGTATGTCTAATGCACACTGTTGACGTCGTGTATCAAGTAGTGAATATATGTATCAACTAAGTTGTTGAGTTTGCCCTATATCATTGCCCTCCAAATGGTTGTAGATGTCTATTAACATAACAGCACCTTGACGAACGTGGTTCCTAGAATCCCACCATTTACACCTTCGTCTGCCTCCATATATGGTAAATTCAAAACTAAGCTGCTCTGAATCTCTTAGAAATTCGTTTGCTAAATTGTTGAGTATTCTCCTTTCGCAACAGTCTTTCTTGTGACCCTCTATATCAACATGATGAAAGATAGAGCATACTAACAGAAATCCCCACGAGAATAATGCTAGGGGAAAGTTTGGGGATTGGTTCAGCCTGCGTTGAAATCTTACTTCTATACAGGTCTATACAAGCTTCCGGAGGCTTTTCTCCGGCGTCCGCGGGCTGTGACGAGAAGAAAGGGAAGTCAAAGATAGTGGGCAAATTTTGATTCCTGCAATGGCATTCGAGTACATTTAAGTAGTTTGATTGCAAATGAATATATAGCGTCCGACGGCCCCATTGCGTCCTTAGGAATTTCAGACGCGAGATGTAATATAAGATGTGCCTTTACCCATACCTACAGATACTGTACATATCATCAACACCGGGTTGAAAACGCCACATAATCCGCCAACCCTAGTAGGTAATTTTGACAACACATACGCCACTAATGCCACAAGATAGCCGAAATACACCACAAGCCATTGCTAAACCCAGACATAAGATTTTAAAATTACTCCGGCAAAAAAGCCCAGCTTGCTATCCAGCTCTTCTAAGCACTAGTTAGATTATGCGGCAGCTTATCCTTCAACTCCAGCATCTCTTGCCGTACAACCTGCGCCTCTTGCACTTTGCCGTGCTTTTCTAGCGTGTCCACTAGCATTCCATCGGCAACACAGATCCACAAGTCATCTTTACATCTTTTCGCCAACAGCCTGCCGGCGTTCGCGCTCTTTTCGGCTTGCTCGCCCATAATATCTGTAAAGAACATAGCTGTCATAAGGTTCATCGAAATGCAAAGTAGTTGTTGATTGGAGATACTCTTGGCTGCTTGTAAGGCTGACTTAATGCACTGTTTGGTTTTCACGATCGAGTCCTTGGAGTTGGTAGTTGCTTTGATAAGGTGGAAGGCGGAGACTATGCTTTTGTTTGGATGCGTGAGGCAAAGCGGTTCAATGCCAGCAAGGAGATTTTCCGCAATGTGGTGTTGCGGGTGAGAAGCATCGCGGATGATGAGTAGTGAGTTCATAGCGGCAAGGATTGAGACATCAGTACGTGCATCAGATGTACGTACATTCGAATTGGGAAGACTGAGTATAGGCGACTGATAGGTCGATAGAGCAGAGGCTGTTGACCCTTTTCCCTGCTCAATGACGCCGCTGAGGTAGGTTGCGAATCGCGTCAATGTGCCCGAGCTGTCAATTGAAGGATTCGTAGCAATCTCACGTAATGACTCCAGAGCCATCTCTGCAGAAGACCAATCTGCACGGCTGCAGGACATGAATGCTAGGTGTAATCTGATGTGCCATTCAATTACAGTTCTCCAGCTCATTCGACTTGACGCGCTTGCAATGGATTCAGGCGCCCCTTCGCGAAGGTCAAAACTCTCTAGAGCCTAGTCAGTTATCTGAAGACACTAGTGCAATATAGAAATTATTTACCACGAATCAACTTGAGTCCTTCTCGGAGGTAGCTCTCAGCCTTCCCTTCATGTTTAAACTGTGATGTCACCCCACTTAAATAGTAAGCTAGGGAGTATAGATCTCGCCGGTGAATCCAGGAAAAAGTGAGCCGATCCCGACCATCTACGGTTCTCTGGAAAATTCCGCCCGTTGATGCAGTTAACTGTCCACCAGAACTTCGGTCGAGGAGCACGGTAAAAGTTCCATTATCCATATCTTTATCCTTATTTGGTAGCACGGCTTGATCCATTATTGCCTGCATGGTTGCCATTTTCGCTAATGCTTGATCCGGAATATAGTGTTGTAAGCTGCATGCAAGGTCCAGAAAGTCAAGTAAGGCTACAATCTGTCCAAGATCTCTGACAGACGTCTCCAGCTGGAGGCTCCTAGCCGAGGCAATTGCTCGCTGGGCTTGTTCAATGCTATCTGATCCTGGAGTTCGTAAATGTACCATTGCTTCGAGAGCTGCACACGTGACATATATGGCCTTGTCTCCCTGCCTTTCGGCGAGCGTAGATATGCTATGGAGGTTTTGAAGTACTGATGAAGTCTCAGGATGTGAAGGCATTTGTAATGATAGCGAGACTCGCAAGAAGCGGAACGCATATATCCACACAACGTGCTGATATCTGCAGTTTATTAGCCACATACTAAGACATACGAACATACTTACGCTTCGGCCTCCGGTATGACATTATCTAGTGTCTTAAGAGCGGCTCTAGGGCTGGTTTTGAACAGTACACGGGCAAGGAGGTGTTGCATGCTGTATTTCAAGTCTAGCAATCGGTTCTGTGAAAGTTAGACATATCTATGCCTTGCGTGATGGCCACTACCTACCCTTTGACATAATGTAATCTTCACTATATTAGCACGCTGTAGACGAAGTTGTAGGATTGATAGCATACCCCTTTACTTAGTACAGTCTCTGCTACAGTGTTATTATCCGTCTCGTCGTGAAGCAAGCTTGCATATCGCAGACTTAGAGTGGCCTCCATACGGGGATGTAACCTCCAGTTCTGTTTTCTAATCAATATCGTCGATCCCCAACGGGAACCAGCCATCAAACCTTTAGGACTGACTCCATGCATCCTAGCCCCGTCGCCATGAGCTTGTAGTATTTCCCTAGATCTTTTGGCCTTTGAGCTAGCGCGGCGGTAGAACCCATCCAATGCGCCGCAGCAATATATTCCTCGGCCAGTGAAAGTAATAAAAATTGGTAGCTAACAGGTGAGGCTGCATCGGTAGTTGCGGCGGTCGCAGGTGTGGAAATAGAGGGGGTGGCCAGAGTAGGAGGAGATAGCTTCGGTATCACGACTTGAGGATACGGCTGGGCTTGCGGATGCTGTGGCTTTTGCGGAGGTTGCGGTCTTGGTACAGGTGCTTGAGGTTGTATGTATTGAGGGTGCCGATTCGCATTTTGTTGCTGGTTCTGCTGGTTGAACTGACTTGAGCGCTGCGGAATAACAACCATCGGATGATTCTGTACTTGCTGAGGCTGCGGATATGGTCGTGGCACCATCTGAGGTGGCATATTGGGTAAGGCATAGGCATTCGGAGGATACCCTGGTGCTGAAGCAGGAGGCGGGTACTGGCCAACCGGTGGCGGCTGTTGGGAGTACTGATATCGGTAATCCATAGCGGGCTCTAGGGAGGAGGTAAAGTGGTCGTCAGACCCCTTCCTCTATTCACTCCATGCTAATGGTGAAAGACGATGAAGACGGTCGAATCACTCGCGGCGTCGAGGCGTGGTTAGTGTCTTGGCTTGTAGCTCATTGATTGGACAAAGAGGCGCGACTGGCGGACCGAGGCTCAGATCTTATATATCTTCTGTTCGAACATGTGGTAACCGTAAAAGCTTTTGGCCTCCTTCAAACCCATTGCTACAGTATGGTCGACCTATCTTGGATCCTTGGACATGCCAGAATCTCGTTCACCCATGCTCCGAATACCATCAAACTTACAACCAAAGCTGGTGCCCACGTCCCGCTCTCCGACTTATGTGAGAAGACTACGCCACCATGCTATTTGAACCCTTTATTATTTAATGGGCATTTGCAAACTGCCTGGACGGCAGTCAAAAATCGAGATGCTCCAATCATCTACAAAAGAAAAATATTCGAATCGGATGAGCAGACATGCCCAGGAACCTTTGCTGTCGACTTCGTGGTTCATTCGCCAAGTGCGAAAGATGATACACTACCGGAGAGGACCACCTACTTCACTGAAGATGAGTCTATTGGATCACTTGATAGCAAGCCTATGCTAGTCACGCTTCACGGATTGAGCGGCGGTTCGCACGAAATTTATTTGAGGCATGTTCTGGCACAATTGGTCACTAAAGAGGGAGGATGGGAAGCGTGCGTGGTTAACTCAAGGGGATGTGCCATGTCTAAAACCACCACTCCCTTCCTTTACAACGCCCGGGCAACCTGGGATGTCCGGCAGACGGTCAAATGGCTGCGTAAGGCATTTCCAAATCGACCCTTATTTGGGATTGGCTATTCACTGGGAGCTAATATCTTGACTAACGTAAGTATTGGTTACTTCCAGCTTTGTCATTAATATGAAAATCATATTCACTAAAGCCTTCAGTACGTTGGTGAGGAAGGGCTAAGTTGCGAGTTGAAGGCTGCTGTCGTCTGCTCGAATCCATGGAACTTAGAGGTTAGCTCTTTAGCGTTGCAGAGGTCATGGATTGGTCTCGAGGTATATTCTAGGATAATGGGTGGGAATATGAAGAAGCTTTTTGAAGCGTAGGTCGCACAGGTTAGTGTTTTACCGAGATTGAGGCTAATCAGTGCAGACATTCCGACCAGATTCTGAAAATCCCCAATATTGACGTGGATAAGGTCAATAAAATAAAATACCTTCACGAGTTTGACAGGTGAGTTCCAAGGCTGTAAGGTCGAGTCATCTTTTGCTCACGACTCGTTCTTGTAGATATATTCAAGGACCAACTTGGGGATACCCTACAGAAGGTGCATACTACCGTGATGCGGCGTCCACAGATTCATTGCTTGCTGTTAAGATACCATTCTTTGCTATCAACGCTGAAGATGACCCTGTAAGTACCGTTTCTAATCCCATAGGATTGATGCTCTCCTAAACGCGCTCTCCGAAGATTGCCGTCAACGAAGCGATTCCCTACGAAGAGTTCAAGCAGAACCCGTACGTAGTTCTCTGCACCACATCACTCGGCGGTCACCTAAGTTGGTTCCAGCTGGGAGGCCAAAGGTGGTTCGCGAAGGCTGTAGGTTTATTTGCTATGACTCATTCCTGGATGTTTTCTGATAGCGAGTAGGTCGTCGCCTTTCTGATGAAGATAGCGGATGATATCGATTTCGAATCTTCAAGTAGTGAGAATATCGGCTCCAATGGTACTCTAGTTTCATCTGGGAAGAAGCCAGTATTCGATCCGATGCATAGAAGGCTGCATATCCCATCATGAATAATTCATGACTACTTTTCCAGTGTAATGACCGTAGAGACCATAGACGGATATAGATATGATAGATATGAATCAACCGAAGGAAACCCTTTTTTGGTTACCCTTCGAGGGCTTCGGTGGCATGTTCTCAACATCCTCTTTCAATGCTGAAGTATCGCTCTTGTGTTTTCGCTTCTTGCGGAGAGAGTCCTTGGTTTCCTCCTAACCGGATATTAGCCCTTTCCATACACTCATATATAGTCATGCGATTACCAATTTAGCATGCTTTTGTTTTTGACGAGCTTCTGCCTCCTTCCGCCTGGCCTCCCGAATTTCTTCCATTTGCCTCTGAGAGGAAATATTAACTATAGAAATTGTGCTATGATAGACATTCAACTAACCGCCTTCATCATCTTTGATTCAATCTGGCCTTCCTTGTCCGCGTTCACCATAGCCAAAATTGTCATCATGCTCTCCTGATCATCCACGAAAATCTTGCCTTTCTTCTTTCCCTTGGGCTTCTGTACGCCTGCTGGAGTAATCATATTCAGCTTCGGAATCCCAAGCTCTTTCTCGGTATAGATTTTTTTCTTTTTCTTTGGTTGGGTTGCACTCGAAGGCTTTGTCTTTTGCGGTCCTCCAGGTTTTGCCAAAGCTGCTTGTTTGGCTTTGCGTTTGGATATACCGCCGTTCGTGGAGGGCTTTGATGTCTTCTTGCTAGCACCAGCTTTCCTTTTCGGCTTTGATGGTTTTGTGAGCGCCATTGTTAAGTGCTTGTATATTTTCGAAATCGCGAGTGCAAGCCGCAAAAAGTTTCGAAGACAAAGTCGCGAGTTTTTAGTCCGTGTAGCCTTGGCAGGCTGCTCTAGGGTCGCGCCAGGCGCTTACGAGACGACCTAGCTCTGCCTGCAACAACGCCTTATACAGCTCCCCTCAGCACTCCAAATCCCACCACGATACAGTGTCCCTACTACATCCTTTCGCCATGTCTTCTCATAGGCTCTTCCGCTTCCCGAAACCACAATGGCTTAATAGCGCCAATACCCGTACGGCAGGCGTCTACACAGCCGGCGCACTGGTATGCCTCACCCACCCTCGCTCGAGCATAGTCACAGACCTATATATACCTCGCCATTTCAGAAGTAATCTAATTATCCTTTAGTTTTCCCTCGGCTTCTATATGTTTATCGACGCTGCCGCCTACTCAAAATCAGCACTCAACGGCTCTGATCCAGCTGTGCACATCACCTTCGTAGACTGGATTCCCGGCATCTGCAGTGCGCTGGGCATGCTAGTCATTAACTCGATCGATAAGTCGCGGCTCTCCGCCGATAGCTTCTCGTATAGTGGGAATGGAGTGGCCTGGAAAGCCCGCTTGGTACTGTTCCTCGGCTTTGCGCTGATGGCAGGAGGACTAGCAGGCGCTGTGACTGTTATGGCGTTGAAATATGTGGTGCCGGAGTATGTGTTTCCCACACTGTGGATGGGAGTTGCGAATGTCGTTGCGAATGCCTTTATTATGCTGAGGTAAGTTCATGCTCGTAGACTCATCTATTATCTAGCAGACGGAATTTATAAGAAGATGGACGGCTAACCACTTTTATTATAGTTCTGTTGTTCTCTGGGTTTCGCAAAATATGGAGGATGAATATACATATAATTTAGCGCTTTGATACCTGGGAAGGCCAAACAGACAGAGAGAGTGGGAATTGGGCATTGTATTTCCTTATAAGCGTATTCCCCTTATTTACATGTAAAATAGCTGGCGCCTGGGAGTATTCGATCTTACATAAATCCATGTTAACATGTACACATCAGGCCGTCCACTCGGAAGTGGGTGGACTTGATGGTTGCAATATATTCTTGGTATAATGCTACATGAAACTGGAAGTACTCCTTGGACCGTGCAACCAGAACTCGAAAACAATAGCGCAGCATTACCCTGGAATTTAACAAAACTTCTTAACATGACTGGCTCCACTGTACATTTCACAACCTGAGCCCCACCCCCTCACTTCCCCTACAACACCATCACGCACTACACCATTTAAAATTCCTGTTCCTCCTGGAAGAACATGGTGAAACTGATAATAGTTCCATAGATCAACAGTCCACCAATGATCGACATGACCATTGCGGGGTTCTGAATGATAGCACAATGGGCCAGAAGCGCGGGTAAAGCTATAAGTTCCCCATTAAATTAGCATTCATTCCCATTCGTAACGTTTACCGATCAACAACTACCATGTCCACTCCACCACGTGGCTGGCAACCTCGGCAAACAAGACAGGTAAAACATACCAATTCCCATAACGACCAAGAAGCCCGTTAAGAATCTTCCAAAGTCAAGAACACCACTGCCTGAGCTCTCCATAAAGTCATCTGGGTTCGCGGCACGTCCGCATATCCAGTTTGGGAGTGGTGCAATTACGTAGGTAGCCACGACCAAGAGGGGGTAGAAGTTGTGCCATAGGGCTGAGGAGAGGATGACAAGGAGGAAGCCAATCGCTAGAACCTAAGGTATGAACGATTTAGTATATACAAGTGGCGAAGGGTGGGTTTCGGCTGTGGAGAGCCCTACGAAGGATAGTGCTATGATGGTCTTAAGACCTGCCATGGTCGGGAGGCGCTGGGTGTTTTGGGAGATTTGGAGCAAATGCAGAACTTTGCGCTATGTTACTGGCAAGAGGGCAGAAACAGAAATGCACTATAGAGTAGTAGAATGGTGTCGTATAAGGAAGTTGATATTGCCCACAAGCTGACGTTGCGGAGGTTAGCGCCTAGAAGGTTGGGTGTTGCGGCTCAAGTGGCATCCCTGCCCATGAGCTTACCGGAAAGAGCTCACGAGCTGTGAGCTTGTCCGCGTCTGCTTTGCTGCCTCAACCTCAACTACACCGTTATATCCGCAACGAGGCCTCTACTTACACAAAACTCTCCCAACACTCTCTATATTACCTCGAAATATAATCACAATGTTCCGCAATAACTACGATAACGACTCAGTAACCTTGTACGTGTTCCAAGCGCTCCCATGAATTCACAAGCTAAAAGCTCTTAGCTCACCCCAGGGCCGAATATTCCAAGTCGAGTATGCACAGGAGGCTGTGAAGCAAGGTTCGGTTGTTGTGGGTGTCGTCAGCAAAACGCATGCCGTACTGGCCGCAATAAAGGTACTCAAACTCGTACCTCTTCTCACCCAGTTCCTAGATTCCTAAAGTACTCACATTGGATCCCAGCGAAATGCAGAAGAACTTTCCTCCTACCAGAAGAAAATTATCCCAATAGATTCTCACTATGGTATCGCTCTCGCCGGCCTCGCATCCGATGCCCGTGTCCTCTCCAATTTCATGAAGCAGCAATCTCTCGCCAGCCGTCTAACATACGACCGCGCCATTCCGCTCTCCGAAATCACGACACGGATCGCCGACCGCGCGCAGACTAACACGCAACAATACGGGAGGCGGCCATATGGTGTTGGGCTCCTAATCGCCGGTGTCGATGCTAAGGGTCCTCACCTTTTTGAATTCCAACCGTCAGGTGTTACACAGGAAATGGTGGCCTGTGGAATTGGTGCGCGTAGCCAGATGGCAAGGACGTATCTTGAGCGGAATTTGGATGAGTTTGAGGGTGCGAGCAGGGAAGAACTCATTAAGCATGCTCTGAGGGCCCTTAAGGAGAGCTTGAGCCAGGATAAGGAGCTAACAATTGACAACACGAGCATTGGTGTCGGAGGAGTCGATGAGAACTTCAAGTTGTATGAGGGCCAGGAGATCGCGGGATGGTTGGAAACGACGTTCGAGAGTCGGGAAAGTGCGCCCGAAGTTGGAGAAGGCATGGAGGTCGACTCATGAGTATAATTGAGTTTGCGGAAGGCCTTATGCACATTTTGGAAGATAACAGCTATGAGGTAAAGACATGTCATTGGTGTCTATGACCTGGCCGGGATTCTAAGGTAGAATATCTGCATCAGATAAAGTAGTTTAACTCCGTCACATTAGACTCCTTTTATCTCCTTTGCTGTTCCTAACACTTATTGTGGTCCTTTGGTTTCCTGCTGCTACCCTGGTAATCATAGCGTCAGTCTGATAAGAGGGCCCCCAATCCAGATCATAGTCTAAAGGGTATCTGTCGGACGGACAAGTCCTTATAAGAACTCTGTTGATTGAAGCTAGCTCTAGAAGCTCGCTATATACATAAGGAAGGGGTAGTAGACTAAGCCGGTGACCAAGTCGGTGACCGAGTCGGTGGCCGTGTCGTTAGCCGAGTCGATGACCGAGTCAAAGGGTAGGTGTAAGGGATCTTTTGGCCCCTTACTGGCTGCATCGCCTAGGAGCTCTTAGGGGTAGTCAAGGCCTAGCCGAAGGCAAGGCTTGGCACCTCCTTATAAGCTCCTCGGGCTTGCAGCCCTTTCCCTCCTCATCGGTGCGTCTCTGTACTAGGCTATTGCCTACCCTTATTACCATATCGTCCTCTTCCATCAACTCTCCTTGTGACTTATGCTCGGCTTACCTACTCCCTACTATATACCCTAGCAATGTGCCTTATAATTAATTTATAATCTTTATCTAACTGTCTATCTAGGGGTAGTATACTATAAAAAGCTTTAGCCTAATACCTAAGATCTGGGTAAACTTATTCTAGAAGGCTAATATAAACTGCGGCCTATAATTAGATATAATGGTATCTAGTAGTCCGTAAATTTAGTAGACATAGTAAATATATAGTTTATTACGGACCTAATATTGATAATAGTACGACTACTAAGAAGGGGTATAAACGGACTAGTAGTAGAAGTACGGGAGGTACTGGAACTAGTTAAACTATAGGATAAGGGTAACTGAGTTACGTAGTTAGTTACGTTATAAGTTCGGAACGTAGGAACGTAGGAATGTAGAAACGCGACGTATTAACGTACTGACGTATTAACGTACTTAGTACATTTCTTAGGCGCAGTATTATATATTTAAAGGACTATAGTTTCTACTTAGATAGTCTTCTTCTTTATAGTAAATCTTAGAATATAATTAGAGTTAGTTTATTAGGCAACTAATCTACTAGTTATTATTATATTATTAACTTTTTATTTATTTATATAGTAGTAGTAATTCTTGATTAACGTCTGATACGGATTCTATCTAGGCCCACGCAGACTACTCCGTTACAGGGGGAAAACTTATAATTTACAGGAAGAAAACCCTGTAGTTTGGGGGAGGAAAAACCCTATGAGCCACCTTAGTAGGATGAAAAACCCCGGTTTGCCATGTTCGTCCATAGCGGCGGCCCTGTGGGCCTACGGCTACGTCCTGTCCTCCTTAGATGTTTGAACTCCTTAGGAACCACTGCTTCCTTCTCTAGCTTATCCCAGCTAGGGTTCACTACGTCCTAGCTAGGCCTTGCCGTTCGATTGCTATATACTTATGGTTGTATTCCGTATTTTGACTACCCCCTGTATGCCATCTCTTGTTACCTATTGCCATATACGCCATGCCTCCCCCCCCCTAAGGCCTATTGAAGGCGTAAGGGGGATTTATCTATAAACTACTATACTAAAAGGCGAGCGGGACGTGTGTGCCTGAGTATCTTTTGTGCCTAGGCCCTAGTCACTAGGCCCTCGCTAAGGGTTACTACTCCTTAAGAGGAGACAGGAAAACCGTACGGTGTTGTCTAGGCTGCTAGGTAGTATTTAATAGTTGATGGCGAGTGACTGCATGCTCCGCGGGCGATTGCCCTAGGGGTTAGGAGGGGCCGTATATTTGCTTGTTGCTCATTTATAATCGCTCGTTCGTCGACGTAAGAGGTTATTGATGCTCTCTACTGGGGGTTAGGGGATGTTATTAAATACCGCGTATCCATGTTGG
>Ga0307515_10001398_pt1 | contig 54626 bp, 65 predicted proteins | sample 17_EM_MG_FD_194513 | JGI IMG/M metagenome (GOLD analysis project Ga0307515, IMG submission 194513) | Populus trichocarpa ectomycorrhiza microbial communities from riparian zone in the Pacific Northwest, United States - 17_EM | ecosystem: Host-associated > Plants > Roots > Unclassified | place...
GTCTATCCAAAGAGAAGGAAAACTATGGACTTATATATGAACGAGAGAGAAGGAAAACCCAATGCCGACTGCCAAAGCCGGAGCCCAATGCCGAGTACCAGTGCCGTGCCGTCCTCCTCGCCATGGGGGCAAGCGAGGCCGACAGGGGCAACCGAGCCCGATGGGGGCAAGCGAGGCTGGTGGGGGCAGGCGAGACCGGTGGGGGCAGGCGTGGCTGGGGGGGGCAGGCGGGGCCAATGGGGGCCGTAAGCTGCCGGGCCAAATCCATACTCAACACAATCAGCATTTCAGATATTCTTGTGCAATACTGTGAAAACTAAAAACTCTTTACCTTCGCAGCCAAATAAAACATCACATAGCGGGTATTCTGCAATGGGGTTGTCACTTCTTGGAGTTACTTTTAGCTCTACAATTATTTCCCACTGCACCCGTGATTTCGGACGTGCAGATGTGCGTGGGGTGGTGGCAGTGGTAGCAGAATTCTGGTGGTGATGGTGGCGATGGTGGCGATGGTGGCGATGGTGGTGATTGTGATGATGGTTGTCATGGACCTACAAGCCACGGTGAAGGTATGTGCTGCTGTGTTTCTAATCATTCCCCGCCTGGCGCTTGAAGCGCGACTGTGAGTGCAGCCGCGGCTACCACAAGCCTGTCAGAATTCCAATGTGAGCCTGGCAGGCATCACAGGCCTCGAGGAGTGCAATGGTTGTAGCTGGCTGCAACTGCTGCAAATCTATCTGGTATCAACTGTGCCAGTACTGTCATGACTCATGAGTGTGCTAAATCAAGTCAAGGTGATTGCAAGATCAACCTCATATGCGCCTCATATGAGTGTTAACGGAGCCTAAGGTTCGTGACTGCTCTTTTAGACTTCACACTACTCTTCCATTCCCTACGCATCTTGGACCTTTAGACCTGTACCTAAACAGTCATCGCTCTATAGCCAATACACACGGTTCTCCCCTTCACTATCGCAACAATGAGCCTTACACGAAATGGGGTTCTCCCGCTAAAGTACCTTAGACTAGAATCGGACCGTGGGAATCGTTGAGTCTGCCGAACTTTGATGGTTCGTGCAGTAAGACACTATCTTAAGAACCACACCCTGGTACTGGGTTAATACCTTTGCCACCAAAACAATCATTGAGTTCCATCGTAAGTTTCGTAGCTCTATTCAGCTGACGAGAATTCATGAGACTTGTAGTTGACTGGTTGTAAGATACCATACCAACATACTAGTTGATGATACCCTCGATCAGGCATATCTGACAACGGTCAGGGGTGACCACTATCATTCTGGATCCGATATCACGGTCCCGTCCCGGGTATCATTCTGCGGCCTGGTCCGTCAGAGGATGAATTCTTCCACCTTAGGGCCCCATGCCGGTGCCTGTAGGGGGCCAGTTGTTACCGGAGGTGTGCTTCCGCCTTGAGTTTCCCGTATCAAGCCCCGGTGGTAGGCCTTAAACACGTGGCTGTTGGTGCTGTGATGCTGGCGATAAACCTGAATACGTGTTGAGATCAATCGAGTACGAATAGAGATATTGAATTGACTATCGTACAAAAGTGATTGTCTAAAGAGCAAAGAGAGAGAAAGACAGACAACTATATATGGGAAAGAAGAGGGCATACTCGGCTTCGCCGAGTATCACATCCGGAGACCGATGCCGAGCATCACTACCGGGGCTAGCCCTACTCCTCAGCATGGGGGCTGGTGGCGGCCCATGGGGGCCGCAAGCCACCGGCCTCATGCCCGCAGCCTTAGGCCAAACCACAAAAGCCACCGGGCCAAATCCCGTGCCAACAATACGAAATAGTATAAGTATTATGATTTCCACCTCTTCTCACAGGTTAATCTATATGTCAGGGCCCTATAGGAGTTTAGGCCAAGGAGCCTTTGTGCTGGTCTCAACCGGTTCCGTAATTTGTGCCCGGGGGTTTACAGTCAAGTCTCGGGTTCATGGTTTCCTGGATAGGAAGGACTATTGAGATGTGTACTCGCGATCGCAAAACCGATGGTATCCGTCCATCGTGTAATTGGGTTTGCTGGATGGAGAATAGGTGCGTCTCTAAAGGCATTTTGGGTTTTCGAAAGGCTAACTCTACTTCGCACGCCCATTCCCGCTTGGATTCTTGCCTTCGGCTACTATGTGTAAGAGTAAGTACACTTGTAGGTGGGGGTTGTAAGTGCACTAGTGATCGCACTAAGCTCAGTCCAAGCGCAATTAGCCTGCCACCTTGACTACCTCCCACGTGCACTTGAAGTTGTTCACCTCCAGTGTGCTTGTAGGCTTGCTTGGATTCTGGCTTCACTTGTGGTCGCACTACGGACGGTCCAAGCGCACTTGGCCACTCCACCCTTTATCACCTTATCGGTACGGCGCAACATCGCCTTCGCAACGTTCAGGTTGCAAGAATGAGCCATATATACGGCTAGTGAATTCTGCCGCAGTATTCCAGTATACCTACAACACTTGCCGGTAACTCCTTTTAACAGTATTGCCTGAAACCGTAGCTTGAATATGATAGTTTCCTATTCGTACCATCTATAATATTATTTATACCCCGTGTTGGCATGGGATTTGGCCCGAAGGCTATGGGAACTCAGGCGGGCACTAACTTTAGCCCGCAGGCCATTGGTACTTAGCCATGCACTAGACTCAGCGGGCATATCTCCCCGCGAACCTCGGGCTTAGTACGGAACCTATCTCGCCGCTAGCCTCGGGCTTGGTGCAATGCCTATCTCCCCGAGAGCCTCGGGCTTGAGTAGTGCTTTGCCCATGATGCTTCGCTCTTAGGGTTTCATTCTTAGTGCTTTTCGCTTAGTGTTTCGTTTCGCTCTCGAGATGACTTCTTTCTTTATATATATCTATCTTGTTCTCTCTTTGTACGATAGACAGTTCAATCGTCATTATCTTTCCCTCCCTCCTCTGATTGTCTCATCATCCGAGCCAGATAAGGATCCGTAGACCGGCTAGTTCAGATTTCAAAAGCCGCCCTTGGCATAGACTGGCCTAGTCGAGGATCATATCCATATCTGACCGATCTGTCCGGTGCTGGTAAGCCTTGGTCTAGGTTTTGGGGTTGCCGGGTGACGAGTGGTGACGAGTAAGATTTCTGGCATTCTTCCATTACAGTGGATAAATAGGCATTCTTACTCAAGCGAGGGAACTTCGGGGTGCCATTATGATAGTTTGTCATACTGGTGGTGAAGTGTAGTGAGTACCGTGACATCTTTGTTAAAAGTTGAGATAGAGAAACTTGATTTTTACTATCTAAGAGGGCCATTGAGGCCATGTGTATACGGTAGTCCATAAGCGAATGCGTACGTACTTAACTATGTATAGAGACGGCAGAACACAGTTAGCCTGTATGCCATACGAGGGCTGAGATTGATTTATGCGACAATCTTGACGCAGTACAGCGAGAACTAATTGTCGGCCACTACCTTTGCTCATGTCGAAACAGGTCACAATCGCAGAATATGGGTGGTGATTTCTTGGGCTTTAGACATAGATTGTGATAGAATATAGATAGTCTCGAATTAGTCCCGAGAAATATTGCAATGTAAGGGCAGTTCTCACATCTAGCGAGTCGCAGTATGCATAGTGTACAAGAGTAGAATGTTGCCCTCTGAGTGGAGTTTTTGTTTTGTTTTATTCATACTGTATGCACTCTAATTAGAGTATGACAGGACCCATATCCCCTCCGCCTCCGGGCGAGCCGGCTAGATGGCGGAGCTCCCCCCCCGCTACCCTTCATCCCCGCTGACAAATGAAAAAGCTCAACTAAACTAAACGATAGACCACAGCAAAAAGGAAAGAAAAGGAAAGAATATAAGCCCCCTGCCGCCGTCCCCCGCCCCTGAATCAGCCTCTGCGCCTGCTCCATACCGTCCTTCATTTGGGCGGGAACTTCCCCTCTGAGTGGAGTTTGTGGATAAATTACATCTGCAGCGATTACCGTGATAGAGAGAACGGCAGTATGACTGAATTTTGTTGCGAATGTGGGGAGAACCCGTCAATTTATCAAGTCTCCGGACACGGTGTCATGGCTCTGGTTAGATTAGATTGATTAAATTGATTAGAATCCGACTCAGGGAGATGGATAGACATTAAATTTTTGATGTGTCGCCAAGGCGGTTATAATGGGGTGTCTGGAGACTCGATAAATTGACGAGTAATTCCCGAAGTTTATAGATAATCACTCGCTCCAAGAAGCTGCCGGCGTCATGTGACTACAAATAAATGCGTCTTGGACACTGTTAGATTCATTCGGTTGACGTGTATATTTAGAAGTTTCGCCGAGGTAAAATAAAATAGTATTGTATAAGTGCAGTAATCATTGCGCCCTGTGGTGGCTGTACAGTACTGTATATCCATGTGTAGCTCGCATTCTGTGATGCAGGCGACCCCACAACATCCCTGTGATTTGCTCATCCATTCAGAAGAGTACGTATTCTTGAGCCGCACAACCCCGCTTTTTAATACGCTGCCTTGTCCTTACTGACACAGCACTTCTACCTTTCCGATCTTCTCGCACCAGATCCTCCTATTCGAACTGTATCGGCTCTTAAACACATAACCGGCCTTCGAACACTCCGCTAAAGGGCGATCCTTGTCATCTACATCACTTGCGAAACCGAACAGTTACAAAACCCCCGATCACCTCCGAAAATGCAGAAGTCGCAAGCGAAGCCCAGAAAACGAGAAATAATCCGCGATTTCTTTAAATCCGGACAGTCGTCACCACATGATAGTCTACAACCTTCGGCGGGTATATCCAGCACCTCAGTACTCCCTATCGGAGGTGGCGTGAGCTCGACGACCCGAGCGCGTACACTCTCTTCGGAACAACGCACATCATCTCCCAAGCCGGTACAAGAAATACAGTCTGCAGGCGCAATCCTGAATACGACGCCCAGACCGAACCCAATAATCCAGCCTGGGCTGGCGCCTACAATGACGGTCAATAATTCAGCGCACGCGCAAATGCACGTGAGTAATAAAAGAGATGCGACACTAACTGCAGCTAGCAATACCAAAGCTCGATCTCTATGGGCAATGGCCATCGAGCAGCTAACCCTACAGGAGCGCCAAACACTTGCATGTCTTGGCATTGAGAGCGGCACCGACGAGATTGCGTCCAACTTAGAGGTTATTCGGAATGAAATAGAAGGAATGTTGAAGGGGAACCGAGAAAAACCTTGGCAGTTCACATTTCGGGGTGAAACCATTATGATGAGAGATGTGGGGAGGAAGATATTGCAGTGGGTCGATAAGTTCAAGGAAATCGGCGACATCATCATTCAATATGATCCGGGACATGCAGCACTGCCATGGGCAGGGTTCCGGTTTTTATTGAAGGTTAAATTTGGTCACCAACCCTTGCAATTGAGATTGAGCTAATAGCAAATCTTATAGGTTTGCATCAGCAAGCAGGAAACTGCAGACACGATTCTGTTCGGGCTTGAGAAGATTGCCCGCCTGATTGATCGGTGGACAATCTATGAGCTACTTTACATCAGTGGGGGTACAGCAGCTTCGAATAACCTGGAGAAGTCGATTCTCCGGCTCTATACAGCAATCCTGGGGTTCCTTGCAGAAGCCATCAAGAGATCGAATGGTATTGGATAACACATAGTATGTACATGGGTTTTGCGCAACTAATGATTTACAGATAACGCCATCAAGGCAGCATTTACCACCGACGAGATGTCAAAATACCTAGCAGATATTGAGGACTGGGAGAAAACTGCGGAACAGGACGCTACCGTCGCAAATGCTGAATGTATTAATTCTCAGCTGTTACCGCCAAATAAGCCCAATATTGACGCTGCATAATGGCTCAGAATAAGTTCGACCAGCTTCGGAAAATGTTAGACGATATCAACTTGAAAACCTCATGTCTCCGACCTCAAATCGACGATATACAAGAGAAGCTACAAAGTACGATCGGTCATTAAATTTCTTCCAATAAGGTACCCATCTACTAACTGGCACAGGGAAAGAGAGATCCAATATCCTGGGGTGGATATCCAAAATTCCGTACACAAGTCACCATCAGAATGTCAGCGATAGGCGGTTAGAGGACACTGGCAAGTGGATACTTGAGAATCGGCAATACCAAGCATGGAGATTATCAAGCGCTTCAATGTTATTATTGTTGCGAGGGATCCGTAAGTTATCAAACCTCTGTTTAATTAGGTGGGGCTCTCAGCTGACCAGTTCTTTGATCTAGCTGGAGCTGGCAAAACTTTTACTGCGTGAGCGATATGCATTCCTTAACTCTTGGAGTTGTATGTTGACCGGATATTTAATAGGTCAAAGGTCATCGATACTTTCCTTTCTGATCCGATGGGGGAGAAATTGGTATACTTCTACTGTAACAGAGCCGAGGAAAATCGCTGAGAGCCCCGTAGTATCTTGCAAACACTTGTTCAGCAGCTGTCCCAGACCGAGTTCGCCGGGGACCAACTCCTGAAGCCGGTCATCGATATCTACCGAATGAGACAACAGGACGGCCAATTGTCTTCGCAGCTGAGCCTTGTGGAAAGCCAGAATCTGCTGGTTCAACTCACAGATGTATATCCTAGGACGACGATTTGCATCGATGCATTGGACGAAGTTGAAAACAAAAAGCGGATCGAACTTCTGACGTCGCTAAAATATGTCATCAACAACTCGAAGAATCTGGTCAAGATTTTTGCAACTACTCGAATGGACCCAGATATTCTCTTTCAGTTCCGGATTTTTCCCAAAATCGAGTTGCGACCAGACGACAATGTCGATGACATCAATCGATTCATAAAAACAAAAATCGAGAGAGCCATTAAGGATGGGTTGCTACTTCACGGCGAAGTCCCACTGAAGCTCAAATTTGAAATTTGCGACATCCTCTGCAAGCGATCCAAGGGAATGTAAGCCATCCATGACCACCAATTGTTCTTAAGCGGCCTAGTTGTCCTGCCTTGGCACAGGACTGTCCTGGCAATGTGCAAACCTACCATCTGATCGGTGAAATCACGGCCGGCTTGATCTGCAGGTCGCAGAAATGCCCACCGACCGACCAGGCCGCTTATAAACTTCGTAATTACTTCCATTGACGATGAGAGTAACAACTGATGGCTGGATGGCAGGTTTCAACTAGCCGCGCTTCACGTCACCTTTCTCTGCGAGATGCGCACCGAGGGCGACATACGAAGTAGTCTCAAGGACCTTCCAGATAGCCTCAAGCAAGCCTACGGTGGAATTTATCAACGAATCCTAACCGAGAAAGGTAATGCTCCGCGGCTGGCACTGAAAGCTTTCCAATGGATCCAGGGTTCATACACACCATTGCAAAAGGAAACCCTGCTTGACGCAATCAGCGCCGAAGTTGGCGAATCAAGGGAGTTTTCTCGCGAGCACACAATAAAAGCAAACGACTTATTACAAGTATGCCAAAATCTCATCATTTTGGACCAAAGGTTGAACGTTTTCCGGTTTGCGCATCTTTCGATAGATGAATACTTGGAGACACGATTGCCCAAGGTCGATTCTCATATTCAGATTGCGAAAGTCTGTATTTCGCTGTTGTGCAGCCCGAGCTCCTGGGACAGTTATGACCTAGCACTTACTGCTAGCTGGAATAATCAACGCCAGATTCATTTGTTGTTATACTCAGCGGTATTCTGGCCCTGGCATCTCTTTCACTGTGAAGGCAGGAATGATATCAAACGCCTCTGCCATGGGTTTATATCAGGGACAAGTTACCAGCGGTGGTTGAAGTATCACTGTTCTGTAGTGAAAGGTCACCGTTTTGCCCAGGACCTCTATTGGCGAAGAGTATATGCTTTGCAGCAACATGACAACGACTCTCTTGTCTCCATCAGCGTGTTTGGGCTAAGTCGAACATTTACGGCCGTATTCCAGTCGAGGTTTAATGTGGGTAAGGCCTGCATAGACTGGTTACTTGTCCAAGCATGCGAATTTGGCGACCTAGTAATTGCTTGGCTGCTCATCAACAGGGGAGCGGACGTTTTAGCTACCAACCCGCGCGGGTGGACACCACTACACATCACCTCGGACAAGGGGCACGAATCGTTGACACAGATGCTCATCGACAGTGGCGGCACGGGAGCGGTCGTCACCGCCATCGACAAGAACCATTCGACACCGCTACACCTCGCATTGGGCAAGGGACACGAGACGGTGGCGCGGCTGCTCATTGACAGAGGAGCAGACGTCTCGGCCACCAACTTGTGTGGGTATACACCTCTGCACATTGCCTCGCACAAGGGGCACGAGACGATGGTGCGGCTGCTTATCGACAAGGGAGCGGAAGTCTCAGCGGCCAACGAGGAAGGATGGACACCGTTGCACCTCGCCTCAGACCAGGGGCACGAGGCAGTGGCACGACTGCTCATCAGCAGCGGCGACAGGGAAGTGGATATCACGGCCATCGACAAAAGCCAGTCGACACCTCTACACCTCGCCTCGCACAAGGGACACGTGACGGTGGTGCGGTTGCTCATTGACAGAGGAGCAGACGTCTCAGCTACTAACTTGCATGGGTCAACACCGCTGCACCTCGCCTTAGCCGAAGGATACGAAAGGGTGGCGCGGCTGCTCATTGACAGGGGAGCAGCAGTCTCGGCGGCCGACAAAGATGGGTGGACACCGCTACACATCGCGTCAGCCCAGGTGCACGAGACGATGGCGCGGTTGCTCATTGATAGAGGAGCATACGTCTCTACCTCCAACTTGTACGGGTCGACACCGCTGCACTTCACTGTGGACAAGGGGCAAGAGACATTAGTGCGGCTGCTCATTGACCGCGGAGCGGAAGTCTCAGCGGCCGACAAGGAAGGATGGACACCTCTGCACCGAGCCTTGCTTTCACGGCATGAGACGATTGCGTAACTGCTTATCAACAAGGGCGCTGACGTATCGGCTACTAACCAGAACCAGTCGACACCGCTACATCTCGCCTCAGACAAGGGGCTCGAGACGGTGGTGCAACAGCTTATCGACAGCAGAGCTGATATCTCGGCGCAGGACAATGACGGATGGACACCCCTGCACCGAGCCTCGTACTCAGGGCACGAGACGGTGGCGTCGCTACTCATCGACAACGGAGCTGATGTGTCGGCTACAATCCAGATCTTGGGGACACCAACCATCCAGAACCAGTGGATGCTGACCTTCTTCAACCAGTGGACACCGCTACACCTTGCCTCGAACATGGGGCACGAGACGGTGGTGCGGCGACTGATCGACAGCGGAGCGGAAATCTCGGCGGCCAGCAAGGACGGATGGACACCGTTGCACCTCTCCTTAGACATGAGTCACAAGACAGTGGCACGGCTACTCATTGACAGAGGAGCAGACGTCTCGGCCACCAACGTGTACGGGTCAACACCGCTGCACCTAGCCCTAGCCTCGACTAAAGGGTACGAGGTGGTAGTACGGCTACTCATCGACAGTGGAGCGGACATCTCGGCCACAGACGAGGACGGATTGACACCACGGGACATCGCCTTGACGTTCGGGTGCATGGAGGTCGCTGAGCTTTTGCAGTAATGGTACCACCCCTCCTCTTCATCCACATTTCCACGCTTTATCTACCCATGAAATACCCGCGCCGGCAATCTAATAGCTGAGTAAGTAGTCACGATATTCCAAAAGATTTCGGCATGGTTCTGTTATCTTTTTCCACATTCTACTACCAGCAAGAAATTAATTCTGGCAAGCTAGACCTGCTATCTTACCCGGATATTTTTCTCTCCTCGGATATCTTCGTTTGTATTGAAAGCTTTTTTCTATTTTGCGTTTATGGAGTGGGTGAGAATGAGAATGGGAGAAAATAATGGCCTCGATTTTGAAGTGTAGCGAACCCGAGGTTTTCAGGGTGGATTAGCCGAGATTCATTTTGGAGGTTGGCTGGTGTCCGGCCGGATTTAGTCCTGGAGGTTAATACTCTGCACGTGGAACTGGATTGGAGTACATGGAGATAGCTTGGTGGAATGTTACAGGGAATGTTATAGGGAATGCACGGATGTGACACGGGGGATCTTTACGAGCCTAGTACAGACCGCTTCATTTCTTAGGTTCCAGTATTTTGTGTAACGGTGTACATACTTACAAAGGAGATTTAAATCTGGCGGTTGGGAGGTACACAGCCAGGCGCATAAGTAGGGCTGAATATCATGATGACCAGCGAATCAATGCCACACATGTACTCTGCCGTCCACGGTTATGGAACGCGAATATCGTGTCAGGCGGCAATCGATTGGGTTGACGGTTCAGAGATTTGAAGCGGTGCCAATGGAACATTTACAGCCTTTAAAATTACATTGGAGTCAATGTTGCAGCCGGGATTATACGGTAGTGAAATGACGTCACTGTCCTACATCGCTAACTGCTTCGTCTCACTCCAACCAGGGTGTGCACACACCAACGGTACATAGTTCCCTTTACTCTCCATTCCCACTCCCATTTCCCCATATCGCAATGAAGCTGCTCACCACCGTCCTTTCTGCCACCACATTCCTCCTCCACCCCTTCATCTACTGCACCCAAACCATTCTCTCCATCTCTTCATCCACTCCCAGCATCTCACCACCACCGCATTTCTCCACCTGCCCCTGGGATGCCATCCTCGGGCCTAACTGGAAAGACATAGCCGAGGACATCGCCGGCAAACCGTTCGCCGAAGCCGGAGGTCCCAACCGCACGCATTTGAATTACTTCCGCTACTTCCCTGGGGACTTCCCGCGAAACGCATCCGATGCGGAGATAACGCAACATTTAGAATCTGCGGCGCGGGTTGACAGATGCGGTCCAACTCTCCCTGGGTATGACGTTCCACAGGGGTTATTGAGATCGTTCGTGGGCGCGGCGTGTGCCGGGTTGTTTCCGGTGTCAGGGAATAGTTACTTTTAGTAGGTTCTCCAACGTACGCGAGAAGTGATAAAAGATGAAACTCATGATGATGTAGCCCCGGAGCAGGGTGGGAACAGCTATACTGGTGCGACGGAAAACTGATGGTTGAAATTGCGATTGAACCGGACGAGAAGAACTACTACGATAAGCGGTGGGTGTGGTTTACGCAGGATCTGTGTGTGGCGGCGTTGACGAAGGCTGTGGATTATTGTGAGGAGTTGAAGTGGACAAAGGGGTTGGGTTATACTTCTGTCGCTGCTTATGGGAGCATCATAAAGGTTTGTGCAAGGCTGTCTGGGAGCGAATATGCATTGAAACTAATACGCAGAGTAGTTGGAGATTTATGGCCAGAATGATTTCGATCACTTTAATCGCGAGTTTGGTTACAGAAGGAATGGGAGTAGGAGGGATTATTACTAGGTGATTTGGAAAATGCTTGAAAAGCTCGGAATTGGGAGTTATAGGATACAAGTGAACGGATGGGGTGGTTGAGAGAAGATGCCAATTACTAGTAACAGCAATCCGTTTACTTGATGAACTTAGACGCTTCACTGTACGAGATGAATACGAGAAATAGAAGTGGCAAATATTAACTAACAAACACTAAGACCGCCTCAATCTGTCAATATGTCAGTACGGCAACTTGCTCCACTTGTTGCACATCTAATAATGGCAGTAGTTTCACCTTCTAAAATTTCAAGTTTATTACATAAGAAACTTTTAGTTGTCTGCAGACCCATCCCTCAACTAACGAATTGTGTATGGACTACTATTTCTAGTAGATACCATTATGGATGCGACAGATGGAAGGAGTAGGGCGGGGCGGGGCGGAGTGGATAAGGGAAATAGTGAGGGAGGTGGTGGGGGCTATATGTTATTCGTGTGCGACTCGGTGTTGGGTAGAATAAGCGAGTACATAGTCGATCTACCTATTTGGGTACTATATCGTATAATCCTTGTTCTGACTTTGAGTAAACACGGCCGAAAACGGTACATCAGATCTCCCATTCCGTCTGATCCAGTTAACTCGGGATGGGGTATTCTATTAACATGCGTCGCTGGCTACATTCGGTACCCTGAATCGCTAGCGAGCGTAATATTCCACCCTACTATGTTATTTCTATTAATTAGGTTTAGGTGGGGTTATATGGGATGTTACAATGAAGAAAAGATCTGATGTCTTTCTAACGAGAAAGTCTACGTCGTCTCAATACAGGATAATCAAGTCACCGGAAGTCATCGTACCGGTCGGAGTTTGATGCGGATGGAGCTTCTCAGGTGGAAGGAAATAGTCCGCCCGAGATCCCGCAGAGATCCGATTTCACCCCAGATCTACCTCGCCCCGCAGCCTATTGCAAAAATGGACCTGGGTGAGCAATACGAGTGAGTATTTAATATTTAAAAAAACAAACAAATATCCACGGACCGACTGGCCAGCTTCCTCCAAAAACTAAATCCCTTCATCAGTGACAAACCCCCCGCTAACTTTTGCAATTACCCTTGGATCAGAGAACTGATAAGGATGAAATTAATGCTCTCTACGTACTGAATTTCGCCGTCATGGCTTAGTCTCGGTGTGTAAAATATCCGTGTACAAAAGGGTACTCGTGACGCAGTACTTCTCGGAATTGCATGGTTCTTGACGGTCCGGGTGTCCTAGCATCTTTCCGGGCGCGAGGTAGCCGTCTAGGGCGGGCCCAACTCACTCACCGGAGTCCTTCTCGGGCCGAGATCTGAGAATCCAGGGCTCGGTATGAGTGACCAGCAGGCCCGGGCGGAGTTTTCCATATTACGACTGGGGTCCTAGTTGCCGAAATTGTGATGCCAGAACCGGTGGTACAGTCTCATTTTAAGGAATACCGATTACATGCCTTCTAACGTCACGTCCTTGCCGCCGGAATTCTTGATACTGGCTTATTTCTGCCTCACCTCCGGTATTCTCGCTATATTCTCGCTGGATACTGTGAGTAGGTAAAGCTATAAAGCCCTGCATATAATCGGAGCTAGGGTTCTATGCTCCTGCCCTTGTAGTCTGGGATATTCCTTGCAGAAAGTATAGTCCGCACGGGGCGGACAATTGAGAAGCCCGCGGAATTGACGAATTATTCTTATTCATGTTTCAACCGTTGGTTTTGGCTAGGCAATGTTCCTAAGCAGCCCGGCCGCAATATCCGAGGCCTAGCTTAGCGCAGGCCCGACCCAGCCTCAATTTGCAAATCTTGCGGCGCAAAAGGCCTGGCAGCCGGCCGGCTTTTTAGCTGCCGCGATTTTGGAGGCCAGGCTTCATGCAGGCCGGCCGGCCGGGCCTAGCCGCATAGGAACACTGGCTAGGTAGCTGGTTAACCCCCGGTCGACGGTTGATTTGCCGAGTCCTAACCAGAAATTACTTCCAGATCGGTAGCAGTGTGGACTCAAACCGGAACTCGGACCGTTTTTACTGTGGGTTGACCAGACCGTACACGAGAGAACTAGGACCGTTGCGATAATGGGTACCAGGCAAAGCCCCCAACATCGGGGAGGGCTGGAAGCCAAAGGCCCATCCCGATGAGCAGCAAGAAGTCATTTGCAGCCAGTTACTACCAGATGAAATGCGGGCATGCACAGTCAGCGACGTATCTCAAGAGATTTAGGCAGAGGAATTATGGTCAATGCTGGTGCTGCTGGTAGGCGCCTCAGACTCGGGGAGTTCTCTTCCACCAATGCACGAGATGGAAGAATAAGCAGCTCGGGCTTTGGAAAGTAGTTGGGCTGGAAGGCAGGAAAATGGTCGGCACATGCAGCCATCGGAGTTCTTTTTGATGGAGGTATGCGATCAGATGGAGATGGAATTCCTCGCATCTACGGAGGTGGGGAAGTTCCACGTTGCCGAGCGGAGCAGAGTGTAACTAGCAGTCGTTTAGTTTGTTTACTTTTGTTTCAGTGCGCTACAGTTAACTTGATTTCGTTTGTTAAATGGGAAGAAGGGGTGGAGTTCTCCCATCTTGCCGGTTATCCGGAGGGGGAGGGATATTGGGTACTGCCATACACTAGTTAGAGTTAATGCAGAATGATGAAAGCAAATAAAAAAGCCCTTAACGTCATGTGATTTTCAGGAACCGATAAATAACCTCATTTTATTTGCGGGTATGCTCTTGGCCGTCTACAGATTTCAGGCCAAAAGTACAAACTTGAGGTATCATGTTTGGGGTGAGTAATTAACAAGAAGAAGACGGGGTGGAATTAAATCTGTAAAATTTGATAATACCATGGTACAATTTGCGTGAAAACGGCTAGATTGATGTGTAAAATGAAAATATGAAATCATGTAGACTCCCACCATCATGACGTGCCCTTGGATTACGGTTTGGTTACCGTTGTGACCGCTGGCGTCTAATCAGTGGACTCGCTCTTCCCCAGCGCATGCTTTCCATTCGATCATAGACAAATATTTGCAGCGCAAGGAATGGTATGAAGCGAAACCGAAACGAAACGGTAAACGAAGCATAAACAAAGGCGTCGCCTCGGGGGAGCGGAGGCGACCGCTGCGGCCGCCGCTCCACCTGGACTCTCCCATTCGGGGCCGGAAGCCCTTCACTGGGCGTGGAGTCAAAAACACGCAACACCAGCAACTCTATACGCAGAGGTGCGGGTGGCGGGTTGTTGCCGAAGGCGCTGCTTGCCTAACCTTTGCCGCTCTGCTCCTCCTATATATACCCCCTTTCCTCACTCCTAACTCCCTCTGCTCCCTCCAAAGCTCAGGCTCTGGCTCAAGCTCATGCTCAAGCTCTGGCTCCAGCTCCAGCTCCAGCTTTTGACTCCAGCTCGCGCTCAAGCTCTGGCTCAAGCTCTTGCTCAGGCTCAGGCTCAGGCTCAGGCTCAGGCTCAGGCTCAAGCTCTGGCTCCAGCTCAAAGTTTCGGCCACCTTCCTCCGACCGCCCTTAGTTGGCCAAAAGGCTCGCCTCCACAAACCGTCGATCGAGTCCCGCCCGCCAATTCGCTTCCACTAGCCCTCAGTTAAGCGGAACCATATTTTGTCTATGACTACGTTTGATCTTGGAGTTAAATCGTTCAGTTCGGTCATGAGAATCAGATCAACGTAAATACCAGGTTTAGTGCAACAATGATTCAGCAAAACGATCACTGCCCTAGTGTAGTGGCTTTACCCACCACATAGCTGTTCCATATGCCGCAACTGTCATAATTTGCGCTTCTTCCTGTGCCAACTGTAAAGAAAGACTACATTCTATCAGTGTCCATGACTTGACTTACTTACATTGTATACTGTGGTAGCTTTTTTCAAAGTTTTCAATGTACTATCTTGTAACCCATCAACAGCCTTGTTATAATGTTCCTCAAGTGAGTGGTGGAAGTGATCCTCGACTCGAGGCATCTGGAAGCGATGTGAGGATAGGCATGCTAATCTGTGGAAGGATATGTGGACGATTGGTAAGTAAATCTGGAGATAACGGGGTAGAGAGCGGGGTTACATTACTCTTACCCGGCCGTCTCGCCCCGCGGGGATGTCTCGCTTCCCGGTTCCGTACGTTACTCCACCTCCACCACCACCACCACCACCCACGAACTCAACCGACCGCTCTCCACGCAATGTCGTCGACTGCTACCCCTTCTCCCACTTCTGCCACCTCTCTCACCCCTCGTGTCGCTCTACGGCCTTCTATGAACATTGCTGATGATGACACCCTCCGTGTCCGGATGCCGGGAGACAACGAATTTGTCAAGCTTTGCCATCCAGGCTATGCATTCGGGTCGTCCGTAATGCTCCAACTGCGACCAGTCGACTCTCTCGCCAACGCGCCCTCGACCACGACCACGATCACTGACCTCCCCGAAGCCACTGCCGCGCTTTCCCTGTATGGCACTGGGAATACGCGCTTCGGTCTACACTATAACACTGCCGCAACCGCGTGCTATATCATCGCCGCCAACCGCCCTGGTGTCCTGATTTCGCAACGGTTCACGCAGTCCCAGTTTGCCACACATGTTTAATCCCATCCCGAATGCCTCACCCCGGATCTTGATCAACTGTTGACAAAACACCGGTACTGGTTCTATCCACTTCACTGGGACAAGGACCCGGAGCCCCGATACCCTGTCTGTCCTGATTTCCGATCGTGGGCTTTCCCGCATGAACGCTTCCCCACCCTCGAGCCTTGGAATCATTCAACTGCCGCAAATGTACCACTGGAAAATGGGGTTCGTGAGCGTAATGTTGCCCCCTCGGCTGCCTCCACTTCTGTGAAGAGACGTGACAAACGGTGCAAAATCTCAGACTACGCGGATGCATTGAAATGCGCCCACCTCGTACCGTGGGAGGAAAGCCTTTGGGTGTGTCAATCTCCCTCAAATTCCTGGCTACTTCACTGCTAATCCGCACAGTGTAGTATGAGAGTAATTGCATGATGCAGTACGCAGATAACCCTGTATCCACAACCAATCCTACAACCGATGTTGCCAACCTTATCGCGCTCCGGGAGGACTTGCACTCCATTTTCGACCAGCGTTTCTTTGTCTTGGTTCCCAAGGGCTGCGCGTTCCACGTTCACTTCCTTGTTCTCACGGAAGATCTCGGCCCCATCTACCACAACCGTGAAGTCCGAGATTTGACATCTGTCGTATCTCCCGAATTTATCTTCACACGATTTGCATGGGCTATCTTCCGCTACAGTCCGGGATTTACTCGAAGGCCTCGTACTGCTATCACTGTCTGGAACAAAGTCACTGAGGAATGGCAGGAGCAAACACAAGATGGCAAGGAGTGGTACGATGACTAGGTTCAGAATCGCAAGAATGCCGGGAAAGAAGGAAAAGAAAAAGGGAAAGCCAAGGCCAGAGGCCGGGGACGGTGAAATCGCCATCCCCGGCCGACATCCACTATGCTGGCAGATACCAAGTATATATGTGTTCTATATGGCTTGAAATGAGTGAACCAACGGTAATGGATAGAGTTTACTGTATATAGTGTGGGTAAATTTGAGATTTTGTATAATTTAACTTGTTTTACTACTTACGAATTTCACTATCCACGGATATCTGCCTGGAACGGCCGGGGACAGCCGATGACGACCGATGACGGCAAGTGGCGTCCCTGGTCGTCCTTTCCGTCCGTCCCCGTCCTTACTTGGCCAGACAGCGCCGTTTCCGTTCTACCCTCGGACGGACAGCTTGCCGCCGTCCCGTCCTCAGTGATCCCGGACGGACGGGACGGTTGACCTCACTATGGGGACTACTACACTTAGCCAATTAGGGAAGAGGAAGGTGGTAAGAATATCATTGCGATGTAGCGAATGGAGAAAGTTAGGCGGGGTGAACGTGGATATGGAAACAGTGAGGGGTGGGGACGATGTACCGTTCACGTGCACACTTAAGCTGCGGTAGAATAAACGACTAAATAGTCGATCTACTCCTTGCGATTAGGTACTGAACCGTATAATCCCTGCTACGACGTTGAGTTAGTACAGCTCGAAGACTATTACGTCAAGCCTTGTTCCGTCTGATCCAATCGACTCGGGTATGTGCGTTCCTTAGGTACTTATGGTGAGGCTGGATACATTCGGTACCTGGATTCGCTAGACAACATAATGTTCAGCCCGACTAGGTGTATGTATGCATCCCAAGCTTCGGATGGCACTTCTTGTGTATCCGCCTGCATCTGCTGCAAATACACCGCAACAAGCGTCTAAGAATCAGATACTTCCATCTTGAGGCTTCAACTTGTACAAACCACCCATCATTCAAATTTTAAGCGTCTCTATTAGCTTGTGTTGTGTACTCAGTACCCCCTCACCTTTCTCAAATATCTCCATCATCTCCAGCTTAAATCCACTGTATCGAATCCCACTCCTGTTTCCACACGATTGGATTGGTGATCGGGGACCGATTGAAGAATAACGTCTGTGGTAAGTCTGGACGTCAATTGATCGACCCCGCGGGTTCCAGAGATGAGAATGAGCGGACTGACCATCATCTTCGGAGGAGCGGTCAATTGAAAGATCGAGAACGCGGAAGTCGACTGACTAGCCCATGACCGAATCCCTTCATGAGACAGTATGCTGCAGTGGGTTTGATCGAGTATGATATCGGAGATGGGAGCTTGGATTTTTGGATTTTTGAGAAAATAATAATTTCGGAGGAGCTCTGGGTTTGATTGATTGCTTGGGAGAAGCTCCGGTCTATTTCTTTGGATCTTGAGGTGACTTACCCACTCAGATTTGCTACTCCTCTCATTTTGTCTTTTTTACTTGAACGGGAAGTGATAACTGTCCTGGACTGATTGAAAGTACGGGTATCACCATGTAGTATGCCGAGCATCAATGATGTGGCTTACCATTTGAAGCAAGCAATCTTAGTCATAGCTCCACGCCAAACACCTTCTCATCTTAGAGAATAGGCACCGAGATCACCGATTTGGCAGCTGCACCCACCAGTCGCCGTACGCTTCTCTACGGACCCGGCTTTGGTCCAACAGCAGTCAGACTAAAATTTCTGTGCGAATCACCGTCGGAATGAAAAGTAACTTTCAATGGTGTACAAGCGGGAACTTTGTGCTACATAGGCCGAGGCATAGATCGGGTGAGATCGTATGATTGGGGTATTACACGCCAGATTTTCAAATCACATGGTAACTATAGAGTACATTAAAGTCGGATGACTATTGGATACGACATGATCTGATTGCTGTCATCTAATTATTAACAGGGATGTCCAGGGTCTTAAAAACTCGGCGAGCAGTGTTCCTAAACGGCCATGCCTCAAAAACCGCAGCCAGGCCGCTTAGGAACACTAGCGAGTACTTGGTGGATTAGCGCAAAACTACCTAGTAAAGGTTTGTATTAGTGATTCGGATTAACCTAAGCTTATCTTATTGCATCTGTCAACCCTGGCTCCATTTATTCTTTGTGTTGGTCTAGGCCGCATTCGGGCCTTTGAGTTTGCGAATGGCCACTCCATTTTGCGCACGCATTCCCACTTACGTATGGTTGTAGGTGTAGTGTGCTCCGCGTCTACCAGGTCTCGAGTGCACTTGCGCTTACTGATATTCTTTGTCTGACTTTGACAGTCGCCTGATGCACTGGTCTCCAGGAACGATGTGGCTTTACTGACGCTCCAATCGTCCAACAGGTGATATCGCTGTCACCCCATGAAATTCGACTACAATTTATCCCGCAACGCTACACCAAATGAGATAGATAAAAATCGACTAAATCCTCTGCAGTCTTCACATCTTCTTCACTGTTTCCGCCATGTTGGGATCTTAAAGCCGATGTGCGCTTCGGTACTTAGTGAGTTATATTTAATTGCCGGTGTAAAACACCACTTGCGAATCCTGCGCCCGCAAATCGGCTTGTAAACCCACGAATCGCAATCTGCGAAGCCGAAGAGAAATTCTCGTCATTATTGCAGACAGCACATGCTAAAATACACTGGAGGCGAAGGCTTTAAAGGTTCACACCGGCGCCGGTGATCTTAGACGCCAGACAGCAGCGATTCACAGCGAGACTAGCAAACGCATGCAGTAGCAAGCTGAAGGAGCTACACCACAACCCCTCCTCCAGTGCACCGATATGCAAAGTAATCAGGGAGGAGCATGAGCATGGCCGGACAACCGAAGGCACGGACTGGCCACCCCCGGGCGCAGAATCAGTGGTCAGGACCACCATACTGGACGACACCACCGCAGCCAAGAGAGCCGTGCAACGCTGGGCAAGAGAGAAAGAAGCCAAAGTCGGAGCAGGGGTCTGGATGTGGTTGACAGATGGATCGCGCTCAGACGATGGCCGAGTGGGAGCCGCAGTAGTGTGTAAACACTGAAATGAATGGACGTCTCGCCGCAGCTTTCTGGGCACTGGACGGATGGAGGCCTTCGACGCCGAACTGCGGGCGATCGGACTCGCACTTGACGTGGCGATCGAGAAGAGAGAAAAATTGCAGGAGCATGGAGTGAAGAAGGTGGTAGTTTTCAGCGACTCACAGGCCGCGATCCGACGAACAGCACACCTGGAGCCGGGCCCAGAGCAGCGGCTGGCAAGGCGGATCAACAGAAGAGCGCGGAATCTCCTCGCCCACTGCATCACAACTGAGATCGACTCGGTCCCTGGACACTCCGGCATCCCCGGAATCGAAGAGGCAGACCGTCAGGCGAACTTAGCCCGAGAGGTGAGCGGAAGCACAGTGATAGAGCGGCCGTACACCTCGGCCTCGAATAGGGCTAGACAAATCTCCGAAGGAAGATCATCAGCCAAAGCGAAGTGGGAGGCCGACAGGTGCAGCAAGCACTTCAGCTTCAGACTCAAGGGCAAGGTGGGGACCAAGAGACCTATCCCGATGACAAGCGTAAAGTCGCTGGCTGCTAGGTTCCACCAACTGAAGTCCGGGCACGCGCCCACTGGAGTTTACCTGAAACGATTTGGCCACCGAGATGACGACAAGTGCTGGTGGTGTGGAGAGACAGTGTCCCGGACGCGGGAGCACCTCTTCCGCCAATGCAGCCGGTGGAAAGATCCCCAGAAAGAACTATGGAAGGCGGTTGGGAAGGCGATGGGCTGGAAAGCGGGCAGATGCCGACATGTGCAGGTCTCTGAGCTGTTTTCCATAGAAGTGTGCGACCAAGCGGTGATGGACTTCCTGGCGGCCACTGAAGTCGGGAAGTTCCCGCCCAAAGTGAAGTAGCGGTAGGGAGCGGGCTCAGGGCTCGGGAGCAGCGGGGGCGGTAACGGGGTTAGACCTCTCTTTCTTTCTTTCTTTCCTTTTGTCTTTCTCTCTTTTCACCTTTTCATTTGTCAGCGGGGACGAAGGGTAGCGGGGGGGGAGCTCCGCCATCTAGCCAGCTCGCCCGGAGGTGGAGGGGGTTATCAAGGTCCTGTCATACTCTAATTAGAGTGAATACAGTATGATTAAAACAAAAAACAAAAAAAGGCTTTAAAGGTTTATGTACAGGTTTCCAACCACGATAAACCTTATTGAGTCCCCGATTGGAGGAGATGGAAAAGGTCAATAACGACAACCGACATACCGCATCATAAAACGGTTCGCTTGTAAATAGCCTTATTTATAACTTCTAGCATTAAAGCCTATAAGTAAATGCCAGTCCCTGGAATGGCTCCAGCTATGAGAGTGGGGTTGTGAAGATAGGTTTCAAACTTGAACTGTAGCAAATGACAGCTTTGCATCAACATCATATTTGTTTTAGGGAAAAATTCGTTGCAGTTGCAGCGGCACAGTCAACAAAGAGTCTAGAATTGGAAGCAAAGCGAGACCCCTGAGCAAGATCAATCTGTGCAATAAAGTTGGCCGAACTCGCTCCTTCGAACTTTTCTTTACTTGGTGCTTGCAAGCTCGCCAATCTAGGATGCTGTGTCCGTAAGGTTTAGGCACTAATGGCGCAGAGACCGTAATCAGTAGATATACGCAATCGGCATCATCATGCATGTGACCTAGATAGCCGAGTAGTGCTACTCTAGTGCCGGTAATTGGTGCCCGGATGTCGGCCTAACATGACCCTGCGAATAATATATGCAATAAGGTACTCAAGGACTCGGGTACGGGATCGGACGCTCCTATTCTGATATTGAATTTGGCTGGCAGAGCAGAGTGCGAGCAGGGAGAAATTTGAGTTGGGAGCCAGTGCACGAGAGTTTTTTCTTTTTTCTTTTTCCTTCATCCTCGAATCCGAGCACGTCATACACAAAATAACTTATTGGACTGGTCATGTGGTTGTGGCCAGGTTTCAGCATTCCCGGCAGCCTGCAAGCAGGCATAAAATGAACCCTGGCACAAGTTCCTCTTACCAAATAACATACTCAACTGTGTGAATATTCCTTCATAGGTGTGGGGTTAGATTAAAATAACTGACTGCACCTGTAGTCTGTTTGGTTTGGCCTGTGAATTCCATAATCAATCGGTAATTTCGAACCGATCAACGTTAAACCTGCCTACCGCTGCTCAGAAAATATCGATAAGGATCCAGCGCTTGTAAATGTGTGGGCAGTTTCGGATATGCTGCGTGTGAAATTTCTTCAGCTTGGTCATGCGTGGGGTTCCATCACATTCAGAGAAAAAGAAAACTGTCCACTCTTTCAGCCTAACATTTTACGCAGAACAAAAGCAGCGCTATCGTCAGGTTTTGGGGTACATATATAGGATAACCCCTTAAATACATGGCAACAGAAAATGTACCATCTAGGTGTTCGATTGATTGCTCAAAACCGGACTGCAAATTACATGCTTCAAATTCATTCCCCAGAGGGACCGATGCTTTCCTTGTTAAGACAATATACTGATAGGCAACCTGCAGTCAATCGTCATTGTCTGAGGTACAAGGAGGGAAGCCTGCTTGCTAGATTCGGCGACCACTCTATCTTCTAGCCGTACTGGACATCTGATGAGTAGTGATCTTCTCCTTCGCCATATTTGTCTCATTTGAACATCACCCTCACATGCAATGCATCGAGGTATGGTTTCACTTCTGCCAACACCACAGGTTCCGAGTTGACTAGTGGACTCGCTCTTCCCTTCGTACGTGCTTCTTATTTTCTCATATACAAAAAACCATTCCCATGCTAGAACCGTCACCAAATCAGACCAGAATGAAACAGTAAATGACGCGTAAAACAGAGGTGCCGCCTGGGGGGAGCGGAGGCCGCCGGTGTGGCCGCCGCTCCACCTGGACTCTGCCATTCCTGGCCGGAAGCCAATTCACTGGGTGTTAGAGTCGAAAACCATACCGGGCTGCGTTTGGTATGTTTAGGGGTGCGGGTGGGCGGGTTTTTGAAGCTGGATGTGCTGCTTTGCCTCAACCCCTGCCACTCCGCTCCTCTTTATATACCTTCTCCCTCGCTCCTGGCCTCCATACTTCCCTCCCATCCCTTGGCTTTTGGCGCAAAACCTCGAGCTCGGGCTGGGCTTCTGGCGGGGCACCGGCTCTTGAGCTTGCTCCGACTCTTGGCTGTGCTCGTGCTTTGCTCCGGCCCGGGCCCGTCCTCTTGCTCAAGCTTAAACTTTTGGCTCAAGCTCAAGGTTTCGGAAAACCATCTTCCGTCCCTTCCGTCGGCCAAATTGCTTGCCCTAGCAAGCCGATGGCCATTGCTGCTCGCCCTCACTAGCCGTCGGTCAATTCCCTCCCGCCAATTCGCTTCCACTAGCCCTCAGTCCAGCTGGACCATCTAGTGGACTCGCTCTTCCCTTCGTACGTGCTTCTTATTTTCTCATATACCCAAAACCATTCCCATCCTAGAACCGTCATCAAATCAGACCAGAACGAAACAGTAAACTACGCATAAAACAGAGGTGCCACCTGGGGGGTGCGGAGGCTGCCGCTGTGGGCGCCCTCCACCTGGACTCTGCCAACGGCGGCGGTAGCCCCCAAATGATGTGGAGGGGGTGTTATGGGGAGTGCTCTGGTGAGTTTTGGAAGCGGCGGGCGATTTGGAAGACTTGCTCGGGGTGGTAGTCGAGGTAGGCATGGTACGCATTTGATGACCTTCGGCCGAGTAGTTGGATTGCGCTGTTGGCCAGCCCCGCTGCCTTGGCCCAGGTTGCCGATCCCCTTCAGAATGAGTGTCCCGAGTTTGCTCCCCTGACTCCCAGCTGTCCCAGCAGTTCCCGCAGATGCTGGACCAGGGATTCTCCTGTCAATGCTTCGCTTCCTGGGCCAACCCCCGGGGTGCAGGCGAAGAGAGGGGCGAGTGCGGTCCAGCTTGGACAGAGTTCTTGGAAGGTGCCGCATGGCCGTGACTGGGCAGGCTGCGTCGCTCAATGCCGACTGTGAGATCGTGACTCTTTTGCGGAAGCGGTCCATTTTCGAACTTGGCAGTGTGTGTAGTAGCCGGTCCTCCTCGAATTCGATAGATCTTCGGGTGAGGTTCAATTTTGCGAATTCCGTGTGGCCAAGAATTAGGTTGTTCGCTGTCCATGTCCTTTCGCCTGCCCGCAGGAATCCGGCATGAGCGAGGCAGAAGGCGCCGGAGAGGTTCGCATCATGGGGATCGTGAGAGTCTAGCAGTGAGAGGATGCGGATGAGGAGACCACGTGTGATTGGAAGGCGCTCATTCCTGTTCGGTCTGCCGTGGAATCGGTTGATTCCTCTGATGATGCGTTGTAGGCGTTGATTGCCACATGGCTCGGTGCTGAGGCCCAGGTTGATGTTGAGTGACTTTTGGCCTGTGAGGTAGCATTTGTTGGTCTTTGTGCGCAGGCCGCGTTCGCCGAATTTGGCGGTCCACAGTGCGAGCAGCTGCCCCGACGCTGGGAAGGGCGTGACTCCTCCTACTTCGCAGAAGTGGACGAAGTCATTTCTTAGTGATGTATATGTGCGTAGGGTCTGAGAGCTGAGTCCCCACCAGAGATATCGTGCAGCCTGGGGGGGAACGTTGCAATCCTCGTACCAGGTGTCTTGTGCGTCGTTTGCGATGGTATCTACTGTAAATTTGGGCAGAGTTTAGCGAATTTTTCTATGTCCCATCGTGAGAGTGCGTCAGGGAGAGCCTTTTGCTTGGTCGGTGTCCACATGCAGTGTAGCTCGATATCATGGAGTGCTATGTGAATGGCTATTTGCCTGAGCGGGCTGATTGCCTGGCCTTTGATGCTTCCCTTTGCAAGTGCTGCCACGACTGCCTTGTTGTTGCAGTGTACTTTGATCCTACCGGCTCTGGATTTGGTTGTCCAGGTGCGCAGTGCGTGTAGCACTGCGTACATCTCTTTCATGTTGATGTGTTTGACTTTATGCCCCTGTGGGACCGTAGTACTGAAGAGCTGGGCCAGTGTGTGTATGGTAGACAAGGTTTCTCCTGGTCTGAGAAAATAGCCCCCGATCCCTTTCTGTCCAGATGAGTTTGTCCATATCCGTAATATTTGCCATGGGTGGGGTAGGAGTCGTATCCTGTTCCATTGTGGGACAAAACTTCTGCCACCAGGCAAGGTCCTTCTTGATCTCCAACGAGACTCAAATGTGGTGAGTTCGCGATGTCGCTGTGAGGGTGTCATAGAGTCAACGAAGAAAGGGCCGGCTGGCTGGCACCACTTTGGAGGCAAATGACAAAAAGCCCACGGTCATTTCCAAGCTACTGTGTGTTACTGAGTGCTATGCGAGTGTGGAGTTAGCCAGTGCCGTTGCTTTCTCGTGCTTGTTGGGCGGCAGGCGTGCCTCCATTGCTTCTGTGTCGATTTCTATGCCGAGGAATCTGATGCAGTGTCCCTCTTCGTTCTTTTCAGCTTTGACTCGTAATCCCTGGTCGCTGCATATCTGACTGAAGTCACCTTTCTACCTGTTTGGTGCCTCTGATGCTGCGGCGCACAGGAAGATGGCGAGGAAGTCGTCAAGGTGGTGGAATGTATGTTCCCAACCCCGTTGGGTTTGTAGGAGCCATTCCAATGCCGATGCTAAGATGTCGAAGATGGCTGGCGATGTGTGGCAGGCGAATGGGAGGAACTGGTCGCACCACCACGTTCCCCTCCAGCCGAATCATAGTAGCCACCAGTTGTTGGGGTGCACCGGGATGTGGCGAAATGCATCTGCGCGGTCATGTTTGATTAAGACTGCTCCGGGACCGCAGGCCGGTACGGCGGCCACGGCGTTGTCGAATCGTGTGTATGTGAGTGTCCCCCACGCTTTGGGTATATTGTCGTTGAGTCGGTGCCCGCTTGGCGATGATAGGTGGTGGTTTCTCCTCCCTGTGCCATCTTGCTTCGGTGCCAGTCCAAGTGGTGATGGTATGTATTTGGCTGGCAGGGTTGTGAGTCTGAGGAGTTGGCTGATGGACGCGCGTTTTTCGATGTCTTGCGTGATTGAAGTGGGGTCGTTGAGAGACGATGGCAAGTTTACCCCGAGCATGAATTTTGGGGGGCCTGTATAGCCGATGAAAGCTCCGTAGCGGATTATGTCTATGAGAGGGTTTCGTAGGCCTGGGTTTGGGTGATTCTGTTCCCAATGATCCCATCCTGTTTCGAGTTGATGTCCGCGGTTTCTGACATTTGGTTGGCAGGTGTCTGTGAGTGTGAACGGAAACTCGAGTTGAGGGCTCCGGAGCCACGGGGGCATCGTCCCTTTGTCTGTTAGGGGCCCTGCAGGTCCCTATGCCCGCCGTGATATGCCCTGGCTTAAAGGCGCGCCTTGCTTTTGGCTGCACTGTGTGGTTGGATCAGGTCCCTCGCATATCGCGCGTGTAATGGCAGGTCCGGTACGTCCAGGTGTCTGTGTTGTAGTTGTTGCATAGCTCGTCGCTGGATCTGCTGCGGTTGGCTGGGCCGTGCGCAGCCCCAGCTATGTGTGCTCGTTTCATGAGGTGGGTATTATGGTTGGGCATAGGTTTGAAGAGTTGGGCCGTATCGGGGCCATGGTCGGGGGTGCTCCAGCCTGATGGTTCGTATACCCCTCGGCTTATTCTCTTTTGGTGGAATAGGATGTGGAATTTTCATACACGGTCCCATTTGTGGGTGCGGAGGTGTTAGTTGAGTGTATGTACGTACGTCATGATTGCGAAGGGGAGTGGGAGCTTTTGCGGAGGCGGTGCGAATTTGCATATGATTACCCCACAGACCATGTATGGGCGCATCAGGTCGGATATCGCTTCGTATTCCTCGAGGTCGACGTCATTGCAGGTTGTGGGGAGGTTGAGGTTGGCTTCTCCCGTGCCAAAAGAGTAAAATTGTTGGTGTTGCTTTTTGTAGGTGAAAGAAGCTTCGAGCTTCAGGAGGTTTGCGGCTTGGAACATGTTTGTGTTTATGGACTGCACGAATGCTGTGTCCAATGCTGTGAATATCTCTTGGATTGAAAGGAGCATGGGGTCATTACCTGGTAGTTGGGCTATCGCGCTGGTGCCCTTGGTGGTTATGCCTTGCATGCTGGGGGTTGCTGCAGGGCCTGGTCAGCGCCGGGCATCGAGAGCGGCTGTCAGGGCTGGGAATACGACATTGATGTCGACAACGGGTGTGTTCTGACCGGTTGAGTTTGACTGTGTGCTCGGGGCGGTTGCTCTCTCTTTCGCGAGGTGGATTTTGTCCTGGGTGCTGGGCGGGGTCACCTAGCTGTCTCCCTGCATCTGCTGGGACGCTGGGGCAGTGTCGTGTCCGCGGGTGCTGCTGCGGAGTGGGCGACCGGTGCCGCTGCTGCTGCCGGGGTCCGAGGCGTGGCTTCCGTTCCTTGACTGGCTGTAGGTGCAGTTGGAGTTTGACGACATTGTTTTGGGTTTTTTTTGGATCGGGGGGGGCAGTGGGAAGAAGTGCGGGAGAAGTGTTTGTATGAGAGAGTATGAGAGAGTCTGCGAAGATGCTGTGTGTTTGTTTTTTGAAGCTGGATGCGCTGCTTTGCCTCAACCCCTGCCACTCCGCTCCTCTTTATATACCTTCTCCCTCGCTCCTGGCCTCCATACTTCCCTCCCATCCCTCAGCTTCTGGCGCAAAACCTCGAGCTCGGGCTGGGCTTCTGGCAGGGCACTGGCTCTGGCGCTTGCTCCGACTCTTGGCTGTGCTCGTGCTTTGCTCCGGCCCGGGCCCATGCTCTTGCTCAAGCGTAAACTTTTGGCTCAAGCTCAAGGTTTCGGCCACCATCTCCCGTCCCTTCCGTCGGCGAAATTGCTTGCCCTAGCAAGCCGATGGCCATCGCTGCTCGCCCCCACTAGCCGTCGGTCAATTCCCGCCCGCCAATTCGCTTCCACTAGCCCTCAGTCAAGCTGGACCATGCGGTAAGGAACTTAGATTTGTAGGGTGCCCGCCCGATTCATGCTGTGAACTAGCGGTAAGGTAGTTGACAACTAATTGCTTTCTGAAGCATACATGCAGCAATATCAGGGATTCTTATTCGGCGTGATGTCTCCAAAGTGATGAACGGTTCCACCAAGAAACCTGTTGCTGTTGAACAAAATGCGTGCTGCGTTGCTTTCGGTAATATCCGACCAACTCTGGGTGGTTTTTTGTACACAGCTGGCGGTCCCTCGTTATTATGGTGCATCCTGACCCCATCCTACTAAGATTCTTTTACGTTGGGAGCTTAAACGGCATGTAATTAACCTCCAGTCCCGAACCAGCTACTGACCCTCGAATACCGATCAAAGAATAGAGTACATACGATATCGCGTTATAATCCTGACCGATGCTTCTTCTCTTGAATGCGGGGTTCGCCCGAGCCGCACCCGTACGCCTCACACATCCAACCAGCCCAGGAGAACCGTCTTACGTTTCTCACTCCGGCCACCGCGGCACAGTCGAAATTCTGCTATCATGCATCATCACACTCATGTTGTGCGTCTACACAAGCATTCATCTGAATGTCACCCCACAAAGGAGGATTTTGGGCATTAAGACTGTCTGGATGTACAAATTCTACTGGGTCATCATTTCCACGTTCGCTCCCGAGTTCGTCTTATATGCTGCATATCTCCAATGGAAGAACGCCCAAATGCTTTGCCGATTGTTGAAAGAACTTGGGGGCAAACCTCATCGGAATCGGACGTTAGCGGATATAATTTTGTCAAAGTTCCCAGCCGTAAAAGTTTGGATCGACAATACCTTCGGAAGAGACCCGGCCCCGATGCCGCTGCAAGACCCATCAACGGGAACCGGGAGACCGGATGTGGTATTGGAGCAACAGGAAATGAGGTCTAATTCTGAAGACATTGGCTTGGAGCTACGAGACCTATCACCACTAGAATCGGCGGGGAAGAGGAGGTCAGACCAGCTAGAATCTGGCTTCGGACAATCGGGTTTGGAGCAACCGACAACACAGCTGCGGAACAGGACGCCAGAAAACTTGACACCATCGGAACATATACCTCGCAACTCTACACCGCGGGAACGTGCACCTCGCAACTCCACCCCACCAAGAACTACACCTCGCAACCCGACACCCCCGGGATCTGCACCTCCCAACTCCACACCATCAGAACATGTACCTCGCAACCCAACACCACCACAACCCGCACCGCCTAGCTCTACGTCATCGGAACCTGCACCTCGCAACTCTGCCCAATCAGAACCTAGACCTAGCAACTCGACACCATCAGAACCTACACCTAGCAATGTGCAACCAGATCAAAGTCTATGGTGCAATATTTCAATGGTTTCTGCCTTTTACATTGTGCTGGGAGGATTTGCCTACGATCTCTCTGATTTATCCGACGATTATCGATACATTGCTCTCACGCCAGAAGGATTCATGGACCTTGCACGAGAGGGACATATCCATCCTGATATCCTGAATAACGATGACATCTCTGATCGAAGCGAAGCAGATTCGCTAGGGAAGCTACTGGTCTGTATACAGCGACTAACAACCATAATCGAGCGACAAAAGTCTTGGCAAAAAGAAAACGGCACAACAAGTCAACAACAACGAGAGCAATCGAAAAACGGACAGCCGCAATCCACTCCTAGTGTCGAATTGACCCCGGAACTAGCTTCCCAGCACCTTCTGGACCGCCGGAGGAGGGCGCGCACAAGAATCCACGCAGCAAAGTGGGTTCACGTAAGGGCTTGACAGAAAACACAATTGACGCGACAACGAGGGCTAAGAGGCTTGCCTCACAGAAGTGATGACCAACTTCAGAGGGAGCGAGAGCAGTCACCTGGAGGCGGGAGTTGCGGGAGATGGGAGGAGCGATGCGGCCATGAATATAGTGATAGACGTGGCGACAGCCGCGACATCCATCCCCGCTGAAACTGCGGGCGTAACAATCTTTGAGCCGAGGGAGCGAAACGAGAGCAGAAAACAGAGAAGGAGGTGCGAGGCCTGGCTGACCCCCAGCCATTGGAGGAGCCGCATGGAGAGGATGATACAACAGCAGGCCCAAGAGCTAACGCAGCTGCACTGAACAGTTGGACATCTGGCACAGATGTTGGAAGCCCGGGCAGCCTGCAAGGAGGCACTGTGGCAGGGAATGATGACGTGGATGCAGGAGAGAGAGCGGAAGTGGGACACCCACCATGAGGACGACAAGCTGTTGGGGGTGGGCATCATGAACATGATCGCAAAGACCATGCAAGGGGTAGCACAAGGCCAGGAGGCAAGTGAGAGAGAAAGACAAATGACTGCAAGCACGGACGGTGGGTGGCTAGAGGCCTTGCAACATGCACATATGACGCGAGAATAGGAACCAGAGGAGCGCCCGCTGCGGCAGCAGCAACTGAAGCCCAAACTGCAGATCACACTGCAGCCTAAACCCCAGCCCATGCCCAAGCTAACATAAGCACCCACACCCGCTAGACCATGGGAGACCGTCCCTCCCCGAGCCAAGATTCAGAAGGCACCCATTGGCCCAGGCCCCACCCCGATGGCTGGATTGTGCATGGCGGAGAGACGCCTGATATCAGGAAGAGACGAGATTGTACCACTTTCCAATAAAATGGACCAGGCAATCGCGTCCGCGATCAGCAGAGCACTCTTCCAGCAGAAGGCACCTACCCACATTAAGATCATGAATGCCAAAAGGAATGCCAAGGGCGTGATTACTGCAATCACGCACCCGAATGTGACAGGAGAGATGGCTCTGCACTACAGCGACATCATCATCACCCCAGCCAGGACGATCGACAAAGGAGTCATGGACGTCAAAGAGAATGTGTCCTGGGAAAGGTTAAACATCCATGCAGTCCCTCTCGTACGGTACATGGGGAAAGGCACGGAAGGCCTGCATAAGATGCAAGAAGAATTTGAAGTGGAGAACGAGTGTATAGTGATCCCCACGCAAGTGCAGTGGCTCCCATACATTCATGGGGTGGAGGCAGCATGGAGAGATTGCCACATCGTCGGTAGTTTTCCTCGTAACGGGGAGCAGGGTCGCACCGAACTTAGTCAAGAAAGGCATCAAGGCGGCGGGGGTGTTGTACCAAGCCAAAACGTACATGAAGGAAGGATCTGGCAGCAGGTGTGAGTTCTGCTGCGGGTGGGGCCACATCAAGAACAAGTGCACCAACAGGCCGAGGTGTGGTTACTGATCAGGCCATAACCAGACGAGCAACCACAAATGCAATGTGGTGTAATGCGATGCAAAGCAGGGATTACTCTGCGGCCACACGCTGGAGAAGTGCCGTATTTCCAAGGGAAATCATATCACGTTCAGCAGCAGGTGAGTGAAGAAGACCGAAGCCAGGGAAGTTGCGCTGCAGAGCACATGTGTAGGGCTGCCAGGACAAGCGCCCCGGGACATGGCAACGGCAACGGGCTCGAACAGGGTGTCGCTCGGCCTTAGGCCCCCGGGGGTGGCGGATGGAGGAGGAGATGAATAGGAGATGGCGGACGTGGACGAAGAAGAGGAGTTAGCGGGGGTGGCGAGAGACATCACAATGGCCGAAACTGAGACTGCGACCAGAACCACGACTGACACCGAAAGCGAGACTGAAATGGGAGCCCTGGCTACCAATGATTGAAGTGAACCAGCACAACTCCGAAAGGTCATACGAGTGGACCATTGTGGTGCTGGAGACGGGAGTTGAATGTAGGGCGGACGTAGTGTGCTTGCCAGAGCCACCGAGAGAAAGCGGAGATATTGGGATCAGCCATTCAGCATATGAAATAAGAAAAAGAAAAAGAGTTTGGACGGCGATATGGAAGGGGAGTGGCCTGGTGGTCGATGAGCAGACGGATTCGAGTAGAGGTGCCAACGATGATGTTATCGCTACTGACATCAGGGGAAGTGGTGAGAAGATAACAAGGAATGTCAACGTGTACGATCAAGAAGACGAGCAGTCGGGAGAGTGAGAGAGACTGGCATGGAAATTGAACAGGCAGAGAGTCATTCGGCAGTGCGGCAATGTCCTTGCAGGAGACATCGACGCCCAGAGCAAACGATGGGACCCAGGATGCCAAGTGCAGCGGGATACTTCTCTCTGGGAAGCTGTGACTGACGAGAATGGGCTGGAGATTGGAAATGACGGCAGGCCCACCCACCATTGGACAAGGGAGGACCTGGAATGCAAGTTGGTCATCGACCTGATGCTGGCAAATCGACCAATTGTGAAGTGGACCATTCTGGCCGATGACCACGCCTCTGGATCCGATCATGACGTTATAGAATGGGAGGTGGGAGTAGACATGCGGGAGGAGGCGGTTCATGAGAGGGTAGTTGGGTGGAATTTGGTGGCAGTGATGGAGAAGACGTGGAAGCAGCTGAGAAGCTATGGATGGAATTCGCGAAGTAGAGAGCTCAATTAGATGCAGAGTGCACAGCGGAAAAGGTGGAGCAGGAGGCTGTAGGGTGTCCGGAAGCAATGAGCACTGTTCTCGATGCCACAGCAAAGAAAATCAGGATTTTCACCTCATCACAGAGGTGGTGGAACGCCAACATCAAAGAAACAAGAAGGACGGTAGTGAGAGAGAGAGGGAGAAGATGCAACTCAGAGGAGGTTGTTCGAGGGAAAGCTGAGCTCCAGAAGTCAATTCGGAGGTCTAAGAGGGAACTGTGGAGCGATTTGTTGAAAAACTTTAGGCGAGCCAAGGTGTGGAGAGGTGCACGATACGTGAACCCTCGGGCAGTCATGACCATGGAGGCCTCAACAGACAGAGAAGGCAAGGAAGGAAACACATCTTTGGAGAAGGAGGAGATGCTGAGGCACAAAGCTTTTCCCCTGAACAACTGCGACCAGTATTACAAACTACATCCAGCTGGAAGTGCACACACACGCATCACTGAGCAAGCAGTCGAGCGAGCCTTATTCTCTCAGGCAATCAAAACGGACCTGGGACCAGACAAGCTGTCTTTTGGCGCCATACGGCTGCTGTGGAGGTGGGACATGGGGAGCATCATGAGGCTGATCAGGGAGGCAAGTCACATGGGAGGATACCCAGCGGTATGGAAGCGGGCTAGCGGCTTGGTGCTTCGTAAGCCTGGCAAAGACGACTATACGAAGCTGAAGGCCTACCGCTCCATATCGCTACTTAGCTGCATGGGAATAGTCCTTGGGAAAATAACCGCGGAGCCAGTGTCAGAAAAGGCCGAAAGAAGAGGGCTATTGAGCGACAGACAATGCACAAGCAGGAAGGGATAGTCAGCCATCAATGCACTGGCCATGATGGTCAACAGAGCTCATGTGGCTTGGACCAACGGCCACATAACAGGCATGATTCTCATGGATATTGAGGCAGCCTTCCCGAGCGTGACAAAAGACAGATTGGTCAACTTGATGAAGGTCAGGCAAATGGACCGAGACCTTATACGATGGACAGAGAGCATCTTGTGAGAAAGAACGCTGGAGATAGTAATCGAGGGCAACGCCATGGACAGACACCCAGTGGAGGTAGGGGTCCCGCAAGGCTCATCTGTGTCACTGATCTTCTTTGCGATCAACACCTCAGGACTAATCAAGTAGGTCGAGGAGTATGTATCAGAAGCCGAGGGGCTATCCTTTGTAGTCGACCTCGGCTGGGTGGCGACAGGAGGCGATGCCAACCATGTCGTCTTGATACTGGAGTGATGAGCAGCAAAGAGCATCGAGTGGGCAAGTAGACGTGGGCTACAGTTCGACACTGCCAAGATGGATGGGGCACTATTCATGCACAGACAAGGCCACAGAAAACACCACCGGCCAAAACTGACATCAATGATAAGAGTCAGAAACGAGTCTGTACGGTTCAACAGACAGACGACGCGCTTGCTTGGCGTGTGGATGGACGCACATCTGACTTTCAAGCAGAACCACAACCGATGGATGAAGAACGCCTGGGCTGAAGAAGCCAGGCTCCGAACCCTTACAAAGACATACGGCCTTGTTTCTAAGAGCGTAAGGGCCATCCAAGTGGCCTCCGTCAAACCGGTCGCACGAGATGGGAGCGAGCTGTGTTGGCATCCCACGGAAGTAGGCAGGCGAGACAACCTCCAACTACTTTTGAATTGACAAGCCAGATCCATCCTCGGCGAGCTACCAACGACACCGCTGGGTGCACTAATGAGAGAGTCAGGGCTCACACCGGCGGCAGTAATTTGGGACTCCAGACACCAGCCATTCGCAGCGAGACAAGAATACGCATGGAGTAGCAATCTAAAGGAGCTACACAAAAATCCCTCTTCCGGAGCACCGAGACGCAGAGCAGTCAGGAAAGAGCATGAGATCGGCCGGACAACTGAAGGCATGTCCTGGCTGGCCCTGGGCAACGAACCAGTGGTCAGGACCACGATACTGGAAGCCACCACAGCAGCCAAAGCGCCGTGCAGCCCTGGGCAAGAGAGAAAGATACCAAAATCGGAGCAGGGGTATGGATGTGGGGGACAGATGAATCGCGCTCAGACGATGGCCGAGTGGGCGCCGCAGCAGTGTGTAAACACCGAAATTAATGGCGGTGTCCGCGCAGCTTTCTGGGCACCTGACTCATGGTGGTCTTCGTCTCCGAACTGTGTGCGATCGGACTTGCGCTTGACCTGCCGTTTGAGAAGAGAGAAATATTGCAGATACATGAAGTGAAGCTGGTGGCAGTCTTCAGCGACTCGCAGGCCGCAATCTGACAAGTGGCACACCTGGAGCTGGTCGCACGCCAGTGACTGTGGAGGCGGAACAACATAAGGGCACAGAGTCTCTTCGCCTACGGAATCGCAACCGAGGTCTGCTGGGTCACCGGGCACTCTGGGAACTGCGGAAATGAACAAGCAGACCGTCCGGCGATCTGAGGTTGAGACGCAAGTGAAGGCACAGTGTTAGAGCAGCCATACACCGCGGCCTAGAATAGGGCTAGATGAATCTCCGAGGCAAGATCAGCAACTAAGGTGGAGTGGGAGGCGCACAAGTTCAGCAAGACCTTCCGCTGCAGACTCAAGGGCAAGGCGTGGACCAACAGACCTATCCCCATGACAAGCGGAAACCCAGTGGCAGCCAGGTTCTCCCAAATAAAGTCCAGGCATGTGCCAACGGGAGTCAACCTACAAAGGATCGGCCACCGAGATGATGCCAAATGCTGGTGGTGTGGAGGGACTGTGTCCCAGACGCGGGAGCACCTCTTCCGCCACTGCAGGTGCTGGAGAGACAACCAGAGACAACTATCAAAGGCAGTGGGAAAGGTGACGGGCTGGAAGGCGGGCAGATGCCGGCACGTGCAGATCTCTGACCTCTTTTGCATTGAAAAGTGCGACCAAGCGGTGATGCACATCCTGGCGGCCACTAAGGTCGGGAGGTTTCCGCCCAGTTGAAGTTGCTGGAGGGAGCGGGCTCAGGGCTTTGGGCTCAGGAGCGGCTGTGGAGGCAGCAGGGTTATACAATTCCTTCTTTCCTTCTTTCTTTCTTTCTTTCTTTCCGTCTTGCTTTCTGTCTTTCTCTTATCTTATCTTTCATTTGTCAGCGGGGACGAAGGGCAGCGGGGGGGGGAGTTCCGCAATCTAGCCGGCTCGCCCGCAGGCGGAGGGGATATCAGGGTCCTGTCATACTCGAATTAGAGTCAATACAGTATGATTAAACAACAACAACAACTGGTCTGTATACAGGGGTTGTGGATGGTTGTCAACTGCATTGCCCGAAAGGCTAGTGACAAGCCAACCGCCCTTATAGAGCTAAATGTAATAGTCCATGTTGTAGTAGTAGTTGTTGTCTACGGAATATGGTGGTAAAAGCCTCTAGCGGTGGCCAATCCAACTCTTCTATCACGACAATCAAAACCTAGTTCCGGACGATCTGTGGTTGGTACAGGCGACACGGAGGTTCTTGAGGTGCTGGCTGTCGGTTGTGCACCTAGTGGTGGCTGGGGTGTGGGAGATTGGGGAGAGCATGATTATGAGACGTACCCCCCATATCAGGTCGATGGCAACCACTTGCACCAAGAATTCAACGTCAAAATTGAACCCTATATCCCCGATCCATCGAATTTCGAAGTCTGTGGCTCTCGCATACAGTGTTGTCAACCGTCCCGTCCGTCCGCAATATCGGCAGGACGGACGGGACGGCGCCAAGGCCGTCCGTCCCGTCCTCGCCCGCTGAGGACGGCATGTCGGCCGATGACGGCCGGGGACGGCAAAAATATCGTCATCGGCCGACATCGGGCGGTTACTATTAATACATATATTGAAACTGTAGAGTGCGCGATACAAGATATAAATAGATTTATCTATGTTTCTAGACTCTCAATTAGTAGTAAGCATTCAGGTTCGGATGGAGCAGATGTTAAAGGATCTTGCTTCACAGTCAAGATAGTGCAGAAATGTACTTATTATAACTGAATATCTATTATGTATGATGACTCGCAAATCATCAATGGATGTCGGCCGATGACGGCTGGGGACGGCCGGGGACGGAAATTTACCGTCAACGGCCGTCCCTTCCGTCCGTCCCCGTCCGGCCTCAAAAAAGACGGCGCCGTTCCGTCCTAGCTCAGGACGGACGGGACGGTTGACAACACTGCTCCCATACTGGATAACAAATCGAACAAGAAACTTATCGCACAGCTGAAACTCAAATCCTCTGGAATAATTCTTCTCCCTGGTCAGAAGCTTCTGCTGAAAGCACACAATGTTGCTATTGATAGTGGCTCATTTGGAAAATTTATATCTCCGGAAATGCTGCGTCAGGTGGACCTCTGGCACTTGCACTTGAAACGAGTTCGAGTGGCGCCACTTGATGGAGGATGCTGGTTTTGTTTTTTGTTTTAATCATGCTGTATTCACTCTAATTAGAGTATGATAGGACCTTGATAACCCCCTCCGCCTCCGGGCGAGCCGGCTAGATGGCGGAATTCCCCCCACGCTACCCTTCATCCCCGCTGACATATGAAAGTTGAGAGATGGACCAGAAGAGACAAGACAAAAAAAGCAAAGAAAAGAAAAGAGAACGTATGTAAGTCCAATGCCGCCTCCCCCCCCGCACCTAAGTCATCCTCTATGCCCGCTCAATACCGCCATTCATTGGAGCGGGAACTTCCCGACTTCAGTCGCCGCGAGGAAGTCCATCACCGCTTGGTCGCACTCTTCTATGGAAAACAGCTCCGAGATCTGCACATGTCGGCACCTTCCCGCTTTCCAGCTCGTCGCCTTTCCCACCACCTTCCATAGTGCTTTCTGTTGGTCTCTCCACCGGCTGCAGTGGCGGAAGAGGTGATCCCGTGTCTGGGCCGCCGTCCTGCCTCGGCTGCCGCACCGCCAGCATTCGTCATCCTCTTGGTGTCCAAACAGCTTTAGGTATGTTCAAATCGGCGCATGCCCGCTCTTCAGTCTGTAGAACCTCATTGCCAATGATTGCACGCTTGTCATCGGGATGGATATCTTGCACCCCGCCTTGCCCTTCAGTCTATATCCGTAGTGTTTGGAACACTTGTTGGCCTCCCGCTCTGCCATTGGCGCCATCCTCCCTTCGGCGACCCATCTAGCTCTATTCGCGGCCAAGGTGTATATCTGCTCGCTTACTGTGTAGCCTTGGTCTTCTTGTGCTTTGTTTTGTTTGTTTTAATCATACTGTATTCACTCTAATTAGAGTCTGACAGGACCTTAATAACCCCCTCTGCCTCCGGGCGAGCCGGCTAGATGGCGGAGCTCCCCCCCCGCTACCCTTCGTCCCCGCTGACAAATGAAATGGTGAAAAGAGAGAAACCCAAAAGGAAAGAAAGTCAGAAAGAAAGAAAGGTCTAACCCCGTTAGCGCCCCAGCCGCTCCCGAGGCCTGAGCCCGCTCCCTACCACTACTTCACCTTGGGTGGGAACTTCCCGACTTCAGTGGCCGCCAGGAAGTTCATCATCGCTTGGTCGCACTATTCTATGGAAAACCGGTCAGAGATCTGCACATGTCGGCATCTGCCCGCTTGCCAACCCGTCGCCTACCCCACCGCCTTTCACAGTGCGTTCTGGTGATCTTTCCACTGGGTACAGCGGCGGAAGAGGTGCTCCCGCATCTGGGACAATGTCCCTTCACACCACCAACACTTGTCGTCATCTCGGTGGCCGAAGCGTTTCAGGTAAACTCCTGTGGTCGCGTGCCCGGACTTCAGTCGGTATAACCCTGCGGCCAGCAACTCTGTGCCTCTCATCTGGATAGCTCTCTTGGTCCCCCTCCTGCCCTAGAGTCAGTGGCTGAGGTTCTTGCAGCCCCTGTCGGCCTCCCACTTAGCCATGGTTGCTGATCGTGCTTCGGAGATTCGTCGAGCCGTATTCGAAGGGGAGGTGTACGGCCGCTCTGTCACTGTGCTTCAGATCGTGTCTTGGGATAAGTTTTCCTGACGGTTTGTCTCTGCGTTGCGAGGGATGCCGGAGTGCCACAGGACGCATTCGATCTTGGTTGCAATGCCGTGGGCGAGGAGATTCCGCGCTGTTCCGTTCATCCGCCTCGCCAGTGGCTGCCCTGCTTCCGGCTCCAGGTGTGCCATTCGTCGGATCGCGGCCTGCGAGTCGCTGGAGACTGCCACCGTCTTCACTCCATGCTCCTTCGATTTTTCCCTCCTCTCGATTGCCACGTCAAGTGCCAGTCCAATCTCCCACAGTTCGGCCCCGAAGACCTCCATACGTTCAGCGCCCAGAAAGATGTGGGGAAATCTCCATTCATTTCTGTGTTGACACACTGCCGCGGCGCCCACTCGGCCATCGTCTGAGCGCGATCCATCTATCTACCACATCCAGACCCCTGGTCCTACGTTGGCTTCTTTCTCTCTTGTCCAGCATTGCGCGGCGCTCTTGGCTGCCGTGGTGTCGTCCCGTATGGTGGTCCATCAGCAAAAAACATTTCCGTCCGGGCGGAATGGCTCCGTCAGAGTGGATGCGCTCCGTCAAAGCCGTCAGAGACACCCCGGTGCCGGATTGCTCCGCGCCCGGCGTCGATACCACGCGTCGCATTGCATATCGCCCTCCAATCGTAGTTTCGCAGTTTCATCTCGCTCTGTTGGTCTCCTAATTTAAACAAACACTCTGGAGTTGTGGGCAACTGTGACCATACGTCGGAATGGGTTCATTGGGTACACACTTGGATCGGGATTGCAATGCAATGGATGACGCTGCGAAAATCTCTCCTCGCGTTCCTTCTACATTAATCTCGAGGAGCGTAGGAAAAAGGTGAGAAGATATGATACTACCAGGCCGTGAGAATCCACGGAATCACGTGGATCCAAATCTCGGACAGAGCGAGTGAGACTAAAAGTTGGGAAAGATAGAGTGTGTATTTTCATTGTATGACAAGATGAGATGAAAATGAGATGCTGTCTATCTACCCCGGGGTCTCCCGAATATATAATCCATGTCGCTCATTCCACCTCCGTCACCCCTGTATCTCCATACACCCACCGTCGCTCCTTAACAATATACTTGGAGGCCGTGATCGAGCCAGTCTTAGAGATGCACTTGGAGGCCGAGATCGAGTGAACTGAGAGATGCACTTGGAGGCCGTGATCGATCGAGTTTAGAGATGCACTGGGGGGCCGAGATGGAGTGAACTCAGAGATGCACTTGGAGGCCGTGATCAATTGAGTTTGGAGATGCACTGGGAGGCCGTGATCGAGCGAGTTTCAACATCCACTTGGAGGCCGAGATCCAGTGAACTCAGAGAAGCACTCCGAGGGTGTGACCGAGCGAGTTTGGAGATGCACTTGCAGGGTATGATCAAGCGAGATTGGAGGAGTACCTGGAGGCGGTCGATTTGGAGGGAGGCGCGACGGCAGCTGAGTCTCTATTCATTGGTTAACTTGTAATTGTGGGAATGTAGAGAGTTGAGTACAACATCCGCCGAGAGATGAGAAACTGGCTGGGACGGGAGACTGTCGATCTTGGGATGATGCTGTACTTGGTGTATGCTGTACTCTGTGTTAACTCATGATTATGGCATGGGGAGATAGAGAGGGATGACTTAACTTCGTGTTGTTAGGTGATGGTAGAGTTGAGCACAAGAAAGAGAGAGATCGGAGGAGATGGGGGAAATCATCATGAGAAACTGGGACTTACGAGAATTTCGTGTGTGAGTCAAATGACCATCCCCGATACGGAAGGTACGAGTCCCGATCTGGTGCGAACTAACACCGATTCGAGGTCTTCCTGATCCAATCAGGCAAGTCGTACTCCTGATTTCTCATATCCGCTCGTATCCTCCATATCGCTCCCATCTTCATCCTCCATCTCTCTTTCTTGTCCACAACTCAACCATCATCGCAGAACACCAAGTTAAGTCATCCCTCTCGATCTCTCCATGACATGATTATGAGTTGACACCGAGTACAGCATACACCGAGTATAGCATCCACCCAAGATTGTTTGTCTTCCCTCCATTCACATGATTACGAGTTGACCCCTGAATGTATCTTCAGCTTTCTGCGTACCTCCCAACACGATCAACCGCCATCACCCAGCTCTCCATGAGAGCTCAAAGGTAAAGTCACATTGTCACATTCCCACGGATACAAGCTAACTTACTGATGAATAGAGTCTCATCACCCGGTTCGCCGTCCATCGACCGCCTCCAAGTACTCGTCCAATCTCGCTCGATCACGGCCTCCAAGTATATCTCCAAACTCACTTGATCATGGCCTCCAAGTGGATCTCCAAACTCGCTTGATCACGACCTCCAAGTGTATCTCCAGACTCGCTCCATTACGGCCTGCAAGTTCGCACGATCATGGCCTCCAAGTGCATCTCCAAACTCGCTCGATCCCGGCCTCCAAGTGCATCTCTGAGTTCACTCGATCTCAGTCTCCAAGTGCATCTCGAAACTCGCTCAATCACGGCCTCCAAGTGCATCTCTGAGTTCACGATCACGGCCTGATATTGCATCTCCAAACTCGCTCGATTACGGCCACCAAGTTCGCACGATCACGGCCTCCAACAGCATCTCCAAACTGGCTCAATCACGGCCTCAAAGTGCATCTCTGAGTTCACTCAATCTCCGTCTCCAAGTGCATCCCAAACACGCTCGATCAAGTATATCTTCAAGGAGCGACGGCGGTTGTACCGAGATACAGGGGTAATGGAGGTGGACAGGGTGACGGGGAGTATATATTTGGCAGACCGCAGCCAGTCCAGATATGGCGTGTGTAGATGGGTAGCTATATAGATACATAGATACATAGATGAGAATACAAACTGAATACATGACTGTGATTCGAGGTGCTCCCAGACATGTCGCCGGCGCTCCCAGGTTTGTCGCCGGCGCTCCCTGGTGCTCCCAGGCTTGTCGCAGATCGCCAGGCTCTGTGTAAACGGCTTCAGCATAACGGCATCCACCGCGAAGAGTGTCACACACCTGTCGTTCTGATGATGCGTATACTCCACCACAAAGTAAAGGAGGTACGTATGAAACGCGACCCGTCACCTGGGCGATGGGTAGCGTGGTATTTTCCGTCAGAGCGTACGAGGTTCCGTTGGGGCCGTCAGAGCCGCCAGGAACACCCGGGTGTTTCAGACGGAAATTAGGGTCGTAGCTGATGTCCGGACCACTGATTCTTCGCCTGCGGGCAGCCAATCCGTGCTTTCGGTTGACCAGCCAAGTTCACGCTCCTCTATGATTACTTTGCATATCGGTGCACCTGTGGAGGGGTTGTGCTGTGGCTCCATCAGCTTGCTAATGCATGCGTTTGCTAGTCTCGCTGTGAATCGCGGCGGTCTGGCGTCTAAGATCACCAGCACCGGTGTGAGGCCTGACTCTCTGATCAGTGCACCCTGCTGGGTCATCTGCAGCGCGCCCAGGATGGACCTGGCTTATCGATTGAGGAGTGGTTGGAGGTCGTCGCGCCTGCCCACTTCTCTGGGGTCCCACCTGAGCTCGCTCCAATATAGTGCGACCGCTTGGACGCACGCCACCTGGTCAGTCCTTACAGTCACGGGAACATCGCAGTATTTCTTGGTAAGGATTCGGAGTCTAGCTTCAACTGCACTGGCCTTCTTCATGCATTGGTTGTGCTGCTCCTTAAACGTTAGGTGACTTTCCATCCAGAAGCCTAGCCAGTGTGTCGCCTGTGTGTTGAATCGTATGATCCTGTTGCCGACTCATATCTTCGCAGTCCGTTTCGGCCAGATGTGTTTCTTATGGCAGAGTCTGCCCGTGAACAGCTCCGCCTCCGTCTTGGTGGTCTCGAACTGCATCCCTTGTCTCCGGACCTACTGGTTTCTCTGTGCTGCTCATCTCTCAAGTATCGTGACGACGTGGCTGACATTGCTGCCGGTTGCCATCCAGGCGAGGTCATCTACAAAGCAGTGTCCTTCGGCTTCTGATATGTACACCTCGACCCATTTGATCAGTCCTGAGCTGTAGATTGCGAACAGGATTAGTGACACAGGTGAGCCCTGCGGGATCCCTACTTCCACTGGGTGTCTTTCCATGGTGTTGCCCTCGATTATCATCTCCACCGTTCTCTCCGAGTGAAAGATCTCCGTTCATCGTATATGGTCTCCGTCCATTTCCCTGAGGTTCATTAAGTTGACTATCCTTCCTTTCGCCACGCTTGGGAAGGCAGCTTTAATGTCCATGAGAAGCTCGCCTGGTATGTGGCTGTTCTTCCTGGATGCGTGTGCTCTGTCATTAATGATGGCTGCTGCATTGATCGCTGACCGTCCTGTTCTGCTTCCGAATTGTCCATCACTCAGTAGTCCTCTTCTCTCGGCTTCCTCTGACCGCAGCTCAGCGAGTACTTTTTCTACCACTTTTCTTATGCAGCTTGACAGCGATATGGAGAGATAGGCCTTCAGGAGCGTGCAGTCATCCTTGCCAGGGTTGCGAATCACCACTGCGCTAGCCCGCTTCCATACTGCTGGATGTCTCCCCATGCGGATGGCCTTCTTCGTCAGCGTCATGGTCGTCTCCTTGTCCCAGATCCAGAGCAGCCATATGGTGCCGAACGACAGCTTGTCCGGCCCCGGTGCTTGTCTGACCGATTGAGAAAACAGGGCTGGTTCAACTGCTTGTTCTGTGACGCGCGTGTGTGCACTTCCGGTGTGAGGTAGCGCGTAGCACTGGTCGTCGTCATTCGGAGGAAATGACTCGCGCCTTACCATGTCCTCCTTCTCTAGTGATGTGTTTGCTCGCTTGCCTTCTGTGTCTGTTAAGGCTTCCACAATCGTGCCCACCCGAGGGTTTGGGTATCATGCTGCACTCCATACTTTGGCCCCTCTCAGGTTTTGCAAGTACCCAGTCAACATATTCCTTTGGACTGTCGGATCGACATCTCGAGTTCAAGCTTTGCCCTGGCGGTCTCTTCGGAGTTCCGTCACCTTGTTTCCTGTCTTCCGACCGCCTTCCTTCTTTTCGTGATGTCGGCATTCCACCACCTTTTTGGTTTGCCGCAGAGCCTGATTGTCTTCATCATGGCGTCGAGGACGTTGCCCATTGCCTCCTGACACCATGTGGCCTCTTGCTCCACCTCGTCTACCTGGCACTCTGTATTCAGGTGAGCTCTCTCTTTCGCTAGCTCTCTCCATAGCTTCTCCGCCGCTTCCGCGTCCTCCTCCGTCATTGCAGCCAACTTCCACCCTACTACCCATGCATGGTCCGCCTCCCCTTGTCAGTCTGCTTCCATCTACTATTCAATAACCTCGATGTCGGATCCCGTGGCGTGGTCGTCAGACAGTATGGACTACTGTGTTATTGGTTGATTCGCCAGCGTCAGGTCAAAGACCGACTCGCCCTCATCACCTTCTCTTGTCAAGTGGTGGGTGGCTCTCCCATCATTTCCAATCCCCAGTCCATGTTCGTCAATCACGTCTTCCCAAAACGTAACGTCCCTCTGCACTTCGCATCTTGGGACCCATCGTGTGCTATGGCCATTGAAGTCTCCAGCGAGGATAGTGCCACCATGCCGAATGACGCTCTGCGAGTTTAACTTCCGCGCCGGTCTCTCCCCAGATTGGGTGTCTTTTTGATCATGAAGGTTGACGATCCTCGTGAACGTCAAAATCTCCTCCTGTCGTCCGTAGCAATGACATCGTCGTTACCACCTCTAGTCAAATCCGTCAGCTCATCCACCACGAAGCCGCTCACTCTCCGGATCACCGTCCACACCCTATTTCTAATTCTTATTTCGTATGCCGAATGGCTTATCCCAATACATCCGTTTTCTCTGGGTGGCTGTTGCAAGCACACTACTTCCGCACTGCATTCGACTCCCATCTCCAGCGCCGCAATGGTCCACTCGGACGACCTTGCACAATTCCCCTGGATCACTCTAATCATTGGTAGCGAGGGTTCCCGCTTCAGTTTCAGTTGCGGTCGTAGTCACGATCTCTGCCTCAGTCATTGTGACATCTCTCGCCTCCCCCGTTGCCTCCTCTTCCTCCGCATCAGCCTTCTCCTCCTTTCCGCCATCTGCTGCCCCTCCTCCCCTAGGTTGGTAACCTAGCACCTCGCGATTCGTCCCCGTTGCCGCGTGGATAGCTCCTTCGTGGAACACCGTCCTGCTGTTCCCCTCTTTCTGCACGGCCGCGGAGCTCTGGCGGCATCTGTCTTCTCCGCGCACCTGCTACTCAACGCAATATGGTTCCCTGCGCAATTGTGGCACTTCTCCATAGTGTGGCCGCTGAGTGATCCCTGCTTCGCTGTACACATCCCTGCATTGCACTTGTGGTCGCTTGCTCGGTGATTGCCTGATCAGTAACCCCACTTGGGCTTGTTGCTGCACTTATTCTCTCTGGGGCCCCATCCACAGCGGAGCTCGCACCTACTGTCAGGGCCCGCATTCGTCAAGGCCTCGACTTGGTACCACACTCCCACCGCCTTGATGCCTCGCTTGATGAAGCTGTGTGCCACCTTATTTCCCTGCACAACGAAGACTACCCATGACGCGGAGATTTCACCATTCTGCCTCCACTCTCTGTGGGTGCGGGGGTTCGCCAGCTATCATACCTGGGTGGGGATCGCTATGCCCTTATTCTCCGCTTCGAATCCGTCTCGTATCTTCTGCAGGCCTTCTGTTCCTCTTCCCATGTACCGCATGAGGGGTACTGCATGGATCATTAGCCTTTCCCAGGCCAGGTTTTCTTCGACATCCACGACTCTTCTGTCGACAGTCGTCGCTGCCATGATGACAATGTTGTGGTACTGCATAGCCATCTCCGCTGTAGCATTCTGGTGCGTGATTGCCGTTGTTGCGCCCTTTGCATTTCTCCTTGCATTTATTATCCTGATGTGGGCCGGGGCCTGCTGGTGGAACAGCGCTCGGTTGAACGCTGACGCAATTTCCTGGTCTATCTTATTGGGGAATGGCACACTCTCGTCTCTCCTTAGGATTAATCGTCTGGCTGCAATGCTTGAACCTGTCGTCTGGCCTGGGGCTGGGCTAGCCGGCTTCTTTTGGTTTGGTGGTGGGACAGTCCCCCATCATCTGGTCGGTGTCGGCGCTGCGTACTTCGCCAATGTGGATGATGATGTGGTTCCCGGCGTCGATGCCGGCGCTGGTCCCGGTCCTGGTGCTGGCTTCGGCTTGGGGGTTGGGTTTCGTTTTGGTTTTGGCATTGGCACTGACTTGAGCTGCCTCCCAGGCTGCATCAGTTGGCGCTCCTCCGGCTTCACTGGTCCGCCTGTCTGGGTCCGGTCTGCGTGGATCGAAACCTCCAGGCCGACGTCCTCTTTCCGGTCCCATTCTGTAGCTGCCACGTCTCTTGCATCCATTTCTGTGATGCCCTCGCCCCACAGTAGGTCATCCTGGTGGTACACGTCCCGCGTTTTGTCTTTTTCTTCCAACCACGATTCGATCCCTCGCCACTGCACCTCCTCGTGCAGTGTGCGTCTCCAGGATGATTGCCATCGTTGCGACGGTTCAATGTAGCTGTGCTAGTTCGTGGGCTTGCTACTGAACTGCACACTCCATGCGGCTCCTCCATTCACTGAGGGCCCAGGCGGCCGCAGGGACCTCACTGCTCCTTCTCCACTTTCCGTTCTCTGTTCTCTCCCTCGACTAAAGTGTGTCTTCGCCTGCAGTTTCCGTGGCAATGGATGTCACCGGCGTCACCATATCCATCGCCATATCCAGTGGCACATCGCTCCTCCGCTCCGCCACTCCTCCTGTATCATGGTCGCTCCTCTCGCTCCTTCAGACTTCGGTTATCACGTATGTGAATCCCGTGTCTCACAGGGTTGTCCTCGCTGTCGCTTGCGAGTGAGTCGATGCGTCAGGTCAGTCGTCATTTTGCCAAGACATCGCGTGAAAAACCAGTTAGTTGTGTGAATCCTCATCCGCGCTCTCGTCTTGCGTTCTCGCCGGTGCTGGGACTATCAATCCACGTTCAATTCGATATCCAGAATGGATTGCCCCCGTGCATTTTTTAATCGTTATGGTTGTCGTCGGCTTGTCGCGCTGTGTCTGTTTCGCCAAGACGTTTCTGCAATCATATAGGCTGATTTGTCTTGAGGTTGTTCTTCTTTTGCGTTTGTTGCCTGCCTGTTAGGCTCTTCCTTCCCGGGGATGCCCGACTGTAGCAGGACCCAGTCGATTGTGGCTATGATGCTGTAGGCATGGAGGGCTCTATCATGCTCGTTGAATGCTCTTTCACGATGCCGCCCTGGCACTGGGTCCAGGTGTGTTGTCTGTCGGATGGCCACCTGCAAATCACCAAAAACTGTCACTCTCGTGACTCTCTGTGCTTGTAATGCCTTCGCTATTGCAAATGATTTTCCGAGTGCGACTCAGGTTGCCAACAGTTCCGAGTCGAACACCTGCATTCGTCCCATGCCGAGGAAGCTGCGGAACACCGTCCAGATGTCTCCGTGTAAGCACAATGCGGCCAGTCAAACCTTTCCCTTGTCCGTTCGAGATCCATCTGTCCACCACATCCACGGGCCAGATCCTGCCTTAATTTTCATTCTTCTTGCCCATCGCTCGGAGCCACTCATTGCCATGGCGTCGTCCTCCAGTATATATGTCTTGACTGCGGGCTTCACCCCTGGGTCTGGCCAGCACAGCGTCTCTGCTCTCCGGCCGGGAGTGTGCTCAATTGTGGCCACTGGGCCAACCGCTGCACCAGGTGTAGTGTAATCCTAGAGCTCTTTCGCCCGGAGGTTTCGCACCCGCTTGCTAGCCTCGATACACATCGCTGAGGTCTAAAGTCGAGGGCCACCGCGGCCAGTGTGAGCCTGGAGACTCTTATTGGCGTGCCTCTCATAGTTGTCGTCCGTGCCCCCACAGTTGACATGGCTTGTGGATTGAGGAGTAGCTGGAGGATGTCACGCCGGCTACCTTCCTTTGGATTCCACCAGAGCTCGCATCCGTACAGCGCAATGGCCTCGACGCAGACAACTAGTACTGCTCCCAGCCAGGCTGGTACCACCCAATGCACGTCTGTGAGTGGCCGCGGTCGTGCCTCTCCGGTACTCGCTTTCTGCATGCATTGTTGGTGATCCTCCTTGAAGGTTAGGTGGCGGTGCGTCCAGACCCCCAACCACCTGGTCGCTTCCCAGTTAAACCTGACGAAGCCATTACCAAGACTTATCTTCGCTGTTAGTTGTGGATGCAGGTGCTCCTTGCAGGTTTGTCTGATGGTGAACAGTGCCGCTTCGGTTTTGGCAGTGTCAAACTCCAGCTCCTGTCATTCAGCCCAGTCGATGCTTACTCTGGTGCAGGCCTCGAAGTTTTCAACGACCCGGTTAAAGTCATTCAATGTCACCACCCCCCTGACATCATCAAGAATGGACAGGCCTTCGGCTCTGGAGACCCTCTCTTCAACCCATTTTCCCAGCCCTGAGATATAAATTCCGAAAAGGATCAGAGACACCGGCGAGCCCTGTGATATGCCTGCTTCCACCGGGTGTCTCTCCATCACATTAGACTCGATTATCATTTCGACCATTCGGTCTGTGTGACAGCGTGCTGTCCTTTGTATGAGGTCTCCATCCATCCTCTTGCCTTTCATCGTGTGGATCAGTCTCCCCCTTCCTATGCTTGGGAAGGCTGCCTTGAAGTCCATCAGGGGAACCCCCGCTATGTGGCCCTCTCTCCAGGATGCGTGTACTCTGTCTACTGTGATTGCAGCTGCCTCAATTGCCGACCGCCTGTTTCTGCTCCCATACTGGCCATTACTAAGCAGTATTCTTCTCTCGGCCTCTGCAGCCAGTAGCTCTGTAACCACTTTCTCAACAACCTTCCCCCGCGGCTTAGGAGAGAAATTGGGTGATACGCCTTGAGTTTCAAGTAGTCATGCTTTGCGGGCATGCGGATTACGACCCTGCTCACCCGCTTCCACACAGCTGGTTGTCGGCCTGTACAGATGACTGTCTGCAATAGTTCCACGATTCACTTTTTCTTCCACTCCCAGATTAGGCGTACGGCCCCACAAGACAACATGTCCAGGCCTGATGCTTTCCCGAATGACTGTGCGAAAAAGGCTCATTCGACAGCTTCCCCAGTGATGGACAGGTGCGCCTGCCCCGCCGGGTGGAGGATCTGCTGGGCTGATGTGGGCCAACTCATCCATAGGGATAGGCAGAAAGGTTGTTTATGACCCGCCGAGCTATTCAGTTCATGGCTCCGTATGTAGTGGCGATATGCATAAAGCGGGTTTTGTTAACTAGGGATTTGGCCCGGCGGCCTACACCCCCCATTGGCCTCGCCTGCCCCCACCAGCAACGCTTGCACGCATCGGCCTCGCTTGCCCCTGTCGGCCTCGCCTGCCCTCCTGGCGAGGAGGACAGCTCGGCACTGGTACTCGGCATTGGGCTCCGGCTTTGGCAGTCGGCATTGGGTTTTCCTTCTCTCTCTTTCAAATATAAGTCCATAGTTTTCCTTCTGTTTGGATAGACAGAGAATTCATCATCTTCTCTTTATCTACAACATCTTCTCGTGCCAACTGTCTATGAGCCCGGCGCTCAGCTGACCTCGACGCCTACTATTAGTATTTGCCTCTCCTCTGCCCATGTTCCAATGGATCGACCCAACATCTCTCTTTGTTTATTGTTTCCCCTCTGCCTCACTGCATTGGACGGAATCGACGCCTAGTCGTATTGCCTCTCTCATTTTATCAATCTCCGCCTCTCTATTTGTTTCTTAACCTTCGCCCCCATGTATTGTCTCGCAACTCTCTGTTTCAACCTCCGCCAGGTCGACCACCGGAACAAAACTTAATCAGCGCAACTACCGGCAGTGGGCCATAGTAGCGCAAGCACTGCTTCGTGCGCAAGGCCTCTGGAAATACTTCTCTGGAGAAATGCGTGTTCCCAGGCCGCCGATTGTAGCAACCGGAGACGTCTCCTCAGTCACTACGCCCACAGCTCGTGACCCTCGAGATACGCATTACAACGTCCTCCCAGAATGAACCGACACGTCCTACCTCAATCAGCTCTACCACTCCCTCTGTGATTGGGAACGCTGGCAGATGAACAATGACAAGGCATGCAGGCCACTCACCACCCTGATGGAATCAACGATCCAGAAACGGTACCAAGACCTCACTGAGCCAAAACAACTTTGGGATACGATCAAAGCCGAATTCGACAAAATCATCAACTTCGACGGTCGATATGTGATGGCAATGCTCACATCATGCCAACTCGAGTCATGTCCCTCAGTCACCAAATGGATCCCTGCCCAGGACAAGATAATCAATGACATTGCCCTATGCGGCATCATGATTGAAGACACTTGGAGGGAATTCTGCATCATGTCCAACCTCCCGAATACCGAGGAATGGCGAACCTTTGCATCCACTCTCGAGCTCACTGAGAAGGCGGACACAGTGGTGATCGTTATCACCCACCTCCAGTCCGTCGAAGCCCGCCACCGCAGGGCCCTATGTGTTGCTCCAGATGCCGCATTGTTTATGACGAAAAAAGGTCCAGGACGACTCTCGAAAGGTGGAAAGGGCGACGATGGGAACGGCAACGATAGGAATGGCGACCATTGGAAGTGCCATGTCATATGTCATGTATGTGGAGTCAAGGGGCATATCAAGGCGAAGTGCAGCAGTAAGCATACGTGGGCCACGTATGAGAAATCTAAAATTGATGATAGCCTGGCCTCATTAACCTCTACTGCCAAGTTCGAGTCAGAGTCATTCCTCTTCTCGGTCATACATTCCGACCCTATCGCAGACTCTACCCCAGACTCTGTGATAACGGTCAATGTGGCATCGGCAAATTAATCTGCCGATGATTGGAGTCTTGACACCGGGGTGAAAAATCACCACACCGGCCATCGTAACCTCTGTGAGACGTTTCACTCCATGGCCCAGGGGGAGCATCAGAACAAGACAGCAAATAACAGCTTTGTCGATGCTGAAGCCTCTGGAACCATTACATTGTATGTCCACTGGCCAAATGCGACGCCCGCAAAGATTGTTCGGCAACATGTCCTGTATGTGACAGCCGGCGGTACGAATAACCTCCTCAATATCATCCAATTATTACGGAAAAGGGTCAACTTCGATTTCAAACGCAATGGAGCTACGGCAAGGCTTGGGTCAGTACTCGTCTATGAAGCACCGTTCATCAACGGTCTATTCGTCCTCAGAGCATCTATAACCTCGGACTGTATCTCGAAAGCATTGGTGGAAGTGGATGATCCACCGTGCACCACTCCGAATTCCGATATCTCCGAGGCCTATTCCAGCATTCATCCCGCCGATGATGATTAAGATATCCTCGTTTCGCATGCGTGCCTCGGCCATCTCTCTTTGCGAGCTATCACACGACTCCCGAATGCAGTCAGAGGTATCGAATTCTATGCACTGAGCCCATTGACATGCACATGTGAGGCATGCACCATGGGCAAGATGTTCCGGAAGCATTTCCAGCCCTCGGAGGACAAGGCGAAGACTCAACTGCGTGAGTCGATTCACTCGGATGTGATCGGGCGAATGCATACTCAGACCATTCGCGGCTACCGACATATCATTATGTTTACCGATGACCACTCGAGATATACTGAGGGCTACTATATGAAAGCCAAATCTGAGGTTCCAGCAAAGTTCAAGGAGTACGTGGCGGAAGAGGAGAAGCAGCACCTGATGTCGAAGGTGTCCCGAATTGGTGTTGATCGAGGAGACGAGTATGCGAGTCGTGGGAAGTTCCTTGAGTACTTGGCAGAGGAAGGCATCATTGAGGAAGTATCAGCCCCATACTCACAGCAGCAGAATGGCATTTCTGAGAGATGCAATCGCACAGTGCTGGACCCAGCGAGGTCTATGCTGAAGCATGCTGGGATACCGAATATGCTCTGGGCCAAAGCTGTGTCCCCCGCAGTCTACATCATTAATCGACTACCATCCCGAGCTCTCAACAATCCCAGATCCACGCCATTCGAATGATGGACGCGGAAGAAGCCTGATATCTTCCATCTTTGAAATTTCCGCCGCCTAGCATTGGCATGGATCCATGGCGACCTCAGGTGGAAGCTTGATAACCACGCATACTGGTGTGTACGCCTCGGCGACTCGGCAGAGACATCGACCCAGTACCGAGCTATGGATGTCAATTCGGGCCGAGTGTTCATTGCACACGATCTCAAATGTGATGAGTCTACACTGTATCACCAGCTACTAAAAAGTAAGCCTACAAAGATCGCCTTCAAACCAGCCGAACGGGATCAGGATTCGGAAATTGAAGACCTTCCTAAAGTGGTGATATAGTCCCTGAAAGCCAAAGTACAGCCTCCGAAAGCAACTGCATTGCCTCCTGCAATCAATCCAATAAACGACTCGAATGATGATCTCACACCACCTCCAGAGACACCACCTCCAGAGACAGCACCTCCATAGATACCGCCTCCAAAGCATAGAATGAGCGGAGGAACTGTAGCCACTGTCAGCATAGCCATGATGATTGAGCAAGGTCCAATGACATACCGTGCAGCATTGGATGCAGAGGACGCTGAGCAATGGAAAGAAGCCATCCTCAAAGAAATGGCATCAATGGAAAGTCATGAAGGTTTCACTTGCGTTGCCAAGGTCCCAGAAGATGCTAGTATGATTGGAATCCGCTGGGTTATCAGAAGAAAGCTCATGGCCAATGGGACAATTGACAAATGGAAAGTACGACTTGTCGGCAGCGGCGATCTCCAAAAGCCTGGCGACTATTATGACATCACCTCTCCAGTCATTGATTCGGCCTCGATTCGGCATTCTCTCGGACTTGCAGTTTCACATGACCTTGAGATCGCAGTCCTCGACATCCCGACTGCCTTCCTCACCTGCCCTCTGCATGAGACTCTTTGTATGCGCCTTCCTGAAGGCGAATGGCCTGATTCATATGGACAGGCCAGACCCCTTATCAAGTTAAATAATGATCTCTATGGCATCAAGGAAGCGAGCCGAGAGTACTATGAGGATGTCTTTGATTGCATTGTTGACGATCTCGGTCTCCAAGCCTCAATTGCAGCTCCCGGTCTCTTCTTCGGTGGCAATCTCGTCGAAGCTGATGGCGTCTTAATCCCGGTCTATGTCGACGATATCATGATGATCGGCACTTTGGTACTTATCGCCTCCATTGCATCTCCACTGTACGATCGATTCAAGGGCGCTGGCCAAGTCCCTGTGCCTGACACCTTCCAATATCTTGGCATGACGGTCACTCGAGATCGCAGCAAACGATCAATTGCCATCAATCAAATCGGCTCCATCAACCGAGTTCTTGACCGCTTTGAGATGACCAACTGCCGCAAGCGCTCAACTCTGATGGAGATCAGCTACAAACCCCATGCCATTGGACCCGCAGTGCAGCATTTCAACCATAGAACGTAACCGAAAGGCATTCGTTCGATTCTTTATGCCGCTCTCGGTACTCGCCCAGACATCATGTATACAACCTCAGTCCTAGGCAGATATGCCGCCCAACCATCAACTCTACACTGGGAAGCCATGGAGCACCTACTGCGATATTTCCAAGGCACATCGAACTAGAAATTCACGATCTATGCCCCAAGCCTCGGGCAAGAGTCAATCTTGTGCTACCCCAATGAAGACTTGGGGGGAGAAGCAGACACGAAGAAATCCACCTTGGAACTCGTCGTCTACGCCCTCGGAACCCTCGTCATTTGGAAGTCGAAAATGCAGAGTGTAGTAGCCAGATCCACTATGCAAGCCGAGATGATTGCCACAGCGTACGGCAATGTGCAGATTGACTGGCTCCCTGATCTCAACTCTGAGATCTGCATTGCAAGCAAAGATATCACCAGGCGTATTCTCAATGACGACATAAACTGTGTTACGACTCTCAACTCGGGCAACTTCCAATCTGACAGCTGGCACTTATGACTCTGGTACCACTTGATTCATGAAGCCATTGCCAAAAGCAAGGTCGAGATCAAGCACATGGCAGGTACGGAGATGCTGGCAAACGCTTTCACAAAAGCCCTCGGGGGTGTTAAACTCGGCGAATTTGTGGAGGAGATTGGACTCGGATAAGATCATGGGCAGGGCTTGGATTTCCTTTGTTTCAGATTGTGTATTTGGATTTACACTGTATGTTTGGGTTTTGTTTGGATTCAATGGGATTTGAAACTCAGAGGAGGATCTCAGACATTCGTTTGTTTGTTTGGCTTTGTTTCATTTGTCTGGAAAGCCTTGGGCCAAAGGGAGAGTGTTGACTGTAAATTTGGCCCGACGGCTTACAGGCCCCAGTGGCCTTGCCTGCCCCGGATGGCGAAGAGAATGGCTCTGCTCTGGTACTTGGCATTGGGCTCCGGCTTTGGCAGTCGGCATTGGGTTTTCCTTCTCTCTCTTTCATATATAAGTCTATAGTTTTCCTTCTCTTTGGATAGACAGACAATTCATCATCTTCTCTTCTTCTCCATCATCTTCTTGTGTCAACACTTCACCGAGAATTGCAGCAATAAGAGAATCCACTCTGAACTGATATTTCCACTACTCTGCACAGATATCCAGCGCTGTAGCTCGGTTCAGTTGTTGTTATTGTTTATTCATACTGTACGCACTCTAACTAGAGTATGACAGGACCTAATACCCCTCTCGCTCTGTAGTAAGCGGTTATCATCCAGTTGCCTTTGTCAGTTTTTGATTGTTTGTCCAACCGGTCTTTATATTAAACTCTCTCTAACTCGCTTATTTAGGAAACCTTAACGTGGTCTATATCACGATGTTTACCTCTGCAAACCCTTACTCAGATGCCGCCAGACCCTGCATATGCCATGTAATTCAAATCTGCGATTCATTAGAGGTATGGAATGTCATCGTATGTACTGGCATGTGCGTATGTAGAAATGAAAAGATTCTTCGATATCCGTAATGCATTCAGGTACAGGATTATTCAGGTATGCATCCAAGATAGTTCCCTTCAGTCAGGAAGCATACATGGCAGTAGGGGGATGCTCTGCACACTGCAAGAATACGAAACAAATATCATTCGTCGGCACTTGCTTAAGTGCAAATATTACGCATCAACTGGTATTCAGCAAAGTCAGGCACCATGACAAATCCATCTCAACAACCCCCTTCACTTCCTGGAATGAGATTATTTTCAGGAGTGAAAAAACCCAATAAAAGAGAAGAACACAATACAGCACAGACTATAGCACAGAAATTACCGTCGAAAGGAACAAACAATCCTTAACAAAGCTAATATCTTGCAACTGGAAAAAATATGATATATTAACGCCAAAAGCAGAACAAATGAAACTATATATCCCGTCTTCTCAAACACGTGGCCAATATTCCATCAAAGGTACTGTTTCGAAGGCCCCCAGAGGGAGACTTCGTACTGATATGAACGCCTCTACAGGAATGAACAGACGGGCTAGTATGTAGAGAGCAGTGAAGAAAACGAGACAAATCCAAAACAGGATCTTGCACAACATATATAGATATTCCCCTACATCAGCAAAATGTAATTTGGTCGCTGGGAGCCTCCAGGAGTGTGTGAGAGGAGGCGGAGTGTAAACTTAGAAGCGTCAATTTCAGGAGGGTATCAGACC